>Ga0335072_10017918_pt1 | contig 10009 bp, 6 predicted proteins | sample Lox_Sample_21_FD_206725 | JGI IMG/M metagenome (GOLD analysis project Ga0335072, IMG submission 206725) | Soil microbial communities from Loxahatchee National Wildlife Refuge, Florida, United States - Lox_Sample_2.1 | ecosystem: Environmental > Terrestrial > Soil > Wetlands | place: USA: Florida...
TTGGCCACCTGGCAGGCGGACAGCATGCCTGCTGCCCCGGCGGAAACATTCAGCAGGCACGGGATCGCTCCGTTGGCCTGCAAGGCAAAGAACGTAACGACGGATGCGATCGCATTGGGCAGCAGCACCGCGATATGCGTCTCGCCCGGTGTCATCGGGGCAAGCGCACGGCCCAGCGCGATCGCGCCAAGCAGCAGGCGGTCATAGGTGATGGGCGCACGCGCGATGTCCTCGGCGATCGGCATGTGCCGCCCGTACAGCGCGCGGGCATCAAGCAGGGCCGAGAACAAGGTCTTGCCGGTGTCCTTGGAGGCGTAGACCGCATTCACCATGCCGTCGTGCAACGCGCGGCCAATCGCTTCGCGGCGCAGACGCGGCGTCAAATGCTCTGCCTCTGCTGGCGCCAGCGTCACCGCGGGCCGGATGTCCACGCGCACGCGCGGGAACCAGCGCCGAGGCAGACGCCCGCCCATACGGTTGAAGCGGCTGAACTGCATGCCGTCGATGCTGATCGGCACGATGCGCGCATGCGCCTTGTCGGCGACCATGGCGGCACCTTCATAGACCTTCATCAGCCCGCCAGTGCTCGTCATGCGGCCTTCGGGAAATATCATCAGCTTGCGGCTGTCGTCGCGCACCGCCTCGACCATGCGCTTGACCGCGTAGGGCGATTGCACATTCACCGGAAACGTATCCGCCAGTGCGAGGAACGGCTGGAAAAACCATTTCGCCGCCTGTGCCGTATGGATGGCGAAGCAGACGCTGTCCGGCAGACAGGCCGCGATCAGCGGCGCATCGAGATAGGATTGGTGATTGGCGACGATCACCACCCGATCGCCCGCCGCCTGATAGTTTTCCAGGCCGTTCACGCGCAGCCGATGAAACGTGGTGAAATACCAGCGCAGGATGGAACGCCAGGTCTGGAACGGCAGCAATCGAACGATCCAGACGGCGACGAAAACATTGGCGAGGGCGGCGATTCGCAGCACGCCGGGCGCGCGCCAGCCGACAGCCGCGAGGCCAGCCGCCGCGCCGGCCCCCGCCACCATGAACAAGGCGTTCATGATATTGTTGGCCGCGACCATGCGCGCACGCTCGGATGGCGCGGCGGTATCCTGGATGATCGCGTAGAGCGGCACCGAATACGCGCCGCCGCATGCGGCCAGCAAGGTCAGATCGATCAGCATGCGCCAGCCGTCGAATGACCGCAGCGCCGCGCCCGCGCTGGCAATTCCACCGGCCGCCCCTGAAGCGGTCGCGGCGGAGGCGAAATCCCAGCAGAACAGGGAAATGCCCAGCGCCGCGAAGGGAACCAGGCGGGCGGAGACTTCTCCGTGCAACAGCCGCGCGCATTGCAGCGACCCGATGCCGACGCCGATCGCGAACACTGTCAGCAGCAACGTCAGGACCGTGCTGTCCGCGTGCAGCGTGTCGCGTGCGATGATGGGAAACTCGGTCAGCAGCGTCGCACCCATCGTCCAGAACCAGGACAGTCCCAGCAGCGACAGCCAGATCGGCCGGATTGTTGCGGCATGGCGCAGCACGCCCGCGGTATCGCCGAGCACGTTGGCAGAGAGACGCAGCGCGGGATCGGCCGCCGCGACCGGCGGCAGGAACCACGCCGCGGCGAGGCCGATCAGCGACAGCGCGACGCCGGTCGCACCGACCACGACGGCACCGTTGGAGAGCAACATCAACGCGCCGCCGGCGACGGTGCCGATGACAATGGCGATAAAGGTGGTCGCCTCGATCACGCCGTTGCCGGCAACGAGTTCCGCTTCCGCCAAATGCTCCGGCAGCACGCCGTACTTGACCGGTCCGAACAAGGCCGCCTGCACCCCGAGCAAGAACAATACGGCAAGCAGGCCGGCGATGCTGGCGGTGGACAATGCGGCGGCGGCGCCCAGCATCAGCAGCAGTTCCAGCCACTTGTAGGCGAAGATGACGCGCGGCTTGGGATAGCGATCGGCGATCTTGCCCGCGGTGGCCGAAAGCAAAATGTACGGCGCTATGAACAATGCGCCCGCCAGGGCGGAGAGGCCTGCCCCGCCTACGCCAAGCCGGAACAATGCCAGCACCAGCATGGCGTTCTTCACCAGGTTGTCATTCAGCGCGCCGCAGAATTGTGTGACCGCCAGCGGCCACAGGCGGCGCGTCTTCAGCAGAGCGATGGGCGAGGCGGCCAAGGTGGGCTTCACGGAACGGCCAAACGCGTTGCGCAAGTGCGGCACGCAGCAAAGTAAGTCTGTTCACCACAGATTTCACAGTTTACACAGATCAAGGAGCAGAGTGCCGAACGTTCGGCGCAAATCATTCTAAGGTGTCCTATCCAAGACGGCCTGTCGGCGCAGATAACATTGACATCCATCGCAGCCTTATTCTGTGAAATCTGTGGTGAACTGACTTTACTTTGATGCTCGCCGCACGAACATCGCCTGATGAACCGCCCGCTCCCTGCTCACACCGACACCGGCGCCACGCCCGGCCGCACCGTCAGTGCCTCGCGCGCCGCGACAGCGAACGGCTCCCCCTCCGCCAGCACCACTGCCGCCGAGCGCACACAATGCGTGGCAGGATCTGTGCCGGGCGGCGGCGTGCCTTCGGCGGCCAGCGCCTGCACCGCACGCAACAAGGCGCGGCGGGCCATGATGATGCCGTTATCCGTGCTCACCAGGTTCTCGCGCGAGCGATCGATGATCGGCCCCATGCTTTCCTGCAGCGAGGCATCCTGCATCGCGATACCGCGCACCCCGCTGTAGGTCACGCCCGCCTTCTGCGCCGCGCGATCCATCAGATAGTCGTTGTCGCGATTGGCATCCGGAATGAACGTGCCGGGCACGTAACGCACGTGAATGCCCTTGCCCTCGCGCATCGCCTCGCGCTCGCCGGCGGTCAGCGCACGCGTCGGATGATAATCGAAGCTCCAGGCCCAGCAGTTGCCGTCGTCGATCGGAATCCAGAAATGGCCGTGCACCGGATGGTTGCCGCGCGGCGGGATCATGGTGAAGGACGGCATGCACCAGGGCGTGATGCGCCAGTAATACGTGCCGGGCTCCGCGCGCCGCCGCGCGCCGATGAACAATCCCGCCGCATGCTCTGCGGTCTCGAAGCGCACCATGTGGTCGCCCATGTTGTAGTCGTTGCCTCGTGCGCCCTGCATCAGCGGGTCGGAGCGCAGTGCGTCGCCGTGCAGGAAAGAGACGTGACTGGAATCGATGCCGCCTTCCAGCGCCTGCAGCCAGTTGCTGTATTGCAGCCGCTTGGAAGTAAAACTTTGCTCCGGCGGAACAGCGGCGAATTCGAATTCCGGCAGCCCCGGCTGATGCTCTGGCGGTCCCATATAGGTCCACAGCACGCCGCCCTTCTCCACCAGCGGATAGGCGCGCAATTTGATGCGGGCGCGAAAGCCGTTGGCTTCCGGCTCCGACGGCAGATCCACGCACTGGCCGGTCACGTCGTATTTCCAGCCGTGATAGGCGCAGCGGATGCCACAGTCCTCATTGCGTCCGAACCACAGCGAGACGCGGCGATGCGCGCAGAATTCCTCCAGCAGCCCATAGCGGCCGCGCGTGTCGCGGAACGCGATCAGCTTTTCCGACAGAAGCTGCACGCGCACCGGCGGGCCATCGTTTTCCGCCAGTTCCTCGGCAAGCAACGCGGGAATCCAATAACGGCGGAACATCTCGCCCATCGGCGTTCCCGGACCGGTGCGGGTCAGCAAGTCATTTTGTTCCTGGCGCAGCATGGCCGGCTCCTCCCGGAGGTGCCACGGCCACGAAGGGCCGGGCCGATCCGAGGCCGTACACCCATGCGCCATCCCGGCCAAGCTGGCACCCAGAGGCGCGGCGCAGCAACTGACAAGGCATGCCCAACACCGCTCGCCCGGCGCCGCACCGCGCGCGGCTCTTACTTCGCAACGCCGGCGCGCCCTACGATGACCGCCATGCCGGACCAAACCAGCCCGCTGCCCTCGCTCGACGCTCTCCTGCGTGCGCCCGAAGGCGTGGTGCTGACCGACCGCTTCGGCCGCCACGCCGCCGTCGAAACCCTGCGCGCCATCCTCGCTGCCCGCCGTGCCGCCCGCGCCTTCCCGGCAACGCAAGCGGCCATCCTGGACGAAGCGGCCGATGCGCTGGTGCGCCAGTTCACCGCCAGCCAGCTTCCCGTCTTCAACCTGACGGGCACCGTCCTGCACACCAATCTCGGCCGTGCCCCGCTGCCGCCCGAAGCCGCCGAGGCAGCCGCGATCGCCATGCGCTCCGCCACCACCCTGGAATTCGACCTCGCCACCGGCCGCCGCGGTGAGCGCGACGATCACATCGCCCCCTTGCTCTGCCGGCTCACCGGCGCCGAGGCCGCGACTGTTGTCAATAATAACGCCGCCGCCGTGCTCCTCGTGCTCAACACGCTGGCCCTCGGCAGGCAGGTCCCGGTCTCGCGCGGCGAACTCATCGAGATCGGCGGCGCCTTCCGCATCCCCGAGATCATGGCCCGCGCCGGCGCCATCCTGCGCGAGGTCGGCACCACCAACCGGACCCATCCCCGCGACTACCAGCAGGCAATCGGGCCGGAGACGGCGCTGCTGATGCGCGTGCATCCGTCCAACTATGCCATCGCCGGCTTCACCGCCGCGGTCGGAACAGCCGAGCTCGCCGCCATTGCCCACGCCGCCCGCCTGCCGCTGGTTGAGGACCTCGGCAGCGGCAGCCTGGTCGATCTCGCTGCCTGGGGCCTGCCGCACGAACCCACGCCCGGCGAATCGCTGGCAGCCGGCGCCGACGTCGTGACGTTCTCCGGCGACAAGCTTCTGGGCGGCCCGCAGGCCGGCCTGATCGTCGGTCGCGTAGAAGTGATGAAGCGCATAAACGCCAATCCCATGAAGCGTGCGCTGCGCCTCGACAAGGGACGTCTGGCGGCCCTGGAGCAAGTGCTGCGGCTCTACCTCGATCCCGACCGTCTGCCCCAACGCCTGCCGGCCCTGCGGCTGCTGATCCGCCCCGAAGCCGACATCCGCCGCACCGCAGAGCATTTGCTGGCCCCTCTGCAAGCCGCGTTGCCGGATCGGCCGGTCGCCGTGGAGCCCTGCCGCAGCCAGATTGGCTCCGGCGCGATGCCGGTGGACCTGCTGCCCTCGGCGGCCCTGACCATCGGCGGTAACAACCTGGAATCGCTGGCAAAAACCCTGCGCGCCCTGCCCCGGCCGGTGATCGGACGCATCGCCGCGGGGCTGCTCTGGCTGGACTGCCGCTGCCTCGAGACGGAAGATGAGCCAGTCTTCCTGGCCCAGCTTTCCGCTTCGGCCTAGGCGGTCAATACTGCGCGAGGAGGAGAAGCGGTCCCGGTGGGCCGGCCGGACTTCAAACCCGGTTGGGGCTGCCAAGCGGTCCCGGGCAGGTTCGACTCCTGCTCTCTTCCGCCCGAAAAATTCCCCCTCATGGGTCCTGTGGCGCGCTTGCCCGGCGCTGTGGCAACCAAGCAACAGACGCCGCCAAACCCCGGTTGCACCCCTCCCCAGAGGCGTTTCGCATCGCTATGGTTTTCCTACTGCAAAGGGGGCCGTCACGCGCGCGTTCAAGGCGCGCCGAAGGCCCGCGATCAATGCGGACGAGGAGAACAATAATGCAGCTTCGGGGTGCACTCCTGGCGGCCGGGTTGTTGGCGCTGCCTATCGTGGCGAGTGCCCAGCCAGTGGCCGGCCCCTACGTGACCTTCGGCGCCGGCGCGAACATCATGCAGGACGAGACCGTGAAGTCCGTCGACGGTGTCAGCACGCCGGGCGCCAAACTCGATATGGGCGCCGGTCCGGTCTTCGTGCTCGGCGGCGGCTGGGGCTTCGGCAATGGGCTTCGCGCCGAGCTCGAGTTCGATTTCCGAAATAACAAAGTCAATAACCTCACCGGATGCGCCGGCTGCGGCTCGGTGAGCGGCACCGAAAACAAGTTCGGTCCGATGGTCAATATCGCCTACGACTTCAACCTTGGGCCGGTAGTGCCCTACATCGGCGCCGGCGTCGGCTATCAGCTCGTCGATGACGACCTGTCCACCGCCGGCGGCTCGCTCACCAGCACCAAAGGCCAGTTCGCCTATCAGGCCATCATCGGCCTTGGCCTGCCCATCGCGGCAGCGCCCGGACTGACCGTCGACGCCGAATACCGCTTCATGGGCCTTGCCGGCACCCGCAACATCTCCTCGTCAGGCACCTCGGCATCGTTCAACGATCAGTACAACCACGCGATCCTGATCGGCCTGCGTTATGCCATCAACGAGGCGCCCCCGCCGGCACCGACGCCGGCCGCAATGCCGGCCCCGGCAGTGCAGCCCGCCCGGTCCTACCTGGTGTTCTTCGACTGGGACAAGGCAACGCTGACTGACCGCGCCCGCCAGATCATCCACGAAGCCGCGGACAACTCGATGCATGTGCGCGTCACCCGCATCGAGGTGAACGGCTACACCGACACCTCGGGCACGCCGCAATACAACATGGGCCTCTCGATCCGCCGCGCCAACGCGGTGAAGGCCGAGCTGATTCGTGATGGCGTGGCGGCCGGCGAGATCACCACGCAAGGCTTCGGCGAGACGCATCTGCTGGTGCCGACGGGCCCCGGCGTGCGCGAGCCGCAGAACCGCCGTGTGGAGATCATCCTGCACTGACGCTTGCCCCGATCGGCGATGCGTAGGGAAAGGGCGCCGCACGGCGCCCTTTTCTTATGCAGACGGAAGAGCGACCATGTGTTATGGCCGGACTTGGTCGGGCCATCCACGAATTTCGCAGTTGCCAGCAGCAAAGACATGGATGGCGAGCTTTCGTCGGCCATGCCACGGGTTATTCAAGGTCAACGCCGCCTGATATAAGAAAGGCGCCCGCTACCCGCCCCCAATCTTGGGAATCAGCACCACCTCGCTGTCCGCCCCGAACTGCGCCGAATACGCGTCCTGAAAAATCTCGCCGTCGATCGCGACCGCCATGCCTTCCTCGACCTGCTTGCCCAGGCCAGGAAAGCGTTGCTCCAGTTCCAGCACCAGCCGGCGGAATGTGGTGGCCGCCACCTCAAGTTCCGTCCTGCCACCGGTCAACCGCTGGCAGGAGGAACCCGAAATAAGCACTTTCGGCATGCGCCACCCTCACCCTAGGCGCCATCAGCGCCACGCCCTCTCCCGCCACCGGCGGGAGAGGTTTTCGCGCCACTACTCCGCCGCCAGCTTCGGCGCCGCAGCGTCCAGCGCGGCCCGCACCTTCGGCGGCGACATCGGCAGGTCGTACAGCCGCAGCCCCGTCGCACCGCACACCGCGTTGCCGATCGCCGCCATCGGCGGAATGATCGGCACCTCGCCCACACCGCGCGCCCCGAACGGATGCCGCGGGTTCGGCACTTCCACCATCACCGCCTCGATCATCGGCACGTCGGAGGCCACCGGCACGCGATAGTCGAGGAAGCCGGAGTTATCCATCTTCCCCTTCGCGTCGTAGATGTATTCCTCGTTCAGCGCCCAGCCGATGCCCTGCGTGGCACCGCCCTGGATCTGGCCTTCGACATAGCTCGGGTGGATCGCCTTGCCGACGTCCTGGATCGCCGTATAGCGCAGGATCTTCACCGCGCCGGTCTCGTGGTCGACTTCCACATCGGCGATGTGCACGCCGAAGCCAGGCCCGGCGCCCTGCGCGTTCACCGACAGCTCGGAACCGATCGGCCCACCCGTGCGGCCCGCCTTCAGCGCCAGCGAGGCGAGGTCCAACGGCTCGAACGCGCCGGCATTGGAACCCGCCGGATACGCCTTGCCATCCTTCCACTCCACCGCCTCGACCGGGATTTCCCAGATCTGCGCCGCGCGACGCTTCAGATCCTCCACCACCCGTTCGGCCGCCTGTGTCGCCGCCATGCCCGTGGCGAACGTCACGCGCGACCCGCCGGTCAGGAAGCTGAAGTTGATCGACGACGTATCGGGAATGATCGTGCGTACGCGCTCGGCGGGCACGCCCAGCACTTCCGCCACCATCATGCCGATCGACGCACGCGAACCGCCGATATCCGGGTTGCCGGACGTGGCCACCACCGTGCCGTCTTCGGCGATATGGCAGCCCGCGGTCGACTCGCCACCGATGTTGAACCAGAAGCCGCAGGCAATGCCCCGCCCCTGGCCGGGCTTCAGCGGCGCCTTCCAGTGCGGATGGTTCTTCGCCGCCTTCAGCGTCTCCAGGAAGCCGATATTCTGGTGCGTCGGCCCGTAATGCGTCTTGGTGCCGTTGCGCGCGCCGTTTTGCTCGCGCAGTTCGATCGGATCCTTGCCGAGCTTGCGCGCCAGATCGTCCATCGCGCATTCCACCGCCCAGGACGAAATCGGCGCACCCGGCGCGCGATAGGCAGCCACCTTCGGGCGATTGCTCACCACGTCGTAACCCACGACGTCGACGTTCGGGATGTCATACATCGCGAAGCCGCACATGCAGCCGGGACCGATCGGCGATCCGGGGAACGCGCCGGCCTGATACTTCAGCACCTGCTTCGCCGCGACGATGGTGCCGTCCTTCTTCGCGCCCAGCTTCACGTCCATGGTGGCGCCGGAAGTCGGCCCCGACGCGCGGAACACTTCATCCCGCGTCATCTGCATCTTCACCGGACGGCCCGCCTTCTTGGAAAGCGCGATCGCCACCGGCTCCAGATACACCAGCGTCTTGCCGCCGAAACCGCCGCCGATTTCCATCGGCACGGCGCGAATGTTGGCAAGGTCGATGCCCAACAGCTTGGAGCAATAGGCGCGGACCATGAAATGGCCCTGGCTGCTGCTGTAGATCATCACCTGGCCGTCGGCATTGTAGCTGCACAGACAGGCATGCGGCTCGATATAGGCCTGGTGCACGGCCTTCGTCGTGTAGCGCCCCTCCACCACGACGTCGGCATCCTTGAAGCCCGCTTCGGCATCGCCCTTCTTGAAGGTCACGACCTTGGCGATGTTCGACGGCCTGGTGGGCTTCGGTTCGACGCCGGCGGTGAACAAATCCTCGTGCAGCACGGGAGCGTTGTCGGCCATCGCATCTTCGACGTCGATGCAGTACGGCAGCACCTCGTATTTCACCTCGATTTGCTCGATCGCCGCATCGGCGATCGATTGCGAGGTGGCAGCCACGGCGGCAATCGCATGGCCTTCATAGAGCGCCTTGTCCCAGGCGAGGCAGTTGCGCGAAAGGTCACGGAAATTCATCGGGCCTTCGCCGACGAACGCTTCCTCGTTGGCGATGTGCGGCAGATCCTTCGACGTCACCACCGCCTTCACGCCGGGCATCTTCTCGGCCTTGCTGGTGTCGATTGAAACGATCTTCGCATGCGCATGCGGCGAGCGCAGAACCTTGCCCCACAGCATGCCCGCCATGCGCATGTCCGCGCCGAACTGGGCGCGGCCGGTCACCTTCTCCACGCCGTCCGGACGGATCGGGCGGCTGCCAACGACCTTCAGGTCGGATGATATGTAGTTCATGCCGCCTTCTCCCCACGCATGACCGCGGCGGCGTCCATGACGGCGCGGATCACCTTGTCATAGCCGGTGCAGCGGCACAGGTTGCCGGCGAGCCAGTAGCGCGCCTCTTCCTCGGTGGGATTGGGGTTCTCATCGAGCAATGCCTTCGAGGCCACGATGAGACCGGGCGTGCAGAACCCGCATTGCAGCGCCGCATGTTCCAAAAACTTCTGCTGCACCGGGTGCAGGTGATCGCCCTGCGCGATGCCTTCGATCGTGGTGACGGTGGTGCCTTCCGCCTCGCAGCCCAGCATCAGGCAGGAGCAAACCAGGCGACCGTCGACGATGATGCTGCATGCGCCGCAGTCGCCGGAAGCGCAGCCTTCCTTGCTGCCGGTCAGCCCGATCTCGTCACGCAGCACGTCCAGCATCGTCTGCTGGGTTTCACAGAGGAATTCCGTCGGTTCGCCGTTTATCACGGCGGAAACGTGGTGCTTTGCCATGGTACGTCTGTCCTCGATGTCAATGCGTTGTTGCGCCGGCCTTGCCGAGCGCGCGA
>Ga0335072_10017920_pt1 | contig 10008 bp, 9 predicted proteins | sample Lox_Sample_21_FD_206725 | JGI IMG/M metagenome (GOLD analysis project Ga0335072, IMG submission 206725) | Soil microbial communities from Loxahatchee National Wildlife Refuge, Florida, United States - Lox_Sample_2.1 | ecosystem: Environmental > Terrestrial > Soil > Wetlands | place: USA: Florida...
CATCGAGTTTGGCGGTACTCTGGGAAGACAGCGCAATCTTCGCTTCGATCACCGACTTACGAATCGCCTGCACCACTTCCGCATTGCGGTGAAGATCAAGGCCAAGATCGCCGCGGATGTCATCAAGTGCAATCGTGATCAACAGGTTATCGATGTCATCCCCGCCAAGATGCGTATCACCATTGGTCGCGATGACTTCGAAGATGCCGTCGTGCAGTTTTAGTATCGAAATATCAAACGTGCCGCCGCCCAGATCGTAAACCGCGACAATGCCGTTCTGCTTCTTGTCGAGCCCATAGGCGAGCGATGCGGCCGTAGGCTCATTCACCAGCCGAAGCACTTCAAGTCCGGCGATCCGGCCGGCATCTTTTGTGGCTTGCCGCTGCGCGTCGTTGAAGTAGGCGGGAACGGTGATGACGGCCTTCGTGACCGGCCCGCCAAAATAGCGCTCCGCGTTGCGCTTGAGCTGGCGCAGAATCAGTGCAGAGATCTCCGGCGGAGTAAACGTCTTGTCGCCCAGCTTCTTTTCGCCAAGTCTGATGCGCAGCACTTCGCCCGGCTGAAGATCATCGGCGAGTCTGAAAGGAAAGAGCCGCAACTCTGCCTGAATGTCTTCGACACCGCGCCCCATCAGCCGCTTGATGGAATAGACGGCGCGCTCCGGAGTTTCGATCAACTGCTTGCGTGCGGGATTTCCAATTACGGGTTGATTGTTCGAGTCTAGCGCAACCACCGAGGGTACGAGATTTGAGCCATCCTCGCCGGGAATGACGACGGGCGTGTCCCCTTGCATGAACGCCACGAGAGAGTTTGTGGTGCCGAGATCGATGCCGACAATGTATTCCGTTGCCACCGTTAGTTGCTATTCCTCGAGTGCCGCACCCACGTCGCGAATCAGATTGCGGATGTAATTCCGGCGGTTCAGCACATCCACCATTTTGTTCACCACCTGCGTGCGCTCCGCTAAATCGGGGGAACCGTCGTTAGCCAGCAAGCTGTCCCAATTTTTCCACTGCGACTGAAGTTCTTCGAGCAGCGCTTCGTTCTTGCTTTCAAGCGCGAGCTTCTCCTTGCCGATCTCCTCCAGCAATGCAGGATCGTCTTCGCCCATTTTCTTGTTCATGCGCAGCTCTTCGAGCTGCATGTTGAGCTCGAATACTTCTTCGAGCAGATCCGGAGGAACGATCTGCTTCTTTACCTCTCCCGTGGCCCGTGCCTGCTCGGTCGCAGTTTTGGATTGTTCCTCCAACTCGATACCTTCGAGTCTCAGCAGATACTGCGTGCGCTTGATCGGGTCGCGCAGCGTGCGATAGGCATCGTTGAGCAGGGACGTCTGCTCCAGGCTCCATTCCTGCTCCTGGCTGCCGGCTTTCGCATTCAGATCCGGATGCAGCTTGCGGCTGAGTTCATAAAAATCGCGTTCGAGAGCGGGCACATCGACATTGAGTTTCCGCGGCAGGCCGAAGAAGGTGAAGTAGTTCACCGGCTGCGGCGGCTGCACCTTCCCGCAGGATTCGCAAAAGTGCGCGGCGCGCATCGATCCGCACGACCAGCAACTGTGCGTGCCCTCCGGCAGAGGCTTGGTCCCGATCGTGGTGAGTGATTGCGCCATTATTTGGTCCGACTCCAGAAACTTTACCGCCGAGAGCGCAGAGCTCGCAGAGGACGTTAAACAATAAAACCGGGAACAACTCCGGTTTTCCTCGGCGCACTCGGCGTCCTCGGCGGTTGACTTCCTTCTTGCGCGGCTCTCGCCTCAGGCGGAGAACGAAGTCCCGCAGCCGCAGGATTTCGTGGCTTGCGGATTGACAAAGACGAAGCCCTGCTGCATCAGAGTCTCTTGATAATCCAGCGTCATGCCGTGCAGATAAATGAACGACTTCGGATCTACGAAGACGCGCACGCCGCCGAGCTCAAAGATGCGGTCGCGCTCGCGCGGCTGCGTGTCGAAGCGGATGTTGTAGCTCAGACCCGAACACCCCCCGCCCTGCACGCCCAGACGCAAGCCGCCCTGCTCGGGCGAGATGCCTTCCTTAGCCATTGCCGTGCGGATTTTGGCAATGGCCTTGTCGGTCACCGTGATGCCCTTAGCTGTAGCTTGCGGTGTCGCGTTTTCGGTTGCAGTTGTCATAATTAGTGGCGAGTCGTGAGCGCCGAGCCGTGAGCACGCCACTTGAAAGCTTGCTCACTCCCACGCCTCGCAACAGCGGCGAGACGTGGGACATCCCATCGCAGAATTACTTTGCTTCTGCGGCCACCGGCTTAGGAGATTCCTGCTTCTTCTTCCAGTCACCGATCGCAGCGCGAATAGCGTCCTCGGCCAGCACGGAACAATGGATCTTTACCGGAGGCAGAGAAAGCTCTTTCACGATGTCCATGTTCTTGATGGACAGAGCTTCGTCGACGGTTTTGCCCTTCACCCACTCGGTGGCCAGCGAAGACGAGGCGATCGCGGAGCCGCAGCCGAATGTCTTGAACTTCGCGTCTTCAATGACGTTGGTTGAAGGATTGACCTTGATCTGCAGCTTCATGACGTCGCCGCACTCAGGTGCGCCGACCAGGCCTGTACCCACGTCGGTGCTGTTCTTGTCCATTGAGCCGACGTTGCGCGGGTTGTTGTAATGGTCGATGACTTTATCGCTATATGACATTTCGCTCTCCTAAATCTTGTAATCTTGTGCCGTCCCTACGGGACTCGTTCTCTCTTCTCCATCTTCCCAGGGCTGACGCCCTGGGCTAACAACTGCATGCCGTTCTCACCAAGTGCTGGCAACCGAGTACTATTCTGCTGCCCACTTCACATCCTTCAAATTGATGCCTTCTTTCGCCATCTCGTAGAGCGGTGAAAGCTCGCGTAAGCGCTCCACGGTTTCGATGACGCGGTCGGCAACGTAATCGACTTCCGCTTCCGTGTTGAATCGGCCAATGCCGAAGCGGATCGAGCTGTGCGCCAGATCGTCACCCGCACCGAGAGCCTTCAATACATAAGATGGTTCCAGCGTCGCAGAGGTGCACGCCGATCCGCTTGAAACGGCGATGTCATTGATGCCCATGAGCAGCGATTCGCCTTCGACGTAGGCGAAGCTGATGTTCAGGTTGCCGGGAAGGCGATGTTCCATCGAGCCATTGATGTAGGTCTCGTCGAGCCGGGTCATGATGCGGTCCCGCAAACGGTTTCGCAGGCCAGCCAGGCGACAAGATTCCTTCGGCAACTCTTCATGAGCAATCGCACAAGCTTTGCCCAAACCTACGATACCGGGGACGTTCAACGTTCCGGAGCGCATGCCGCGCTCGTGGCCGCCGCCATCAATAATGGGAGAAAGCTGCACGCGCGGATTCTTGCGGCGCACATACAGCGCGCCGACGCCTTTCGGACCGTACATCTTGTGGGCAGAGATCGACATTAAGTCGATATTCTGCTTGTTCACATCGGTGGGAACCTTGCCCACGTATTGGGTCGCGTCGGTGTGGAAGATCACACCGCGCTCGCGGCAGAGCTTTCCAATCTCTTCGATCGGCTGCAGCACGCCGATCTCGTTGTTGGCCGCCATGATCGTAACCAGGATGGTCTTGTCGTCCATGGTGCGCTTGAGTTCATCGAGATCGATCAATCCATCTTTCTGCACGGGGAGATAGGTCACGCGGTAGCCGTACTTCTCCAGCCGCTTGCAGGTGTCGAGGACCGCCTTGTGCTCGGTGACCGCGGTGATGATGTGGTTGCCCTTCTCCCGGTACATCTCGGCCACACCCTTAATGGCGAGGTTATCGCTTTCGGTCGCGCCGGAGGTAAACACGATTTCTTTCGTGGTCGCGCCCACGAGTTTCGCGATACGCTCGCGCGCGGTCTCCACGCCTTCTTCAGCCGCCCATCCAAAGGAGTGATTGCGGCTGGCTGCGTTGCCAAACTTCTCCATGAAGTAGGGCAGCATTTCTTCCAGCACCCGCGGATCCATGGGGGTGGTGGCGTGGTTGTCCATGTAGATGGGCAGCTTCACGCCATTGGGAGCGGGGTGCTGCGCCTTGGTCAGTTCGTTTTGGTTCAAATCCCGGGGGATCTTTACTTCCGTGCTCATGGATTGCATTCTCCTACTGTTTTGTCTTCGTTCTCATCTACCTTGTTGTCCTCATCTACCTTCGATGAAATACGTTACGCGTCGGGTTCAACTGATCGTCACCAGCGCTGCTGGTTTGGCAGCCGGGCTGACCGCTTCCTCTGGCTCCTCACGCATGTGCGAAATCTTGATACGCCGCAAGACCGCTTCGATACTTTCGTTCACTTTGCGCAGCGGTTCGCGAATGTTGCAGCGATCCGTCTGGTCGCACTCGCCGCGCTGCGTCACGCAGGAAGTGATGAACAGAGGACCATCAATCGCCTGGATCACTTCGAAAGCCGAGATCGTGTGAGCCGCGCGTGCCAGAGTGTATCCGCCGTTGATGCCGTGCTGCGATTGCAGTAGACCCGCTTTGGCCAGCTTTTGCAGGATCTTGGCCAAGGCTTCCGGAGGAATGCCGAACGCTTCTGCCACATCCTTGGCGCTGCGGGAGCCCTCACTTTCACGCTCAGCCAAATGCTTCATGGCCATGAGCGCGTAATCGGCCTTCTTGGTGAGCTTCAACACCGCGGTCCCTGTGAAAAATCGTTCGTTTGTAAATCCGACGAAAATCATCGGATTTAATTCCGACTGTTTCCGTCGTATTTCATTTTACGACACCAGAGCACGCTGGAGCAAGCCAAGCCAGCAATCTGCGAAAATACGCCTTCGAATGGTAAGTGATGAAGATTGAGTGGAATGGGGGCCGGGTGGAAGGGGGTTGTGAGAGCTCTGGAGCAGCCGTAAGAGGCAGATATCAAAGAGTCGTCGATCGTGGAGAAATTCACACCGCCGCAACCCGAAGGGTCTTGACAAGCCTTAAACCAAGGCTAAAATACCGCCAACCTCCTCAATTGGTCGAGCCCCGGCAAACGGTGATTCGAAGGGTTCAGCCAGATTTATGACCTCCAAGTCGCCTGTTCCTCCTCAGAACGTAGCCAAGAATCAACCCTGCAAGCACCTTCGCGTGCAAATCGTGAGTCGCACGGAGGATTCCGAGTTTGTGGAGTGCAAAGAGTGCGGCGAGATCTTTGAATCGAGCGAATTCAAAGACATGAATACGGAAGAGCGATTGCGGGAGGAAGAGTTCTGATCTGGGGCCGTGCGCTAGCGCAGTGCGAGTCCGGCCTCCGCTGAAAAATCCATGGGAGCAAAATCCTGCGCCAGGAATTTCGGATACGCCGCGGCGGCGATCATGGCGGCGTTATCGGTCGAGAGAGGACGCGAAGGGAAGTAGACAGGCACGCCAGTTTTCGCCGCTTCGCTTTCGAAGGTGCGGCGCAATTCCTGATTGGCTGCCACGCCTCCGGTGACAAACAGAGTCGCGACGTTGCAGTCCTGTGCGGCGGCGAGAGTTTTTCCCACCAGATCTTCGATGATCGCGCGCTGGAAAGAAGCAACAAGATCGAGCGTTTGCCGGTCGCAGTGGGCAAGATAATCTTCGAGTTTTGGTTTGGCGATCCCGACTAGCGCGGCCCTGCGCGCCTCAATGGACGGGTGCATCGCGTGTGCCTCGACGTAGCGCAGAATGGCGGTCTTGATGCCACTGTAAGAGAAATCGAAGCGAGGGTGTTCTTCGCCGTTGCTTGGCGTGACCTCCCGCCCGTCTTTTCGCCCGCGGCGATCGGGATGTTTGATCTGTGCGGCAGGAAACTTCACCGCTTCGGGATTTCCATGCGAGGCCAGGCGATCGATGACGGGGCCACCGGGATATCCCAGACCTAAGAACTTCGCGACTTTATCGAAAGCTTCTCCAGCGGCATCGTCACGAGTGTGGCCGATGTTTTCGTAGGTCCAAAGGTCGTTCTTGCGGGAGGCGAGATAAAGATGCGTGTGTCCGCCTGACACGACCAGAGCGAGCACTGGAAAATTCAAGTCACGATTCCCCTTCTGCCTTTCTTCTAGCAGGACCGCGTGAATGTGGCCTTCGAGGTGATTGACGGCGATCAGCGGCTTCTCCACGGCAAAAGCCAGCGCTTTGGCGTAGCTAATACCGACCAGCAAGGCTCCGGCAAGGCCCGGACCACGCGTGACGGCAATGGCATCGACAGAATCGTAAGAGTGATTGGCTTCGGCGAGGGCCTGTCGAACAACTGGCACAATTGCCCGCAGATGCTCGCGGGAGGCCAGCTCCGGCACAACTCCACCATAGGGCTGATGGGTGGCGATCTGCGACGCGACGACATTCGAAATCAACTGTTCACCGGAACGCACTACGGCTGCTGCGGTCTCGTCGCAGGAACTCTCGATGCCGAGGAGGAAGGCGTCAGGCATGCCTTTATATTATGCGAAAGTGTCCGGAGCCGCGGCTTGAAGCCGCGCCCTTTCAAGGCATCTCTCCCTATTCCAGCTTCACGTCATCGACTGCGAACTCGAACTTGCCCGCGCCTGGGCCTCCGACGAATAGGATGGCCGAGACGTCGTGACCATCGCTACCGTTGAAGGCAGAGAATGGGAAGGTGAAATTCTTCCAGTCACTGCCGGCGATGAAGGTTTGCTGGGCGGGAATGCGTCCGCCGCTCGCGGTGAAAACCATGATGCGGTAAGTCCCTCCGTCGCCTTTTGCAACGAATGAAATGCTCTTCTTCGCTGATAGATTCACGGGTGCGAATGGCTGTGAACCGGGCGACCACATTACTCCCGACCACGCGTAAGGAAGGCCGCCGTCGATCACGCCAGAGATTTCCAACGCGTGCCCGCTGCCATTGGCTCCGCCGTCCACGACTTTCATTTCGCCGGTGGACTTGCCGCCGGCGATGCTATCAGTCGAAACCATCCACCCGGTGCCAAATTTTGAGCTCGGTTTCCCGTCTTCGAAGTCGCTGATGAGTCCACTCTGCGACACCGATAACGCCGACTCTTTCGCCGCTTTCTCAGCGTCCGCCTTCTCTTTTTCGACGAGGGAGCGATAGCTGGCGCGATCGTCTTCGGCGCCCAGCTTCCACACGGAAACGATGTCGCGAGTGGCAAGAATATCCTGTGTTGGATCGCCTTTCACGAGCAACAGGTCAGCGCGCTTTCCCGGCGCAATGACGCCGCGGTCATTAAGATGAAAGACCGAAGCAGGCACCGACGTTGCCGAGGCGAGAGCTTCCTGCGGAGTAAGTCCGGCGTGCACCAGCAACTCCATTTCGCGATGAAGGCTGACGCCGTGCGAGGTGCCGGGATTGCCCGCATCCGTTCCGGCGAGGATTGGAATGTGCAGTTCCTTCAGTTGGGCGATCGTTTCTTCGGCGTATTTTTCGCTGAGGTGAGTTGGGAATTTTGGAAAGGACTGCTTGAGGTTCGTGATATCAGTCGCAGTGAGATATGGGGCGAGGTGAGGATCGGTGGTGAGTGTTTCACCGCTCGGAATGCCGCTCGCGCTCTCGAGCACGGTGAGCGTGGGGACGACAAAAGCATGATGCTCAGCCACGAAGCGGGCAAAATCGGGTTGCGGAGGGCTGTCGGCGAAGAGGTGCGCGAGACCGTCGGCTCCCGCTTCAATAGCTTCGCGCGCCTCTGCCTGGTTTCCGATGTGGACGACAGTCAACTTGCCGCGCTTGTGAGCAGCCTCCACCAATGCTTTGACGGTCGCGGCATCCAGGGTTGGGCGATGACCTCCGTAGGCGCTGGCATCATCGATGATGATTTTGATGTAGTCCGATCCCTCGGCGATCCGCGCATCGACAAAGGCCTGCGCCTCGGAAGGCGAGGTGAGAGTGGGAATCTTAATGCCGTACTCCGTGCCGTGACCTCCGGGAGCTGTCGCCAAGGTACCGGCGGACCGCAGATCGGCGAGATCGAGGTCTTTACCCTCGGCCTGCTCCTTCTTGACCCGCTGCATGTATTTCACGTCGGTGAACATGTCGAGTTCAGTCGTGACCCCAAAGATCTCCGCTTCTTTGAGAGCGTCACCCCAAGCGTGGGTATGGGCGTCGATGAGTCCGGGCAGGAGAGTGTCGCCCGTGGCGTCGATAACTTTGACGCCGGCCGTCGTTTTGAGATTTTTTCCGACCGAGCGGATCTTTCCATTTTCGACCCAGACATCGGCAGAATTCAAAACTTTGTGCCCGTCAAACACACGCGCGTGCCGAATGACGAAGCTATTGCCGGAGTCGGCCCTGACGAGAAATCGCCCGAGGGCTGAGAGCAGGAGAAACAGACCCGTCCAGCCAATCACAACGAGGGACGTTGCCAATTTTCTTTTCATGATGTTCTCCACTTAAGACGGCCTATCGTCGACCAGGGTTTTGCAGTTGTTGCCGAGTCGATCCTCCTGCGAAAGCGGACGGCGTGCCAGTACAAACCGTCACATGGGCAATATGACAAGTGTCAGGTCATACGGCTCACCGGCAGAGCGGCGTTATCATGAGGAACAGCATGAGTGGGGAATCACAGCAAGGGAAGCAGAGCGCGATATACATCGTGCAGAGCCTGCGCCAGCACGGCTTTGAGGCCTATCTGGTGGGAGGATGCGTGCGCGATCTGCTGCTTGGCCGCAAGCCGAAGGATTATGACGTTGCGACGGACGCGACTCCCGCACAGGTGATGCGTATATTTCCGCAAACCTATGCGGTTGGCGCACAGTTTGGAGTCGTACTGGTTCCTCCGCCGGATGGCGCCGAAACGGCGGACGATTCCTCGAAACATGATTCCTTGAAAGATGCGATCGAGGTTGCAACTTTCCGTAGCGATATCGGATACACCGACGGTCGGCATCCCGATCAGGTCCGCTTTTCACAGGACCCGCGGGAGGATGTCGCGCGGCGCGATTTTACGATCAACGGAATGATGCTCGATCCGTTGTCTGGTCAGGCGCCTGGCGAAGTACTCGACTTTGTCGGCGGACGCAAAGACCTCGCGGCAGGAATCATTCGCGCCATCGGCGATCCGGCGTTGCGCTTTGCAGAAGACAAGCTGCGCATGCTGCGTGCTGTGCGATTTGCGGCGCGATTTGAATATGCGATCGATCCGGCGACGTTCGAAGCGGTCAAGGAGCTGGCGCATCAGATTCAAGTCGTCTCGCGTGAGCGCGTGCGCGATGAACTGACGCGCATGTTGACCGAAGGACATGGGCACAGGGCGCTTGGACTGCTGGATGAAACCGCACTGCTGAAAGAGGTACTGCCGGAGATTTCTGCGATGAAAGGTGTGGCGCAGCCGGCAGAGTTTCATCCCGAGGGGGACGTGTTCGTACACACGCTGCTGCTGCTTGATCACTTGCCGCAACCGTGCCCTCCAACTCTGGCCTGGGGGGCTCTCCTGCACGATGTGGGTAAGCCACCGACGTTCCGCGTAGCGCCAGACCGCATCCGCTTCGATAATCACGTAGACGTGGGGGTGAAGATGGCGCAAGCCATTTGCGAGCGGCTGCGATTTTCGAATGATGACACGGCGCAGATTCTGTCGCTGGTTGACAATCACATGCGCTTCGGCGACGCGAGACGGATGAGCGAATCGACGCTAAAGAGATTTTTCCGCTTGCCGTCTTTTGACCAGCATCTTGCGCTGCATCGCGCCGACTGCCTCGCCAGCCACCGGAATTTGGGATCGTATGAGTTCGTGCTCGAGAAGCGCGCCGAGATTCCGCAAGAAACGCTGCGGCCGGTGCGGCTGGTGACCGGCGACGATCTGATTGCGGCAGGATACCAGCCGGGACCGCATTTTCGCGAGATTCTCGATGCCGTGGAGGATGCGCAACTCGAAGGGCGGCTGCCGTCGCGGGATGCGGCTCTCGAATTTGTGCGCCGCGAATTTCCTGCATGAATCGCGCGCGTTTCTGCGTGAATTGTGACGGAAAGTTATCAACCGGTTGGAATGCTAGAATCGCTTTTTCGCAAATTAAGGGGAACGGTTTGGAGCAGGCGAGTCACGGGCTGGAGAAAATCGTAACGCAATCGTTGCGGCAGATGCCCGCGAACGAAGCTCCGCTTAT
>Ga0335072_10017922_pt1 | contig 10008 bp, 10 predicted proteins | sample Lox_Sample_21_FD_206725 | JGI IMG/M metagenome (GOLD analysis project Ga0335072, IMG submission 206725) | Soil microbial communities from Loxahatchee National Wildlife Refuge, Florida, United States - Lox_Sample_2.1 | ecosystem: Environmental > Terrestrial > Soil > Wetlands | place: USA...
GCCGGATTTGCAACGATGAGTATCTTGTCAAGCATTGGTTTCGCAAAGAAGCACGCACAATAGCTTGCTCCATCCGCTCACCCCACCTGACTATTTCAGCTCCCTCACCCAGATATTGCGAAAGCTGATCGGCTCGCTCTTATCGCCGTGCGCCTGCAGCTTGATGGGCGCCGTGTCATAAGCCTTGTAGAAGGGCTTGCCGACATTGAGCGTCTGCCCCCACAACTGGAAGTGGTTCTGCACCAGCACGCCGTTGAAGAAGACCGTCGCGAAGGCAGGCGTCTTCAGCGACCCGTCGGCGTTGAAGGTGGGAGCAGTCCAGATCACGTCGTAGGTCTGCCACTCGCCGGGCTTGCGCGCCGGGTTCACCAGCGGAATGCCCTGCTTGTAGATGGCGCCGGCCTGCCCGTTGACATACGTCGAATTGTTGTAGGAATCGAGAACCTGCAGCTCATAGCCATCGTCGCCCGGCCCGGTTGAAGCAAGAAAGACCCCGCTGTTGCCGCGTGCCTGGCCGCTGCCGGTAATATCGGCGGGAATCCTGAACTCGATGTGGAGCTGATAGTCCTTGAATCGCCGCCTGGTCTCGATATTTCCCACACCCTTCGCCTTGTTCACTGTCATCACGCCGTCGGCGACGAACCACTGCGCTGGCGTGTGATCCTGCGCGGAAACCCACTCGTCGAGGTTCTTGCCGTCGAAGAGAACAATCGCATCGGAAGGCGGGTCGGCATTGGTCGCCCCCGGAGTGACAACTGCCGGAACGGGCTGCCAGACATCGGTGTCTTCCGGCTTGGGCTTCGATGCGTCCTGGGCTGTGAGCAAAGAGGCCACAGAGAAGACGGCCGTCACGGTAAGAGCGCGTAAGATTCGGGTTCGCATAGCCGCAGACGAGCATACACCGCGCTCCGGCGGTCGGGCAAAACAACATCTCAGTAAGCCAGAGCTACTGCATCGGCGCGCATCTCGCTGCCTGCCGCGTACACGCGATCGCTGCCCTGTATGCGATGCTCGATACCCTCGTAACGCCCGTAGGCTCCGACCGCTCGGGTGCCCAGCTTCCAGCCGAGGTCGGCAAGCGCCTGTCGGGTAGAGGCCGGAACGCCGCTCTCGAGATTCAGCACCCCCAGTGGCCCCAGACCGGGCGCGTCTTCGCCCATCGACTGCGACGAGCCCTCGTGATACCAGCGGGGGCTGTCCGCGGCGGCCTGCACGTCGAGCCCGTAGTCGATGCGATTCACCATGATCTGCGTCTGCCCCTGCGGCTGCATGTCGCCGCCCATCACGCCAAAGGCCATCCACGGCGCGCCGTCTTTGGCGGCAAAGCCGGGAATGATCGTCTGGAATGGCCGCTTGCCGGGCGCGTAGATGTTCGGATGACCGTCTTTCAGTGAAAAAAGCTGACCGCGGTCCTGGAACATGAAGCCGAGGCCGTCGGCCACCAGCCCCGAGCCCATGCCGCGGAAGTTGGACTGGATCATCGACACCATCATGCCGTCGGAGTCGGCAGTCGCGAAGTAAGTGGTATCGCCGTGGCCGGGCGCCTGGCCTGGAGATACATGCTCATTGACGCGATCGGTATGGATGAGCGCGGCGCGCTGTTTTGCGTACTCCTTGGAGTTGAGCCACGCGATCGGAATCTCGGCAAACTTGGGATCGGCGTAGTAGCGAGCGCGATCTTCAAATGCCAGCCGTTTCGCCTCAGCCATTACGTGCACAGCCTGCGTCGACTGAAATCCGAAGCTGCGCAGGTCGAAGTTTTCAAGAATATTCAGGATCTGCAGCGTGGCCAGCCCTTGCGTGTTCGCGGGCATGGCATACACGTCGACGCCGCGGTACTTCGTCACCAGCGGCTCATCCCACTCGGCATGGTGTTCGCGCAGGTCCTCGGCAGAGAGCCAGCCGCCGATGCGCTTGAAGTAGGCGTCGATGGTCTCGGCAATCGGCCCGTCGTAAAACGCATCACGGCCGCCCGCGGCGATGAGGCGATAAGTCCGGGCCAGGTCCGGATTGCGGCGCACGTCGTACTCATTGGGCATCACGCCGCTGGGCGCATAGGTATGCATGGCATTCGCCGTCTCCTCCACGCCAGAGCCCGGACGCAGGAATGCCGCCATGTTGCGCTTGATGTAGTAGCCGATGATCTGCGGCGCGGGGTCGCCCGACTCGCAATAGTGAATAGCCGGCTCAAAAAGCTCGGCCCATTTGAGCCTGCCGTAGCGCTGGTGAAGCGTCCACCAGCCGTCGAGGCAGCCGGGCGTGGAGACAGCAACAGCTCCCAGCGCCGGGATGGCTCCGTTTTTAGCGCGCGAGCGCACAGTCTCCAGAGTGAGCGCTTTGGGCGAGCGGCCGGAGCTGGCCATGGCCGCCAGTTTGCCTGTTTTGGGATCCCAGACGAAGGCAAAACAGTCGCCGCCCAGCCCGGAGCTGGTGGGCTCGACAAAACCCAGCACGGCATTCGCAGCAATGGCTGCGTCCACGGCCGAGCCGCCGCGCTTGAGCATCGCGATAGCCGTCTGCGTGGCCACAGGATGCGCCGTGCCCGCCGCACCCGAGCAGCCCAGCGCAGGCGACCGCGTAGCGAAGCTCGCTCCGGAAGGCCGGTCGCCGGCATGAACGTCGGGCCGGAGGAAGCGCTCCTCGCCGGGCGCCTGAAAGCCAGGCAACGCGGCGGAGGCTTCCTCGGCCGCGCCACGCCCCGATGAAACTTCCGCAGGGCTCACCGCATGACTCGGTCGAGAGACGGCAGAACCGGCGAACAGGTAGGAAAGAGTTTGGATGAAGGTGCGGCGGCGCATCGAGAGCCTCCTCGCGATTCATACTACAAGGCGCGCAACCGCAACCTGCGGAGCGCGCCTTAAAACGAAATCGGGGAGGTTTAGTTTTGGCCGGTTTCCGGTCTGGTTACAGGCCGGCCGGCTTGGGATTGTCGCGGTCGTACTTGGCCACCTGAATCTTGCGGGCCAGGCCAAGCTTCGACAGAATCCAGATGCCGTAGAAGTTGGGATCGACCTCGTACCAGCGGAGGCCGTGACGCGCCGAGACAGGATGCGCGTGGTGGTTGTTGTGCCAGCCTTCGCCGCCGGTCAGCAGCGCCACCCACCAGCTGTTGCGCGAATCGTCGCGGGTCTGAAAGCGGCGGCTGCCCCACAGGTGGGTCGCGGAGTTCACCAGCCAGGTAGCGTGCAGGCCGAGCGTCACGCGCAGCAGAACGCCCCACAGCACCATGGCAATGCCATTCACCCATCCGCCCCAGTACCAGCCGCCGGCCAGCAGCAGAACCCCGCTGAGGGTGATCGGAAGCCAGTGATACCTGCTGAGCCACACGTGGAAGCGGTCGCGCCGCAGGTCGGGCGAGTAGCGGGCCAGCACCTCGGTCTGCGCGTGCAGCGCTTCGCCAAAAAGGATCCAGCCGGTGTGCGCCCACCAGGCGCCTTCGCGCGGCGTGTGCGGGTCACCTTCCTGATCGCTGAGCTGGTGATGAACCCGGTGCGTGGAAACCCAGAAGATGGGACCGCCTTCAAGCGAGAGCGTGGCGCAGACGGTCATGATGTATTCCAGCCACTTGGGCACGTGATAGCCCCGGTGAGTGAGCAGCCGGTGATAGCACATGCCGATGCCCACGTTGATGGCCAGCACGTAAAGCACCGCCATCACCGCCAGCCTCTGCCAGCTGAAGAAGAAGAACGCTGCCAGCGCGCCCGCGTGAAACGCAAGGATGGTTCCCAGCGTGAGCCAGTTAAAGCCGGCCTGGACAGTTGCCGCGCGGCCCATGCGAAGCTGCGTACGGGCAGAAACCGCGTGGACCGCGCCATGCACAGCCGTTCCGTTTGCGACCGAAATAGCCTCGTCTGAAACTTCGGTTGTGGTTTCAAGGGAGGGAGAGGTTAGAACAGAGGCCATTCGTCGGGAGATCCTTCAAAAAGAGTAGCAGCGCGCTGGTGCCTTTCTCCAATTGTATAGGAGTAATCGGTTGGTCCACCGGGGACCTTGCGAGATCGCAACAAAAGTTGTATCGCGACGCTCCTGAAATGGGTCTTCCGCAGTTGTCTATCGCCCATCCACGCCATGCCACACACTGATAAGAGCCTGATTGCGGCGTGTTTAATTGCTGGCTGTCGTCACAATCGGCCCGCCGCCGGTGACAAAGACCCTGGTTGCCTGGCCGCGCAGAACGCGGTAGAGGGCGAACTGGCGCTGGGTCTGGCCGCGCAGCTCGAACAAAAGCTCGCCGCGATTGTCAGCCATGGCGTCGACCGCGTCCACCAGGCGCATGCGCGGCGTGTCGTCCAGGTGTGCGGCGTCGGTTACGTTCTTCACCAGCACAACGAGATTGCCGTAGAGATCCGGCTGCGCAATCAGGGTCACAAACTTTTCGTCGGCGCCGGTTCCGGCAGTCCGCGCCGAGAGCACCATGGTGGCTCCCGAGCCGTACGCAAGTTCGAAGACGCGGAAGCGCTCATCGTCGAGGGGCGCCGGTGCGGGCGGGGGCAGCGTGAGCCGGGTCTTGTGTGTGGCCGTCGTCTTGGTGGTCCTCTTCACTGGCTTGGATGGGCCAGGCGGCGCGTTCAGGCCCAGGGCCGTGCGCGCCATGTCTTCGAGCTGGGCTTTGTACTTGGCCTGGTCGCCCGGATTGGCCCAGGAGTAGCTCCAGATGTGCTCCGGGGAGTTTTTCGCGTCGGAGACTGCCACGGCCTGCTCCATGTCGGGCGGAAGGCCAATCAGGCTGGGCAGAACCGCAGGTCCCATATCGGCCGGTCTGCCCGGAATGAGCCGCGGGCGGTCAGGATCTGATATGTCGGGCAGGGAGGAGACAGACGCTACATCGTTGTCAGAATTTTTCTTCTGGAGCTTGGGCCGGTCAGAATCGCCTGAGCTGGCCGACTGATCCCCGGAACTGTCTGTCGATTTATGCAGTACCGGACGATCCGGATCGGGCGGCGGTCCGGAACCGCCATTGCTTGAGCCCTCGTCACCCGAGCCGCTATCTGAGCTGGCATCGCCTCCGTGATGGAGCGTGGGCCGGTCAGGGTCGGGAGCGGGACCAGCCGATCCGGAGCTGCCGGAGCCGGAGCTGCCGTTGCCCGTCGTTTCGTCTGGATGCGCCTTGCGATGCAGTGTGGGCCGGTCGCTGTCGGCATCGTCCTCGTCCTTCCATGACTGGGCGCTGGCCGCTTCTGCCGCTTTCGGCTTCGGCAGCGGCTTCCAGCTTCCATACCCCACCCACGATCCCTGTTCCAGGGCGGCGTTCTGAATCACAAACAGGCCGGTGTTCTTTCCGTCCTCCTTGAGCTGGTACTCGACTTCGCCTTCGAGCGCCAGCGGCTCGGGACGGGCCATGTAGATGCCGCCGTCCTGGAGCTGCTGGCCGTCAAAGACGCTGATCGGAACGATGCGGCTGGCCTTGGGATGCTGTATATCCCCGGTCCACTCGAGCACCGCAACGGCGCGCAGATCGGGCGTGGATTTATCGGTGTTCGCGAGCTGGCCGGGATACTGGGCGATCGCCGGTGTCGCAACCGGCGCGGCTGCCGCGAGGCCGGCAAACACAAGCGCCGTCAATCGAATTGAAAAATCTCTCGTCGTTCGCGATGACACTTGCCGCTCCACTCGTCAATAATCAATTCCGTGAGGACTCATCCATGGAACTGAACCAGAAAGTCGCCGACTTTACTCTCCAGACCGATGAAGACAAGACCGTCAGCCTGTCCGATTATGCCGGAAAACCGGTAATCCTGTTCTTTTATCCGCGCGCCGATACACCCGGCTGTACCATCGAAGCCTGCGGCTTCCGCGACACCTTCAAAAAGCTGCAGGCTGCCGGCGCCGTGGTTCTGGGCATCTCGCGGGATACGCCCCGCGACCAGGCCAAATTCAAGGCCAAATATGACCTGCCCTACACACTCCTTGCAGATGTAGACGAGAAAGTCTGCAATCAGTTTGGCGTGATGAAGGAAAAGAACATGTATGGCAAGAAAGTGATGGGAATCGAGCGAACCACCTTCGTCATCGGACCTGACCAGAAGCTGCTGCACATCTTTCCCAAGGTCACACCCGAGGGTCACGCCGAACAGGTTCTGGCGCTCATCAAGGAATGGAACAAAAACAACAAAAAGTAGGGCGCGCGAAGGTCTCCCATTCTTTGAAAAAGGAGTCGGGACGCACGGACGGGGGCAAAGCATCGACACGCCTTGCCGGCCGCCTTCCCGGGCGTTTGATGCGGCGCACATTCTTTGAAGCGACGCCGGAGGATGTGGCGCCGCGCCTGCTCGGGAAACTGCTTGTTCACCGGCGTGCGGGCGGCATTCTTGCCGGACGCATTGTGGAAGTTGAAGCCTATCTCGGTCCGCACCACGGCACGCCTGACCCGGCGGCGCACTCCTACCGCGGGCCTACGCCGCGCAACCAGGTGATGTTCGGCCCGGCCGGCCACGCCTATCTCTACTTTATCTACGGCCGCTACTACTGCATGAACGTCACCTGCGAGCAGATCGGGCAGGCGGGCTGCATCCTTGTGCGCGCGCTGGAGCCGGTAGCCGGAATGGACCGGATGGCCCGCAACCGTGGGCTCAAGCCCGACGCGAGGCCCTGCGACCTGACCGGCGGTCCTGGCCGTTTATGCCTGGCGCTGGCTCTTACCCGGCCCGCGCACAACGGCCTCGATCTGCTTGATCGGGATTCCCCGCTCCAGCTCCGCGATGATGGCTTCGCGGTAAGCGAGGTCATGATGACCACGCGGATTGGGATTCGCCACGCGGTTGACCTGCCGCTGCGTTTCGCCCTGCCCGGCCATGCCTGCGTCTCCGGACCGAAGAGTTTCTCAGCGAGTTTTACCGGCAAGTGCATCTTTGTGAAGTAAAATTCCGTCCATCGGTAGAAGCCATCTCAAAACCGCGAGGAATCCGCACGTGAAAAAGATTGCGCTGGTCTCTCCCTCCGCCGCTGCCGCTCTGTTTGCTGCAGCCCTCTTCGCCGCTCCTGCAATTGCGCAGCCTCCGCAGGGTCCTCCGCCCGGCGGCCAGGAGCACGCCATGCCGGCGCCCAGCAATCTGCAGGTGCTGCCCAAGGACCTGACCTTCAAACAGGTGCACGAGATCATGGAGCACTGGGCCGGTGATCTGGGCGTACACTGCGATACCTGTCATGCCGCCGATCCCAACAACGTGGGCCCCAATGGCCGTCCACGGCTCAACTTCGCCTCCGATGAAAAAGACGAGAAGAAGATGGCCCGCATCATGTACACCATGACCGAAGACATCAAGGCCAATTACGTGGCCAAGGTTGCAGCCATGGATAAGATGTCGGAGCCGGCTGCGCCCGTGACCTGCGGCACCTGCCACCGCGGCCATATCGATCCGCCGCCTTTCACCCCGGAGCCTGAGCATCCCGGCGCAATGCCACCGATGCAGCACTGAGATGTCACGTGCCGTTCCCATCCTTGCGCCAGAAAAAGACGCGAGGATGGGGTGCGACTGCTTTCAGTCCTGCTCCCTGGTCGCTGCTTCTTAAATCTCCGGCCTGCGCGGACGGCCCAGAAAGCGCGCTCCCAGCGCGCCGCCGGCGACGGAGAAGACCAGAAGCGCGCCCACCAGAAACGCCAGGGCGCAGAGAACGCCTCCGGCGCGGCCCTGCGGCGAGAGCATCAGCGTCCGGGTGACGGCGATGGTCTGCGCATCGACGCCCATCGTGGTCCACTGCTGAACCATCTGCTGGTTGACCATCGTCTCCCAGAAGTCGTCGAACATTTTGCCGGAATGAAACCAGTAGCGCGCGGCATAGAGCGCCACACCGGATGCCGCTGCGGAGGTCCATCCGGCCATCAGGCCGGTGACCAGTCCCAGCCGTGCGCCGGCTCCAATCGTGATCCAGGCAGGCCGCTGGCTGCGCATGTAGAGCGCCACCACCCACGCGCTGGTCGCAGTCATGACCAGCAGCGCCAGCACATTGACCGGCGAGAGCAGCGAACACACGATGCCCGCCGGCACGGCGAGCGAAAGCGCCAAACGCAGCCCGGGACGCCAGTCGATGCTGCCCGCGTCGCGCACGGCCTGATTCCACCGCTCCGGCTGGCCCTGCGCGGCTGCGCTCTCCGCCGAGTAGACAATCTGCGGCAGACCACAGACCGCGCAGTAGCAACTGCCTTCCGGCACGGTCTGGTGGCAGCGGTTGCAGGTCTGTTCCATACATCTATGAGCCTATAGCATCCAGCCCGGGAAGCGCTTCCGTAGAACGCTTCTCCGGAACTGGTCCCCGCACTGCTCCGCCGTTCTCGAACCTGTACAAACTGTCTCGACCGGGTCTTTAATCCCGCCGGGTGGATTCATTGAGGGCGCGTGCGGCGGCTCTCTCCCGATGGCGCAGCTTCGCGTCCCGGCGAATCTTGAAGATATGGGTGAAGAACGTGAAGGCCCGCAACTGGCACGAGCGACAGCGCACAGGCAGTTGCAGGATCAGAAAGCGGCGCAGATCCTGAAGCCGAAAGTGCGAGGCCCGAAAATCGGTTGATCCGCATCTGCGGCAGGTGACTGACACAAATCATTCTCCGGGGGCCCAAGAATGATTAAAGTTTTCTTATTATTAGGGAACTCGGCAGACAAAGCAATCGGCCGGAGAATCGAATAACACCTCCGTTTGATCTTCCTCACTTCGAAATGCGAAGCTGGGGCCTGGTTTCCGGATTGTCGATAATCAGGCAGCGATAGTCCAACGCTATGATTGCACGAAACTATTGGTAAATAGCGAGACTCAGATGAATCGAATCGCAATCGTTTTGTTAGCCTTTCTAGTAACCGCAGGTCTGGTCGCAGCTAAAGCCCAGGAGCGGTCCCAAGGAATCTCGGTGCACATGCTTCCCAAAGGCGTGGCGGACATAGCAGGAAGGCCTTGGGGCTTTACCGTGGACTATTCACCGAACCTGAAGACTGAGTCCGCCTCAGTTACACTCCAGACCGTCGCGCAAGTCCTCTCTTTCGTCCGCAGACAAGATGCGAGCGTTCAGGAAAACGGTCTGTGGATCGTCACAACACATCCCGACGCATACTCGGCAGGCGAGAAGGAACTTCTTGAAGGGGTCAAGTCCATGTGCCGGAGAGAAAGGATCCCGCTCTTTATATGTCGTGCTTCGCAATTACCGAATGGCTGGTCGCGCTTTGACCAGTAATCCCTTACATCAGACCAATAACTTCCCTCTCCGCAGTTAATTCTTCTCGAGCTTCGCTTCCACAATCGCAATGGCCGCCGTGACTGCCTCATCGAGCGTCATCTCCGTTGAGTCGAGAAGCACGGCATCGGCTGCCGGCCTCAGCGGCGAGTCGGCGCGATTGCGGTCGCGCTCATCGCGGGCATGCAGCTCGCGGATTACCGCTTCAGGCTGGGTACCGTGCGCCTTGCCGCTCTGCCCCAGTTGATCGAAGCGGCGCATGCCGCGCACTTCCGGTGCGGCATCGAGGAAAATCTTCACATCCGCGTGAGGGAAGACGACAGTGCCGATGTCGCGGCCTTCCATGACCACCCCGCCCGCTGCGCCAAGCTGCTGCTGCAGGCGCACCATCCACGCGCGAATGGCCGGGAAGACGCTTACCCGCGAGGCTGCGTCGGTCACGGTCTGGTTGCGGATGAGGCCGGTAATGTCCTCGTCGTCGAGCAGGACGCGATTTTCTTCGTCGCCCGGTTCAAGCCGGATGGAGGTCTCGGCGGCAAGCCGCTCGAGATCGTAGCTTTGATCTAGAGACACACCCGCGCGCAGCGCCTTGAGGGCGAAGGCGCGATACATGGCTCCGGTTTCGAGGTTCAGGAGGCCAAAATGCCGGGCCAGCCGGCGGGCAATGGTGCTCTTGCCTGCTCCGGCTGGTCCGTCGATGGCAATGATCGTCTTGCGTCCCGGTTCAAGGGAGGAACTGCGGCTGTCTTCTGCGCTCATCCGCGCTTTTTCGTCCCCCGCTTGGCAGGAGCGGTAAAGCCGTACCGTTTGCTGTTGCCGGCCTTGGCGCCGGCGGTAAGAGCCGGCTT
>Ga0335072_10017923_pt1 | contig 10007 bp, 10 predicted proteins | sample Lox_Sample_21_FD_206725 | JGI IMG/M metagenome (GOLD analysis project Ga0335072, IMG submission 206725) | Soil microbial communities from Loxahatchee National Wildlife Refuge, Florida, United States - Lox_Sample_2.1 | ecosystem: Environmental > Terrestrial > Soil > Wetlands | place: USA...
GTCGATCGTGGGCCGGCGCAACGTCAGGCGGGCAGTCGCAATCCGGTACGGGGCGGCATCCACGGGTGTGGACTGTAACCCCGGCTGCGGGGATCGCGCTATGATTCCGCCCGTCGTTGCACTCAAAGGGGGGGTCGACGCAATGAGGAGAACCGCAAGAGTCGTGCTGGCCGCTGCCGCTGCGCTGGTGCTGTGCGCCGGAGCACGGGCCGCCGTGACACTCGATGCGGCGCGCGTCGGCGCAGTCGACGTGGCCGCGCTCGCAAAGTTCTACGAAAGCGCATTCGGGCTGAGGGAGGTTAACCGCCTGCAGTTCCGCGATACGCTCGAGATCATGATGAACTTCGGCGATTCGACCGACGCGGCGAAGGCGAACCCGAATGCCCAGATCGTGGTCATGCACCGCACCTCGAACGCGCTCAAGGACCCGGTGCCGCACCTGATCTTCAACGTCTCCGACATGGCGGCCACCGTCGCGGCGATCGAGGCGGCTGGCGGCAAGATGGCCGGCAAGCCCCGCCAGTTCGGCAACACGGGCATCGTGATCGGGATGGCGATCGATCCGGCGGGCAATCGCATGGAGCTCATTCAGCAGCCCAAGCACTGAGGCGCGGCGCGCGCCGCCATGAAGGACGGGCTCACGCTGCTCTTCCTTCTCGCGCTCATCGGATCCGAAACGGCGCTGTGGATCACGAATCCGATGCATATCCCGACGGCGTTCGTGACTGCGCGCGCGCTCGGGCTGCAGCTCTTCAGCGAGCCCGGGGACTCCATGGCCCCGACGGTCCGCTCCGGCGAGCACGTGCTCGTCTCCTCGTGGCCGTACTGGAAGAGCCCACCCAAGGTGGGCGACGTGGTGGCGTTCGTCGATCCCCTCGATCCCTCGGTCGCCGACCTGAAGCGGATCGTGGCGGGAGGCGGCTCGACCGTCGAGATTCGTGGCGGCGTGACGTACGTCGACGCTCGGCCCCAGGCCCTACCGCCGAACGCTCAAGAATCTGCGACGGCCACCGAACCCGATATCAGCCGCTGGCGCGTGCCCGCCGGCAGCTACTTCGTGCTCGGCGACAATCGCGACCAAAGCGTCGACAGCCGCACCTACGGCTTCATCGCGCGCACGCGCATCATCGGGAAGATGTGGAGCTGGTGAGCCCCCGGCGCGCAGCCGCTCGCCTACTCGCCCTCGCCCTGCTGCTCGCAGGGTGCGCAGCCGAGCGCCCGCCCCTCATCGTGCCGGGCCGACCCGCCGCCGGTCCGCTCATCGATCAACTGCTGCCGCAGGCCGTGCACGATCGGGCCGGCTGGTCCGCGGACATCCGCGCGAGCTTTGCAGCCGAGCGGCTCGTGCCCTCGCGGGAGAGTCTCTGCGCCGTGATCGCGATCATCGAGCAGGAGTCGGGCTTTCAAGTCGATCCGGTGGTGCCCAACCTCGGGACGATCGCCTGGAAGGAGATCGAGCGGCGCGCACGCGCGGACGACATCCCGCTCGTGCTGGTTCACGCAGCACTCGCGCTCGACTCATCGGACGGGCGCACCTACGCGCAACGCATCCGCGCGGCACGCACGGAAAAGGAGCTGAGCGACACCTACGAGGACTTCATCGGCCAGGCTCCGCTCGGCAGGCGGCTCTTCGCCGGCTGGAATCCCATTCGCACGCGCGGTCCCATGCAGGTGAACGTCGCGTTCGCCGAGCGCTATGCGGCGCGCCGGCCGTACCCCTTTCCGCTCCCGCGCAGCCTCGACGATGAGCTCTTCACGCGGCGCGGGAGCCTGTATTTCGGCATCGCGCATCTGCTCGACTACCGCGCCCCGTATGACCGCTATCTCTATCGCTTCGCGGACTACAACTCCGGGCAGTATGCGAGCCGCAACGCCGCCTTCCAGCGCGCGCTGCACCTCGCCTCGGGCATCACGGTCGATCCGGACGGTGCTTTGCTCCCCGAGGGGGATACCACCGCAAACGCCGGCAGCACCGAGCGCGCGGCGCTCGCGCTCGCGCGCCGACTCGCGCTCACGCCTCGGGAGGTCCACGCTGCGCTCGAGCTCGGCCGAGAGGAGGACTTCGAGCGCAGCGCGCTCTACCGGCGCGTCTTCGCGCTCGCCGAGCGCAGGGCAGGCGAACCGCTGCCCCGCGCCGCCGTGCCGCACATCGAGCTCGCCGGGCCCAAGCTCACCCGCAGGCTCACGACCGCCTGGTACGCGCGGCGCGTCGAGGCACGCTTCGAGCGCTGCACCGCGCGCTGAAGCGACAAGCTCAGAGCTGACCGGTCTTGCGCCAGCCGCCCTCGACATACTCCGAGCGCACCGAGGCCACGTAGGGCACCGGACAGACGATTGCGCGCAGCTCGATCTGTTTGTGACGCTCGACCGTCGGCTTCTTCGATCCACCGCCCTCCTCGCCCCACACGAACGTAACCGGCGTGCCCGGGGTGGCGTACTGCGGATCGAGCATCGCGAGCGTCAACATCTTGCGCTCGTTCGAGCTGTACCCGATCCAGGTCGACAGGCCCGCGAGCTTGCCATCCTTCATCACCCGGTCGAACGGGTACATCGAGTACACGGCCGACGGCCAGTCGATGAACTTCGCCCGCTCGTGCTCCTTGCCGAACTGCGACCCGATCGCCTGGGTCACATCCTCGTCGTCGAGCTCGAGCGTCACCTTGATGCGGTGGGACTTGCCGGCCATCTGCTCGAGCGCCTCGCGCCCGATGAATTCGTGATCGAACTTCACGAACGCGCCATATCCGAGATCGTACGGCGTCAGGTAGTAGTCGTCGATCCGGTCGGAGTAGAAGCTGCCGCCCAAGGAGGCGTTACCCTCGAAGCTCGCGGCCGCGAGCCACTCACGGTACTTGCGCATGCGCTCATCGCCCGAGTAGATCGCTGGCATCGGTGAGGGAATCCAGCCCGATTCGAGCGTGTTCGACGAATACGCGCGCGCGCCGCAGAGCTTGAGGCCGAACTCCCGGCCGGCCTCCATGAGCGCATCCTTCACCGCATCGCCCTCGTCGGAGGGCCCGAAGAGCTCGAACCCCGGCTGCCCGGCCATACCGTGGCGCAGCGCGCGCACCTTCTTTCCGGCGATGGTCATCCAGCACATGTTGAAGAATTTGAGCTCCGGTGGGGCGGCGCCCAGCACCTTGTGCATGACCTTCATCGCATTGGGGCCCTGGATCTGGAAGCGATAGGTCTTGCGAGCGACCGGATTCACGCGCGAGGCGGAGCGCTCGTCGCGCTCGCACTTGACGTTGTAGCCGCCGGTCTCGGCATGGTACTGCACCCAGTTGTGCACGGCCGGACGGCCGACGAGATTGAAGAGGTTCTTATCGAGGTAGAAGAGGATCACATCGCCGATCACGTAACCGTCCCAGCTCACCGGTACGTACTGCTTGGCCTTGTCCACCTCGAATCCCTTGAAGCTGTTGATGCCGAGCTTCTCGAGCAGCTTCGCCGCGTCGGGGCCGGAGACGTACATGTCGGTCATGTGGTACGACTGGTTGAAGAGGATCGCGGCGTGCTGCCAGGCCCACTGCTCATCGCGCCAGTTGGTGTATTCCGCCTGCACCACCGGATACGGATTCGGACCGCTCGGGGAATTGCGCAGGTGATTGACCGGGCCGCCGTTCGCGCGCAGCCGCTCATCGAGATTCTTGTAGCTCATCGGAACTCCAGAGGTGGATTCAAACGGCGCCGGCGGCTGCGCGCGCGGGCGCGAGCCGTCCGGGGCTATCGCCCGCCGCGACCGGCCGCGCGGCGAGATTGATGCTCACTTTCGCGGAATTGGCATGCTCGCGCATGAGCGCCTCGGCACGGGCGCTCTCACCGCGCTCGAGCGCCTCGACGATCCCGTGATGCTGGCGGTGGGCGAACTTGAGCAAGTCGTACATCTCATCGAGATTGCTCCGGTCGAAGGCGAGCGCCTGCGGCCCGGCGAACGGAATGCGGCTGTTGCGCTCGAGCGTCGCGGCGATGAGCGCGCTCCCGGAGCCCTTGAGGATGAGCTCGTGGAACCGCTCGTTCATCTCGGCATACAGCCCCTCGTCGCTCGCCTCCACGCAGCGCTTGCCGAGAATCGCATCGCCGTCGTCCAGGCACGCGTGCAACTCCCGCACAAGCGACTTCGATGCGCCCTCCTCCGCGACGCGGCGCGCGGCGAGCCCCTCGAGTGCGCCCCGCAGGTCGATCGCATCGAGAATGTCCGCCGTCGTGAACGTGCGCACGACGTACCCGCGCGTCTCGTGCTCGGCAAGCAGGCCCTCGAGCGCGAGCAGCGGCAGCGCCTGGCGTACGGGCGTGCGCGATACGCCGAGAAGCTCGGCGAGCGGCGCTTCGGCAACCCGCTGGCCCGGGGCGAGCTCACCGCGGAGGATCATCTCGCGGATGCGCACGATCGCCTGGGCGAGCTGGGTGTTCACAGGCGCGCGATGTTCGGCTCCGGATCCCGAATTGTCAATCGGGGATCCCGCTGCGCGGTGTGCCCCTAGCGCGTGGCCTTCGGATCCGTCGCGCCCGCTCCCCCGCCCTGGGCATGCGCACAGACATAATGCAGGATCGCCGCGCTCTCGCCGCTCGCTCCCGTGCTCGACCAGCCGGTATCCTGCGGCCAGGAGTAGCTCGCCACGAGCTCACCCGTGCCATCCGGCCCGGCAAAGTTCTTCGCCTCGAGGAGCGCGTAGCGCGCGCGCTTGCAATCGAACTCCCAGAGTTGCTGAGCGGAGCGATAGATGCGCTCCTGGCGGATGTGCTGCTCGCGCTTGTAGGTGATGCGCAGGCTTGCCGTAACGGCCGCGCCGCGCTCGCGGATGCTGCCCACGTCGATCACGACCGCGAACTCGCCCGGCGCCGTGAGAATCGGCTGCCAGTCGGCGGCGCGCGCCGCCGAGAGCGCCGCGAGGGCGGCAAGCGCGGCACACGGCACGAGGGCGGCGCGTGCCGATCTCATGGGACTCCCGCCACCAGATCGCGGAACTCCTCGTGCCCGTCGATGTAGGCGGCCACGAACGGGCAGCGGGGCACGACCCGTTCCCGGCTCGCGCGGGCGATGAGCAGCGCACCGCGGACCAGTCGCGAGCCGATGCCCTGGCCCTGCAGCGCGCTCGGCACCTCGGCGTGCAGGAAGGTGATCACGCCGCCATCGCGGTGGTAGTCGATGAATGCGGTGGCACCGGGCACCTCGAGCTCGAAGCGCTGCCGCGCGCGATTGTCCACCACTGCCTCGGGCATGCTCGCACTCCTGCCTCCTCCGCGAGACTCCCCGCGGCCGCGGCAGTATAGACCAGGCCACCGGCGCGTTCGTTCGCCGCGCCCGGCGCCGAGGCGACAGGGCACGGCCGTTTCGGTCGGGCAGGTGAAGTGCGTTTAAAGATGTTGCGCATCCGGGCTATATTCGGCGCATCCGAGCGAGACGGGGGGGCTCTCGTATGATTTCGATTCGCCGATCGATTCCGGCGGCCGCAGTGCTGCTCATCGTGATCGCCTCCGCGTCGTCGCCCACGCTCGCGGCGGCCGGTCGGGAACGCTGTGATCGCGCCTGCCTGCAGGCCATTGCCGAGCGCTATCTCGCAGCGATGGTTGCGCACGACCCCACCAAGGCGCCGCTCGCTCCACGGGCTCGCTATACCGAGGACGGTGTCGAGCTCACGCTGCCGGATGGGTTGTGGCGCACGGCCGATCGCATCGGCCGATACCGGCTCTTCGTCACCGATCCACAGTGGGGTTCGGTCGGGTTCTTCGCGAAGGCGACCGAGAACGGCGCGCCGGTGCTGCTCGCGACGCGGCTCAAGGTCGTCGGCGGGCGCATCACGGAGATCGAGAGCAACGCCGTACGCCTGTCGGCAACCGTGGGCGGCGGTCCGAGCGCGCTCGCGCGCGTCGATCAGCTGGGCGATGCGCCGCGCAAGCAATTCACGACGACCTTGCCGCCGGGCGAGCGGCACACGCGCCGCGAGCTGATTGCAATCGCCAACAGCTACTTCAGCGGCATCGAGAACAATACCGGCAACAAGCCGCCACCCTTCGCGGCGGATTGCCTGAGGCTCGAGAACGGCACCCAGACGACCGGGCGGCCGGTCGCGGCGGGAGCCACCCCCGGTCCGCTCAATTTCAGCTGCAGGACAGCCTTCGCGCTCGGTTACTACCGCGAAGACACGCGACTGCGCAACCGGCGCTTCGTCGCAGTGGATGTCGAGCGCGGTTTGGTTTACGCGATCGTGTATTTCGACCACGACGCGGCGCTGCGCTCCTACACGCTCACGGACGGGCGCACGGTCCACGTACGCAATACGGCGCCCTGGACCTGGGCGGCGCACGAGATCTTCGAGGTGAACGGTGCCGGGCAGATCAGCCAAGTGGAGGCGGTCCTGCAGAGCGTGCCCTATGGGCTGCGCCCGGGCTGGAGCACGGGTGCGCATATGACCAGTCCGGCCGCCGTTCGCGATCACTTCAGGGAATACTGAAAGGCCCCCATGAGACCCTCCCTGCGCCTCCTCGCCCTCACGCTCGCTTGCGCACTCGGTGCCACCGCAACCCGCGCGCAGCAGCCCGGTGCCCAATGGCTCACCTACAACAATCGTCTCGACGGGCAGCGCTACTCACCCCTCAAGCAGATCACCCCCGCCAACGTTGCACGCCTCGCGGAGGTGTGCCGCGTGCGCATCGACGGTCCGACGACCTTCGAGGCGGGACTCATCGTCGAGGACGGTGTGATCTACACGGACACCGGACGCGAGACGCTGGCCATCGATGCCGGCTCGTGCGCGATCCACTGGAAGCACTCTTACCTCCCGGATGAGGACCGCTCCTCGCCCTCGAACCGGGGCGTTGCGCTGCTCGACGGGCGGATCTTCCGCGGCACCGGCGATGCGCGCCTCATCGCGCTCGATGCGGCAACGGGCAAGCTCCTCTGGAAGGACGTGATCGGTACACCGCGGCTCGGCGAATCGGCTTCGGGCGCACCGCTCGCGTGGGCCGGAGTGGTCTACATGGGCGTCGCGGGAAGCGAGCTCGGTGTCCGCGGGCGGGTCGCCGCGTACGATGCGCAGACGGGCCGCGAGCTATGGCGGTTCAACACCATTCCGTTGGCCGGGGAGCGCGGCGCCGAGACCTGGAAGCGCTCCGCCTCCGCCAGGACCGGCGGTGGCGGGGTCTGGGGCGCGATGTCGCTCGATGTGACCGCGGGCGAGCTCTTCGTGCCGGTCGGCAACCCCTGGCCCGACATCGACAACGGCTACCGCCCCGGAAGCAACCTCTTCACCGACTCGATCGTGGTGCTCGATGCGCGCACGGGAGCGCTCAAGTGGTGGTACCAGGTCACACCCGCGGACTGGCAGGACATGGATCTGGTCGCTGCGCCGGTTCTCTACCGCGACCACGACGGGCGCGACATTCTCGCCTTCGCCGGCAAGGACGGGTTCATCACCGCGGTGGACCGCGAGACGCACAAGATGCTCTTTCGCGCCGCGGCGACCACGATCGTCAATGCCCCGCCCCACGCGAGCCCGCAGGGTGTGCGGATCTGCCCGGGCTACGCGGGGGGAGTGGAATGGAACGGCCCGACGCTCGATCGATTGACCGACTCGCTCGTGACCGGCGCCGTGGACTCGTGCTTCATCGTCACCTCCGCAACCGCGCCGACGAAATACACCCCCGGTGCGCTCAACTTCGGCGGCTCGGTGCGCACTGACGGACCGACGACCGGCTGGGTGACCGCGGTCGATGCGCGCACCGGCGAGATCCGCTGGCGCTATCACGCCGAGAAGCCGGTGATCGCGGGCGTGACGCCGACGGCGGGCGGGCTCACATTCACCGGCGATCTCGCGGGCAATCTGCTGGTGTTCGACAGCAGATCCGGCACGCTCCTGCGCAAGATTCCGACGGGCGGTGCACTCGCAGGCGGCGTCGTGACCTACGAGCTCGAAGGCAGACAGTACCTCGCCTTCGCCGCGGGCAACGTCACGCGCTCGGCGTTCGGTGCGCTCGGCCTACCGACCGTCGTCGTCATGGCACTCGATGGCGGGGCAAGCGTCGGTCCCTGAGCAGGCAGTCGCGCCAAGTCACTGCACGCGCTGCCGCCCGATCAGTTGGAGGATGGCCTTCGCGACTTCCGGATCGGCGATGACGCTGCGATGGGTGGCCTGCGGCAGGATCACGTGGGTCGCCACACCGAACTGGGCGAGCATCTGCTGATCTCCCCGAAGCCATGCGTTCATGTCGGCTCGCGAGGCGACCGGCCACGCGCCGCTCGGCTTGAGCGCCGTGATGAGCAGTACCGGCACCGTCACAGGCGTTGAGGCGCGCTCGAGCTGAGCGAGCGTTTGCGGGAGCGCATCCCACTCCTCGCGGCCCCGCTTGGACAGCGCGTTGCGCTGTGCCGCCCAGACGGCGCCGTGCGACTTGGCGAGCGCCGCGTACGGCGCCGCGGGCGCCGGATCGATGAGCACCAGCGCCGCGACCGCTTGGGGATACTCGTGTGCGAAGACCCGGCTGTAGAAGCAACCCGCCGAGTAGCAGGCGAGAACGACCGGCGAGTCGATGCCGAGACGCCCGAGGAGCTCATCGAGCTCGCGCGCGATCTCCTCGGCGGTGCGCGGCTGCGGCACGTGGTCGGAGCGATCGAAGCCCGCGCGCTCGTAGCTCAGCGTCGCGGTGTGTTCGGCGAGCTGATCCTGCAGTGGCCGCAGCGACTCGATCCCCCCGCTCAGGCCCGATTCGAACACCACGACGGGGCTGCCGCGACCCTCGCGGTAGACGGCCACGTGATAGCCGTCTAGCGCGACCGGCGTCGGCCTCGCCTGCCACCACGAGACTCCCCAGACGAGGAGCAGCAGCAGCGCGAGCGCGGGAAGGAGCTGGACTGCGCTGCGTCTTCGCACGGTGTCGCGAAGTAACTCCGGGCAACCCGCTCAGAGGAAGCTCAACCGGCGCCCGAGCAACGCCGCGCTCCCGGCCTCTCGAGTGCGCGTCTCAGTGTGGCTCGTCGGGCCGCCGCTCGGATTGGTCGCGACCCTGCGGGCCGTGCTCGCTCGGGCCGCGTCCGGGCGCCGCGTGCGCGCCGTTCGGTCGCTGCGCCGCCGGGCGCTCCGACCGCTCACGCTGCGGTGCGGCATGCGGTGCATTCCCCGGCCGCGCAGGTGCCGCGAATCCGCCGGGTCGTCCGCCCCGCGGGGCGGGTGGCGGTCCGGCGTGCGGTGCGCTCGGCGGCCGCAGGTGCGGCGGGAACGAGCGCTGCGCCCACTGGGCGCGCTGGCCGTAGAACGGCTTGCCGCGATAGTACTGACCCCAGAACGCATCGAGCGAGAACGTCACGACGGGAATTCCGAGGCTGGGCGCGTAGGAGTAGAGCGGCACCTGCGCGCCCTGATAGGCATAGGAGAGACCGGGCGCATAGGTCCAGCCGGCGGTGTCGTCGAACGTGACCTCGCACCAGCTCCAATCGTTCAGGCATCCCTGCACCTGCACTGCCGCGCCCGGCGGGAGTTGCGCGACGATCGGGTAACCCCGGTTGGGTCCGGCCCGGACGTGGACGGCACGGACGGTATATGCGTCCTGCGCGACGGCTGCGCTCGTCGAGAAGAAGAGCAGCGCACCGATCAGGCCGCCAAGTTGTCTCGCGTACATGGTGAGTCCTCCCTGGCTGCCATGATAGCAGCTAGGCAGCGGCCACCAGCAGCGCGAATTGCGCGGCGGGCGCGGGACCTTCAGCTCACGACGGTGAGATCGTCTCGGACCTCGGTGACGCCGTGCACGCCGTGGGCATCCTCGATCGCGCGCTCCTCGGCATAGCTCGTCTCCGCGCGGCCGCTCAAGGTCACGACGCCGTCATGCGTCGAGACGCGGAACTCGGAAGCCGAATAGGGCATATCCTGCTCGATTCGCGCGAGCACCCGGCGAGTGATCTGGGCATCCGCGTTGCCGGCCGCCGAAGCGCTCGGCGCCGCTGCGAACGCGGCCCCCGCTCCGAGCAGGCCCGATGCCAATGCAAGGGTCGCGACCAGCTGTGTCTTTACCAT
>Ga0335072_10017924_pt1 | contig 10007 bp, 8 predicted proteins | sample Lox_Sample_21_FD_206725 | JGI IMG/M metagenome (GOLD analysis project Ga0335072, IMG submission 206725) | Soil microbial communities from Loxahatchee National Wildlife Refuge, Florida, United States - Lox_Sample_2.1 | ecosystem: Environmental > Terrestrial > Soil > Wetlands | place: USA: Florida...
GTAGTAATTGTTGACAACCGTCTCTTCCACCGGCCGGTCAATTCCCGCATTCAATCCACTTCCCGTATTCAATCCAAGTCCCGTATTCAATCCAAGTCCCGTATTCATTCCAAGTCCCGCGCCCATGCCGGGCCCCATGCCGAATCCGCCCAGTGCCGGACCTCCCCAACCGAATCCAGGATGAGAAAACCCATGCAGAATGGATTCGACGCCTTCAAACGCCAGTGCGCCCGCGGCCACGCCAGCGGCGGTTTGCATGGCGCCGCGCAAAAAGCTGGGCTGGCCCGATGCCACAGGGACATACTGGGGTTGAGGCGCGGCTGCGTACGCCGGAGCTGCGCCGCCGGGATAAACGGGCGGAGCCCCAGCTTGCCGCACCGGTTGAAACGGCTGTTCCGTATACTGCGAAGGCGAAGCGGCGGCCTGGGACGGCGCCTGGTACGGAGATTGCTGAGGGGGTTGTGGCGGGGGCGCGGCCGGTTCAGGATCGCGATGGCCAAACAGCCCGCCCAGAAAGCTGCCGGAGTGAGCCGCCGGATGCGCTTGCTGCGCCTGTTGCACCTGGCTTTGCAGATCGGCAACCTGGGCCTTCGCCTGGTTGAGGGCGAAATTTTGCACCAGCACCGTCTGGGCAAGAATGTAGAGCGAGTCGGGATTGGATGCAAGGCTCGACTGGAGAAGCGCTTCCGCTTCAGGATCTTTTTCCTGCAGCTGGGTTGAATTCACACGATCGGCAAGACTGCGAATCAGTTGTTCTTCCTGGGGAGTCACTTTGAAAAAACCTCCGGCGGCGCGAAAAGCGAGGGAACGCCGTCTTCATAATCAGATGCGTCTGTTACGCCACTGTTGCGGCGCCATTGTGCATGTACGCATCGGCGCTGCGCAAAGTTCAACCATTGCGCCCCAGGCGATATGGTGGTAGTGAGACCAATCCCGCAGGGGAGATAAAACGTGCGCGCAGTTGAGATTGCAGCCTACTTCGATAACATCGACGGGCAAATCGAAACATGGTGCTTCTCGACTCTCGCCGCTGAAGAGGCGCAAATGCTCACGCCCTTCCGCGTGCCGCGATTTCATCGCACGCTCACCCAATGGGTCGAGATAATGTGCACTCCAGGATTTGTGATTCAGAAATTCGGCGAACCCTCGGCATCGCCTGAAGCGGCTGCGGCCTATCCCGGGCTTGCCGACACCAGAGTCGCAGGCTTGTTCCTGCACGTACGCTGCGTCAAGCCCAAACAGATCGTACTTTGATCAGAGCGCGAGCCGCAATGCTGTTCACTTACGGAACCTGCACGCCGGGGAGGTGTAGGCCAATCCCACCCTAAACGCAAATTGCGCGTTTAGGATGGGGCACCCACTTGGTTCTGACTTCGAGCCGTTCGATTAAGTGAACAGCATTGCTCCTAGCTCACCAGCTCAAACGCGCGAATCGTCTCTTTGCGCACGGTGAGCCGCTCAATCAGGTCAGGCTTCACTTCGTAGCCGCGGCCGGGCGAATCGGGAATCGCAATCTCGCCCTGGCGCGAGACCGTCACCTCGGGTTCGATGATGTCTTCAGCAAAGTAGCGCGCCGAGGCCGACACATCGCCGGGCAGGGAGAAGTTTTCAAGCGTGGAAAGCGCGATGTTGTGGGAGCGGCCTATGCCCGACTCGAGCATTCCCCCGCACCACACCGGGATGCCGCGCTCCTCGGCCGCGTTGTGCACGGCGATGGCTTCAGAGAATCCGCCCACGCGGCCCAGCTTGATATTGATGATCCGGCACGACTCCATCTCGATGGCCGCCAATGCATCGCGCCGGTTGTGAATCGATTCGTCCAGGCAGATGGCCGTGTTCATGCGCTTTTGCAGCATGGAGTGATAGTAGAAGTCATCGTGCCACAGCGGCTGCTCAATCATGAGCAGGTCGAACGCGTCCCACGACTGAATGTGGTCGGCGTCGTGCAGGCGGTAGGCAGAGTTGGCATCGCAGCTCAGCGTGATGCCGGGCCAGCGATTGCGCACGCGCTCAAATACCTCAACGTCCCATCCCGGCTTGCATTTCAGCTTGATGCGCTGGTAGCCGGCCTCAAGCTCGCGCTCGATCACCGCGAGCAGTTCGGAGATCGAAGGCTGGATGCCCAGCGAAACCCCACACGGAATTGTCTCGCGCACGCCTCCCAAAAGCCGCGAGAGCGAAATGCCCTCCCGCTGCGCTTCGATATCCCAGATGGCGTTTTCGAGCGTCGCTTTGGCCATGCGGTTGTCGCGCACGCGCCTGAAGATGCGCGGACAGTCGCCGCCATGCTGGGGGCTCTCGGCGGCCAGCATCGGCCCCAGCTCTTGCGTAATCACTCCCCAGGCGCTGTCGGTAGACTCGCCCGAGAAATGCGGCCGTTCGCCCACGGTGCACTCGCCCCATCCAACCAGTCCCTCTGAGTGAACCTCAACCAGCAGCACGCGGCGGTTGCGGGTCACTCCGAAGCTGGTCTCAAACGGTCGCACCAGCGGCATGTGAAGTTCGCGCAGGATGATGGCATCGATTCTCATGTATTCTCAGTTTCCTCTCTCAATCTTTCTGCCACTTCGAAATGGCCCACGGGACGAGTCTCAAACGTTCTCGTCCGCCCGGCCCAACTCGAAGACTCCATTCCCCTCCGCATCAAGAGAGTAGGCAACAACGGCTAACCCCTTTTGAAATGCCCTCTGAAACCTTCCCCGGTTCTCAAGCTGAACGGCGAGGGCGCGGTGACGATCTGCCTCCGACGCCTTCCACTGGTAGATGGAGGCCGGAACCTGGATCCGCTCCTCGATATCGCGTGCGACTGCGGGACGACCGTCCAGAACCGCGTGCACCCGGCCTGAATCCAGCTCCCACTCCGCAACCAGGCGATCTGTTGGGAGCCCTCCCTGCAATCGAGATGAGGATACACCATAGAAATCGGGCCGATACTGGCGGGCGATGGCGCCCAGCCTGTGGATATTTAAATAAGCGTTTTTAATTTCAAGAGGATCGAAGGTCCACTCAATATGCCGGATTCCTCTCGAAAGCGCTTCCAGCCGCTGCTCCAGCTTGAGCCGCATCCCCAGCCCCCGGTTCCGGAATGCCTGCTTCACGGCCAGCATATGCGAGTGCAGATACGGCCTCGGGCCCGCGGGGCCATTCTTGATCCCGGGCAGCGCCATCACAAACCCAACCATCTGCTGGCTTGATGTTTCGCCTCCCGTTTCCATCGTTCCCTCGTTCCCTCGTTCTCTTGTTCCCTGGTCTGTCTCGAACGCCCCTATCACCTGTCCGCCAATCTTCTGCGCCAGCAGGAACGTCTTCTTGGGAACCAGATCGGTCGGGTCGTAACCCCATGTCTCCACCTCGAGCTCGACACAGGCTTGCAGCTCGTCAAATCCCCGGCACGCGCGAATCTCAATCATGAGTGCGCTCCTTCAATCCCATGAAGCTCGCCCGCGTCTGCGCCGGCCTGCGGCATGCTTTGTTCTTTGGCCGCCAGTTTCAACTTTGCCGCTGTCCACAGGTCTTCGAGTTCGTTTGGAGCTAGTTCCTCGAGAGGTCGCGAAGCGGCCAATTCCATTTGCCGGAAGCGCTGCCTGAACCTCAAATTGCATCCGCGCAGAGCCATCTCTGCATCCACGCCAAGATGCCGTCCGAGATTCACGACTGTGAACAGCAGGTCGCCCAACTCAGCCTCGATCGCCGGTCTCCGCGCGGGGTCGCCCGAGGCAGCCTCGGCCTCAAGCTCGGCGGTTTCTTCGGCAATTTTGGGCAGCAGATCGCGCCAGTGGGGCCAGTCGAAGCCGGCTTTCTGCGCTTTCGCGCCGAGTTTCGCCGCCTCAAGCAGGGCGGGCATGGCGCGCGTAATGGAATCGAGGCGGGATGCGGACTGAGCGAGGCTGGCGTCGCTGTGGCCGGCTTTTTCAGCGGCCTTGATCTCTTCCCAGTTGTGGAGAACTCCTGCTGCGGACACGGCCACCCGCAGATCAACTTCTGCGTTGTTGCCGGCGGCACGGGCAGCCTCATCGCCAAAGACGTGGGGATGGCGGCGAATGAGCTTCCGGTTCAGGTGATTGAGCACGTCGGCAATGGTGAACTGGCCCTCGTTGGCAGCCATTTCGGCGTAGAACAGCACCTGCAGCAGCAGGTCGCCCAGTTCCTCGGCCAGATGGGGGAAATCCCGCCGCTCGATGGCGTCGAAGACCTCGTAAGCCTCTTCAAGCGTGTATTTGCGGATGGAGTCGAAGCTCTGCTCGCGATCCCAGGGGCAGCCGCCGGGCGCACGCAACCGCGCCATAATCGCCGCCGACTGCTCAAAGAGCGCTGCGGCGCGCGCCGGATCGGTGGCAGTCTTCGGGGTCAGGGACGTGCGGCTGGAGCTTTCTTGCGGAAGGTCCATTCATCTCCAGTTTACAAGCGGCGAGCAAGCGAGCGTCCCACGATTGCGTTGTGGAAGCGGAGGAAGCAGGGGCCAACTCACCGGACGCGTGCTTGACGATTCGGAGGAAGCAGGGGCCGACTTGCCGGGACCCGTGCCTTACGATACGGAGGGAGCAGGCGCCAACTTGCCGGGACCCGTGCTTCGCGATTCGGAGGGAGCAGGGGCCATCAGGCCCCTGAACAACGCACGTCGAACTCGAGGCCTTTAGGCCCGGGTTCTCAATCTCCCCCACCTAACTCATCTGAAATGCTCCGGCATCGGGTCGATCCCGCCTCCTCGATGCGCGGATGAATACAGATGTTCCTCCGGACTAGCACACAACCCCGCCTTCACGGGATTCTCCTCTATGTACCGCTTGCATGCTTCGAACTTCTCGCGCACGATAATCTGCACTTCGTTGTAACTGCGCTCCCAAACATCTCTCTTGCTTTTCAGCCGAAATGAAAACCCGCCCTTGATGAATTGCACAGCCTTTTCGAGCGAAACATCGGGCGCTGGAGTAATCAGGGTGTGAATGTGGTCAGGCATGATGACAAAGGCGTGCAACGCAAATCTGCCCTGCGCTCGATAATGCTGCAGGACGTCGAGCATGAGCTGGGCATTTGTTTCGACCTGAAAGAGCCTGCGGCGGTTGGCCGTCACAGCGGAAACAAAATAGGTTCGAATCTCTTGCGGAGCGAGAATCATTGGGAGATCATACAAACTGCCCGCGGCCAAAGCCGTGATCGACGTCATCGTATTCAGGAGCCTGAAGTATCTGCGTGAGAAATCAAGCCCTTTTGGAGAGTCTGCATCCGAACGGCCCGCGGCTAAAGCCGCATCTATTTTTTGCGCCTTATTCAGCAGCCTGAAGGCTGCTGCTCCCTCCGATTTGACTCAGCCCAGGTTCCGTGGGTGATGTTGGAATCACGGGCCCTCAGGCCCCTGCTCCGTTGAAAGTCACGCACAAAAGGCGAAGACCCTTATCCTTCGCTGCGCGACTTTCATGCCTGAGGGTGGCCCGAAGGGCGATGGGTACTCCCTCCGATTTGACTCAGCCCAGGTTCCGTGGGTGATGTTGGAATCAGGGGCCCTCAGGCCCCTGCTCCCTCCGTCCCGACCTCCCAACCGTATACTCAATCTTTCTGATGATTCGCCTTTTAGGAACCGCATTTGCCGCGCTCATGGGCCTCGCCTTCGGCAGCTTTCTGAACGTGTGCCTCACGCGCTGGCCCCAGGGCGAGAGCATCGTAAAGCCGCGCTCGCACTGCCGCAAGTGCGGGCGCACGCTGGCGTGGTGGGAAAATGTGCCGCTGGTGAGCTGGCTGGCGCTGCGGGGGCGATGCAGGACGTGCGGGGCGTGGATTGGGTGGCGATATGTGGTGGTGGAGCTGACCATCAGTGGAATTTGGGCCTATGTAGTTTGGCGGTTATTACCTCAGGTCGTCGATAAGCGATTAGGCTTTCCGTCGCAGTACGCCCTGCCATATTTCCAGATGGAATCTGCGATCGTGATGCTGCTCTTTTGTTTCATCACAGTGGGACTTGCAGTTCTCGACGCGGAACATCTTTGGCTCCCCGACGCTGTGACCATCCCCGGCATTATGGCGGGAGTCCTTTTTTTCGTTACGATCTCAGCGCAAATGGGTTGGTTCTTCGCAATGGAGTCATCCCTTTGGCGCGATCTCGGAGAAAGACTACTAGCCGTCGCAGTCGCCGCGGGCCTCATTCTGCTCATCCGCTGGGTGTACAAACTCCTCCGCCACCGCGAAGGCCTTGGCCTCGGCGACGCCAAGCTCATGGCGATGCTGGCCGCGTGGCTCGGCCTCCCAGGCGCGCTGCTCTCCTTCGCAATCGGAGTGATTCTAGGCTCGCTAGCCGCAATTGTTCTGCTGGCGCGCAGCGCCAAATCCACAACTCAAGAAACCTGGGCCACAACCAAGCTGCCGCTGGGCACGTTTCTCTGCATTGGCGGAATCGTGGCGAGCCTGTGGGGGCATCCGATCATCGCGGCGTATCTGCGCTGGGCGGAGTTCTGAATGCGCCGCCTGATTGCGGCGATTCGGCAGACAGACGCCCGGGCCGGGAGGCTGCCTGCATTTTGCCTCGGGATTCAGGGGCCTGGAAGGCCCCCGCTCCCTCCGAATTTCGTGACGCTTTCGGGCGCCAACGGTTGATCCGTGCCGCCCCGGGCTGAGGTCGCTTCAGGCTGCCTACCCAGGACAGCGTTCGCTATCGCGAACTTGTCTTGGGCTAACCCGCATTTCACACATGCCGCTCTCTAAATGTACTCGGGGTCAACCGCCAGGCTGCCGCCTTCCTCCTCTATCGCCCTCATTCAAAATGACTTAAATCGCCTCTCCTGTTTACCGTTTAATTCCCCTGCCCGTTCTATTCTGAGTGCAGATAGCGATTCTTGGGGCCGAAGTTCGGCAGACCAGCAGATCCTAACCGACTGAAAACAATAGACCTGGCCGCCAAGTCTACCCTCTATCGCAATGAAAACAATAGATTTAGAGCTTTTTGGCAGGGGGCGGGGGGATCGGATAGGGGTGGGGTGGGGATATGCCCTTCGCGCCGTTTGTTAGAAATGTTGGTTAACTTCTTTGCCTCCCTCCGGGGGCCATGTAGTGGCAAGTCGAGCGGGAGGCGGTGGAGAGGCAAGACGGGACGAGCGCGCTGATAGTTCCCGCTGGCGGTCGAGAGACAGGACTGAGCTATTTGCGGGGGCCGGAGATCGGCAGGCTGGCGGCCGTGAGACAGAACTGCGCTACTCCCAGTGACCCTCGATCACGAGGCTGGCGGTTCCCGGCGTTTCGCCGATGGAGCGGCTGGTGTTGACGAAGTAATTGTGCATGATGAGGGTCACCCGCGTGCCTCCATTCACCGCCGGATGCACCGCCTCAGAGAGAACGTAGTGCGGATTCGCGGTAAGCGCCCCGACCCGATTGGCTGCGAATCCTATCATCGACTCGTATCCGCCATTGGTGGTGTCCAGGTACCACTCGGCCGGCGCCGGCAGTTCGCTGTCATAGTCAGCCTCAGCGAAGAGATGATCGATCACAAAGGTCTTGCCGGGAGGGATGGCAATGCACAGGTAACCACGGCTGGACGGATGTTGGTAGTCGTCAAACTGCTCGAACTGGTCGTATCCGGTAAATCCAGTTTCGGGTGCAAAGCACGAAGGAGCCTGGTCGGCAGGGATCTGAAGCTGAGGATCGTTTAACGTAGTGTTCGGGTAGCGCGAGTGACGCGGCCCGTGGGTTTGGGCCAGGAGCGGCGCTGCGGCAATAGCGGTTGCAAGCAGGGTGAAGCAAGCAAGTCGAAGCATGGCTCATTTTATCCGGCGAAGGATTTGGCAGCGGATGCTTCGACTTGACGCAGGAGTGGGTGTGCGCGTTCGCCCGACCCTGGGCGCGGCGGGCCCAAGGCCGAAACGGTGGAGCAGAAAAGGTGCGTTCATGCCGCTAGGGCTGATAGACCCAGAGGTCATTCATCAGTCCGGAGTCACCGGTGCCACCGAAGAGCCAGAGGTTGCCTTTGGCATCGGTCCAGGTAACGGCGCCGAGGCGCGAGCCGGGAACGTTGCCTGCGGCCGGCACTCCAATTGAGCCGTAGACTCCCGTCTGTCCACCTGAGTCAGCGCCATTCATCCAGGTCCATTCGGAGCCGTTATACATCCAGAGATCGTTGAAGTTGCCACCTCCCGTCGCGCCGTAACCCTCGCCGCCGAAGAGCCAGAGATTGCCGGTGGCGTCGGTCCAGGTCATGGCGCTGTCGCGCGAACCGGGGATGTTGCCGGGTGCGGGCGTGCCCATCGTTCCGTAGGTGCCGGTGGTGTCAATCACACTGCTCGACCCGCCCATCCAGGCCCAGCCGGCATTCGAATGGGTCCAGAGGTCGTTCAACTCGGCCAGGTTATCGTCATAGGTGTTGTAGCCGACGCCGCCAAAGGTCCACAGGTTTCCAGATTTATCCATCCAACCCATCGGGTTGTATCTTCCGCCAGGATGATAGCCCTGGCCCGCGACTCCCAAGGCGCCGTAGACGCCCGGCTGCGCGGGAAAGGCGACATTCGCGCCGCTCACCCAGGTCCACTGGCCGCCGGAATACTCCCACAGGTCGTTGAGGGCGCTGCCGCAGCTCTTGGTGGAGTCGCAACCCTGCCCGCCGAAGAGCCACACATTGCCTGAAGAATCGGCGAAGGCGATGGCGCCGGCCCGCGAGCCGGGGAGGTTGCCTGGGGCGGGTTGGCCTTCGGTTCCGTATTGCCCGGGCTGATTGATGGTGTTGGAGCCGCCGACCCAGGTCCATTGGCCGCCGCTCAACTTCCATAGCTCATTGAGAGGGCCGGTCTGGCCACTGGAGTCAATGCCGATTCCACCGAAGAGCCAGAAGTTGCCGGATGCGTCACGCCAACTGACGGCCCCGTAGCGTGCACCCGGCATATTGCCGGCCGCAGCGGTTCCCATGGTTCCGTAGACGCTCTCTTGATTCGCCGTGTCGGAGCCACTCACCCAGGTCCATTCGCTGCCGTCGAACTTCCACAGGTCGTTATAGAGTTGGGAAGATCCGGACCAGCAGAGCGCGTCCATGATCCGGCAACCGCCGCCGGTGGTTGGACCTACCCCGCCAAAGAGCCAGAGGTTGCCTGAAGTGTCAGTCCAGCTCACAGCCCCAGTGCGGGCTCCGGGAATGTTCGACACGGAGGGAGTTCCCTGAGTGCCATAGACGCCGGCCTGATCGGGGACGGTCGCCCCTCCGGCCCAAGTCCACTGGTTCTGCGCGGTCGAGATTGCGGGAGCCGCAGCGGGAACGGCTGAGCAGCCGATCTGAATGTTCGAGACGTTGGCCGTGCCGACGCTGCCGGCGGCATTGGCGACGATGCAGGATTCAGCGGGATTCGAGGGTTGGGCGAGGACGGTGACGAGGTAGCTGCTACCCGCGCTTAGCAAGGTGGAGAACGAGAACGGTCCGTCGGCGCTGACGGATAGATTGCCGCCGGCGTTGATTTGGAGCATGAGGCCGCCGCCGGTGAGGCCCGAAACCGAGCCGCTGACGGTGTAGGTCGCATCGACGGGAATCGAATGCGGAGAGGGATCGGAATTGTTGCAACCTGTGATGGCGATGGATATGGAAGAGAGGAGAGCGATGACAGCAACGCTGGCGGGTAGATTGGCCCGGATGCCCATGATGCGCCTCCGAAAACAAGATCCTACTGTTGCTTCCTTGAGGTAGCTGTCAGATTAGACGCCTCAACGAACAGATGGGGCACTGCTGCCAATGCATTTTCGCGATTGGAGGAGCGGTGTATCTTCTGGAGGCCGGGAGATTTAGTAGACTGTACGGCAGAATGTTAGTTTCCTGCCGGTTGACCCACTGCATCGGATCTTGTTTGACCCTTCTGTCGCTGGCGGCTGCCGGCGCTTCTCTTCCCCGTCTTGGCGCCGCCCAGGAGACTCACCTCTGGACCCAGTCGCAATTCGAAGAATTTGAGAAAGGCACGCCCCAAGGGGTTGCCATTGAGAGCGACGGACACCTGCGCCAGGGGCCCGGACTAAGGAATCTGTTCACGTCCCCATCGACCTTTGTCTGGTCG
>Ga0335072_10017925_pt1 | contig 10006 bp, 8 predicted proteins | sample Lox_Sample_21_FD_206725 | JGI IMG/M metagenome (GOLD analysis project Ga0335072, IMG submission 206725) | Soil microbial communities from Loxahatchee National Wildlife Refuge, Florida, United States - Lox_Sample_2.1 | ecosystem: Environmental > Terrestrial > Soil > Wetlands | place: USA: Florida...
TACTCTCTGGATAGGGAAAAACGAAAAAGAGATCGCAATTGCGGCAGGCGCGCAGCGAGCATCCGGCATCGCGAAAGGCGAAACGCGTGGAGGCTGAGCCGCAAAGAGGGCAGGCGGGCTCTATGCGCCCGTCTGCTGTGCGGACGCTGACCGAGACGGCAGACGCCGGGTTTGAAAACGATCTTGCGGAAGCCATTTGTCGAGAAGCGAGATTCTAGGAAGCGCCAGCGGATGCACCCAGCGCGCGGCGGGATGAGGAGCCTGCCCCTTGGATTCCCGCGAGGGTCTTTTTGACCGCAGCGCAGACTTCCTCTACCTGTTCATCCGTCATGGCTGAAAAAAACGGAAGCGCGAGACATTCGCGGCCGGCAGCCTCGGTGTAGGGAAGCGAGTGATGAGGCATGGCGGAGTATCGCCGGAAATATGGCTGCTGGTGAATCGGGGGGAAGTAGGCGGCGCAACCGATTGCGCGGCGGCGAAGAGCGGCGAGCAGATGGTCGCGAGTGGAATGCGCCGAAGGTCCGGAGAGACGCACAACATAGACAAACCAGCTCCGGCGAACCGAGGGATTATCCGGCGGCAAAGAAAGATTGGGCACACCCGCGAGATGGCGGGAGTAAGTGGCGGCGACACGTGCGCGGGCGGCAAGGAGTTGCGTGACGCGGTCGAGTTGAACGATGCCGAGCGCGCAATGCAATTCGCTGAGCCGGTAGTTATGGCCGAGATGAATGTGGCGAAGCCAAGGGGATTGGTCGTCGCGGCCCTGATTGCGCGTGCTGCGGCAAAGGCGCGCGATTTGCCAGTCACTGGTGACGATGGCGCCGCCTTCCGCCGTGGTGATTTGTTTGTTGGGATAAAAAGCGAAAACTCCGGCGTCGCCGAACGTGCCGACGGCGCGGCCGTCGAATTCGGCGCCCAGCGCTTCGCAGGTATCTTCGAGAATGGAAAGGCGGAACTCGCGTGCCAGGGAAACGAAAGCATCCATGTCGCACGGAAGTCCGAAGACGTGAACAGGCAGGATAGCGCGGAGCTTACGACCCGTGCGGCAGTGGACAAGATTTCGGCGATTTGCGCTCCACACGTAATCGCGTTCGATGAGAGCGCGAACGGCGGCGGGATCGAGATTGAGCGTGCGCGGATCGATATCGGCAAAGACCGGAACAGCTCGTTCGTAAAGCAAGCAGTTGACAGAAGCAACGAAGCTGAAGGATGAGGTGATGACTTCGTCTTCGGGGCCGATGCCGAGAGCCTTGACGGCGAGATGAAGCGCGGAAGTGCCGCTATTGCAGGCGACGGCGTGCCGAGCGCCAACGAAGGCTGCGAGCCTCTCCTCGAATTCTTCGAGACGCGGGCCGAGACTGAGCTGGCCGGAGCGAAGGACGTCCGCAACGGCTTCAATTTCGCATTCGGAAATGTCGGGGCGTGAGAGAGGAATTTTCATGCAGCCCCCAAAGAGGGCAGCGCGGCACGAGTTTGGGCCGCCGCTGGACGCAACGGCTGAACGTTGGAAGAGCCGACGCTCGTTGAATTCTGAATGCTGGAAACACTGAATTCGGGCATGAGCTGGTGCAGGAGGTTGAGCAGGCCAGAGAAATCGTCGCAGGCGAGGAGGTCTCCGAGAGCGGAGATGTGGGAGGAGACATTGCGACAGTGAGGATTCGGCTCGCTGACAACTAGAATTCCCGGTGCGGGAGTGGGTCGCGGATTTTCCCAGTCTTCCCAAAGGTCCTCAGCAATTTTTTCGCCCTCGCGCAGACCCGTAAATTCGATCGGCAGGTCGCGCCCAGGCTTGAGGCCTGCGAATAGGCTCATCGTCTTAGCAAGTTCATAGATATTCAGCGGCTCGCCCATGTCGAATACGAAGGTCTCACCGCCTTTTCCCAAAGAAGCCGCGCGAAGAATCAGGTGAACTGCTTCGGGAACGGACATGAAGTAGCGCGTGGCGCGAGGGTCGGTGACGCGGATAGGCCCGCCCTTCTGGATCTGGTCCCAGAAAAGGCGCAGGACGCTGCCGGTGCTGCCAGCGACATTGCCGAACCGGACGTTGCTATACGCAACGCAGTGTTCGCGGGCCGTCTGCTGGACGCAAAGCTCGGCAATTTTCTTCGAAAGGCCCATGTAGCTGCGCGGGTAGACAGCCTTGTCGGTGGAAATGTTGACGAGGAGCGGAACACTCGCAGCAAGCGCCGCTTCCACAAGATTGCGTGTGCCGAGGATATTGTTGCGTACTGCTTCCTGCGGGTGAAGTTCGAGGAGTCCAACGTGTTTGTGCGCGGCAGCGTGGAATACGACATCCGGTCGAGCAAAATGGAGAATTTCGCGAATGCGATCGCGGCAGGCGATGTCGGCAAGAATGGGCTCGGCGCAGCGGGCGGGAAGCATTTCTGAGATTTCGAGATGGATGTAGAAAAGGCTGTTTTCGGATTTGTCGAGCAGGAGCAGTTTGCTCGGGGAGGCTGCGGCAATCTGGCGGCAAAGCTCGGAACCGATGCTGCCGCCGGCGCCGGTGACGAGGACTGTCTTCCCAGCGACAACGTGCCGGATGACTTCAGGGTCCATGCGAATTTCATCGCGCTGGAGCAGGTCCTCAACGCGGGGGCGGCGAAGATCGCGATGCGAGACTCTGCCGTCAACAACTTCGGCGAGCGTGGGAAGCGTGCGGACGGGAACGCCCGAGAGGCGGCAAGCGTCGAGAATGGAGCGCATCTGGGCGCGTGTTGCGCTGGGGATGCAGATAAGAATTTCCTCCGCGTTGGCTTCGGCCGCCAGCCGGGCGAGCTCGGAGGTGCCCCCAATGACGGGAACGCTGAAATAGCGGCGGCCCCATTTCGCACAATCGTCATCGACGATCGCAACGGGACGGCAAGGAGATGCGGGATCAAGCGCCATTTCCTTGAGCAGCATCATGCCCGCGTCGCCAGCCCCGACGATCAAGACGCGCTTTCCGTCTCTTCTAGCGGTCGCCTGCTGTGTTTTTAGAATTCGGACTCCAAAATGCAGCGCGGCCCACAGAATCTGAAGGAAGGCCCAATCGAGAAGAAAGGCAGCTTCGGGAATGCGAAGCGGGCGGAAATGCCACGCGGCAAGCGCCCAGAAAAGAACGGAAGTCAACGAAACCGCCTTAGCAATCGAAAGGAGATCAGGAATGCTCGCGTAAAGAAGCGACCTGCGATAGAGACGAACGCTGGCTAGTCCGACGAAACGGCAGAGGAGAAGAACGATAATGGTCGAGGACAGGACATGCATTGCCCAGCCGCGTCCGCGCGTATCGGAAAGGGCCGTCACGGCACAGGCGTAGGAGACGGCGGCGAAGAGGATCTCCGAGAGGAGAACCAGCAGGAAGCGGCGCGCGCCCATGGCCCAGTTCACGGCGGCAGCAGCGGTATCGCGAAGAGCCACCGCTGGCGAGAAGTCAGTTTCGCGAAGCGATTCTCCGATCCATGAGTTCATGTGCGTGTCCCCGATTTCTTCCAATCGAATGCGGAATTCATCTTACGTCATTCCTGCGAGAGCGACAGAGATAGAAGAGGATATTTGTGGGCAAAGCTTCGCCCTGTGACTCCCAAAGAGCGCTTTGGGAAGCCGACTTGCGAATAGCCAAATTCCGACGCCCGAACCCGCGCGTGCCTCGTTACAACTTCCGATAAAGCTTTTCCGGAATGGGAAACGTGCGTCGGTTGAAGACAGCGCCGAACACCGGCACCGTTGCAGCGTCGAGGCTTCGCTTGACGATTCGAGCCGATTCGCGGCGCGTGGAATCCGAACCGATGACGAGAACTACGCCCTCAACCGCCTGCCCGATCAGGATGCCGTCGTTGAAAAGGCTCAGTGGAGGCGTGTCGATGAGCACCTGATCAAATTCAGCGCGAAGTTCTGCCAGGCGTGCACGCAAGCGAGCGGGATTAAGCGCTCCATTCGGCTCACGGCCTACGGGGCCCGAGGGCATCAACCAAAGATTTACGCCGGGTATGCGTTGCGCGAATTCGGCGACCGGACGCGTACTCTTGGCAAAATCGGAGAAGCCGAAGAGGTTGCTTGCCTCGAAGAGGCGGTGCAGGGAAGGCGAGCGAAGGTTTGCATCGACGAGGCAGACCTTGCCGGCGAGTTGCGAAGCCAGAAACTCTGCGGCATGAGTGCAGACCCAGGTGCAACCGTCTCCCCCTGAGACACCGCAAAACGCGACTGTTGCAGGAGCCTTTCCTTCGCCGGGAAGGATGAAGAGGCGCTGGATGAGCTTGGTGACCTCGTCCTGCGCAGGCAAAGGGATCTGCGGGCGGAGGGGTTGGGTTGCAGCCTCTGCCTGCGAAGGAGGACTGGGGAAATTGCCGCTGGCCTGAGACGCCTTGTGCAGGATCTCGAAATGATTGCTCATGGCTGTGCCTCACGGGCGAACGGAACTGGAGAGATCGGAGAATTTGTTTGAGCGCGATTTTGCCCGGAATGCGGATTTGTCGCTGAGTGCCAGGGACCTGAGGCGCCGGCGGGATCATTCGAGGATGGGCCGAGAGCTGGTTGGTCTTGATAAGACGCAACGACGTGCTCTGCCGCCTCCATTGCCGGCAGGAAGTCGATCGCTGGATAGTGCCAAGCGGAAACCGCAAACGGCGCCGAGACATAGGAGAACGCGAGAATTACCCCGGCTGTGAGAGAGAGAGGAAGCCAGCGCCAAGATGGAGACCGCAAAGAAAGGCTCGCCGTGCGGGTTCGGACGGCCTCTGCGAGCTCTGTCTTTGGTTTTTCGAGCCCGCCGGCAAGATGCAGCACAGCGAACGACTTCGAAGGCGACGGCAATTGCCGGATAGCGCAGGAGGAACCGGCCAGAGCACCAAGGTCCACATCAGCCAGGGATTCGTGGACAATTTTCGAGTCAATTCGGTGAAGGCCATGCGAGTAAGCCAGCGACATCGCGTTGAAGCAGATCGTATTGATGTTGCGCGGGATCCCGTGGCTGGTTTCGGCGATGGCGACCTGCGCACTAGTCGAAAAAAGCTTAGGTCCTTGATAGCCCGCAACCCAGAGGCGATGAAGGATGTATTGGCAGGTCTCTTCCTCCGAGAATGGGTCGAGGCGAATTACCGACGAAATGCGCTGGCGCAGCTGCGAGAGCGAGGGGCGCGCCAACTGTGTGGCGAGTTGCGGTTGTCCCGCCAGGACGATTTGCAGCAGTTTTTTCCACGGCGTTTCGAAGTTGGAGAGAAGACGCACGGATTCAAGGCTGCGCTCGGACAGGTTTTGCGCCTCGTCGATGACAAGAATAAAGCGCCGGCCAGCGCGCATTTCCTCAAGGAGAATGCGATTGAGCGCCTCACGCAGTCCAGGAAGGTCCTTCGCATCCGGAGCGATGCCAAGCTCCGCGAGGATGCTGCGAAGCAGATCACGCGTTGTACCGTCGGTCTGAAAGACGTATGCGGTGCGGGCGCGAGACCTTTGCAGCTCGAGGAACTGATAGAGCAGTGTCGTCTTGCCCATGCCGGGCTGGGCGATGAGCGACAGAAAACCGCGATCAGTCTCGACGCCGTATTCGAGCGAAGCCAGCGCCTCGCGGTGCTTCGGTCCGAGGCAGAGAAAACGAGGATCGGGCGTGACTCCGAAAGGCTGTTCGACCAATCCAAAGTAATCGAGAAACATGTCTATTTCTCCACTCTGTTCGCAAGCGGGCCGCGCGGAATCGCGGCCAGAACTCGCGTTTCGAGGTAGAGCCCGAGCTCCTCAGGAGTGCGGAAGCGAGGATCGAGGCGGTCGACCGCAAACGCTCCACCGATGCTGACAACACCGGCAGCGAAAAATCCGCCAATCAGAATCCAGCCGAGATGAAGGGCAGGATAGGCAGGGACTGTAGCTGCCTCGGCCACTGAAACGTTAACGATGCGATGGCTATCGAGAGCGTCGGAAATGCGCGCCTCTTCCCGCTTGCGCACATAGAGGAGATAGCTGTCCTCGGAGGTCCTGACATTGCGCAGCAGCGATTGCTGCTCGGCGCTCTCCTCGTCGAGCTGATGTGCTTCCGCTTCGTAGCGAGCGAGGACACGTTCCTTGGCCGCCGCTTCCGCTTGAAACTGCGCGCGGTCGGCCTCGGCCTTCACGAGTTCGGTGGCCATCCAATCCTGAGCGGGGGAGCGATCTGTTGTGGTCTGGCGAACGGGCGATTGGAGGGCCTGAGCGATGGACTTTTTCGTGCTGGTGATTTGCTCTTCGAGTTCTTGAACCGGGGGATATTCCGAAGCGTAGCGTGAGAGCATTTCGCTGCGCTTCAATTCGAGAGTGAGTAGGGCCCCTTCCAGTTGCGCAAGAAGGGGCGCATTGTCGAGTGTGGTTTCGGCAGTGGTCTGGCGAAGCGGTGAGGAGGATTCTTCCGCGCGGAGAGCCACGGCGCGGCGAGTGACGGCCGAGGATTGCGCCTGTGCTTGTTGCAGCTCAGATTCGAATTGGCTGAGCTGCTGCAGGACGAGCTGCTTCTGCGCGGCGGCATCGATCACATTCTGCTGATTATCGAATTCGATCAAGCGCGATTCGGTAGCCGCGAGTTCGGTGCGATAGCGCTGCGCTTCCTGATCGAAAAACTGAAATGTGCCGGGAGGGCGGTGAACGGCGGCATGTTTTTCCTGATAGAGCGCGGCAAGCGTTTGCAGAACGCGCGCAGATTGCTGCGGATCGCGGGAGGAGTAGGAGACGCGGATCAACGTGGTCTTCTTGAGTGGATCGACCACCAGGCGGTTTTCAAGAGTTTGCACTTCGCGAGCCAGACGTGTGGCAGGGCCCGGCTTTGCGCCGTGGAGGAAATCACTCGCGCGCTCAAGAGCCAATGACCAGGAAGATTCGCCTGTTCTTGCGAGCCCGGAGGCTTCAACCACCTGAGCCAAAAGGTCGCGGCTCTTGAGAAGCTCGACTTCGGAATTGATGTCCTCTTCGCTGACGAGGGGCTGCGGCTCCGCCATGACGGGGACGGAAGGATCCGGCGAAACGATCGGGTCGACGCGCTCTCGATTGACGAGGATTTTCATTTCGGCCTCGTAACGCCGCGGCGCCAGAAGTCCCGCCAGAAGAGCGCCGGAGAAGATCCCGCAGAAAAGCCAGGCGGCCACACGGCGCTGGCGAAATACAGGCGCAACCGCATCGCGCAATGACACGGCGAGAACCGGAGATTGGTTCCTGCGCCGAATTGCGAGTTCCTCCATCGCCTGCTGTGCCTCAATTCGTCTGAAAATAAGCGCCTACACCCGATCGCGGGATAAAACGGTCGATCTTCGAAATGAAGTTTTGCGGAACGACGAGCATGTCTCCCGGCTGGATTTCCGGGTCTTCATTGAGATTTTTCCCAGCCAGAATGCGCTTCATGTCGAGTGGCCTCGCTTCATACCAAGCATCATTGACGCGGCGGAACAAGAGCACTTGAGAATGCTTCGCGGAGGTTGTGAGGCCGCCGGCAATTTCGATGGCCTGGGCGGCCGTTGTCTCGCCGCGCAGGTCGAATTTACCGGGGTGGGCCACTTGCCCGCCGACGATGAAATAGGGCTTGTTGTAATCCTTCAGCTCAATCGTGAGGAGTGGGTCGCGAAGGACTTTTGAATATGCAGCTTTGATAGCGATTGCAGACTGGTAGAGAGTGAGCCCTTCCAGCTTGACTTCCCCGGCTGCCGCAAGGCTGACAAATCCATCGGGCTGGATATTGAGCGTCTGGTCATATTCCGGAGTAAGAGGAAATGTAAGTGCAATTACATCGCTTACACATAGGCGGTAGCGATCGTCACGATGCTGCAAAGCGGGATGTGCGGTGAGGTGTGAAGCTGCGCTTTCCGAGGGCGGGGGTGCAAGCGCCGAATCCTGCTGCGCGAGCGAGGAGGCAGGGAAGAGCGCTAAGAAGAAAAGTGCCAGCAGTCCGGCGAAAGTGCCTTTCACTCGTCTTCCTCCTTTGTGAGCCCCGCTGCTATAAGCGGACCACATCGTAACCATCCAGACGCATCACCACCGAACGCTGGATCAATTCGACGGAAACCACGAGATTTCTTTCCGATCCTCCCCCGACGAATACGCCCTCGATGCCTTCCAGCGAGCCGCCGCGAATGCGCACACGCGTGCCTGCGGGGAGAAACTGATAAGGACGCAGACATATGCGCCTGGCGAGAAGGGTTCGCACGCTTTCGATCTGGCGCTCAGGGATCGGTAGAGGCACGCCGTTCCATCCGATCATCGAGACCACGCCGGGAGAGCACGCTATGGCCGCCCGGATTTGAGGCGTGAGCGCTGCGTGAAGAAACGTGTAGCCGGGAAATAGGGGCACATCAACAATCTTTCGGCGATCGCTCCACCAGTGAACCTCTGGGGTGAGAGGAAGAAAGGCTTCCCAGCCGCGCTCATGAAGCAGAGAGGTCACTTTTTTTTCATGGCGGCTGCGCGTCCAGATGGCATACCAGCGGCGCGATGGACCACCCGCTGCTGAATGCGTGACGGCCACATCGGCGGTGAGTGTCCCTGCTTGTGGAGGAAACTGAGTTGCGGAGCTCATGGCATGGGTCGAGGATGTAGCAGGCATCTCATCGTTTCCTTTCCCCTGGACCGCTAGGCAGCGCAGCCTACAGGTTGCAAAGAATCAGACGCTGGTTGGCGATCGCAAATCCGACCATCCCCTGGCGCAGCCGATCAACGCGGAGAATCAAGCCCTCTGCTTCGATTCGCAACGGACGTGTCTCTCCCGGCAGTGGAGGGAGAGAAATAACCGTGCGGACGGAAACGCCTCTCGGAGGGTTTTCGGGAGCGATGATATAGGCGCCGCGGTGGCTGACGTCACGAGTCCAACCCTTGCATTCCCTGCGCCGCCCCGCGGAGTCCACCCAGGAGCAACTGGCTGCGGCTTCGAGGCAGAAGCGAACCGCTTTGCGCGATTCGGCTTCCGGATTTCTGTTTGCGCGAAATTTGCCGGGTGAAATCTGAGAAAGCCCCATGATCTCTCCTGGACGGCTGCGTGCAATCAGGGTGCGGATGCTATGGCGAGTGACAAAGGCAAACAAGAGACCGAACGTCTCCCAGCACGAAGATGTAGAACGCTTCTATTCCGGGCCGATGCAACAGACCTCAGGCGTCGTAGGGGCAGGAGACACGGTGATAGGAGACGAAGGTATTTCGTGGAACTACTGAGCCGTACTTAGTGGAAAAGGAAAGGGAGTGTGGGAGTCCGCAGGGCAGCATCCGTAGTTCTACGGATATACGATTGTGAACAGACCGGATTGTAATCGGCTTTGCAGAGCGCTTACAATCCGCCAGAACGTAGTCAACCTATCCACGAGGGACAAGATGCAGAAGGGGCTGCTATCGAAGAGTCCCGTCGTGACTGTTGTTGTTTCCGAAGCCAACAAGTTGAATTGCGATTTGATTGAAAATGCCCTGCGTTCGCGCCGTTCCCGCTTATCGGTGGTGGGCGGCGCCGTGGGCAGCAAGGTCGCGATTGAGCTTTTGAGAGAGCTGCGTCCGGACGTGGCAGTCGTCAGCTCGGAATTGGGCGACGGCGAGGCGGGTGGATTTCGCGTGTTGCGCGAGCTGCATGCGCTCCGAATAAAAACGAGAGCGATCTTGCTGCTGGATGATGGAGACCGAGACTTGATCGTGAATGCATTTCGGTCTGGAGCGCACGGAGTGGTGACGCGAGACGAGCCGCTCGAGACGCTTTGCAAGTGCATCCATGCCGTGCATCAGGGGCAGGTGTGGGCTAACAGCCAGCAGTTGAAATACGTACTCTCAGCCCTCGGCCAAACGAAATCTGTCCAGGTCCAGGACTCGAAGGGCGCCGTCTTGCTTTCGAAGAGAGAGGAAGAAGTCGTGCGACTCGTGGCTGACGGGCTGACGAACAGCGAAATCAGCCGGGAACTCCAACTGAGTCAACACACCGTAAAAAATTATTTGTTCAGAATTTTTGAGAAACTTGGGGTGTCCTCGCGTGTCGAGCTAGTGCTCTATTGCCTGCAGACACGCACTGACGAGGAAGGTATGAAGAACAATCTACGCGTTTCGACGA
>Ga0335072_10017926_pt1 | contig 10006 bp, 6 predicted proteins | sample Lox_Sample_21_FD_206725 | JGI IMG/M metagenome (GOLD analysis project Ga0335072, IMG submission 206725) | Soil microbial communities from Loxahatchee National Wildlife Refuge, Florida, United States - Lox_Sample_2.1 | ecosystem: Environmental > Terrestrial > Soil > Wetlands | place: USA: Florida...
TTAGCTAAGGTAATCAGGGAGTGAAGGGAAGGCGAACCAGCACGGCGGACCAGACAACCAGAAGAGCGCATTGACCAAACCTCTCAACCAGAAACCAGGATGGACGGCGGGGCCCTGAAGCCAATGGGGAACAACACAGAGAAGAAGAATGACAGCCACACACGGTGGGGCACTGGATGAAACTGCACGAACGGATGAGGGGAAGGGAGCGGAGCAGACTCAGCCCCGCGCGATGATTCTGCGCCATGAGGTGGGAGCGCGCAATTCTACTAATCAGTAGGGGTTAGAATCCGGTTAGCAGTGGTTTGGCATTGATAAAGCTGGCGCAGAGCCGCTTGCAAAGGCTCAATCGTGGAGGCAGGCCGCAGCCGTCTGTTTCGGAGCGGTTTCCGGATTTTCGGGTGTGCCCCCACAGCCAGGGGCCCCGGGTCCGCTGATTCAGTCCGCTCCGGCCCTCCCCGGTCGGGTTTCCCTGCAGGCCGTGTCCCCGCGCGGCGCCGCACGACTTGTTCGCCGCTTCACCCGCAGGATTCTCAGAATGGCTCGTTGGTTGTTCTGCTCCGCCGCCCGCTCTCGCTCGTTGAATCCCACTTCTTACTTTGACGGTGATGCCCGCCTGCGCTTGTTGTCGCGCGTCCTGACCCCGGAGCCGTTATGCCGGTGAATCCTTCAGGATCCAGGCCGCGTTTGTCCGGGCGCGATCAGGACACCGTCATCCGGCTGTGGCACGAGTTGATGGAATTTCCGGCATCGTCCCCGCAGGACGCCCTCGATCACTGCCTTCGTGTCCTCGCCCGGGAGGTGGGCGCCGTCAATGCCACATGGGTCGGCGCGGCTCGCGAGAAAGACTGGGCGCGCAGGAACCCCTGCGATCCTTTGCTGGGCTGGCGGCCGCACATCTGCCTGACTCTTCATCCCACCGATGCGTGGCAGCGTGCCCATGACGTCGCCATGGACGCTGTCCGGAACAACTACATGGATCCGCAAACGGTTGCCCTGGCTAGCCAGTTCGGCCAGAACCGCTGCTTTCTGCGCGACGAGGTCGTCAGCGACCGCGACTGGAAGCGAGACCGGATCAACCGGGAGGTGCTGGCGCCGCTGGGAATCGGCCAGCGCCTGATCGGCGCCGCAGCGACGGCGCCGGGGGCCGAATCGTACCTGATCTTCGATCGGGAAAGCAGGGGACGCGGGTTCAGCGCGCGGGAACGCGATCTGCTGGCGTTTTTCCTGCGCGGCAGCACACTTTTGCATCGAGAACTGTTACAGATGCACGGCTTGCTGAATGCTCTCCGGCCGCTCAGCCCGCGAGAACGCGACGTGCTGCGTCTGCTGCTGACGGGGGTTTCGGAGCGGGAGATCGCCGCAGCTCTGGGCCTCACTCCGGCGACGACCCACCAGTATGTCGTGGCGGTGCTGCGCAATTTCGGCGCGCACAGCCGCGCCGAGCTGATGTCACAGTGGCTGCAGCGACTCGCTCCGTCCTCTGTTCACCCCCCTACTGATCAGTAGGATTGTCGCTCTTAGTTGTCTGGCACATAATCACTTGAACAACAGATCCCCGGAGGTTCGCGCTGCCCAGGGGCTGCGATGTGCCCCGAATCGCCTTCCCTTAGAGGGACTCCATCCATGGGTCAGAGAACGAGGGAATGATGCATTTCAGATTGTTATCGGCGATCGCGATCCAACGGGTATCTCGTCGGATCCTGCTGATTGCTGCGTTTCTGTTTTGCGCCGTTATCGTCAAGGCGAATGGTCAGAATGCCGGGGCCACTCCTGCTGCTCGGAACCACCCGGTGATGGTAACTCGTCTCTACACCGGCTCTGATGGGCAAAGCCACATCGATCAGCTACCACTGGAGTTCCACGGTGCCCCGGACGAAGTGTCTGCGGCGGAAGAAACGAGCAGCGCTTACCTCGCTCGAGGCGCACCGGGGATGTTCGAGACCTCGCACGTCACGCGCCGGAGGCGATACATCGTGGTGATCAGCGGGGCAGCGGAAGTAACGACCACGGACGGCGAGAAGGCCAGGCTCGTGCCGGGGCACCTTTATCTGACTGAGGACATGACCGGCAAGGGGCACACTTTCAGGGTTCTCGGGAATCAGGAATGGGTGGCACTCTTTGTCGATTTCGCGCAGTGAGGGGACGGGATTCGAAAGACATCGGCTTGCAATCGATGCCGTGATGGAACAGACTGGATGCTCCCCTCCATGAACAGCGCAGGCGCTCTCCAGGCACATTCGCGCGCCTTGATCCGCGGTTCTGTCGCAACCGGGCTCCGCAGTTGAAGAAACTCCGAATGGCAGTCTCGCAGGCAGCAACTGAATCATTGCTCAGGAGAATGTGGATGCAGGCAGTGACGACGGTGAATGAGCGAACAGCAGCGACAGATTCCGGGGAGACGATCGCTCTCCTCAGCATGAAGGGAGATATCTCATCGGCCTCGAAAGAGGCGATCCTCGGCGCGTATCACAAGCTGGGCAGCAGGGTTTCGAGAGTCCTGCTCGACTTCACCGCGGTGGACTATATCAACTCGTCGGGAATCGCCATCATCATTCAGATGCTTTTAGAAACGACGAAAGCGGAATCGCAGAGCATCGGCATCTTCGGTCTGAGTTCTCACTTCCACAAGGTTTTCACGATGGTTGGGATCAGCAAATACGCGACGATCTATGAGAACGAAGCGGCGGCGCTGGCAAGCGCATGAAGGACCTAAAGAGAGAAGTAACGGTAGCGGTGGCGCCGGTTTCGGCCCGGGTGTTCGTCGTAGAGAGATATTGTGACCGTTGACCTGTCGGCAGGTGGGCCTGTTCTCAGGACGACGGCATCGGCAAAGTTTCTTTGGTCGAGACTTCTGCAGTTGTAGCCGTACCATCGTTCTACCTTCCCCAGAAGGAGATACAGCTCTGACTCCGGCTGCTCCTCGGTCTCTCTCCCGGACGGGCTCCGCTGTGATTCTGGCTCTCTTCTGTGGCCTCGTTTGTCTGCCAACAGCAGCGGAGTCCAGTTCGGCAGCCTCCCCGGATTTGTATCGCCTGCAGCAACAGGTCATAACCCTGACCACCAGAATCGATTCAACCGGCTACCTCATCACTGCCGCTCTTCTCCTCCCAATCGCCATTGCCTGCCTGGTGCTCTGGTGGAATGCGCGCCGCTTTCCCGCCTTCGGCAGCGTTGGCCTGTATCTTGCCGCAGTTTCCTGCGTCTTCTTCGTGGATTATTTGGGATCGCGGCCGTGGGATGGATTCTTTACAGCGCTGTCTTCCTTGTTTCTCGTGGAAATGACTGCCGATGCTCTGCGCCTTACCAAACGCCGGTGGATCGTTCCCGTCCGTATTCTTTGCCTTCTCGGTCTACCCCTCAGCTGGAGCCACGGATTCGGCTGGTATGTGCTCGTACCCATCGATCTCTCCGCCTTCGCGGTCCTTGTCCTGATGATCGTGCGGCTCAGCCGTCCCATTGCGCAGGTTCGGCTCATTCTTCCCGCCATTGCCGTCATTTGGTTCTTCCGGCTTCCTCTTGACCCGCATATCCGTGCTTTCGTCACTCTGCCCTACAGCTTCACACTTGCCGGTCTGCGGTGGTATTTCGGTCCGCTGACGATGGTTCTGTTTGGAGCGCTGGCCATCGCCATTTTTGCCCGCGAACTCATCGAGGACCAGCGGGAGAAGGAACGACTGGCCGCAGAACTGGAGGCTGGCCGTGCCATGCAGCAGGTGCTCCTGGGCGGAGAAATGCCTGTCATTCCTGGTTTCAGTGTTGAGTCCGTTTACAGACCGGCCGGCGAGGTCGGGGGTGACTTCTTCCAGGTTCTGGCCGCACCGGACGGCGGCGCGCTGATTGCCGTCGGCGACGTCAGCGGCAAAGGTCTCCGTGCTGCGATGACGGTTTCCACCATCCTCGGTGCGCTCCGGGCCCTGCCGGTAGCTTCACCCGCCGAGCTGCTGCACGTCCTCAACCGCACGCTTGCGGGCCGGATTGAAGGGGATTTCGTTACCTGCTGTATGGCTCATATTGCCCCCTGTGGAACCGTATCGATCGCCAACGCGGGCCATCTCGCCCCCTATCTCGACGGCGAAGAGCTCTCGCTCGAATCCAGCCTGCCGCTTGGGGTGTCGATGGACGCTGACTACGCGGAATCCACCCTAACGCTTGCCCGCGGCAATATGCTCACCTTCCTCTCGGATGGTGTCGTCGAAGCGCAGAATGCTGCCGGCGAGCTCTTTGGCTTCGAACGCACCCGCGCACTCAGCACTCAGTCCGCCCAACAGATCGCCGCGGCGGCCCAGGCCTTCGGTCAAGAGGATGACATCACTGTTCTGACCGTTACCTTTGCTGCCGCGGAGGTCTTCCATGGTTAGGACTTTTTGCCAGATACGTTTGCTAATTGTCGCGGCACTTGCAGCGGGTGTGCCTTGTTGCGCGCAGATGCCTGTCCATTCCGACGCGAACTCGGCTGAGGTCTTCGCCGCGCATGACCTCGGCAGAGCGTACGTTAAAGTCGAGGGGTCCTGGGCCTTTCACCCTGGCGACAACCCTGCCTGGGCTTCACCCTCCTTCGACGACACCGACTGGTCGCGCATCGAAACCGGCAGGACCTGGGAGGAGCAGGGCTTCCGCAATCTCACCGGCTTTGCCTGGTACCGGCGCCACATCATCCTCAGCCCAATCTCAGGAACTCCAGACTGGCAACTGAGCCTTGTGTTGCCTGCCCTGGAAGATGCCGCCGAGGTCTACTGGAACGGCCGCCTGGTGGGGAGCTACGGCAAACTGCCTCCGGATCCCGTCTGGTACGACCAGGCTGGTTCAGGAATTACGGAGATCAGCCCGCACTTCCCGGATTACATACTGCTGGGCCAACCGCAATCCGGAGTGCTCGCCATCCGGGTCTGGAAGGCGCCGTATGTCTACTACAGCTTTGCGGACGAGGGCGGTTTAACCGGCGCGCCCCTGCTCGGCAGCAGCCGGGCTCTCGCCGACCGAAACGGGGTCCTGTGGTATCAGTGGCTCCGCGCCAACCTGTGGCAACTTGGCATCGCACTGCTCTCAGGCGCCGTCAGTGTCCTCGCGCTCCTTGCCTGGCTACGCAACCGGAGCCAGCGAATGCTGCTCTGGCTTGCGGTCTACTGCCTACACCCGCTCGCGCTGTTGCCCGTCCTCGGTATCCCCGGCCTGCTCAGTTTCCGCTGGGGCTACGGCCTGGTCGCGCCGGTTGTCGGCATTGAGGACATATCTCTCTGGTTCCTGTTGCTCTACCTGCTTGGCCTCCGCGACAACCCCCGCCTTATTCGCTGGACCTGGTGGATGGTCGCAATAGCGGTCTACGGTGACTTCGGCGATGGCGCCCTCCAACTCTTCCGCTGGACCACCTGGCCCGATCATCTCTTTCTCACGCTGGACGTATTCATCACCATTCCCGCGCTCCTCGTCGAAGCATGGGGCGTAATCCTGGTCCTCTTCGCCTTTCGCCGTCGCCTGGACGCAGCGCGCTGGTTCCTTGCGATTGTCGCTATGTTGACCGATTTCCTTCAGGCGTTGGGCAACTGGTTCAGCCTCGGGGTGCGCTGGACGCACTGGAAATTCTGGCTGCCTTTCCAGCATCCGCTGTTCTCGATCCTGGGCAATCAGTTCGATATTCAGTCACTCCTGAACACGCTCCTGCTCGTCGCTATCGTCTATGCTGTATGGCGGCACCAGGCCGAACAGACGCGCCGCCAGAACCGGCTCGACGAGGAGTTCCGTAACGCCCAGGAGCTTCAGCGGCTACTTGTTCCGGAGAGCATTCCTCTGCTTCCCAGCTATTCGATAGCCAGCGTCTATAAGCCGGCTATGGAGGTGGGAGGCGATTTTTTCCAGCTCATTCCGTGCTCCCGGCCAGCCGACGCAGCCCTGCTGATCCTTGGCGATGTCAGCGGTAAGGGATTGAAGGCCGCTATGACGGTCTCGCTGATCGTGGGTGCGCTCCGCGCCTTTGCCGAAACCACCTGCGACCCCGCCTCTCTGCTCGCAGCGCTGAATCGCCGCCTCCACGAACGCCTGCGCGACGGCTTTTCTACCTGCATTGCGATGCGCATCGATCCCCGCGGAACATGCCTGATCGCCAGCGCCGGCCACCTCGCGCCCTACCGCAATGGGCAGGAAATACCCCTGCCTCCAGGACTGCCCCTCGGCGTTGTCCCGGAGACCGAATACTCCAGCATCTCTCTGCAACTCAGCCCGGCAGAGACACTCACTTTGCTCTCCGATGGTGTCGTCGAGGCGCGCAACCAAAAAGGCGAACTCTTCGGCTTCGAGCGAACGCGAGAAATCAGCGGCAAGTCGGCCGAAGAGGTCGCGCAGGCTGCTCAAGTGTTCGGACAGGAGGACGACATTACCGTACTGACTCTCACCTTTGCCTCGGCCTCGGAGGTAGTTCGTGCGTAAGTTTGCCTTGTCGCTCCTCCTGTTTGCTGCTGCGCTGCCCGTTCGAGCCCAGTCCTTCGACGCCTCGCAATGGACACGGGGCTTGACGACCATCGACTCCCTCTGGCGCTTCCATCCCGGTAACAACCCAGCCTGGGCTTCGCCTTCCTTCGACGATTCCTCCTGGCCGCTTCTTGCGACGGGCCAAAAGTGGGGATCGCAGGGCTATCCCGATCTGAACGGCTACGCCTGGTACCGGCTGCGCCTCAAACTCCCGGCCACCCCCCACCCACTCGGCATCGATATCGGCCACATCAACAGCGCTGCGGAGATCTACGCCGACGGTCGGCTCCTAGGGGAAAACGGCGTCATGCGTCCCCGGCCCGACTGGAGCGACCAGCAGGATGCGAATGCTTTTGCGTTGCCGCTTTCCTGCAACGGCCATTGGGTAGAAATCGCCGTCCGCGTCTGGAAAAGTTCCGTTGCTTCGAGCTACTCCAGCGGCGGATTCTGGAAACATCCGGTTGTGGGTTCGCTTCCGCTCCTTCAGACCGCCAGCCGCGTCGCCTTCGACGACGGCGTTGTCGGTCTCCTTGTGCCGGCCACTGTTCAGCTATTCACTCTCGTCCTCGGGTTTCTGGGGCTGGGCCTCTTCCTGCTCGACCGACGTTCCACCGAATACGCCTGGCTCGCTCTTTGGGCTATTGGAACGGCCGCGCTCTTTTTCACGGTAGGCACCGTTGAACTCCGGCAGGGCAGTGTTACGTTCGCTTTGGGAGACGCGGCGCTCCTCGCTCTGCCGCTCTACATCGCGGAAAATCTCTTCCTGTGGCGCTTCCTCAGGGCTCGCCTGGACTGGCTGTTCTGGGCAGTGGTCCTGCTGAATATCGTCGCAGCGTCGTGTTACGCCCTCGCCTTTCACGCATACTTCCCACTTCCTGCAGGGCAGGCGGTTTTCACGGCAGCCGATGTCCTGGTCTTCGCTCTGGTGATCGCACGTGTTCTGCTCTCCTTGCGCGCGGGCAGTTTCGACGCCCGCCTTCTCCTTCTACCCATCATTCTCCAGGGAGTCGAGGTGTGTATCGATGGTGCCCGCCAGGCCATCTACTATGCCGGTCTGTCTCACACCTCAACCCCGCTCATCCTCTGGTCCAATGGCATCGTCGAGGTGGACTGGAGCAATCTGTTCGATCTTCTCAACCTCGTTGCCATCGCTGCCGTGCTCATCCTCCGCTTCACCCATTCGGCGCAGGAGGAAAAGCGTCTCGCGACTGAACTGGCCTCCGCGCGAGCGGTTCAGGATCGACTCGTTCCCGCGCAGCTTCCGCTTCTTCCCGGCCTGCATCTCGACGCCGCCTATCTTCCGGCTGCCGAGGTGGGCGGTGATTTCTATCAGGTCTTCCCGCAAAGCGATGGTTGCGTATTGGTCATCATTGGCGATGTCAGCGGCAAGGGGCTCAAGGCCGCCATGACCGGTACGCTCGTCCTCGGCGCGCTCCGCTCCCTCGCTCAGGAGGGTCAGTCTCCCGCACAAGTTCTGTGCCGCCTGAATGCGCAGCTCGCAGAATCGTCCGATGGCGGCTTCGTAACCTGCCTCTGCGCCCGTCTTGGCGCCGACGGGAAACTGACCCTCGCCAACGCGGGCCACCTTCCGCCATACCGCAACGGCGAAGAGGTCTCCTTCAACTCCGGCCTGCCCCTTGGCGTCACGCCGAATACCACATACGCCGAATCGACTCTGACCCTCAACCCCGGCGACTCGCTCACCTTCCTCTCCGACGGCGTCGTCGAAGCCCAGTCTCCCGGCGGCGAGCTTTTCGGCTTCGATCGAACCTGTGCGGTCGCTGCGCGATCCGCCGAAGAAATCGCCAACGCCGCGCAAACATTTGGCCAGCAGGACGACATCACGGTCCTCACCCTCACTTTCGCTCCGGCAGAGGTGGTCCATGCGTAGATTTCTTGCCATTCTTCTGCTGCTTGCACCCCTCACGGCGCATACCCAGTCTCTGATAACGATTGTTCCGAATGAGTGCGTCTGGCATGCCGGCGACAATCCCGCCTGGGCCGATCCATCCTTCAACGACTCCGCCTGGCCTTCCCTGGATCGAACACCTCCTCCTCACGAGTCTCTCTGGATCCGATGTCATGCCGATCTGTCCGCTCTGCGCGGCCTGTCCCGTCCCGCCATCATGGTGACCGCTGCTGCCGCTCAGCAGGCCTTCATCGGCGGGCACGTTATAGGGGCTCTGGGCAATCTGCGTACCGGCTTCTTTTCCGGAACCACGGCTAATCTCTGGCCCGTCCCCGCTTCGCTTGCATCTTCCTCATCCCTCGTCGCCATTCACCTTATCCGCCGCAGCAACTTCCAGTGGGAAATCCAGCAGCTCCAGGCGGGAGCACGCGAGAGCCTCATCGGCCTCCGCGATACCCGTACCCTCGCCGCTGCGCGAACCACCGCACCAATGGCCCTCTGCTTTATCATCATCGGCGTCATCGCCCTTACCTTGTTTGGCTTTTGGCTCAGCGACCGCTCCCGGATCGATCTGCTGCTGCTGTCGCTCATCTTTGTCTGCCTGACGGTAATTCGCCTCGCCACCTTCGCGGGCAGCCTCTCGAATTCAGTCCCCATCTCGTTGCTCTGGATACGCACGCCCAACGATCTGGCCCAGGAACTTCTGGTGCCGTTGACGGTGCTGTTCTTCTTTCGTCTGGCGGGCCGACGCATCCCCCCGGTCATCCTCTTTCTCACCGGACTCGGCATGATCTTTACCCTCGCGATTGCGCTCGCCGACCTTGCCTCGCCGCGCCTGGCGCTGCGGACCCTCGCAATCGTCTTCGGCAACCCTGTATTCCCGGCTGTGGTGGTGCTCGCCGCGGCCAATGAGATCCTTGCTGCCTCCTTGGCCTTTCTGCCTCTGCGGCGCCTCAACCCGCGTGTGCGCGCAGTCGGCCTGATTTGTCTCGCCTGGGTGGCCACCGATTGTGTCTGGTATGCGATCGAAGCGGAATCCCGGATTCCCACCCTCCCCCATCTGTTCAGCCGCTGGTATCCATTTCTCGCCGAGTGCCATGGCTTTGTGCTCCTCGCCGTCGCCGTGGCTCTTGTAGCCCTGCTGCTGCGCGATCAGCGCCGCGTCGCCGATGAGCGTGCCACGCTCGCCGGAGAAATGCAGGCGGCTCGCGAAATCCAGAGGGTCCTCATACCCAGCGCGTTCGACATTGTTCCGGGCCTGTGCATCCAGGCCGTTTTCGTTCCGGCGCGCGAGGTCGGCGGCGACTTTTATCGCTGTCGCATCCTGCATGACGGCGCGCAGCGTATCGTGCTGGGCGATGTCAGCGACAAAGGCACCGCCGCGGCCATGACCGCATCCCTGCTCCTCGGCGCGCTTGAAGGTCACGACGCGGATTCGCCGTCCGCCCTGCTCGCTCATCTCAGCCGCGCTCTTCGCGCCAGCGGGGCCGGCGGTTTCGCCACTTGCCTCTGCGTGGATATCAACCCGTCCGGCCGCCTCCGCCTCGCCAATGCCGGCCATCTGCCGCCCTACCACAATGGCTCGGAAATCGAGATGCCCGGTTCGCTTCCTCTCGGAGTATTTCTCGAAGC
>Ga0335072_10017928_pt1 | contig 10004 bp, 8 predicted proteins | sample Lox_Sample_21_FD_206725 | JGI IMG/M metagenome (GOLD analysis project Ga0335072, IMG submission 206725) | Soil microbial communities from Loxahatchee National Wildlife Refuge, Florida, United States - Lox_Sample_2.1 | ecosystem: Environmental > Terrestrial > Soil > Wetlands | place: USA: Florida...
TCGGCGTCGGGCACGGTCCGCGCGTTCTACGAGACGAAGGAGTCGCCCCGTCTCGGCCTCGGCACCGGCCCGGACGGGGGGCTGGCTCCCGCGGCGATCGACCGCGGGATCGCCGCGCTCGAGCGGTTCGCCCTCACGATCCGGGCCCTCGGACTCGCCCGGACGATCGCGGTCGCGACCAGCGCCGTGCGCGACGCCCCGAACGGAGCCGACTTCGTGCGGCGGGTCGAGCGATCCACCGGCGTGCTGCTCCGCATCATCTCGGGCGCCGAGGAGGCGCGGTACGCCTACCTCGGCATCGCCGGTGCGTGGGAGCTCGATCACGACATCGTGAGCGACCTGGGCGGCGGGTCGTTGCAGCTCGCGGAGGTCCGGGGGGGCCTCCTGCGGAACTCGGTGAGCGTGCCGCTCGGCGTGCTCCGGCTCTCGCAGCGGTTCTTCGATCACGACCCGCCGAAGCGGCGCGAGGTCGAGGAGCTCCGCGACCACATCCGGGAGACCCTCGGCTCCGTCTTCGAGGCATTCGGCGGGAAGAAGTACCGGCTGTTCGGCATCGGCGGGACCGTCCGTTCCCTGGCCCGAGCCGCGATCGAGATCCGCGACTATCCCATCGAGCGCGTCCACGGCTATCCGCTCTGGGATCACGACCTGGAAGCGCTCGGCGAGCTCCTCGGAGAGATGCCCGCGGAGAAGCGGCGCGCGATCCCCGGGATCGGTGCGGACCGCGCGGACGTCGTGATCGCGGGGATCGTGGTCCTCCAGGAGCTCGTCCGGGCGACGGAGGCCGGACGGATCGTCGTCGCGGGAACCGGCATCCGGGAGGGGCTCGCCCTCGAAGCGATCGGGGCGAAGCTGCCGGTCTCGGCGGAGCAGCTCGCCGAGCGATCGGCCGCGGCCGCCGCCGAGTCGTTCGCCTTCCGGATCGATCACGGCCGCGAGGTCGCCGACGCGGCGCTCGCCCTGTTCGAGGTGCTCGCTCCCCGCTTCCAGTGGAGCCGCAGCGAGGGGCTGGCGCTGCGCGTCGCCGGCTGGATGCACGACGCGGGGACCGCGATCGACCTGTGGCGCCACGCGAACCACTCCGCCTACCTGATCCAGAACTATCCGATCTGGGGACTCGACCAGCGCGAGATGCTGCTCGCGTCGATGGCCGCGCGGATGCACGAGGGCGGCGACCTCCCGTCCGCATGGAAGAAGGGATTCCTCCCGATTCTCCGTGGGTCCGACATCGACACCGCTCGCCGGCTGGGCGCGATCCTCGAGGTCGCCGAGCTCGTCGCGGCGGCCCGGCCCCGCTTCACGCTCGGCGGCGGGGGGAAGCACCTTACGTTGGCCTTTTCTGGTCCGACCGATACGTCCCTCCCCGCGCACTGGGAGGAGAAGGTTCGAAAGCCGATGGAACGGGAGTTCGATCTGGAGGTCCGGATCCGTGGTGGCTGAGAGCCCGAGTCCGACCCACGGGTTCCCCGGCCGGCTCTTCGTCTTCGAGGGACTCGACGGGAGCGGGAAGTCGACCCAGGCGGCCCTGCTCGGAAAGTGGCTCCAGTCCCAGGGGTACCGCGTCTTCTTCACCGAGTGGAATTCGTCGGAGCTCACCGCCGCCACGATCCGACGGGGCAAGAAGAAGAACCTGCTGACCCCGACGACGTTCTCGCTCCTCCATGCGACCGATTTCGCCGACCGGTTCGAGCGGAAGATCCTCCCGCCGCTCCGCGCCGGGTACGTCGTGGTCTGCGACCGGTACGCCTACACCGCCTTCGTGCGCGACGCGGCGCGGGGATGCGACCCGATGTGGGTCCGCAACATCTACTCGTTCGCGCCGCGCCCGGACATGGTGTTCTACTTCCGCGTCCCCGTCTCGGTGACTCTCCGGCGCAAGATCGCCTCGCGCCTGAAGATCAATTATTACGAGGCGGGGATGGACCTCGGCCTCTCCGACGACCTGCACGAGAGCTACGAGCGGTTCCAGACCCGACTGAAGCAGGAGTACGACCGGATCGCCCGGACGGACGGCTTCACCGTCATCGACTCGGGGCGGACGGTCGAGACGATCCAGTCCGAGCTCCGGGGGTACGTCGGCTCGATCCTCCAGAACTTCCCGACCGGGGAGACCCTGATGCATGACGGATAGGACGTACGGCACCCGCCTGCCGGGCCTCACCGAAGAGTCGCTCGGCGGCAAGCTCATCGTGATCGAGGGCGCCGACGGCTCGGGCCGAACGACCGAGGTGGCGCTGCTGCGCGAGTGGCTGGAGGTCGAGGGGCACGCGGTCGTCGACACCGGACTCCGTCGCTCCACGCTCGTCGCGGAGGAGATCGACCGCGCGAAACAGGGCCACACGCTCGGCGCCACGACGATGGCGCTCCTCTACGCCGTCGATTTCGCGGACCAGCTCGAGAACAAGATCGTCCCGGCGCTCGCCGCCGGCTCGACGGTCCTCGCCGACCGGTACGTCTACACGCTCATGGCGCGCGCCGTCGTGCGGGGCGCGTCGCGGGAGTGGGCCCGACGCCTCTACGGCTTCGCGCTCCGCCCGGACCTCGTGATCTTCCTCGAGGCCCGACCCGAGATCCTGCTCCACCGCGCGATCTCGAAGTACGGCTCGCTCGACTATTGGGAGTCGGGGATGGATCTGTCCCTGTCCCGCGACCTGTTCGAGAGCTTCTTCGCCTACCAGGACCGGCTCTCGAAGGAGTTCGCCTGGGTCGGAAGCGAGTACGGCTTCCACCGCGTCGACGCGAACCGCCGGCCGGAGCAGGTCCACGAGGACGTGCGGGCGCTCGTCGCCCCGCTCTACGGCGGGAGCCGGAGCGCCGCCCGCCCCCGGCCCCCCGTCAGTCGGCCGCGCCCGCGAGCTGCCGCCGGGTGAGCAGCCAGCGGAGCCGCGCGGCCCCGGGCCGGATCGCCCGGGGGAACTCGAGGCACGCCGCGCCCCCCTTCGCGAGCCGGACGATCGCCACGCCGTCGCCCGTCAGCGCGAGCCCCACGAACTCGGCCAGGGTCGGCTCATGGCCGACGACGACGACGGTCTCGTTCACGGCCGCGACGGGTCGGAGGCGGTCGAAGATCGGTCCGGCGAGCCTCCCGACGTCGAGCTCGGGCCAATAGACCGGCTTCGGGCAACGATCGACCGCGGCCCGAAGGAGCTCCGCGGTGCGCCGGGCGCGCACCGCCGGGCTCGACGCGAGCGTGGCCACGGGACCGATGAGTCGAGCGAGCCCCGCCGCGACGCGTCGGGTCTGCTCGACCCCCTTCCGGGAGAGCGGTCGCTCGCGGTCGTCGCGCCAGCGGCGGGCGTCCCGCAGCTCCGCCGGTCCATGGCGGACCACGATGACGCGCGGGGGACGGGTCGGTTCGGTCACGATCGAACTCGGGTCGGGTGGCGCGACGGGAGCCGCCACGCCCGAAAGCGCTTGTGCGCGACCCTGCCCTCGGCGGGACTCACAGCGGGATCGGCGCGCCGTCCGTCGCCGGAGCGTCCGCGAACGACATCGGGATCGCGCGGTCGAGCGTGACCTGGGCGATGTCTTGGGCGTAGGCGATCGTGCGTCCGATCGACTCGAGGATGCGGGTCACGGCCGCGGCGGTCGCGGGCGGCATCGTTCCGCCTCCCACCGCGGGAAGGAGGCGGTCGGAGAGGGCGCGGCCCGAGGCGAGCAGGGCGTCCCCCACGTCGAGGAGATCGTTCGCCTCCGCGTCGTCGCGGGCCGCGAGGACCCCCTCGAGGTGCTCCATCGCCTGGGAGTGGAACTGCTTGAGGCTGGTGAGCGGCCCGGCGCCATCGGGGAGCTCCACGAGCCGCCGGCCGTACTCGCCCAGGACCGTGGCATGATCGGCAATCCGCTCGAGGCTGCGCGCGATCGTCCACGGGCCGAGCAGGTTGACCCCGGGGCCGTCGAGCCCGAGGTGGAGCGCGGCGAGGCGTTGGACGTACCACGCCTCCCGGTCGATCTCGTCATCGCGGCGTTCCCAGTACCGATCGTCGCCGAAGGGGAGGTGCGCCCAACTCTCCACCGCTTCGCGGTGGACGCCGACGACCATCCGCCCCATCCGGCCGAGCCGTTCCGGCAGGGGGACGGGGCTCTCGTAGGCGAGGTCGCGCAGTCGCAGCACCCCCTCCTCCTCCGAGACGATCTCGGGCTGGCGGGTGCGCCGGCAGAACGTCCGGACCACGTCCCGGGTCGCGCCACCGCGCGGGTGGCGATCGACGACGATGAACTCCCGGGCCCCGCCGAGGTACGCGCCGAGGAGGCGTCGGAACACGTGCTCCGAGGACTCGTGGCGCCCGACGGTCACCGTCGCGACGGGGGGCCGTCCCAGCAGGAGGGCGCCGAACGGCGCGGCCACGCGGGTCGGCCGCGGTCGTCCCCGGGACGCGGGTCGGGCTTCGGGGGTCGGGTTTCGGCGCGGGGCGAGCGTCGCGGCGGGCGGCCGGCGGCGCGGGGCGGAGGCGCGACGGGCCTCCGCCCGCCCCTCCGTTCGGATCGGTTCGGTCATCGCGGGTACCAGGGCGGGGCCGAGATATATAGAAATTCAATTTAGACTATACACCGAACTATAGGTATGGCCCTCTGGGGGCGCGCGGGGCGAGGGATGGGCCGGGACGGATTCGAACCGCCGATCTCCGCGTTGTAAGCGCGGCGTCCTCACCGCTAGACGACCGGCCCCGCATCGGTAGGAGACCGCTCCTCCGTCATGGGCGTGTCGGTCGCCGGGGCGGCCCGGTGACGGACCCGCACCGCGAGCCCGTGGTCGAGCTGGCTCATGAGCGGTCCCGGTAGCGCGGCCTCGCCGACCGCCGCGAGCGCGCCGTCCCGGAGGAGGACGACGCTGTCCCCGACCCGGATCGCCGGATCGGCGGACCGGACCCCCGGCGTGAAGAGGTCCCCCTCGAGCCCGAGCCCCGGGTCGACCGCGACCGCCAGCGGGGGTTGCGGGCCCAGCCGACGGGCTCCGGCCACGGTCAGATGGAAGAGGCCCCGCTCCTCCCGAAGCGTCGCGAGCTCCGTGCGTCCGTCGGTCAGGCGCTGGAACCAGGGTCGTCCGGCAAGGCGGATCGGAGCGGCGCCGAGTCGCTCCGCGGCGGCCCGGCCGAATTGGAACGCGGCGACCTCCCGGAGCTCCTCGCGGACGACCGCGAGCGGTCCGCCCGCGACGGAGGGCGTGTCGGCAAGCGCGTCGGTGAGCGCGGCCCGGAGCTGCCGGATCGCCTCCGAGGAGGTCGAGTGTTCGTCCGAGCAACTCCATCGCACCGCCGGGCGCGCATCGAGGAGGGGCCGAAGGAACGCGTATTCGCCCGGGTCCAGGTGGACGACGACGGATCGGTACGCTCCGTGGGCGAGCAGGTGCGCGAGGCCGTCGGAGAGCGCGGTCCGCTCGGGGTCGAGCCACTCCCCGGTGACCGGAATGTCGTAGTGGCGAGCCGGGGGAACGTCCTCGAGCTCCCGCGGAACGAGCCCGATCGGCGAGCTCACCGAGACGACGTGGATCCGCTCCGCGCCGCGGAGGCCGTCCCAAGCGGTCGCGAACCGCCGGTGCGATCGCGAGCGGCGGTACGGCTTCGTGCGGGAGCACGGGACGAGCAGGAGGACGCTCTTCGACGGCGGGGGCCGGTAGCGCTCGAGGAGGCGACGGCGGAACCGCCCCATCTCGGGCCGTCGGAACGACTCGAGCAGCACGTAGTCGTGGGAGGCGGCCCCGACGACCGGGGTACGCTCCTCGAGCAGGTCCGCGAGCTCCCGGTCCGCATACCGAAGCATCTCCGCGAGCGCCGGTTCGGACGGGAGCCGGGACTCGACGAGCTCCCGCAGCCGGCCCGCCCGAGCCGCCGCGCGCGTCGCGGCCAGCGCCCGGCGGTACGCGTGGACGGTATGGACGGCGAGCGGCCCGTCGGGGCCCGCCGCGCAGGCGCCGCAGTCGCAGCGCCCCTCGGCCCGCGCGGCCCCGCCGGGGAACGGCCCGAGTTCGGGATCGAGGTAGACGCCGTCCGCCGCACGGAGCAGCCCCTCGGTGGAGTCGGCCAGGTCGACGCCGAGGTAGGCGAGCAGCGGGAGGCGGTGGGGCAGCGCGACGCGGGGCGCCCAGAGGACGGGGGCTCCGCCGTACGCCCGGCGCACGGCGCCGATCGCGCGCACGAACGGCTCGCCGTCGGCCCATAGCGCCCGGGCGTTCCCGAGGATGATGAGCTCCGGACCGGGGGCGGTCCGGCGTTCCGCGTCGTCACGAAGTGGCGCGTGGACCAGGACGGCATGGTCGCCGATGGGGATCCCCGCGTCGGGAGGGCCGACAACCTCGGGGGCGAGGATCGGCACGGCGAGATCGAGCTGTCCTTCCGGCCCCGCCAGCGTGAGATGGCGGATCCCCGAAGGGGCCGGGGCACTCCGAAGGGTCCACCGACCCGCCGACGGCTCCGTGTCGCTCTCGAGGAGGCCGGGGGTCGGGACCGTCAGCGGGCCGATCCGCGCCGTGCCGACGAGCGCGAGCCCGTCGAGCCCCTCCACGCGGCGTCGGAACGGCATCGCGGCTCCGCCGGCGTTACTCCGCGGCGCGAGCCCGCGTGCGTCCGGGGCGCGCCGCCGGGGCGGACGGGAATACGGCTTGCCACGCCGCGAGCATCGCCGCCCGCCGTTCGGCGCCCGCCTCGACCCGCCCCCGACGACCGAAGAGCGGGTCGTGCGTCTCGCGGACCTCCCGGAGGAACGCCGTCGGGTCCTCGCTCGCCTTCTCGAATCCGTAGAGGATCAACTGGCGCAGGAAGCTCGACTGGCCCCGCCAGCCGATCCGCCGGCGGACCGCCGGATTCAGATGGCGCTTCGCGAGGCGCCAGACCTCGTTCGTCGTGCGATGGTCCCGGGCCGAGAGTCCGATCATCACCTGCGGCATGTCGATCGAAATCCGCGACCGGTGCGCACGATTTAGCCCGTTCGGAGCGCCGGATCAGGCGATTCCGTGCACGATCCACACCGGACCGAGCGGCCAGAACACGGAAACGGCCACTCCGACGAGATAGATCGCCCCCATCGCGAAGTGACGCTCGAACGGCACGCGGGTGGACGTCGGCTGGGCGAGCAGCGCGCGATCGGTCCAGGCGGCCAGTGCGCCCATCGCCACGAGCCCGAGGAAGTACGCGCTCGTCAACCCGAGCGCGAGACCAAAGAGCGCGAGGAGCACGAGCGCCACGGCGTGGAGCGCGGGCACGAGCCTCGCGGCCCGCTGCGGGCCGAGGCGCACCGGCACCGAGTAGAGGCCGAGCGCCCGATCGCTCGGGAGGTCGCCGAGGCTGTGGATCGTCTCGAACGCCGTTCCCCACGCGAGCAGGCCGGCGACCGCGAAGAGGACCGCGGCCGGCAGCGTCCCGTCGACCGCGATGAAGACCGCCGCGGGCGTGATCGCCTCCACCAGCCCGAGGAACGCCGTCGTGAACGTCGTGACCCGCTTCGTGTAACTGTAGAGGAAGACGATCGCGAGCGCGACGGGCGCCAGCACGAACGCGAGCGGATTGAGGAGGTAGGCGGCGGCGATCAGGACGGCCGCGTTCGCCAACGCGAAGCCGAGCGCGAAGGACGGGGCGGCGCGCCCCGACGCGACGAGCCGATCGGCGGTGCGCGGATTCCGCGCGTCGAGCGCGCGATCCGCCCAGCGATTGAAACTGTGGCCGGCGTTCCGCGCGGCGACGAACGCGATCACGACGAGGACGAACGTCCACAGGTTCGGGAGGCCGTCTGCCGCGAGGAAGAGGAAGGCGAGGGCGAACCCGAGGTTGAGGCCGAGGTTCTGGATCTCGAGGAATCGGCCGAGATCGCGCGCCCGGAGCGGTCGCGCCGGGTCCGAGCCGCTCACGAGCCCGACCGGCCCAGGAGGCGGGCCAGCGCGGGGTCCGCCCGCATCAGCGCCTCCGCCGCGCGCACGGCACCGGGGTCCGAGCGGATCTCCTCGGGCCACGGCCGCGGGAAGCCATCCTCGGGCCGCTTCCGCGTCGCGTCGATCCCGACCTTCCCGCCCAGGTTCGGAACCGGGTTCGAGATCGACAGCTGGTCGACGGGGCCCTGCGCCAGCTCCAGGTCGCGGGCCGGGTCCGCCTGCAGCCCGACGCGATAGAGGACCTCGGAGAGATCGTGCACGTCGACGTCCTCGTCGACGACCACGAGATAGCGCACGAACATCATCTGGCCGAGCCCCCAGAGCGCGTGCATCACCTTGCGCGGATGGTCCGGGTACGACTTCTTGATCGCCACCACACCGACGTTGATGAACAGCCCCGGCTCGGGAAGATTCAGGTCGACGACCTCGGGGAGGACGAGCCGGATCACCGGGAGAAAGATCCGCTCGACGGCTTTCCCGAGGACCGCGTCCTCGGTCGGGGGTTTGCCCGTGACCGTCGCGAGGTAGACCGGGGCGGCGCGATGCGTGACGCGGGTCACGTGGACGACCGGGAACGCCTCGGCCGCCGAGTAGTACCCCGTGTGGTCCCCGAACGGACCCTCGACGTGCCGCTCGGTCGGGTCGACGTACCCTTCGAGCACGATCTCGGCCTGGGCGGGGACCTCGAGGTCGATCGAGCGGGCCCGCACGAGCTCGACCGGCTCCGAGCGGAGGAAGCCCGCGAAGACGAAGTTCGAGATCCCCTCCGGAACGGGCGCGAGGCCGGAGAAGACCGTCGCGGGGTCGGCCCCGATCACGATCGCGACGGGCATCCGCTCTCCCCGCGCGGCCCACTTGCGGTAGTTGTTCGCCCCGACGCGGTGGATCTGGGCGTGGAACCCGAGGGTATCCCGGCCGTACTGCTGGAGTCGATAGATGCCCGTGTGGGGCTCCCCGGTCTCGGGGTCAGCGGTGATCACGACGGGAAACGTGATCGTTCGGCCCCCGTCCTTCGGCCAGCACTTCAAGATCGGGATCCGATCGAGGTCGACCGCCGGCTCCTCGACCTCCTGGCACGCCCCGGAGCGGACTCGCTTCGGCGCGAGCGTGCGGAGCGTCGACAGCGTCTCGATCGTTCCCGAAAGATCGCGGACGGCGCCGAGCACGCCGGCGGGCGGCCGGAGACGGACGAGGCGCGCGACGCGGTCGGCGACGGCGTCGAGCCGTTCCGCGTCCAGGGCGAGCGCGATGCGTCGCGGCGCGCCGAGGAGGTTCGTCACGACCGGCATCGACGCCCCGGTGACGTTCTCGAAGAGCAGCGCCGGACCATCGGCCGCGAGCACCCGCTGCGTCACCTCCGTGATCTCGAGGTCCCGGGAGATCGGCCCGCGGACCCGGAGGAGCTCGCCGGTCGACTCGAGGCGCTCGAGGAACTCCCCGAGGTTTCGGAACGGCATGGGCGCGTCCGAGCGCGTCCGCTTACTTAAGCGCCCGAACCCCCGGGGGCGGGGTTCATATCGTAACCCCGGCTCGCGGGGAGCGGATGCAGTCGGTCACCCTCGAGTTCCGCTCCGAGGACCTCGCGCTCCTCGGCCTCCTTCCGCCCCGCCTCTTCGAGAAGTACGAGGAGATCGAACTGCTCGAGACGCTGCGGCTGGAGCAGGGCTGGCGGCTGCAGCTCTTGCGGGTGCGCCGCAAAGGTCCGCTCCGCACCGCCGGCGAGCTCGAGCGGGAGTCGCGCCGCATCCGCGCCGGCTACGGCCTCGAGAGCTTCGAGCTCGTGGAGCGCCGCCCGCGGACGCGGGACTACATCCTGCTCGTGCGCCAGCGCAATCCCGACCGCCTGCGTCGCCTCTTGTCGCTCGCCGGCGGGGAGATCGCTCCGACCGCGCCGTTCCGGCTGAACGCGGAGAAGGTGGTCGCCTCGTTCCGCGGCGAGGAACGGGCGTTGCGCCGGGTCCTGAAGCGACTCGATCGGGAGGAGTTCCCGTACCGGATCGTCCGCGCCTCGGGCCGCCCGTTCGTCCCCGAGGAGGCGTCGCCCCTCCTGACCCCCCTGCAGGCCAAGCAGCTCGCGCGCGCCTGGGTGCTCGGCTACTATTCCGTTCCGCGTCGCATCACGCTCCACCGACTTGCCCGCCAA
>Ga0335072_10017929_pt1 | contig 10004 bp, 13 predicted proteins | sample Lox_Sample_21_FD_206725 | JGI IMG/M metagenome (GOLD analysis project Ga0335072, IMG submission 206725) | Soil microbial communities from Loxahatchee National Wildlife Refuge, Florida, United States - Lox_Sample_2.1 | ecosystem: Environmental > Terrestrial > Soil > Wetlands | place: USA...
CAGGCCGAACCCCTGCAACTGGGGGAGCAGCGCGTTGCGCGCCGCGTAGGTGAAGACGACCCGGCGGTCGGACAGGCCCTTGGCCTGGGCGGCCACCACGTAATCCTCGCCGACCGTCGTCACCATCACGTTGCGCATCTGCAGCATCCAGCCGGCCACCGAGGTCGCCACGATCGTGAGGGCCGGCAGGAACGCGTGGTCCAGCACGTTGGCGGCGTAGGACCAGGTCCAGCCCGGCGTGTAGTTGATCCCGTCATAGGCCCCGGCGACCGGGAACACGCGCAGCGTGATGCCGAATACCTGGATCAGCAGCAGGGCCAGGAAGAAATACGGGGTGGCCTGCAGGAACATCATGGCCGGCAGCGAGCGGTCGAGCCCGCCGCCGGCCCGCCAGCCGGCCAGGATGCCGAGCCCGGTGCCGACGGCGAACGCGATGACCGTGGCGACGCCGACCAGGCCCAGCGTCCAGTAGATCCCGTTCGCCACGATGGTGGTCACCGGCGTCGGGTAGTTGCTGAGGCTGGGGCCGAAGTTGAGGGTGAAGACGTGACCGAGATAGGTCACGTACTGGCTCCACAACGAGCCCTGGTTGCCAGTCCCGAGTGTCGCCTCAAGCGCCTTCCTGGCCGGCGGCAGCAGCTGGGGGAACTTGGCCAGCACCGCGTCGACGGCACTGCCCGGCATGGCGCGCGGGATGAAGAAGTTAAGGGTGATGGCTACCCAGGCCGCCACCAGGTAGAAGGCCAGGCGGCGGAGGATGTAATGCATGCCTTCCCACCTACCTTTCTGCTGTCAGCGGCTCGGGGACCGCGCCCGCGGTGCCTGCCAGGGGCCGGCCGGACTTTGGCGCGCCCGCCGGCTTGCGCCGGGCGATATGCCTGAGTTCCCGGCGCTTTTCTGTGCCCGGCGGGCAGCCGCAGCTCGACCGAAGCACTAGCTCGGTCGGCAGCAGCTCCTGCTTGGGCCGTAGCGTCGGGTCATTGATCCGCTCGGCGAGGCGATCGCACGCTACCTCGGCAAGCTTGCGAATCGGTTGATGAACGGTGGTAAGTGGGGGGTCGCACAGGCTGGCGGGGAAGATGTCGTCGAAGCCGACGACCGCGATGTCGTCAGGCACCCGGATGCCGCGCTCGGCCAGCGTGCGCAGCGCGCCGATCGCCATCTGGTCGTTCGCGCAGACGAGGGCGTCGGGCAGTTCCCCGTCGGCCGCCAGCATCGCCAGGGTGCCCTCCCGGCCGGACACCACGCTGAAGAGCCCGGTGAAGCTGCCGGTCAGCTTGGTCCCTGGGTTGGCCTCGATGACCGCCTCCATGGCCAGCCGCCGCTCCTTGGCGTCCGGCGCGGTCGCCGGGCCGCCGATGTGGAACAACCGGCGCCTGCCGTGATCCACGACCAGGTGCTCCACGAGCGCGTGCGCGCCGGACCAGTTGTCCGCCGACACGACGTCCACCGCCCGCTGGGCGGTGTCGCCGGCCACGACCACGAGCGGCAGCCGCCTGGCCAGCTTGGCCAGCGCCTGGGGACCCAGGATGCCCTCACCGATGAGCAGGCCGTCGACCTTGCCCGACAGGGCCAGCAGCCGGGATTGCACGGACTCTTCCTGCTCCGGCATGGCCTCCTCGCGCAGGAAGTTGATCAGCAGGGCCCAGTTCTTCTCGCGGATCCGCAGCTCGACGCCGCGGATCACCGCGTCGTAGAACAGCAGGCTCATGGACTCGATGTCATACTGGTCCGGCTTCAAGCCCATGTGCTCCACCGCGACAAGGCCGATGACGTCCTTGCGATTGCGGGCAAGGCTCTGGGCCGCCCCGTCAGGCACGTAGCCGAGCTCATCGATCGCCGAACGCACCCGGGCACGGGTGTTCTCCCGCACGGGCCCCTGCTCGTGCAGCACCCGCGACACCGTGGCGATCGAGACGCCCGCGTGTCGCGCAACGTCATACAGCGTTACCATCTCGTAACCCGTCGGTCATGTAAGCGTTTACAAACTGCCGTGTAAGCGCTTACGCTAATCCCCGCCAGGGTTCACGTCAAGGAGGAGTTACATGACTGATGCAATTACGTCGCCGGGCGAGGAGCTTCCGTTTCCCGCCGGCTTCACCTGGGGCGCGGCGACGGCCGCCTACCAGATCGAGGGCGCGGTAGCCGTCGGCGGGCGGGGCCCGTCGGTGTGGGACACCTTCAGCCACACCCCCGGAAAGGTCCGGGGCGGCGACACCGGCGACATCGCCTGTGACTCCTACCACCGCTACGCCGAGGACGCGGACCTGATCAAGTCGCTCGGCCTGTCGGCGTACCGGTTCTCGATCTCCTGGCCCCGGATCCTCCCGGCCGGCGAGGTCGGCAAGAGCGCGGTCAGCCAGGCCGGCCTCGACTACTACAAGCGGCTTCTTGACGCGCTGGCCGAGCGCGGGATCCGGCCCAGCGTGACCCTCTTCCACTGGGACACCCCGCAGGCCCTGCAGGACAAGGGCGGCTGGGCAAGCCGCGACACCGCGCTGCGGTTCGCCGAGTACGCGTCCATCGTCGGCGAGGCGCTCGGCGACCGGGTGCCGACGTGGATCACGCTGAACGAGCCGCACGTCGTCGCCAACAACGGGCACCGGCTCGGCGTGCACGCCCCTGGCCTGACCGATGACGCCATCGCCGCCGCCGTCACTCACCACCTGCTGCTCGGGCACGGGCTGGCCGCCAGCGCGCTGCGCGCCGTCACCCCGGCGGGGACGGAGGTAGGCATCACGCTCAGCCTGACCCCCGTGCGGCTGGGCCTTGACGCCCCTGAGGACCTGCGGCATGCCGCCCGCGTGACCGACGCCTCGATGAACGGGCTGTTCCTCGACCCGCTGCTGTACGGCCGGTACCCCGCGCACGCCCTCCCCGAGGTGCTGCCGCCGGCGGACCTCATCCGCGATGGCGACCTGGCGGCCATCAGCGCTCCGCTGGACTTTCTCGGCGTGAACTACTACCGGCCCGTCCACCTGCGGCACGGCGACCCGGCGAGGCTGCTGCTCGGCGAGGCGCCGGCCCCGCCCGGCTTCGACGGCGTGGTCCAGTTCGATCCCGCGGAACTGGAGCACACCAACATGGGCTGGCTCATCGACCCCGAAGGCCTGTACGAGCTGCTGCTGCGGCTGTCGAAGGACGCCCCTGGCCTGCCGCTGTACATCACCGAGAACGGCTGCGCGGCCGAGGACTACCTGGGCACCGATGGCGTCGTGAACGACCTGGAGCGGATCAAGTACCTGCACCAGCACCTGCACGCCGCCGCCCGCGCGGTCAGCGACGGCGCGAACCTCGCCGGGTACTACGTCTGGTCGCTGCTGGACAACTTCGAGTGGGCCTACGGCTACCAGAAGCGGTTCGGCATCGTCTACGTGGATTTCGCGACGCAGAACAGGACGCCGAAGGCCAGCGCCGGCTTCTACGCGGGCGTGGCGCGGGCGAACGCTGTGCCGCCACTGCCCGCCGAATGGCCCGTGTGAGCCTGGATTGACGGAATAGACCGGTTTGCCCGGGGTAATCGAGCAGTACTCCTGCGAAGGGAAAGGCTGCCATGACTCTCCTGGCTATCATCACCTGGCTGATCATCGGGTTGGTGATCGGCGCGGTGGCGCACCTGCTCGTCCCCGGACGGCAGCGTATCGGCATCATCCTGACGTTGCTCATCGGCATCGTGGGCGCCCTGGTCGGCGGCGTGGTCACCGCCGCGCTGCTCGGCCCGGGCCACGCGATCATCACGTTCATCGTCTCGCTGATCGTCGCGGCGCTGCTGATCAGCGCCGTGAGCCACCCCCGTTCCCGGCTCCACTACCGGCGCCGCCGGCGTCTGCTGCGGTAGCCCGCGATCTTCCCGCGCGCCTGATCCCCCGGAGCCCCGCTCCGGGGGATCAGGCGTTTAGGCGCACCCGCGGCCGGTAGCGGAGTGAGGGAGAACGGACCTGGAGGGAAGGAATCATGGAAAAGAAAATCCGCGACATCATGACCCCCGATCCGGTCGGCGTCTACTACGACCAGACGCTCGCGGAGACGGCGCGCGTCATGCGTGACGCAGGCGTCGGTGCCGTCCTGGTGGTCAACGGCGACTCGCTCAGCGGCGTGGTGACGGACAGGGACCTGGTGATCCGCGGCCTGGCCGAGGGCGCCGGGCCCGACTCTCCCGTGGGACCGGTGTGCAGCGCCAAGCTGGTCGGCGTGGACGCGGACGCCGACGTGACCGAGGCCGAGCGGCTGATGAGCGAGAACGCCGTCCGCAGGCTCCCGGTCATCGACGAGGGCCAGATCGTCGGCATCGTGTCGATAGGCGATCTCGCCTCCTCCGGCACCGACGGGCAGTCGCCGCTCGCCGCGGTCAGCGAGGCGGAACCCAACACCTAGCACTCACGGGGTGACCGGGGCGGCGCGGCGCGGCGCCGGCCGGGCACGTTTCATCGCCCGGCCACGGGTAGGAGGACAATGTGCAGAACCAAGGTCATACAGCGGAGCTCGTAGGGCTGCAGAACGCGCTGCTGAAGACCGACAGCGTGGAGCAGTTCCTGCACGAGCTCGCGGTGCTCTCCACCCGCGTGGCGGGCGAAGGGCTGTCCTGCGGCATGACGCTGCGGCAGCGCGGCCGCCCGCCCGCCGCCGTCGCGTGCACCGACCAGCTCGCCGCCCAGGCGGACGACATCCAGTACCGGATGGGCGACGGGCCGTGCCTGCACGCGATGCGGCACGCTCGCACGGTGCGCATCGACGACTTCGCCAGCCACGAACGCTGGCCGCGCTTTTCCCGGCAGGCGGTCGCGCTCGGCCTCCGCTCGTGCCTCGCGGTGCCGCTGCGCGCCGACGAGGAGCCGGCGGGCGCGCTCACCCTGTACGCCCGGTGGCCGCGCGCGTTCGGGCCGGCCGAGACCGCGCGGGCAGAGCAGTTCGCCGGTCACGCGTCGGGAGCGCTGACGCTGGCGCTGCGGATGGCATCATGCAACGACACCAACGACCAGTTGCGGTCCTCGATGGTCTCCAGGGCGGTCATCGACCAGGCGCTCGGCGTGATCATGGCCACCGAGCGCTGTCCGCAAGACAAGGCCTTCGCGGTGCTGAAAACGGTGTCCCAGAACACCAACGTCAAGATTCGCGACCTGGCCACGACGATCGTGACGAGCGTGAGCGGCGAGCCGCCGCGGCCGGCGGCGAACGGTTTCCAGGACGGCTGATGCGGCGATGAACACGCAGATGCGCGGCCCGAATGCCGGCCGAGGGCGGCCGGTCATTCCGGTGGCCCGAGCGCTGGCGGAGCAGACGTTCCGGCACGCGGACGTTCCGGCGGTCCGCCGCGTCGCGGCGGCGTTCGGTGCCCGCGCCGGGATGGGCGTGGCTAAGCTGTCGGACTTCGTGCAGGCGGTCAGCGAGGCCGCGGGCTGCGCTGTCGCGCAGGGGCCGTGCACCGCCAGGCTGCGGCTGTGGACGGCGGAGAACCGCGCGTTCTGCGAGGTATGCGGTGATGGCACGCTGCTGGCGGATGGCCCGCAGGCCGCCAGGCAGAGCGACGCGGAGCGGCTCCGCCGCTGGCTGCTGCGCCGCTTGTGCGACCACGTGTCGATAGAGTCCGGCCCGCAGGGCGTGCGGGTGTTGCTGGCGATGACAGTCGCCTGACCAGGCCCCCGCTCTGATCAGGCGACTGTCACCGGACAGGCCGCCGCTCGTATCAGGCGACTGTCATCGGGCCAGGCCGCTCCTCCTGGTCGGGCAGGGACGCCCTGGCAGCGTCCAAGGTCGGGTGGATGTCGATGAGCCGGTCGATGCCGACCAGGGAGAGGACGCGCAGCACAGACGGGCCGTTCGCGGCCACGCGCATCGTGGCCCCGGTGGCGTCCGCGCGCCGGGAGGCGCGTACTAGCGCGGTAATGCCGGCAGAATCACAGAACGTGGTCGCGCTCATGTCGACCACGAGGCCGAGCGCGCCCTTGTTGAGCACCGACAGCAGCGCCTCGCGCACGTCGTCGGCAATGGTCAGGTCAATCTCCGCGGGCAACCTCACCACGGCGGTCCGGCCGTACCAGGACACGGGGAAACGATCTTCGGACACGACGACACCGCCCTTCACAGGTCAAGGGGCGGGCCGCATCTCCGGACCCAGGTAACGTACGCGGGCAATTGCGTACAACATGCAGCATTATGCTGATGCCGCTGGCCGCGCACAAGCAGGAACGTCACTAAGGGTACGCGAATCTTAGAGTTCTCTGAGCGCGCCGCTCGCGGTGCCGCCGAAACCGTGCCGCGCCACGTTTCCCGAACGGCAGCCGGGTAGTGGAGGGAAGCCGTTACCCGGGAGGTCAAAGGTGAGTAATCCCGCTGAGCCAGCGGATCGGTTCGCCGACCAGGTGCTGCCGTTCCAGCCGCAGCTGCACTCCGCCGCGATGCGGCTGACCGGGAACGCCGCGGACGCGGAGGATCTCGTCCAGGAGACGTTCGCGAAGGCGTTCGCGGGCTTCGGGACCTTCGAGCAGGGCACGAACCTGCGCGCCTGGCTGCACCGCATCCAGGCCAACGCGTTCTACGGCAACTGCCGGGCGCGGCGCCGCCGGCCCCAGGAGTTCCCGCTCGACACGATCGAGCCAGCCTCGCCCGAGCGGACAGCCGTCGCGAGCTCGGCCGAGGACGCCGCGCTGGCCCGCATGCCGGATCCCCTGCTCAAGCGGGCGCTGCGCGAGCTGCCCGCCCGCCTGGCCACGACGGTCTACCTGGCGGACGCGGAGGGATACAGCTACGCCGAGATCGCGCAGATCACCGGGGTCCCGATCGGAACCGTGATGTCCCGGCTGCACCGCGCCCGCAAGCGGTTGCGGGCGAAGCTCGCGGTCTCGATGGCGGCAGGCCCGGAGCGCGTGGCCGATGCGGGCCAGCGGACGCGCGCGGCATAAGCCGCGCTCCCGCCGGCGCCGCCCCGGGCTGGCCGGCGATTTGATCTGCATGTCCCGCGATCGCGGGGGAAGCAGGAAAGGCAAAAGCCGCCTGGGACGGGAAAGTAGCCGGGGGGCGAACCGCTTAGGAAAGAGGAACAGATGAGACTCGGCTCCGTCATCCTGGCGATATGGCTGATCATCGGCGCCATCGCGGCCGGCCAGCGCGGTTACTACGGCTCCTCGGTGAGCTGTGCCCACGCCGGCACCGTCCTGGTCACGATCCTGGCAGGCCCGCTCAACTACGTTGGCGCTAACCCGAAGGTCTCCTGCCACTAGGACGCCACGATGACGTGCGGCAAGCGTCAGCGGGGGGTCCGGCTGGCAGGCGCCTGAGCCAGGGGCGGAGACTGGGAACATGGCGATCCTGGGGTACTCGCCGTTCTGCATCGCAACGCATCCCTCGGACATGGACACCCTGCTCACGCCGGGGGACCTGCCCATAACGACGGCGAAGCTGCCGCGCCCCGGGTAAACCCGGTCCGGACTAGAGAGGAGGAGCCGACATGGCCTTGCCGGACCGTACTAACAGGCCGCGGCGCGGCCTGCGCGGACGATGGCGGATCCGGCGCCAGCTCGCGGGGATAGCGAACGGCCTGGCGAAGGACGCCAGGCTGGCCGCGAAGTTCGCGATGTTCAACGCGCTCACCAAGGGCGAGCCGCCCTCCGGCGCCGAACCGCTGCCGCGGCTGCGGCTGCCAAAGTTCGGCTGGCCGCTGACCCTGCTCGTCGCCAGGATCAGGCTGGCCAGGACCAGGCCAGGCAGGACCAGGCCGGGCAGGACCAGGCCGGCCAGGAAACTAGCCGGCTGGCAGGGCCGCGTCATCGCCATCGCGGCGATTGCCGTCGTCATCACCGGCACGATGCTGCTCAGCTCACTGCTGCGGCCCGCCGCGCGGACCTGCATGATGCTCGCCTCCGCCGGGGCGCAGGCCTCCGCCGCCCCGTCCAATGCGGGCCAGCCGGCTGCCGGCACCGTGCCCGGCGAGCCCGTCGGCGGCTTCGCCAGGGGACCCGGGTCGGCCTGTCCGGCGTATCCTGCTAAGAAGTAGCTAAGCGACGGAGGGGCGGGGCGTGACGGTCGAAGATCTCGGTCACGAGGCGACCGAGCTTGTCAGCCTCTCCAACGGCGAAGCCAAGTCGCTGAACAAGCTGGCCGAGATGGCGGTCCGCCAGGTGCCCGGCTGCGCGGCGGCGCACGCCACGCTGTGGCGGGACGGCGAGCTGGCCGTGATGGCGGCCACGCACCCAGACCCGGCCGAACTCGTCGACCTGGAGATCAAGACGGGTGCCGGGCCCCTCACCGCCGCCGTGGCCGAACACAGGCCGGTGAGCTGCCCGGACGCGGTATTCGAAGACCGCTGGCCGGATTGGGCGGAGGAGGCGCTGCGCCGCGGCTTGCGCAGCTCGGTCCACCTGGTCCGGCAGTTCCCGCCGATGACGCTGGTGCTGGCGTTGTTCGCGGTGCGGCCGGGCGTCCTGGACGCCGACGGAGTGCCGATGGCGGAGATGGTCGCCGGCTTCGGCAGCACGGTGTTCGCCAACACCCTCGCCTACGGCGAGGCGCAGCGGACCGCGACGCAGCTGAAGGATTCCGTGGCCGCCCGCGCGGTCACCGACCAGGCCAAGGGCATTCTCATGCACGCGCTCGGCTGCGACGCCGAGCAGGCGCTCAAGTACCTGCGCCGCGAGTCGCAGCGGCGGCACCTCAAGGTCACCGAGGTAGCGGCCAAGATCATCGAGACGCACGCCGCGGGCGGCCGCTTCGCTCCCTGACCTGAGCGGTGCGCCGCCAGGCAAGCCATGGCGTCAGGACGCCATGGCTTCCTGCAAGGACCGGTGGGTGCGCCGCGCGCGGCGAAGCAGTGCACGCCGCGCGCGCAGCCGCTCCTCCGCTGTGGTGCCGCCCCAGACGCCATTCATCTCGCCGCTGCGCATCGCGAAGTCCAGGCACTGCTGCCTGACCCCGCAGCCAGCGCAGATCCGCAGCGCCTTCCCGACCGCGACCACGCCTGTGGAGACCGGGAAGAACAACTCGGGGTCGGCGGAACGGCACGCGCCATCCGCGCGCCAGTCGGTCGCATGGTTGGTCATCGGGATCCTTCCGCGAACGGGTTTCGCCTCCGCTTCCCTGCCGTCACACGGTTAACCCATCAATTCGCTCCAAAACCGCGCGAGTTAGGGTGACGGCATGGACCTCGGCTTCCTCCGCCCGCTGTACGAGAACCCGCCGGGCTGGCCGGCCAGCGGCTTCGTTTCCGTCTACCTGGACACCACGCCGAAGGAGAACGCCCCCAACGAGGTGGCGCTCCGGCTGCGGGCGGCCCGCGAGGCTCTGGCCGCCGCCGGCGCCGACCACGCGACGCTCGACGCCGTCCTGGCGGCCAACCTGGACCACGTGTCTGCCCGGAGCCACGCCTTGTTCGCGGCCGGCGGCCTGGTCCGGCTGCACGGCATCATGCCGGAGTCGCCGTCGCTGGGGGAGAGCAGCAGTTACACGCCGCTGCCGCACGTGGTCCCCTGGCTGGCGCAGCGGCCGCCCCGGCTGCCGCACGTGCGGGTGGCGGCCAACCGCGAGGGCGGACAGGTACTGGCCGTGCCGGGTGCGTGGCCGGAAACGCAGGCCGGCCTGGAGACGGCGATGCTCGGCCTTACGGAGGTCACCGGCGAGAGCTGGCCGGTGCACAAGGCCGCCGGAGGCGGGTGGTCGGAGCCGCGCTTCCAGCGCTCCGCGGAAGAGACCTGGGCCGAGACCGCCAAGAAGATCGCGGACGCTGTCACCCACGCGGCGGACCGGGTCAAGGCCGCCTTCGTGGTCCTCGGCGGCGATCTCAGGGAACGCGAGCTGCTGGCCGACCAGCTGCCCAAGGCGCTGCGTGACAACGTGGTGATCGTCGACCGCGAGGTCGAACTGGCCGCCCCGGCCTTCGACGAGGCGGCCTGGGCCGAGGAGTCGTGGCGCGCGGCGGTCGACGCGCGCGCCAGGCTCGGCCAGTTCAGCGCCCACCAGGACAGGCCGCCGAGCGAGCGCCGCGCGGTGCAGGGGCTGGACGGCACCCTGACCGC
>Ga0335072_10017930_pt1 | contig 10004 bp, 8 predicted proteins | sample Lox_Sample_21_FD_206725 | JGI IMG/M metagenome (GOLD analysis project Ga0335072, IMG submission 206725) | Soil microbial communities from Loxahatchee National Wildlife Refuge, Florida, United States - Lox_Sample_2.1 | ecosystem: Environmental > Terrestrial > Soil > Wetlands | place: USA: Florida...
GACCGATGCCGAGATGGTCGAGCTGGTCATGGCTCACGGTGGCCGGGCGCAAGCCGGATGGTGGGACCAGGTTCGGCCGTATTCCCTGGGGTGGGTGACGGCCCGCCGCTCCGACGGCTTGCTAGCGGGGTTTGTCAATGTCGCCTGGGACGGCGGCGACCATGCGATCTTGCTCGACACGAAAGTTCATAGCGAGTATCAGCGCCGCGGGATCGCCACGGAGGTTGTCCGCGTAGCTGTGGCTTATTCACGGGCGGCAGGATGCGAGTGGCTCCACGTTGACTTTGAGCAGCACTTGGCGCCGTTCTACTTCGACGCATGCGGATTCCGGCCCACCCCGGCAGGGGTCATCTACCTGCCCGGATGGAGTCCAGCCGACTGAGGGCCGCGCCGCACAGCAGTTAGACGGCCTCCAGGACGAAGAACAGGAAGCACAGGAAGGCCGACTTGTCCGCGAGTTCGTCGGGGAATAGCTCACGGGCGCCTGGCGCGGGGGGCGGTTCGCTGATGACGGCTATCCGGAACCCGGCCGTTGTGAAAGCGTCGGTCATTACGTGCAGCGGCCGGTGCCAGAAGCTCATCAGCGCGCTGTGGCCGCCGAAGGTCCATTCGAAGGACCACTTGCGGGTCGCGAAGTAGTCGGCGCCGGGACCGGCCTGCAACTGGCTGGCGAAGGGGTGATCAACGGACGCGATCAGCCGGCCGCCAGGCGTCAGCACCCGCCGCAGTTCGGCCAGCGGCGCCGTCCAGTCCTGCAGGTAGTGCAGTACCAGGGACGCGATGACATCGTCGAACGCATCGTTGGCGAACGGCAGCGGGTTCCCGAGGTCGGCGAGGTGCAGGGCCGCGCTGGCGCCGAGCCGCTGCCGGGCCAGCTTCAGCATCTTGGCGCTGGAATCCATGCCGGTCACGGTGGCGCCCCGTTCGCGCAGCGCGGCGAACAGTGGGCCGGAGCCGCAGCCGACGTCGAGGATCCGCCGGCCGGCCACGTCCCCTGCCAGGTCCAGGATGGCGGGCCGAGCGTAATAGCCGTTGATGAGGTTGGCCTCAGTTTCGGCCGTGTACGCCTCGGCGAAGCGGTCATAGTCATTGGCCACGGCCCGGTCCGAGGGCTCGGCAGAACTCTCGGACACCGCAGGCATGCGGTCCATCCTGGCATACCGGTTTGTCCCGCCCTTACCTCCTGACCGGAGAGGGGGTCGGCCTCGGGTGATGACGCGCACGCGATGAGCGCGGGACCGGCTGCGCCGCCGTCGGAGAAGGCGTCGGCACCGGCTGGGCGCCACTCGGAGAAGGTGTCGGCACCGGCTGCGCGCAGGACGGGCTTGGGACCGGCTGCGGCCCCGTCGGCGAAGGCGTCGGGACCGGCTGCGCCCCCGTGGGCACCGGTACGGGCTGCGCCGTCGCCGGGGCGCGGCTCGGAGACGGTATCGGGGTTGGCAGCGAGCTGACCGGCGCGGGTCTTCTCGGATGCCTGTGCCCACGAGGGCTTGGCGAGGGATTCGGCGCGACCGGCCTGGGCGCGGGGCATGGCGAGCCGACGGCGCCTTCCCGCACTCGGCTGGCTGCGTCGCGTACGTGGGTCAGGTCGGGCTTGCCCGGTCCATGGTCCGACGAAGCAGCGAGCGCGGCACCTGCGCCGCCCCCAGCCACCACCACGGCCGCCGCCAGCGCGGCCCACTGCCCGCTCCTGCGGGAGAAGTTCATCGTGACCTCCAATTCGGCTGGCCCTTGTGCCAGCACCGTGAGATACCGATGACGCGGCCTAGTGGTTGCACGGGAAGGCCACGAAATCCGCAGCAAACGTGCGCGCGAAGGATGTTGCACCGTTTCCGGCTGAAGATCCTCACTGATCATGGTCTGCTTCACTGAGGAGTCGCTAAGGTGGGCGCGATGAGCCCGGATGAGTTCACCGAGTTCTATGCCGCATCGTTCCGGCGGCTAGTCGGCCAGCTCTACGCGATGACGGGCGACGGCGCCGAAGCACAGGACGCGGTCCAGGAGGCGTTCGTGCGCGCGTGGGCGAACCGCTCGAAGCTCGACGCGAGCGCTTCGCCAGACGCCTGGGTCCGCTCGACCGCGTGGCGGATCGCAATATCGAGATGGCACCGGGCGCGGCGTGGACGCCTACTTGCGCGATTGCAGCCACCGCCTCCCGCCGACAGCGGACCGAGCCCGGACCGAGTCGCGCTCGTCGACGCGCTTCGGAAACTGCCAGCAGAGCAGCGACGTGCGGTGGTCCTGTATCACTTGTGCGACTGCACTGTCGCGGAGATCGCGGCTGAGACCGGGGCTCCGATCGGAACAGTCAAGGCCAGGCTCGCCCGCGGCCGGGCCGCCCTCGCGGTCCAGCTGCGCGACTGGGCCGCTACTACGCCTGGCAGCGGACGGGGGGTGCCGAGTGCCTGAACTTGACGGCGAGCTACGCCGCATCGCACAACAGGCAGCTGATGACGCACGCCCGATGTCCGCCGCCGATGTGATGCGGCTCGGTAACCAGCGGCGCCGACGGCGGGTGATCAGGAACTGCGCGGCGGCGTGCGCGGCGGCCGCCATCGTCGTCGCGGCCGTGCTTGCCGGGCAGTCGGCGGCCGGCCATTCTGCTCCGGTCCCGCCTGCGGCCCATCCGGCCAGCCGGTCAGCAAGTCCCGCACCCAGCGGGAAGCCGACGCCGACGCCAAGTGCCTCGCCGACGCCGACGCCATCACCGGCATCGTCGCGGACCCCGTCACCGACGGGCACACCGACACCGGCAGCCTCGAGAGCATCGACAACCGGACCGAAGCCGTCCCCCTCGCGCTCAGCGGGCCCGCTGAGCCCTACAACCGCGCCGATTTCCTGAGCGCTCCAGCTACCGAACGCGCCGGCTCACTGAGCGCTCCGGCTCCCCAAGTGCGCCTGGCGCCTGACAGGCCCGACACCGAGCGCCGGTGCCTGTCAGGCGGCGGCGATGCGTCAGCGGGTGAAGTGCTCGAACACGTGGCTGAAGTACCAGTCTGGCTGGCTAACGCCAGAGCAGGTGCCTGCGCCCTTCGTGCCGGGGCAGCCGCCGTTGTCGCGCTGCAGCGCCCAGAAGGACAGCAGCCCGATGCCCTGCTGCTGCGCCCAGTGCAGAATCGTGATCGCGTCGGCCGTGGAGAACGTCTCGTCCGGGCCGAAGTCATCGATGCCAGGCATCTCTGTTACGCCGATCATGTGCCACAGCTGCCGCGGCGTGGCCGTTGGGTACAGCGACTGCAGCTGGCTGTAAAGGCCATCTGCGGCAGTCTCGGTGTCCGCGACCATGTCCTGCTGGGTGCCGATGTAGTAGTCGAACGTCAGCAGGTTCACCGTCGAGATCCTCGCGCCGTCGGCGACCGCGTTCTGCAGCACGGCGAACTCGGCCGCGGGCAGCCCGCTGGGGACGGTCGGCAGCGTGTAGGAGAACTGGATGGTCCGGTGATGCGCGGCCGCCCACGCCTCGGTCATCGCGATCGCCTCGTTCCGCCGGTTGATCCCGGCGGTATCGCTCACCGAGGTGCCCTCCACGTCAAGGTCGATGCGCGGGACGTGGTAGGTGGTGATCAGGCTCTCGTAGACCTTCGCGATCGCCGGTACGCTCGTGCAGCTGTCAGCGATGTCGGTGTTCGTCGTGTCCGCGGTATAGCCGCCGAACGACGGGATGACGTTCCCGCCCGCATGCTGGATCTCGGCGATGTCTGCACCGAAACTCGACGCAGCAATCGGCTCGGTGGTATCGCCGTTCCAGTACGCGGTGCATGATCCGGCGGTCGCGGTCTCGAGGAACGCCAGCGACAGGAACTTGGCGCCGGACTGCTGAGACTGCGCGGCCATGTCGCCGCTGGTGTCATAGGTCTCGTAGTAGGGGGCGAAGACCTGGTAAGGCAGTGGCCTCGCGCCAGTGCCGCCAGCACCATGGCCGGCGGCGCCAGCCCCGGCCGACACGGCGGCGCTCGCGCCGGTGGTAGCAAATCCGAGTGCGACCACGGCAGCTGTAGCCGTGGCCAGCGCTGCCAGCAGGGGGGTGAGTCGTCTCATGCGCGGATCCTTAGCTCGTGCGGAACGGCGATCAGGGACAGAAGCCGACCGCGACGAGAGGGGGCACGACGTGGTCAGCCCGGCGCTATGCGAATCAAATAGGAAACTTTCCTATTTGATTCGACCGTGACGTTAGCCTCGTCTGGACCGGCCGTCAAGGGGTCCCGCGCAGGTTCGGCTACCGTTGCAGCGTCGGCGCTACTGACGGACGATGAGGTCCGCGGCGCCCAGCACGCCAGGAGCCAGCAGCATGGACGACACGATCAGCACGGGGTCTGACGCAAGGCCCGCACCGCCCGGGGCCGGCTGCGATCCGGCGGTCCTGGACGAGATCCAGCGGCGGGTGCTGTGGCTGGCCACCCGCATCGTCGATGCGGCCAACCACGACCGGGATACCGGCGACGGCGTCAAGGTCGGGGGGCACCAGGCCTCTAGCGCCAGCCTGGTCACAGTGATGACGGCGCTGTACTTCGCATACCTGGACGCGCCGGACCGGGTGAGCGTGAAGCCGCACGCCTCGCCGGTCTACCACGCGATCCAGTACCTGCTGGGCAACCTGGATCGCTCGTACCTGACCACCCTTCGGGCATTCGGCGGACTGCAGTCGTACCCAAGCCGCACCAAGGACCCAGATGGCGTTGATTTCTCCACCGGCTCAGTCGGGCTCGGCGCTGCCGCTCCGCTGTTTGCCGCCGCGGCCAGGCGATACGTCGACGCCCATTTCGGCCCGCGCCCGCGCAGCCGGTTCATCGCCCTGATCGGCGATGCAGAACTGGACGAGGGGAACATCTGGGAGGCAGTCGCCGACCCCGCCACCGACGGGCTGGGCGACGTGCTGTGGATCGTCGATGTCAACCGGCAGTCCCTGGACCGCGTCGTTCCCGGTGTCCGGATCGCGCAGTGGGAGCAGCAGTTCAGCGCGGCGGGCTGGCACGTCGTTGAGGCCAAGTACGGTCAGGCCCTACAGAAGGCCTTCATCCAGCCGGGCGGCGACAGTCTGCGGGGCTGGATCGACGCGATGCCGAACGAGCAGTATCAGTCGCTGTTCGGGCTTGAGTCGACCGCGGTGCGCGAGCGCTTCCTGGACGGAGCGCCTCCGCAGGTCCAGCAGTTCTGCGCCGGCATCCCCGATCACGAGCTGGCCCCGCTGGTCACCGACCTGGCCGGGCATGACCTGGGCGCATTGCTCGACGCGTTCGCTGAGTGCGACGCGGAGACGACTCGCCCGAGCGTACTGTTCGCCTACACGATTAAGGGCTGGGGCCTGCCGATCGCCGGCAACCCGCGCAATCACTCGGCGCTGCTATCCACGGCCCAGATCGGCCAGATGCGAGAGCACCTTGGCCTTACTCCCGCCACCGAATGGGATCGGCTCGACCCGATGACGCCCGCCGGGCAGTGGGCAGCCGCCCGCCGGGAGCAGCTGGCCAGGGCACCTCGTTCTCATGCAGGGAACGGGGTAGTCGTGCCTGATGCCACCGGGCTGCGCGCGGCAAGGCCCATCTCCACCCAGGAAGCATTCGGCCGGATTCTTGTCGACCTGTCGCGGGCCCCGGCAGTGGCCCCGTACCTGGTGACGACCGCGCCCGACGTGGCGACCTCCACGAACCTGGCCGGCTTCATCAACCGGACCGGGGTGTTCAGCCCGGTATCGCGCCGTGCCTGGAGCTTCGATCCGGTGCTGAAATGGGCAGAGGGCCCCGAGGGGCAGCACATCGAGCTCGGCATCAGCGAGATGAATCTTTTCCTGCTGCTCGGGCAACTCGGCCTCACGTGGGATCTGTCCGATCAGCCGCTGCTGCCGGTGGGCACCGTCTACGACCCGTTCGTGCTGCGCGGACTTGACGCGTTTATCTACTCGGTCTACTCGGGCGCGCGGTTCGTCGTGGCCGGCACTCCGTCCGGCGTCACCCTGGCCCCAGAGGGCGGCGCGCACCAGTCCACGATCACCGCATCGGTCGGGCTCGAGTTGCCGAACGTTACGTTCATCGAGCCGGCCTACGCTGTCGCGCTCGACTGGCTGCTGTGCGGCGCGCTCCAGTCGGTCGCGGCCGCGGGCGCCCAGACCGGCCGGATCGCGGCGGCCGGAAGCCAGCCGCCTGAGACCGGCTCGTATTACTTCCGGCTCACCACTCGCGGCATCGACCAGCAGCCATTCCAGGCAGCCCGCGACCGGCTCGGCGACGCGATCCTGCGCCGCCAGGTGCTGGCCGGCGCCTACCGCCTGGTGGACGCGACGGAGACGGCCACCGACGGCGCGCCGCCGGTGTACCTAGTCGGCTGCGGCGCAGTCCTCCCCGAGGTTCTTCAGGCCGCGGCCGAACTGGCCGATGAGGGAATCGCGGCAACCGTCGTGGACATCACCTCGGCGGACCGGCTCTACCGGGCCTGGCAGCGAACCCTGCGCCACGGAGTCCGCACCGCGACCGCGCCGTCAATCCCCGGCGCACTGCGCAGTGCGTTCCCCGACCGCGCGCCGGTGGTAACCGTGCACGACGCGGCCTCGCACACGATGAGCTGGCTCGGCTCAGCGCTCGGCGTTCCCGCCGTCAGCCTCGGCGTGGACAGTTTCGGCCAGTCCGGCACCGTCGCCGACCTGTACCGGGCGCACGACCTGGACGCAGGCTCGATCGTGAACGCGGCCCTGGCGGCACTGTCTCTCCGCTGAGAACCCAGTCTCTCCGCTGAGTCCGGAACCGTCCTGTTCCCCTGGCACCGATTAATCGGATGACCGGTCTGCGCGGCCGGGCCATCATGACGGTGTGGACCTGGATGCTTTCGTCCGGGATGGGTACGTGGCGATCCGCGGAGCGGTCGACCGCGGCACGGTGGCGGCGTGCCGGGAGCTGATCTGGACGGGGCTCGAACGACGCGGCGTCCGCCTGGAAGACCCGAACAGCTGGCCTCCGCTCATGGAGGGCGTGAACGACCTGGCCGGTGAGCCGTTCCTGGCCGCGTACCTGGCGCCGGCGATGACAGCCGCTTACGACGAGCTGATCGGACCGGGCCGGTGGCTGCGCTCGGTGAGCCCCGCCGATCTGGGAGAGACAGTCGTCGTCCGGTTCCCCGCGGAGGAAGAGCGGGCCAACGCCGGGTACCACATCGAGGGTAGTTACGCAGCGCCAGACGGTGGACCGGGCTTCTGGGTGAACGTGCGGTCCAGGGCCCGCGGGCTGCTGGTGCTGATCCTGTTCACCGATGTCCGCCGGGACGACGCACCCACCCGGCTGCTGTGCGGCTCGCACCTGGCCGTCCCGCAGTTCCTGGCACCCCACGGCGAGGCGGGCACCAACGCTGACGCCGAGTTCTGGCGACCGTCGACGCTCTGTAGGACCGTCGCGCACGCCACCGGGAACGCAGGTGACGCCTTCTTGTGCCACCCGTTCATGGTGCACACGGCGACCTGGCCGCACCGCGGCACCACGCCACGGATGATTGCTCAGCCCGCGGTTAACGCCCCCGCCGGCTTTGTCCTAGACGGCTCCGATCCGGCGCCGGTAGCTCGGGCCATCGTCAAGGGACTGGCGATGGCGGACTAGATAGCGGTGCCGGATTTCGGCGCATTGCCTCGCGCGCGACCGTAGGGCTGTCGTTGAGCGTTAGCGTTATCGGAACATGACGAACCTGGAGCGCGCCGATGCATAACGCCGGGCTGGGCTCGTGGCCGGAACGCCGCCTGATGATGACGCCCGAGCGCGACGCGATCTGGTTCGAGGGCACGACGGTCTCGCATGGCGAGTTCGCTTTCCGCGTCCGTCGCGTCGCCGCTGCGCTAGCGGGTCTCGGAGTTGGGCCAGGTGACCGGGTCGCGTGGTTCAGCGCTAACCATCCATCGGCACTGGAGACCCTGTACGCCTGCGGTCAGCTCGGCGCTATCTGGGTGCCGGTGAACGCGCGGCTGACCTCCGATGAGGTCGAGTACATACTCACCCACTCCGGAGCCTCAGCGGTCGTACTCGGAGCGGAACAGGCGGTGCACGCAGGCGACCTGCTCCAACGAGCACCGGCCGTGCGCTCGTGGATCACCATCGAACCACCCGGCGGCCACGCCACTGCTGCGCGAGGAATCCTGTCGTATGAGCGACTGCTTGGTGAAGCGCAGGCGGTCCCGAGGGACGAGCCAGTTAGCCTGGACGACCCGTGCCTGATCATGTACACCTCCGGCACTACGGGTCGGCCCAAGGGAGCCGTGCTGACACACGGCAACATGACGTGGAACGCGGTAAATCAGCTGCTCGGCTTCGACCTGACGCCCGAGGAGCGGACGCTGGCGCTTGCACCGCTGTTCCACATCGGCGGCCTTAACGGGACGGTCAACCCGACTCTGCTGCGCGGCGGCTGCGCTGTCATCGTCCGTCGCTTCGACCCTGCCGCCACGCTCGACATCATCGTGCAGCAGCGCATCAACTCGTTCTTCGCGGTCCCGGCCATGCTGGACGCGATGGCGCGCGAGCCTGGCTTCGCGACCGCGGACCTGTCTGCCCTGCGCACCGTGGCAGCCGCCGGCGCGCCGCTGCCGCTACCGACGCTGCGCACGTGGCTTGCCCGCGGGATGACTGTGCAGCAGGCCTACGGCATGACGGAGGCTGCGCCCGGCTGTACCGTGCTCGACTCGGCCGACGCCGAGCGGAAGGCCGGCTCGGCCGGCAAGCCGGTCTTCTTCACTGACCTGCAGGTAATCCGTCCCGACGGGACCGGCGCGGCGCCGGACGAGGTCGGCGAGGTCATCGTGTCCGGCCCGAACATCATGGCTGGTTACTGGCAGGAGCCGGGGCGCACCGCCGAAGTCCTCGTCGACGGCTGGTATCACACCGGGGACGCGGGTTCGCTGGACACCGAGGGATTTCTGTACATTCGCGACCGGTACAAGGACATGATCATCTCGGGCGGAGAGAACGTCTATCCTGCCGAAGTCGAGTCGGCCTTGCTCGAGCTACCCGGCGTCCTGGAGGCCGCGGTTATCGGCGTGCCAGATGAGCAATGGGGCGAGGTCGGCCTGGCCATTCTGGTCACGTCACCCGACGGCCCCGGAGATCCCGGCGTCTTCACGGCGGCGCTCCGTGAGCGACTGGCAGGCTTCAAGGTGCCACGGCATTTCCGATTCGCAGCGGCGCTGCCGAAGACCGCCACCGGAAAGATCCGCAAAGCCGACCTCCGCGCGCAGTTCTCCGACCTCGGAACGCAGTCCGCGGTGCTCGAGGTTGAGCACTGCGGCCGGCGCGAACCCGCGGACGGCGCGTCCCGCTAGTGAGGAGCGGCAAGGCGGACAGCATTCCGGCTACGCTGAGCGTCTCCTATCTGTGAGCCCCTCAATGGATGTGCCCCTCGGGCTAGACGACAGCGTGCCGCCGGACGGCACACTCTCACGCTGCGGCGGCGTCAGCAGGCCACGCCAGGACCACGCCCCGGCGACCGTCGCTGACTTGTTCCGCCGCCACCACCTCGAGTTGGTCCGGCTCGCTCTCGTGATGGTCGGTGACCTGGCGACCGCCGAGGACGTCGTGCAGGACTGTTTCGAGCGGCTGCACGCCAGATGGCCCCGCGTCCGCGAGCCGGAGCGGGCGCTGGCCTACGCCCGCTCAGCGGTCCTGAACGGCTGCCGGTCGGTGCACCGACGGTCCGCGGTGGCCCGCCGGCACGCGCCGCGGCTGGCGGTGCGCGCGGACGCGGCTGCCCCGGACAGCGCCTCTGTCACCGCCGACCGGTTGCAGCTGGCCGCAGCACTGCGGAAGCTGCCGCGCCGTCAGCGTGAGGTGCTGGTGCTCCGGTATTACGCCGGCCTGAGCGTGGCCGAGATCGCCGCGACGCTGGGGATCAGCGCGGGCAATGCCCGCGCGTGCCTGAGCCGCGGGCTTGCGAGGCTCGCCGCTGAGATAGGGGAGGAAGAGCGATGACAGCACTGGAAGACCGGCTCACGCAGGAGCTCCGCCAGCTGGCCGAGGTAGCGCAGCCAGAGACTATCCGCC
>Ga0335072_10017931_pt1 | contig 10003 bp, 6 predicted proteins | sample Lox_Sample_21_FD_206725 | JGI IMG/M metagenome (GOLD analysis project Ga0335072, IMG submission 206725) | Soil microbial communities from Loxahatchee National Wildlife Refuge, Florida, United States - Lox_Sample_2.1 | ecosystem: Environmental > Terrestrial > Soil > Wetlands | place: USA: Florida...
TCTTTCATCGTTGACCTCCGTGTATACAAAACCCGCACTGTTGGGAAGCATCTTTTTGGGTAAAGAAGGTCCGGATGCTCCGACACGCAGGCGGCGATAACTCAGACTCCCGCAACGCGCCGCATGCTGATTTGGCAGCGTCAAGTTATTGCGGGGCGAGCACCATCGGCAATGGGTCAGGTGTACCATTGGCCGGAACTGATGGATGGCTGGAGCCTGGTGGAAGGGCTACTGGTGGTCGCGCGGGCGGCGTGCGGGACTTTCATTCACGGAGCCAGCGACCTCTCGGCTTTTGGGGAGAACACGGTTGATCATTCGCGTGCAAGGGCCGCGCGTCCGTTCCATCGCGATCGCCTTCGTGATGAGCGCGGTTCTGTCGGCCCAGCAACCTGCTTCAGCCAGGATGGCGGCCATCGAATCGGCGTTGCGTGCCCACGACTACGAGACGGCGCTGACCCTGGCGCAGGCCGCGCAGCGTCCGCTGCCGCAGGATACGGCAAGCCAGACGCGCATTCTCACGCTCGAAGGGATGGCACTGGCGGGGCTGGGACGGAACGAGGCGGCACTTACAGCCTTTCTGGAAGCGTTGAAGCTGGAGCCTAACTCGGTTGCGGCGCTGGAGGGAGCGGCGCAGATCGAATTCAACACGGACGATCCCCGCGGCGAGGCACTGCTCGAGCGGCTGGTTCGCCTGCATCCGGAAGAACCGACCAGCCATGCGATGCTTGGAGTGATTGCCTATCGGCGACACGATTGCACGGGGGCAATTCAGCACTTCGCGAAGGCGCGCCCGGTAATCGATAGGCAGGCGGTGGCACTGACGGAATATGGTGCGTGCCTGCTGGATGAAGATCACGCGCCGCAGGCGGTCATGGTTTTAGAGGAAGCGCTGGCGGCATCGCCGAACGACGAGCATGTGCGTTACAACCTGGCGGTGGCGCAGCATGCCGCCCATCAAAGCGCGGAGGCGATTGCGACGCTGCGTCCCATGGTTGAAACACAGAATCCTGATCCAGACGCGCTGGATCTGGCCGCTGTTGCGCACGACGAGGTTGATCCGAGTCCCGAGACGGCGGTGCTACTGCTGCGCACAGCGATCGTGGCTAATCCGAAGGCGCTGAAGTATTACATGGACTTTGCTGCGATCGCACTGAAGCACTCGTCGTGGCAGGTGGGAATCGACATCGTGAATCTGGGTCTGCAGGAGCTGCCGCATGCGGCACCGCTCTACGTGGCGCGCGGCATCCTCTACGTACAGCAAGCGAAGTTCGCGGTGGCCGAGGCTGACTTTGAGAGGGCGAGTCAGCTCGATCCGGCGCAGGCAGGGGCGACCGTGGCGGCGGCTCTGGCACAAATTGAGGAGCGAGACCCGGCTCGTGCACTGGCTACGCTCGACGCAGAGTTAAGCAGCCATCCCGACCATGCGTTTCTGCTGTATATCAAAGCGCTCGCGCTGTTGAAGAACGGAGCGGTTCCGGGCTCGGCGGGGTTCGATCAGGCTCTGGAGGCGGCGCGGAAGGCAGCGAACGCTGCGCAGCCGGTTGGGGCGGCGAGGGATCTTGTTGCCGAGATGTGCCTCAACGAAGGGCAGTGGGCCGAAGCGGAGCAGCAGAGCCGGCGCGCTCTGGCAGAAAATCCAGAAGACGAGAAGGCGCTCTTTCATTTGATTCAGGCGCTGCGCCGCTCCGGAGATCCGCACAACGAGCTTCCGGCGCTGTCGAAACGGATCGATCTGCTGCTTCGACAGCAGCGGGACACAGAAACTACCGAGGCCAGGTACGGCCTGTATGAGCCGGGATCGCGGGCGACGACAGCGCCGCAGCCGTAGCGGTTCGCTTAATTGGACTGAATAATTCCCTGCTGGAGGGCGACCATGGCGGCCTCAGTGCGGTCGGTGACTTCGAGCTTCGCGCTGATGTGGTTGAGGTGATTGCGGACGGTGTACTGGCTGATCTGCAGGACGCCAGCGATTTCCTTGTTGGTGAGGCCTTTGGAAACCATTCTGAGAATCTCAATTTCGCGGGAACTCAGGCTGGATCGCTCCCTGCGCTGCGCGATGCGCGCGGCAACGGCCGGAGGGAAATACTGGCCGCCGCCATGCACGGCGATGATCGCCGCCACGATCTCCGCGCGTGAGGCATCCTTGGAGAGATATCCAGCCGCGCCAGCGCGGACTGCGCGGTAGATATCCTCCTCGTAGTCGTAACTCGAGAGCATCACAACCGTGGGCGAGTTGGGAAGGCTTCTGAGCAGGGGGAGTAACTCGATGCCGCTGATTCTGGGCATACGAACATCGAGTAGAACCACATCGATCGAGGTGTGATGAACGATTTCGAGAGCCTCTTCTCCGCTATGGGCCGAACCGGCAACGCGGAGGCCGGCCTGGCGGCGCAGGAGACTGGTGAGGCCAGCGCATACGACGGGATGATCGTCGACGATGAGCACGCGAATCGGAGATTTAGGTGACGGTGTGTCCATGCGAAGACTTTCTCCAGGAGAGCTGGAAGAGCAGGCGTTCCCAGAAACTGCGCACCAGGGAAGGCGGAAGAGGCGCCATGACGTCTACGGTGGTTCCGCGAGCCGGGGCCGCGTCGAGAGTAAAGCGCGCGCCGATGCTTTCGGCTCGTTTGCGCATCCCGCGGATTCCGAACCCTTCATGATCGGCGTTGGGCAGAAACCCGGCGCCGTCGTCGGACACTCGCAGCTCCACGCCGGCGGAATCATAGCGAAGAGCAATGTCGATGTGAGAGGGATGGGCATGGCGGACGGAGTTGGCGACGGCTTCGTGACCGATGCGCAGCAGGGTATCGGAAACGCGAAGGGGAATGGTGCGTTCGCTGCCGGTGCTGCTGACGCGAATCCCAATGGATGAGCCTCCAGCGACCATGCGTTCCGCAGCTTCCCGCAGCGCACCGGCCAGGCCTACCGCTTCCAGATGGTCGGGGCGCATGGCGGCAATGCTTCTGCGCGCCTCTTCGTGGCTGTTGTGGACCATCTCGCGGGCCAGATCGATCTGGGGCAGAATGGCGCCGTCGCTTACCTCGTCGCGGATCGCCTCGAGCTGAAAACCGATTCCGGCAAAACTCTGGGCCAGCGTATCGTGCATTTCGTGCGCCAGGCGCTCGCGTTCATCGAGGACAGCCTGCATCCGCCAGCGCTCGATGAAAATATAACTGCTCAGGCCGATCAGGATGAGAACGAAAGTACCCAGGATGAGGGCGATGATGTGACCGGCGGTCCACCACGGCGGACCCTCGACGACTTCGAGGTCGTTGAAGGAGGGGAGCAGGATGGCAAAGGGCGTGAGGTCGCGGGTGTAGCGAGAGCCCACCACGCAGATGCCACGGAGGCGCAGGCGGCTTCTCGCTTTCAGGTGCTGATACAGAGCGGCGGAGCCGGTCGGTGTTGCTAACGCGAGGAAGTCCTGTGCGCCGTCGCTCAGGGTGAGCACGATACTGTCTCCATCGCGGCGTTTCTCAGTGAGACGGCCGTCAATCTCGACATACTCGGCATCGAAACTCCCGGTTGCTGCCTGGGAGGCGGTGACGGCGACGGGCGGAACGGGCGTATGCGACCACAGCAATCGCACGTTGGCGTTGTGCAGCTGTGAACTGAAGTCATTGAGTTCCGCATCGCCTTTCGCCTCGATCTCGTCGCCGATTTGCAATGGGGCGTGGGGGTGGAATCCCGGGATGGCGAGCCCTCCCGAGGAGTCCTGCACAAAGAGCACGGGAGAGGTGAGCGTGACGGCGCCGTGAATCGTGACGGGGGTGGTCGCGTTGGGAGACAGGAGGCGGAGGCTGCTGATGGGCTGGGCGCTGACGTCGGTGCGATGTTCGGCCAGATCGCGTTCGATGGGGCCGAAGTACTTGTCGAAGGGGGCCGGCTCCAGACCGGTAGGAAACTGCACCGGCACCGCAATCGGGGGGCGAACGTTTCCGACCATGGCGACGAGATCGTCGTGAGTGGCGGGGCGAATTTCGACGTTGCGCCATTCGGCGCCGGTGTTGTACGACTTGAGGCCGAAGCGCCCGGAGCGAATACATCCGGGATCTTCGATGGCGGCGGCCGTTGTGGTGCCATCGCCGGCTCGCGCGCTGATGGCAAAATCGCAACCGACCGCAAGAAACCTGATGTGGTACCACTGTTGCGCGTAGACCCGGGGCAGGACGGAGTGAGCGATGTACTCGCGCCATCCATAGTCGGCACGTCCGAGAAGAAGGGTATTGTCGAGATCGCGCAAGCCGGCCATGTAGCCGTGATACGCATCGACGCCTTCCTCCTCGTCGCTGGAGCGAATGATGAGTCCCGCATCGCCATACTGGCCGAGCAGCAGGACATCGGCCTCAACCGAATAGTCGGCGAGATCGGTTGAACCCGTCAGCAGTTTGGCGCCGCGCTCGTCGGAATTGTTGCGCATGATGCCATCGGCATACTGCCAGGTTCCGCCGAAAGCCTGCCAATCGTCCTGCTTCTCGAACGAAACCTGCTCCTCGACGGATGGCTGGTCTGCGGCGATGGCGCGATAGAAACGAAGACCGGCGACGGCGAGGGCCACGATGGCGGCGATACCCGCCAGGGCGATGGACGATTTGCGGAGAACGCGGCTCATGACGTTGGCCACCAGGACAGATTGAGGATTTGGCGAACCTCGGGCGAGTCGAGATTTTCGCGAGTCATCAACACCGGTTGCACCAGGACCTCGGATCCGCCTCGGCCATGGATCTCGCCATCGATGAGGTTCATCGCGATGCGGCCCATAGCAAAGGTATTCTGGACAACGACCGAGTCGATTCCTCCGGTGCGAATGGGAGGAATCAGATCCTGATCGAAGCCCACGAGCTTGACGATTTTCTCGCGATCGAATTCAACCAGGGCATAGTAGGCGCCGCGTGTGGAAGCGAGCGAGAGGGCGACGATAGCGTCGATTTTTTCGCCGCTGGACAGCAACTGCTCGGCAACCTGCTGTTCCTGAGGAACGCTGGAGAGGCCGAATTTCCTGACAGTGACGTGCACGGCGGGGAACTCCCGGGCGAGGGTGTCTTCGAAGCTGCGCTCGCGCAGAGTGTTGCTCATGAGCGGCGGGTTGATGCCCATGATGGCGATGTCGCCATGGCCATCGAGAATGGCGCCAATGCGGCGTGCGGCCATGCGGCCACCGGACTGCTCGTCATTCATGACATAGGACAGTTGCGGGCCGGGAGGAATGCCGAGTTCGGTATCGACCACGACGGCGGGAACACCGCGGGCGAGAACGCGGCGGATGGGGGTGCGCATGGGCAGAGTTTCAATGGGGGCGACGATGATGCCGGTATAGCCGCGATCGAGGGATTTCTCGATGAGCGAGATCTGTGTCTGGATATCGTCGTCGCGCATAGGCGCATTCCAGTAGAGGTCGAAGCCGCGGTTGCGCGCGACAGCCGCGGCTCCGGCGTGTTCCGGTTCCCACAGCGCGGTTCCGCAGGTGCGGGGAATGACGGCGACGATCGGCCGCGCGCGCCTGCACCCGACAGCTCCGGCAAGGGCCAGCAGAGCAGAGGCCAACAGTAACTGGCGCGCGAGGATGCGTGCGGCGTCGCGGGTTGCGCGCGGCTTGGCGTTGAGGGATTGCACCATGATCCGTTGCCGGTATGGTACATCTGCACCATTTGGCGAGCGGCGCAGGAAGCACTACAGTGGCGAGTTCAATCGAAATCGCCCGGATTGCGGCGACGGGCGAGTTTTTGACTGGAAGCCGCATCACCATCCCTCTTACCGATTGAGACGCGAGCCATGAAAAATTCCCGCAGAACCTTCCTGAAATGGAGCGCCGCAGCTGCGATTGCTTCGAGAACCAGCCTTCGCGGTCACGCCCTGAGCGGTCTTGACGAGACATCACCGGATGCCGCGAAGCCGCTGCAGCAGTTTGGATACGAAGACGTTGAGTTACTCGAGGGCCCGATGCAGGAGCAGTTCCGGGCCAATCATGCTCTCTTTCTCGCTCTGGACGAAGACAAGCTGCTGAAGCCGTTTCGGCAGCGAGCGGGTCAGGCGGCGCCGGGCGAGGACATGGGCGGCTGGTACGACAACTCGCCGGAGTTCGATCCGCATGGAACTTTTCATGGCTTCATTCCTGGACATAGTTTTGGACAGTACCTGTCGGGACTGGCACGCGCCAGTGCGGTTACAGGATCGCAGCCGACCAAAGAGAAGGTGCATCGGCTGGTGAAGGCCTTTGCGCCCACGGTGACGACAAAGTTCTACGATGGCTACCATCTTCCGGCTTATACCTTTGACAAGACGAACTGCGGCCTGATCGATGCGCACCAATTTGCAGGGTGCACGATGGCCTTCGACGTCCTCAACGCCGCCACGGATGCGGTCCTGCCGCATCTGCCGCCGAAGGCGATGGCGCGTTCGGAGCAATATCGAGAGCCGCATCCCGACGAAGCCTATTGCTGGGATGAAACCTACACGCTGCCGGAGAATTTCTTCCTTGCGTGGCAGCGCGGAGCGGGAAACCGCTATCGCGACCTGGCGGTGCGGTTCCTCGAAGACGATCTCTACTTTGGCCCGCTCGCGGAAGGCAGGAATGTTTTGCCGGGCGAGCACGCCTACAGTCACGTGAATGCCTTCAGCAGCGCCATGCAGGCGTGGCTGGTGCTGGGCAGCCACGAACATCTGCTGGCGGCGCAAAACGGTTTCGCATTTCTGCGCGACACGCAGAGCTTTGCCACCGGCGGCTGGGGCCCCGATGAGTTATTTCGTAAGCCGGGCAGCGGCGAGGTGGGCGAGAGCCTGGAGAAAAGCCACTTCAGCTTCGAGACGCCGTGCGGCGCGTACGGGCATTTCAAGGCGACACGCTATTTGCTGCGGGCCACGCGCGACAGCCGCTACGGCGACAGCATGGAGCGCGTGCTGTACAACACCATCCTCGGGGCGAAGCCGATACAGGAGGATGGAACCTCGTTTTATTATTCCGACTACAACAATCTCTTCGCCAAGAAGGGCTATTACAAGGATAAGTGGCCGTGCTGCTCGGGTACTTTTCCTCAGCTTACGGCAGATTACGGGATTAGTTCCTATCTGCACGACGACTCCGGAGTCTACGTCAACTTATATGTGCCGTCGCGGGTGACCTGGTCTGCCGGGGGAAGCCGGGTCTCGCTGACGCAGAAGACCGACTACCCGTACCATCCCTCGACCTCGATCGAGGTCACGAACGCAAGCCCGGCGGAGTTTGCTGTGTATCTTCGCATTCCGGCATGGGCGGGCGCGGCGACCTCGGTTCGCGTTAACGGGCGGCGTATCGATGGCGATCTCACTCCTGGCACCTTCGCGCGCATTCACCGCACCTGGGCGAGCGGCGACCGCATCGAGGTGGAATTTGCGATGAAGACGTCCCTGGAGGCGGTAGACCCACAGCATCCGGATGTAGTCGCTCCGGTGTATGGGCCTCTGGCGCTGATGGCTCTGGTGCCGCTCCCGCAGCAGATCACGCGCTCTTCGTTGCTGAACGCTGCAAAGACATCGGCGAACTCCGATACATGGCGTAGTGACACAGGTTCCGGAGCGCTGATTCTGAAGCCGTTCGCCGCAATCGACGAGGAGCAATACCGCCTCTACCATCCCGTGGGAGTGTAAGCGGGCCGATTCCTTCACTGCCTGCGCGCGTGCGTGTAGGCTCGTGTACGGGAAGGGATGCGGCGCATGTTGTGGGTTCGCTGGGCCAGGGGAATTTGCTTTGCGGTTTGCTGTGCTGCGCTGCCCTTGTCGGCCGCGGCACAGGCCGGCAATGCGGCGGGGGCGTCCATCATGGACGCTCTGCGCAACCACGACTACGATCGCGCGCTGCAATTGATTCAACCGGCCTTACGGCAGTCGCCTGAGAACCCTCAGTTACTTATGTTTGAGGGACTGGCTTACTCCGGAAAAGGGGATCAGAAAGCTGCTCTCGTTGCGTATCAGCATGCGCTGAAGGTTGCACCGGAGTATCTGCCGGCGCTGGAGGGCGCGGCTCAACTGGAATATCAGGCAGGGAGCCAGGCGGCGGTTCCTCTGCTGCAGCAGGTATTGCGCCTGCGTCCCGGAGATCCGACGACCCACGCGATGCTGGCGATGATGGATTACCGGAGTGGCGATTGTGCGGCGGCCGCCGATCATTTTTCGCAGAGCGGAGTGATTCTGGATGCACAGCCGGGAGCGATGCAGGATTACGGCATCTGTCTGCTTCGTCTGAAACAGACGGACCGGGCGATTCAGATTTTTCAACAACTGCAGGCCTCTCACCCGGACGATCCTCGACCCAGGCAAACGCTGGCGGCGGTGGAGCTGAACGCGGGGAAACCACAGGACGCGCTGGCTGCTCTGCAACCTCTGCTGGATGCTTCTCCGGATGGAAAGACGATGGAACTGGCGGCAGCGGCCTACGAGGCGAACAAGGACACGCCCAACGCGGTGAAGATTCTGCACGAAGCGATTGTTCAGAACCCGAAAGACACGGCGCTGTATCTGGATTTCGCGAGCATGGCGCTGGATCACGAATCGTTCCAGGCGGGTATTGCGATGATCGATGCCGGGCTCAGGCTTCAGCCCAAGGCGGCGGAGCTGTATCTCGCCCGCGGAGTGCTTCTGGTGCAGCTTGCGCAGTACGACCAGGCAGAAGCCGACTTCGAGAAGGCCGATGAACTGGACCCTCGGCAGGCACTGGGCTCTACGGCGCAGGGAATGGTCGCCGAGGAGCGGAACGAAGACGATCCCCGCCGTGCCCTGGCGACCGTGCAGGCCAAGCTGGCGCGAACTCCGCGCAATGCGTTTCTCTGGTATCTGCAGGCGGCCATTCTGTCGCAAATGGCGCCCGATCCCGGTTCGGCGGATTTCCAGAAAGGGCTGGACTCGGCCAGGAAGGCCATCGTTCTCGATCCGTCGCTGACCGCAGCGCACAACGTGCTCGCGAAGTTTTATCTGGACTCGGGCCAATACGCGCTGGCGGCGAAGGAATGCAGGCTGGTTGTGGAACAGATGCCCGAAGATCAAACCGCGCTCTATCATCTGGTGGTCGCACTTCGGAAGACGAATCAGACCGCAGAGATTCCGGATCTGCTGAAACGACTGGCTCACGCGCGGCAGGACGCTACCAAAGCGGAGGCCGAACGCAATCGTTACAAGCTAATGATCGCGCCGGAACCCTCTGGGCCGTAGTGCCGGGCAAATCCTGCGATGATCAACGACGGGAAACGCTTTGCGTTGGGCGCAGGCAGCGCGGATAATGAAATGCGTTTACCCTCGGGCACTGCATGTCGACAACCCGCCGTTCCTTCCTCTTGCTTTCTCTTTGTGCGTCGGTCGACCAGCTTCTCGCCGGGCAACAACAGGGCATTGCTACCCGTGACGTGCAGCCTCAGGCGAAGCCCACGCCCTCCGGCCGTCCGTTCCATGCGCATTTCGTCGACGTCGCAAGCGAAGCCGGGCTCCACGCACCGACGATCTACGGGGGCGTGGAAACAAAGAAGTACATCGTGGAAGCCAACGGCTGCGGCTGCGCCTTTATCGACTACGACAACGACGGATGGATGGATCTTTTTCTGCTTTCGGGCACGCGCCTGGAGGGCGCGCCGCCGGAAGCGACGAACCGCCTGTATAAGAACAATCGCGACGGTACGTTCACCGACGTTACGGAACAGGCGGGGCTGAAAGCCGCGGGCTGGGCGAACGGAGTCTGCGTTGGCGACTACAACAACGATGGGTTCGACGACCTGTTCGTCACTTATTTCGGACAGAACCGGCTCTATCGCAACAACGGGAACGGCACATTTACCGATGTAACCGAGCACGCCGGCCTGATGCAGGCGGGCCCGGCGCGCTGGAATTCGGGTTGCGCCTGGGTCGACTATAACCGCGACGGACATCTCGATCTTTTTGTCTCGAACTACATCCGTTTCTCGTTCGAAAACGCGCCGGTGCCCGGCGCAAACTCCACCTGCAACTGGAAAGGAATCCCGGTCAACTGCGGGCCGCGCGGCCT
>Ga0335072_10017932_pt1 | contig 10003 bp, 9 predicted proteins | sample Lox_Sample_21_FD_206725 | JGI IMG/M metagenome (GOLD analysis project Ga0335072, IMG submission 206725) | Soil microbial communities from Loxahatchee National Wildlife Refuge, Florida, United States - Lox_Sample_2.1 | ecosystem: Environmental > Terrestrial > Soil > Wetlands | place: USA: Florida...
CAGGCCGCCGTCCGCTGGTGCAGATCGCTGTTGAAGTTGTCGTTGAACACGCGATGCACATCCGAGCGGTTGAGACCGATGTCCATCAGCTCACGGTCCGTCATCATGTCCAGCTCGGCCATGGCAGCCTGCTTCTCCCGCCAGGCATGGAACGCCGCGATCAGGGCGCGCAGCCCGGTCGGCTTGCTGGCCGGCAGCGGGCCACGGTAGGCGACTTCCTCCTGGCTGGCGTCGACATAGGTAAGATTCGGCAGCTCGAAGGCGAATTGGCTCTTGGCTATCGGTGCGCTCATGGGTCTCAATCCAACAGGTCGTCCATCCGGGTCCGGCGCCTCGTCCTCGTGGCGGGGCGTCCCCGGCTTTGACGCGCTGCAACATAGGATTTCAATGCAGTAGCTAAAATTGCCGATTGTCCACGACAGCCATGCGGTTCCCGCATGGAAGGTTAACCAGTTATGAATCCGCGGAAGATCCAGCCGGAAAGGGCCTGCCAATGAGCCATACGCGTTTGTCCGCATTGCGCGAGGAACTGGCGCGGCAGACGCTAGCGGGCTTCATCGTGCCGCGGGCCGACGAGCATTTGGGCGAATACGTCCCCGCGTCGGCCGAGCGGCTGGCCTGGTTGACCGGTTTCACCGGCAGTGCCGGCCTGGCCGTGGTGCTGGCCGACCGTGCCGCGGTGTTCACCGATGGCCGCTACGTGCTGCAGCTCGCGGCGCAGACGGATCCGGCCCTGTGGGAACGGCGGCACATTACCGAGGAGCCGGCTCCCAAATGGCTGGCCGAGCATGCCGGCCCGGCCGCCCGCATCGGCTACGACCCGCTTCTGATCTCCGAGGAGGGGTTGACCCGCTATGCCGAGGCCGGGCTCACCATGGTGCCGGTGGCCGACAACCCCGTGGATGCGGTCTGGACCGGACGCCCGCCGCCGCCAGCCGCGCCGGCGGTGCCGCATCCGCTTGCCTATGCCGGACGATCGGCGGACGAGAAGCGGGCAGACATTGCCAAAGCACTGACCGAGGCGAAGCAGGACGCGGCCGTGCTGACCGATCCCGCCTCGATCGCGTGGTTGCTCAACATCCGCGGCGGCGATGTGGCGTTCACGCCCTTCGCGCTCGGCTTCGGGCTGGTTCATGCCGACGGGGCGACCGAGTTGTTCATGAACCCGGAGAAACTGCCGCCGGCGACCCGGGCCTGGCTGGGCAATGCCGTGTCGGTGGCCGGGCGGGAGGCATTGGGTCCGGGGCTGGAGCGGCTTGGCGGCAAGACGGTGCGCGTGGACCCGTCCGGCTCGCCGGTCTGGTTCGCCCAGACCCTGCGCGCCGCCGGCGCCACCGTCGTCGCCGGGCCGGACCCGTGTTCGCTTCCCAAGGCGTGCAAGAACGCGACGGAACAAGCCGGCGCGCGCGCCGCCCATGCGCGGGACGCGGTGGCGATATGCCGCTTCCTGCACTGGCTGGAGACGTCGGTCCCGGGCGGGGCAGTGACCGAGATGGCGGCCGCCGCCAGGCTGCTGGCCCTGCGGCAGGAGGTGGAGGGCTTCCGGGAGGAGAGTTTCCCGGCGATCTCCGGCGCCGGCGAGCACGGCGCGATCATCCACTATCGCGTGACAGAGCAGACGGACCGGCCGGTGCGGCCCGATGAAGTGTATCTGATCGATTCCGGCGGGCAGTACCCGGACGGCACGACCGACATCACGCGCACGGTCTGGACCGGCCCCGGGGCACCGCCGGCTGAACTGCGCGAGCGCGTGACCCGCGTGCTGAAGGGCCACATTGCGATCGCCACGCTGGTATTCCCGCAAGGCGTCGGCGGTGCGCATCTGGACGCGTTCGCGCGGCGCGCGTTGTGGGCGGCGGGGCTGGATTACGACCACGGCACCGGCCACGGTGTCGGCAGCTATCTGTCCGTGCATGAGGGGCCGGTGAGCCTGTCGCGCCTCGCGCGTCCGGTGCCGATCGCCGCCGGGATGATCCTGTCGAACGAGCCAGGGCTTTATATCCCGGACCATTACGGCATTCGCCTGGAGAATCTCCTGCTGGTGCAGCCGGCGGAACTGCCGAATGCCGGCAAGCCGTTCCTGCGTTTCGAAACGCTGACGCTGGCGCCATTCGATACGCGACTGATCGAGGCCGGCATGCTGGATGCCACGGAACGGACGTGGCTGGACGCATACCATGCGCGCGTGCTGGCCGAGGTGGGGCCGGCGTTGGATACGGCCACGCGCGCGTGGTTGGCCGCATCCTGCGCGCCGTTGCGGTAACGCCGCCGGACGCAGGAGCGGCACGGCGCAACGTTCGAACGTTCGCGGATGACCAGATCAGGTCCGGCCATGAAGGATGCGTGCGTGCACCGCGCGCCTCCCGTCATGGGCGAATTTTTCTAGATCCGCGTCACCAGCGCCCCCGCCTGGGCGTTCGCAATCACCTTGTTGCGCAGCACGCCGATACCGCCGACCTCCAGTTCGATCGTGGCGCCATCCGGCAGGAAGCGGCCCAGCTCGAGTCCACAGCATCCACCCACTGTGCCGCCGGCGATGATCTCGCCCGGATGCAGGGTCTCGTTGCGCGAAACGAACGCCAGGATCTGCTCATAGCTGTGCAGCATGCCGGCGGTGGTGGTGCGCACCCATTCCTCGCCATTCACCCGCACCGCGACCGGCAGCGCATACGGGTCGGGAATTTCGTCGGCGGTAACGATCCAGGGCCCGATTGCATTGCCGCTGTCAAAACTCTTGCCCTTGGTCGGACCGAGCCGGCCTTCCATCTCGCGCTGCTGCTGATCGCGCGCGGAGAAATCGTTCATGATCGTGTAGCCGAAGATGTGGCCGCGCGCGCCGGATTCGGCGATGTCCGCGCCGCCCTTGCCGATCACGACCGCCACTTCCAGTTCGAAATCCATCACCCGGCTATAGGCGGGCCACCGCACCACCGCGTCCTGCCCGACGACGCTGAATCGATTGCTGATGTACCAGACCGGTTGCGCGCGGCTTATCTCCGGGACGGTCGGCTCGGGCAGGGTGCCCACGCGGCGCGCTTCCAGAACCGCCCGCAGCCGTTGCATGCCCAGCGGCGCGTGACTGACATGCTGGGAGAAGACGGAGCAATCGCGAAGCTGCGGCGGCACCGGCAACGGCGCCAGCAGTTTCACGCCGGCAAGGTCGACCGCGAAGGGCGCAATGGCGGGCTGGTCCAGTGGCAGGCGGCGCAGCAATTCCATTCCCGCCGCACCGCTTTCGATCAGGCCCAGCATGCCGAATGCGCCATGATGCCGCGCGCCGAGCAATCGCGTGCAGGCCGCGGCGGCGTTGACGATCTGCCCCTTCTCCGCCAGCACGATACCGAGCGCCGGCCCGTCGGCCGTTTGGTAGGTTGCCAGTTTCATCGCGCGTTTCCTCTTCCTGCGCGCGATGCTAGCCTTCGGTGCGTGCCTTGACCATCCGCAGCGGCGTGTACGTCAGCACCACCCGGCCATCCTGCCGCACCACTCTGTTCCTGGTCCGAACCAAACCGCGACCCGGCCGGCTGGTGCTGCGGCGACTCTCCACCACCTCGCATTCGACATGGATCGTGTCGCCCGCGAAGGTCGGGGCTTCGACGTTCAGTTCCATGTGCAGGAAGGCAAAGCCGGTGTGCTGCATCGTCGCGTGAACGAGCAGGCCTTCGGAAAAGGCATAGACCATCGCCGCCGGAACCACGCGCTGCGGGATGTCGCTCTCGGTACGCAGGAATTCGGTGTTGGAGAACAACACCTCGGTCATGCCGGTGACGCCGATGAAGGCGACGAGGTCGGCCTCGGTCAGCGTGCGGCCGATGGTGCGGAATTTGCGCCCGACCGGCAGGTCTTCGAAATGCAGTCCGAGACCCAGTACTTCAAATCCGCCGATCTCCGTCATCCCTGCTCCCCCCGCCCTGCCGCGCACCGGGGTTCAGAGATAGCCCAGCACCTCCAGCCATGGCGAGGCGGCCTGGATGAAGGCGCGGTTCGCGGCGGCATCGAGGTGCTCGCGCCAGTTGCCGCTGGTGCCGTTGCGAAAGAACGAGCCGCGATCCTCGGCGCCGCGTGTGCGGCCGGCGCTCAATTGCTCGAAGCGGCCGGCGGCGCAACACTGCGCCAGCAGATCAGGGCCGGCGGCCACGCCGAGGAAATCCAGCGTATGGCGCAGCGCGCCGGCGGGGTCGTCGAGCAATGCTTCATAGCGAACAGTGAGACAGGCCTTGGGGAAGGCGGCGGCGAAGTTATGCGCCTGCGCTATGTCGGTGGCCCACTCGCGCGCGAAGATCGCGGCATAGGCCGGCAGCGACGGATGCGTCGCCTGCATCCAGTCCGGCGTGGCGCGAAGATTGTGAAACCAGGCGGACACCGCGCAGTCCCGCCCGTCGCGCACCACGTGCAGAAACCGCGCGTTGGGAAAGATCGTGTGCAGCAGATCGAAATGGCGCACGTTGTCGGGGGTCTTCTCGCCGACGGCGCGCAGGTCCGGGTTGCCGGCCTCGCTGGCAAGCGGCAGCAGCATCGCGGCGCCGATCATGTAGGCAAGGTCGTCCCGCGCATAGAGCGGGAACCCGGCGATCTCGTTGAACACGTCCTGGTTCTTCTGGGCGATCTTCCGGTTATGGCGGTCCATGTCCTGCGCCAGCAGCGGTGCCAGGTGGTTGGCGACATGGCCCTCGCCCTTGCACACGATGTGTGGATGCGCGTCCAGCAGCAGTTGCAGCCACGTGGTGCCGGATTTCATCGCGCCGCCGATGAAGAAGATCTGCGTCGCGGCCAGCGTACCGATGCGCGTGTGCAGGCGTTGGAAGGCACTTGTCATGCCGCACCGTGGAAAAAGGCCAGAGGGCCGAGGCTAGGGCGGCAAGGTTAAGCGGCGGTTAACCTGGCCAAAGACCCATGGCTTGCCCCCGGCGTTGCGGTGGCGGCACCATGCCTGTCCGTATCGGAGGAGCCCGCCCATGCCCGACGGCACCCTTTACATCGGCCAGCGCCGCTATTCGTCCTGGTCGATGCGCGGTTGGCTGGCGGTGCGCCTCGCCGGTCTGGACGTGGAGGAGGTGGTGATCCGCTTCGTGCGTCCCGGCCCCACCCCCGCCATCGCCGCGCTGTCGCCAAACGGTCTGGTGCCGTACCTGGAGCATCGTGGCGCGCGCGTGTGGGAATCGCTCGCGCTGTGCGACTACTGCGCGGAATTCGCGCCCGCGCTGTGGCCCGCCGACCGCGCCGCCCGCGCCCACGCGAGATCGATCAGCGCCGAGATGCATGCCGGGTTTCGCGACCTGCGCCAGGCGATGTGGATGAACCTGGGCCGCGACTTCGCGGGGCTGGGTCGTGCCTCAGGCGCCCTGGCCGATGTCGCCCGTATCGAGGCGCTCTGGGCCGACACGCAAAACCGCTTCGCCGGCGGCGGGCAATTTCTGTTTGGTCGCGAATTCACCGCGGCGGATGCGATGTATGCGCCTGTCGTCACCCGGTTCCTGACCTGGCAGCCGGCGCTTACCCAGGCCACGCGCGCGTATTGCGACGCCGTGCGGGCGCATCCGCTGGTCGCGGCGTGGTACCAGGGCGCCGCCGCCGAGCCGGCGGATTGGCGCGTCGCGGACTACGAGAACGGCGGTTTCGCGCCGTCGCCCTGACCTCGCGTCCAGCCATGGTCCGCGTCGTGGCCCAGGCCCGCAACGACGGGGGCCTCGAGGCGTTGGGCGCCGTTTCCTCAGGCCGCTCGCGTCGCTCCGTGGTGACCTGCCGCGATGGCCTTGCTCCGGCGCTCAGAACGGCCAGCGCCGCGTCCGGTTGGCTTCCTGCGCCGGCGTCAGGCGAGACGGTCCATCCGCCTGCTGCGGCGGCTGCCCGGTGGGATCGGCCCAGCAATCCGCAACTCCCAGGCTGCGCGTGCAATAGGGCTGCGCCTGGAGCGGCGGCTCCATCGGCCGGCAATAGCTCTTCCCCTGGTCCAGCCGTACCGCCGAGCAATCCTTGCCGGTCGCCAGGGAATACACCGCATCGACCGGCGTGCGCTGGATCACGGCCACGCTGCCCGCCGTCGCGCCGACCACCACCGAGGTCAGCGTCACCGGATCGGCCGCACATCCGCCAAGCAGGACCAGCAACAAAAGCGCGAATCGCATGCGGCCAAGGCTGCGCCGCAAAGGTAAATCTTTCGTTTCCGCCGGTTTGCCGGCGCGCCGCCGCGCCGCTATGGTCCGCCGCCCAGCCAGAGTCGGGGTCGGAGTCCCTTGCCAGACATCTTTGATGAGGTTTCAGAGGACCTGCGCGCGGAACGGGCGCAGCTTCTGCTGAAGCGCTACGCCCCGCTGATCATCGCCGTTGTCGTGGTGATCGTTGCCGCGGCCGGTGGCTGGGAATTCTGGCGCTGGCGCCAGCAGAAGGAAGATATCGCGGCAGGCCAGCGCTATCTGGCCGCGATGTCCCTGGAAGCGGTTCCCGCCGCGTCGACCGATCCCAAGGCGCTGATCGCGCAATTCGGTGCCGTCGCCAAGGATGCGCCGGACGGTTACCGGACGCTCGCCCGGCTGCAGGCCGCGGCGCTGGAAGCGAAGAGCGGCGACCAGCGCGCGGCGCTGACCTTGTGGAATGCCGTTGCCACGGACGAATCCGCCGACCCGCTGCTGCGTGGCCTGGCCAACCTGCTGTGGTGCCAGGCGCAGATCGACACCGGCGATCCGGGCATCCTGGCTGGGCGGCTGAAGGCATTGGCCCAGCCGGACAGCGCGTGGCGCCCTCTGGCGAAGGAGCAATTGGCGATGCTCGACCTGCGCCAGGGCAAGACCGCGACGGCGAAATCGGCGCTCACCCGGCTATCGCAGGACATCACGGTGCCCGAGGGCGTGCGCAAGCGCGCGTCCGCCCTGCTGGCGCAGCTCGGCTGACCGACATGGCGGGGGAAACAGCGGTGGAATCAAGGGGACTTGCGCGGCGCGCGGCGTTGCTCGCGCCGCTGGCCCTGAGCGGCTGCAGCCTGTGGGACAAGTGGTTCAACGAGAGCCAGAAGCCGCCGATCCCCGGCAAGCGCGAGCCGGTGCTGCCCGCGGGACGGTCTCTGGTCGTGGATCCGTCGGCGCCCAAGGTCGTGCTGCCGCCACCGGTGCGGAACGTGGCCTGGCCGCAGGCAGGCGGCAATCCGGCACACGACATGGGCCATCTCGCCGCCAATCCCACGCTGACGCAGGCCTGGTCCGTGGGCATCGGCGAGGGTGGCGGCTACCGGCGCAAAATCCTGGCCCAGCCGGTGGTGGCAAACGGCCTGGTCTACACCATGGATTCGGCGGGCACGGTGACCGCCTTCACGCTGGCGAACGGCGACCGGGTCTGGCGCACCGAGACCAGGGGCGAGCATGTCCGCAGCACCAATTTGGGCGGCGGCCTGGGCGTATCCGGCGGCACCGTATACGCGGTGAACGGCCTGGGCGACGTGGTGGCCCTGGACGCGGCCAAGGGCAGCCAGAACTGGCGCATCGACCTCGGCGTTCCCACCCGGTCCGCGCCGACCGTGGTCGAGAGCCGGCTGTTCTTTACTACCATCGAGGACAAGTTGCTCGCCCTGGCCGCTTCGGACGGCCACATGATCTGGACCTTCCAGGGCGGGACGGCGTCTCCGTCCATGCTGGGTCGTCCCGCCCCCGCATTTGCCAACGGGCTGGTGCTCGCGGGGTTCAGCTCCGGCGAACTGGCGTGTCTGCGCGCCGAGAACGGCAACGTGGTGTGGAGCGACAGCGTGGGCGGCTATGCCGGCGCGGCCGCATCGGCCGACTTCTCCGCCATTCGTGGGCGGCCGGCGATCGACGCCGGCCGTGTTGTCGCCACGGGCATGGGCGGGCTGACGCTGTGCCTGGACCTGCCCACGGGGCGGCGGCTGTGGGAATGCCAGATGAGCAGTGAGGACAGCCCCTGGGTGGCGGGCGAGTGGGTGTTCGTCCTGTCCCTGGCCCAGCAGTTGGCGGCGCTGACGATGGCCGAAGGCAAGGTGGCCTGGGTGTCGCCGCTGCCCCGCTGGCGCAACACGGACAAAGGAACAGGATCGATTACCTGGTACGGGCCGACACTGATGGGTGACCGGCTGGTGGTCACCGGTTCCGAGAGCCAGGCGCTGTCGGTCAGTCCCTATACCGGCGCCATCCTGGGGCGGGAGGGGCTGCCCAGCCCGGCCTCGCCGCTGGAGCCGGTGGTCGCGGAAGGCACGCTGCTGCTGATCTCGGACGACGGGAAACTGTTGGCGCTGCGCTGACCGCACGCCATCTCCGTAGCCATGTCCCCCGTCGTGGTCATCGCCGGCCGGCCGAATGTCGGCAAATCGACGTTGTTCAACCGGCTGGTGGGACGGCGCTCGGCGCTGGTTGCCGACACGCCGGGCGTGACGCGTGACCGGAAGGAGGCGGAGGCGCTGCTGCGCGGCCGTCCGGTCAGGCTGGTCGACACGGCAGGACTGGAGGAGGCGGCGCCGGAGACCCTGGCCGGCCGTCTGCGCTCCGGTGCGGAGACCGCGGTGGCGATGGCCGACCTCGTGTTGTTTGTGGTGGATGCCCGCGAGGGGGTGGTGCCTGCGGACCAGCATTTCGCCCAATGGCTGCGGCGGCAGGGCCGGCCGGTGTTGCTGGTGGCGAACAAGGTCGAGGGCCGGATGGCGGATTCGGCGGTGCTCGAGGCCTATGCCCTGGGGCTGGGCGATCCCGTCGCGATATCGGCGGAACACGGCGAGGGCATCGCCGGGTTGATGGCGGAAATCGCCGGCCGCTTGCCGCCGGATAACGCCGTGCCCGCGGGAGAGCCGCCGCCCTTGAAGCTGGCCGTCGTGGGGCGGCCGAATGCCGGCAAATCCACCCTGATCAACCAGTTGCTGCACGAGGAGCGGATGATCACCGGCCCCGAGCCCGGCCTGACGCGCGATGCGGTGGCAACGCTGCTGCATGATGCCGAGGGGCCGATCGAGCTGGTGGATACCGCCGGCCTGCGCCGCCGCGCCCGCATCGAGGCGCCGCTGGAGAAGCTCTCGGTCGGCGCGGCCATCGGCGCACTGAAGCTGGCCGAGGTGGTGGTGCTCGTGGTGGATGCGGCCGAGGGCCTGCTTGACCAGGATCTGCAAATCGCCCGGCTGGTCGAACGCGAAGGCCGGGCCTGCGTGATTGTGCTCAACAAGTGGGACGCGGTGGCGGATCGCGGCGCGGCACGGCGGGCGATTGGCGAGCGGCTGGAGGCGAGCCTGGCGCAGATGAAGGGCGTGGAGGTGGTGGCGGTCTCGGCGCTGACCGGCGCGGGGATGGAGCGGCTGCTGCCGGCAGTGCGCCGCGCCCATTCGGTATGGAACAGGCGGCTGCCGACGGCGGAGCTGAACCGCTGGTTTGAACAGGCGCTGGAACGCCACCAGCCGCCGCTGGTGAACGGGCGGCGGTTGCGGCTGCGGTACCTGACACAGGCGAAAGCGCGGCCGCCGACCTTCGTCGCGTTCGGCACGCGGGCAGAGCAGATCCCGGAGGATTATCAGCGGTATCTGCTGAACGGGCTGCGGGAGACGTTCGGTCTGCCGGGCACCCCGATACGGCTGCAATTGCGGGGGACGAAGAATCCGTACGCCGATACCGGCGGATCGTCTACATGAAACATCAGGTCATCGAAAGACGACCATCGCAGCGCGGCGTCCTTGAGACCGTGGCTGGCGCACTGGCGTGCCGGTTGGCTGGGCCATAGGGAGGCTTCCCGTGTCTTGTGAAGAAGCTTTTGCCGTAGCCCAGAATATGCAGCCGAATGAGCCACTTTGCGGAGCTGGCGTGCCGGGTGCGATGAAACTCGGCACTGGGAGTTGGCGATAATCCGCTGAAAAATCGGTATACGGGAGCGGCACTTGCGCCCGCCAGGGCGGCAGTGGTGCGCTCAGAGTCCGACTCGAATCTCAACCCGAACGAGCCAACCGCCTGGTGAGGAGCATAACGCAGGCGGCATAGAGGAACGCCTTGGCCGATGCGATGGTGGCCTCGAAGTCCTTGGCGAGCCG
>Ga0335072_10017933_pt1 | contig 10002 bp, 7 predicted proteins | sample Lox_Sample_21_FD_206725 | JGI IMG/M metagenome (GOLD analysis project Ga0335072, IMG submission 206725) | Soil microbial communities from Loxahatchee National Wildlife Refuge, Florida, United States - Lox_Sample_2.1 | ecosystem: Environmental > Terrestrial > Soil > Wetlands | place: USA: Florida...
TCATGGGCGTTCGGGAACAGCGGGACCCGGTTCAAGGTGTTCGGCCAGCCCGGGGTGCCGCGCACGCCGTTCGAGAAGGCCGACGACGCGGCCCAGGTGCACAAGTACACCGGTGTGGCGCCGAGCATGGCGGTGCACATTCCCTGGGACAAGGTCGATGACTACGAGGCGCTCGCGGTGCACGCGAAGAACAACGGCATCCGCATCGGCACGGTCAACTCCAACGTCTTCCAGGACGACGACTACCGGCTCGGCAGCGTGTGCAATCCCGACCCGAAGATCCGCGCCAAGGCGCTCGCGCACCTGCTGGACTGTGTGGACATCATGGACGCCGCCGGGTCAGCCGACCTCAAGCTGTGGTTCGCCGACGGTACCAACTACCCCGGCCAGGACGACATCGCGGCCCGCCAGGACCGGCTCGCCGAGGCGCTCAAGGTCGTCTATGACCGGCTCGGGCCCGGGCAGCGGATGCTACTGGAGTACAAGCTGTTCGAGCCGTCGTTCTACACCACCGACGTGCCGGACTGGGGCACCAGCCTGCTGCACTGCCAGGCGCTCGGCCCCAAGGCGATGGTGGTCGTCGACACCGGCCACCACGCGCCGGGTGTCAACATCGAGTTCATCGTCGCGCTGCTGCTCAAGGCGCGGAAGCTGGGCGGCTTCGACTTCAACAGCCGGTTTTACGCCGACGACGACCTGATGGTGGGCGCGGCCGACCCATTCCAGCTGTTCCGAATCCTGCACGAGGTCGTCAAGGCGGACGCGGTAGGCCCGCAGGCCGGGGTGGCGTTCATGCTCGACCAGTGCCACAACATCGAGCCGAAGATCCCCGCGCAGATCCGCTCGGTGATGAACGTCCAGGAGGCGATGGCCAAGGCGCTGCTCGTCGACGCCACCGCGCTCCGCGCTGCGCAGCTGGAGGGCGACGTGCTGGCCGCGAACGCCGTCTTGATGGACGCCTACAACACCGACGTCCGCCCGCTGCTAGCCGCACTGCGCGAGGAGATGGGCCTGGATCCGGACCCGGTAGCCGCCTACCACGCCTCCGGCTACGCCGCCAAGGTCGTCGCCGAACGCCAGGGCGGTTCCCCGGCGGGGTGGGGGGCGTGAGAGATGGCCGACGCTGACCGCAGCGTCGCGGCGCTCCTCGCCCGGAGCAACCGGCTGGGCTCTGACCCGCGCAACACCAATTACGCCGGCGGCAACGCCTCCGCCAAAGGCACCGCGACCGACCCGGTCACCGGCCGCCTGGCCAAGCTGCTGTGGGTGAAAGGCTCCGGCGGCGACCTCGGCACGCTGACCGCGGCGGGCCTGGCGGTGCTGCGGCTCGACGCGCTGCGCGCCCTGGTGCACGTCTACCCCGGCGTCGAGCGCGAAGACGAGATGGTGGCCGCGTTCGACTTCTGCGCGTTCGGCAAGGGCGGCGCGGCGCCGTCGATCGATACCGCGATGCACGGCCTCGTCGACGCTGCCCACGTGGACCACCTGCACCCGGACGCCGGGATCGCGTTCGCGACCGCGAAGCACGGGGAGGCGCTGACCGCCGAGTGCTTCGGCGGCCGGGTCGCCTGGGTGCCGTGGCGGCGGCCCGGCTTCCAGCTCGGCCTCGACGTCGCCGCGATCAGGCGCGAGCATCCCGAAGCCATCGGCGTCATCCTCGGCGGCCACGGCATCACCGCATGGGGGGACACCAGCGAGGAGTGCGAGGCACACTCCCTGGAGATCATCCACGCCGCGCAGAAGTTCATCGACGGGCGCGGAGCCACGGATCCGTTCGGAGAAAGAATTTACGCCACGCTGCCCGAGACCGAGCGGCGGACGCGCGCCGCTAGCCTGGCACCGGTCCTTCGCGGGCTAGCTTCCACGGACAAGCCGCAGCTCGGGCACTTCACCGATGCCCCGGCCGTACTCGACTTCGTGGCCTGCGAGAAGCACCCGGCACTGGCCGCGTTGGGCACGTCCTGCCCCGATCACTTCCTGCGCACCAAGGTGCGCCCGATGGTGCTCGACCTGCCGCCGGACGCGCCGCTCGACGCGGTGACCACGCGGCTCCGCGAGCTGCACGCCGCGTACCGTGCGGACTACCGGGCCTACTACGAGCGCTACGCGGACGCGTCCTCGCCGCCGATGCGCGGCGCCGACCCGGCGATCGTGCTAGTGCCCGGGGTGGGCATGTTCAGCTTCGGCGCGGACAAGCAGACCGCGCGCGTCGCTGGCGAGTTCTACGTGAACGCGATCAACGTGATGCGCGGCGCGGAAGCGATCTCCAGCTACGCCCCGATCCCCGAGAGCGAGAAGTTCCGCATCGAGTACTGGGAGCTGGAGGAGGCCAAGCTGCGCCGCCGTCCGTCGCCCAAGCCGCTAGCCGGGCGGATCGCGCTGGTCACCGGCGGCGGGTCCGGCATCGGCCGGGCCACCGCGCGGCGGCTGACCGCCGAGGGCGCGTGCGTCGTCGTCGCGGACCGCGACGGCGCCTCGGCCGCAGCCGTCGCGGCCGGCCTCGGCTCGGCCGATGTGGCGGTGCCGGTCACCGCCGACGTCACCAGCGAGGGCGACGTGGTGGCCGCGTTCGGCGCGGCGGCGCTGGCGTTCGGCGGGGTGGACCTCGTGGTGAACAACGCGGGCTTGTCGATCTCCAAGCCGCTGGCGGAGACCTCGGTGGCGGACTGGGACCTGCTGCACGACGTGCTGGCGCGCGGCTCGTTCCTGGTCGCGCGCGAGGCCGCCCGGGTGATGACCGCGCAGGGCATGGGCGGCGACATCGTCTACATCGTCAGCAAGAACGCGGTGTTCGCCGGGCCGTCCAACGTCGCTTACGGCGCCGCCAAGGCCGACCAGGCACACCAAGTCCGGCTGCTCGCCGCCGAACTCGGCGAGCATGGCATCCGCGTCAACGGCATCAACCCGGACGGGGTGGTGCGCGGCTCCGGGATCTTCGCCGGCGGTTGGGGGGCGTCCCGCGCCGCCGTCTACGGCGTGCCCGAATCCGAGCTCGGCGCGTTCTACGCCAAGCGCACGCTGCTCAAGCGCGAGGTGCTGCCCGAGCACGTCGCGGCCGCCGTGTTCGCGCTGTGCGGCAGCGACCTCTCGCTGACCACCGGCCTGCTGATCCCGGTCGACGCGGGAGTGGCGGCGGCGTTCCTGCGATGAAGCGAGGTATGAACTGCGATGGCTGACGCCGGTTCGGTGGACCTGAGATCGGTGGCGCCAAGTGTCCTGGCACCGATACTTCCGAGCGCACCGTGCGCCGCCGTATCAAGGCAATCTGCGACCGGCTCGGCGTCGGCGCGTCCATCCAGGCCGTGGTCTGGGCGGCGCGAGCGGGGCTGGTGTGACCGCCCGGGTCATAGCGGCCGTCGACCTCGGGGCGTCCGGCGGGCGGGTGATCGCGGGCCGGGTGTCCAGCTCGGGTGCCGAACTGCACGAGGTGAGCCGGTTCCCGAACCAGCCGTTCCTGGCGGGCGGCACGCTGTACTGGGACATCCTGCGGCTGTACGGCGCGGTGCTGGCCGGCCTGTCGGCCGCCGCCGCGCAGTTCCCGTTGGCCGGCGTCGGGATCGACTCGTGGGGCGTGGACTACGGCCTGCTCGACGCGGGCGGCGCGCTGATCGGCAAGCCGGTGCACTACCGCGACTCGCGGACGGACGGCGTGACATCCCCGGTGCCCGCCGCCGAACTGTACGCGGTCACCGGGATACAGCACTTGCCGTTCAACACGATCTACCAGCTCGCCGCGGCGGCCGGGACTCCGGCGCTGGCGGCGGCGCGGACCCTGCTGCTGATTCCGGACCTGCTCGGGTTCTGGCTCACCGGCTCTGTCGGCGCGGAGGTGACGAACGCGTCCACGACCGCGCTGCTCGACGTGTCCACCCGGGAATGGGCCGCGGACCTGATGAAGAAGGCCGGGATACCGCCCGGGCTGTTCCCGCCGCTGCGCCAGCCGGGTGATCTCATCGGCCCGGTCCGCGTGCTGCCCGGACCCGTGCCGCTGATCGCGGTCGGGTCGCACGACACCGCGTCCGCGGTGGCCGCGGTGCCGGCTGACGGGCCGAACTTCGCCTATGTCTCCTCGGGCACGTGGTCGCTGGTGGGGATGGAGCTGTCCGCGCCGGTACTGACCCAGGCCAGCCGGCTGGCCAACTTCACCAACGAGGCGGGCATCGACGGGACCATCCGCTACCTGCGGAACGTGACCGGGCTGTGGCTGCTGCAGGAATGCCAGCGCGAGTGGGCCGCACGGCTCGACTCGCTGTCACTCGACTCACTGCTCGCCCAGGCGGCCCGCATACCGCCGCTGCGATTCGTCGTCGACGCTGACGACCCGGTATTCCTGCCTCCGGGCGGTATGCCGGACCGGATCGTGTCGTGGCTGTCCTCGCGCGGCCTGGCCGCCCCGTCCGGACCGGCCGAGACCACCCGGTGCGTCCTGGACAGCCTGGCACTCGCGTACCGGCGAGCCCTGACGGACGCGCAGCGGCTGTCCGGCCAGCACGCCGACATCGTGCACGTGGTGGGCGGCGGGTCGCGCAACGAACTGCTGTGCCAGCTCACCGCCGACGCCTGTGGGCTGCCGGTCGTGGCCGGGCCGGCCGAGGCCACCGCACTGGGCAACGTGCTAGTGCAGGCTCGCACCCTGGGCGCCGGGCCCGGCACGCTGGACGATATGCGCGCGATGCTGCGCGCCAGCCTCGAACTTCGTCACTTCGCGCCGTCGACGTCCGTGCCCGAGTGGCAGGGCGCGGCGGACAGGCTGGAGTCCTCATCAGCGGTTCGACACGTTCCGAGCGCACGCCCTTGACTGTCTGTCAGTCAACTTGAGAGCGGGTTAAAGTGCCGGTCAGCATCAGGGAGGTCGCCGCGCACGCCGGCGTCTCCGTCGCTACCGTCTCCAACGTGCTCAACCGGCCGGAGATCGTGGCGCAGCCGACCCGCCAGCGTGTGCAGTCCTCGATCAGGAAACTCGGTTTCGTCCGCAATGAGTCCGCCCGGCAGCTTCGGGCCGGGCGGAGCCGGACGATCGGCCTGGTCGTTCTCGACGTGGCCAACCCGTTCTTCACCGACCTGGCGCGCGGAGTTGAGGACGAGGCCAGCAAGGCCGGACTCGCTGTTATCTTGTGCAACAGCGATGACCAGGAGCGTAAGGAAGAGCGCTACCTCGACCTGCTCGAGGAGCACCGCGTGCAGGGGGTGCTGATCACGCCGGTCGTCGGTGCCGGGACCAGGCTCGCCAGGCTGCAGCGGCGCGGTACCCCGGTGGTGCTCGTGGACAGTGGGTCCCCGACTAGGGGCCAGTGCTCGGTGGCGGTCGACGACGTGCTCGGCGGGGACCTGGCGATATCGCACCTGCTTGCCGCCGGGTACGAACGGATCGCCTACATCGCGGGGCCGGCCACCATCCGTCAGGTCGCCGACCGGCACGAGGGCGCGCTGCGCGCACTGCGCCGAGCCGGCCGCTCGCCCGGCGTCTTGCGGGTGATCCAGGCCGGCGCGCTGAACGTCGGCGGCGGGCAGAAGGCGGGCGCTTCAATCGCGTCGATGCCGCCCTCCTCCCGACCCACCGCCGTGTTCTGCGCCAACGACCTGATCGCGCTTGGCGTGCTGCAGGAGATGACCCGCAAGCACATCCGGGTCCCTGAGGACATCTCGATCGTCGGATACGACGACATCGACTTCGCGGCCGCCGCCGCCGTTCCGCTCACCTCGGTGCGCCAGCCTCGCCTGCAGCTCGGCCACACCGCGGCCAGGCTGCTCCTCGACGAGGCCGTCGGCGACGAAACCCACCAGCACCAGCAGGTCATCTTCGAGCCTGAACTGGTCGTCCGCCAGTCCACCCAGCCCGCCCCAAACCCTGCTCTCGCCCCTTGAACCCCCCGCCCCCGGCCCTTAATCCGAGCCCTGTATCCGCGGACGAGGGACAAAACCGGGTGAATCGGAAACTCGCTGGGTCAGGGTGAGCGGCCCTTAGGCGCCTCCCTCGCGGAGAACGAGAAGCGGCTTGAACGGGACAACCAGCTCAACTGTACGGCGGTCTCCTCGTACCCGACGGATTCGAACAGTCAGTCGGTCGCCTGGTAGCCGGCTGGGGTCCTTGATGGCCTCGCGGAGCTCAGCTTTAAAGGTGTGCCGTAGTCCATGGGGACAGCGATGATTTTGGAAGGGGCTTGCCTCGGTGGATGCGTCATCAGGTTCGCTCCAGGGAAGCGCGGGCCTGCTGTGCGGGCGTCGGGGCACCGCGCAGCAGGTTGATCAGGCCGGTGACGTCTTCGGGCAGGGAGTTGCCGCGCCACGCCACATGCTGGTCTTCCCGGCAGAGGACGAAGTGGTGGCGGTATCCCTCCGCGGTGTCACCCTTGGGGACGTCGATGACCGTGAGTGGCACTCCCGCCTTCCTGGCGGCGTCGATCAGTGCGGCGAGATCACGTCGGTCGCCGAAGCACAGCAGCGTGTAGCCCGGCCCGAACCTGTCGTAGACCGATGTGATGTCGTCGAGCCAGAAGTGGGGCGCCCGGCAGCCTGGAACCGTGGAGGGGGCGAAGGAACCCATCGAGTAGGCGGGTGCCTTCTCGCCGTCGCTGCCGTCGTAGCTGATGATCGGCGACGCATCGTACACATACCCGAAGTTGAGACCGGCGGCGGCGAATTGCTGGACGTTGATGTCGTAGGCCTCACGGGCGATCAGCTTCCGGGCGGCCTCGCCCTCGTCGGAGTCGTCGTCGATCTCGTCAGGGACACGGGATAGCGCGAGCTTCTGGTGGTGGTTCATCGCGAACCGGGACACCTGGTCGGTAATGGGGAGGCGCTCGGCCTCGTAGGCGTCAAGGATGCCGTAATCGGCCCAGCCGCCGAGGTACGCCCCGAGCAGCCAGGTGAGGTTGAGCCCGTCGGCGATTCCGGCGTTCATGCCATAGCCGGCGTAGGGCACCCACAGGTGGCAGGCGTCTCCGCAGAGGAAGATTCGCCCGTCCCTGAACCATCCGCCGCGCGACCCAGTCCTCGCGGGAGATGATCGTATATTCGAAGTTCTCGTCGACGCCGAGGATCGCGCGGATGGCTGTGTCGCGGTTGACCAGGTCGCCGGCGGCTTCTTCCGGGGTCAGGTAGGTGTGGATGAGGAACACCTCGTGTCCGTCGATCGCGTACATGTGGCCATTTCGGCGGGGGTTGAAGGTGTAGTAGCCCCAGGCGGGGGCACCGGGCATGAGCTGATACAGCGTCGGCGCCCGGATGCAGGTGGACTGGACGTGCTGAAGGACAGGGTCTCCTGTGAGCTTGGCGCCGATCTGCTTGCGCACGGGTGAGGCGGAACCGTCGGCGCCGATCAGGAATTTCGCCGTGATCGTCCGCTCGTTCTCGCCGGCGACACCAGAGATACGGCTGACCAGGGCCTCGACGCGGTCATCGGCCTGCGTAGCGGAAAGGAACCGCGTGTCGTTGAGCAGGGTCACCTGGGGCAGTCCGGCGACGTGTTCGGCGAGCACGGGTTCGAGAAAGGTCTGATTGATGCGGTGCGGGGGCTCCGGGGTTGGCCACCAGGTGTCAGGGCCATCGCGCGACCGGTACCGGTCCTTGCGGGCGGGAATGGGGATCCGCCCGATCTCCCGCCCGGTCATCACGATCCGGAACGAGACGTCCTGCGGGTAGTCAGATGGCAGGCCCGAGTCGCGGATCTTCGCCGCGATCCCGAGTCGGCGGAAACGCTCCATGGTGCGAGCGGACACATGGTTGCTCTTGACGCTCGGGCGCTCAAGAAACGAGCGGGTCTCGACCACGATGACTGATATTCCGCGAGCGTTGAGGTCCATGGCCGCTGTCAGTCCAACCGGCCCGGCTCCGATGATGATGACGTCGGCGTCCAATGTGCCTGCCATGCGCTCACTATGTACGCCGATCAGTTGAGGAGGCAATCACAAGTATCTCGACAACTTGTTCAGAAATACTGAACTACTTAGCTGCTGACTCACAGCATCAGCTGGCCCTCACTCGCGAACTCATCTCGGCAGAAGGCAATGAGCGTTCGTACCTTCGCCGTCGGAATAGTGCCCTCCGGGTAGGTGATCACGACGCTGTTGGGCGGGACGTCATCGGCGATCCGGCGGTACGCCAGCGGGAGGCCTTCGTAGGTCCGGTCACCAGACGGACGCCCCATTATGATCGTGTAGCCCAGGCCGCGGGCGACCATCGAGCGGATGGTCTCGACGTTGGTGCTGCGCCAGCCAACCCGCGGTTCGAGGCCGGCGGCGCGCAGGATGTCCTCCACATGGGCGGTCGCGGGCTGCAGTCCCAGCAGAATTGCCTTCTCGTTCTCAAGTTCGTGTAGCGGTACCTCGTCGAATGCCGCTAGCCGGTGGGCGGGCGAGACCGCGAGTTGCAGTCGCACGGGCGCGATATCCTCGCTGGCGATTCCAGGCACAAGGTGGTTGGAGTAGATGAGTGCGGCGTCGAGTTCGCCCTTGCTCATGCGCTCTTGGAGGACGGCCGATTCGTCTTCGATGAGGTGGACGTCCACGCCGGGGTGCTGCTCGACGAAGTAGGCCGCGATGCGCGGGAAGAGCCAAGGGGAGAGGGTGGTGAAGCATCCCACTCTTAGAGGCCCGGCCAGCTCTCCGCGAACGATCCGCGCGACAGCGCTGATTTCGGACGCGCCGCTGAGCACCGTCCGGGCCTGTTCGTAGACCAACCGTCCGGCAGGGGTCACCGACACGCCTTTGCCGCGGCGGCGCAACGTCAGCTGAACCTTGAGAGACGACTCAAGCTCCTTCAGCGCGAGCGACACCCCGCCCGGGGATACATGGAGGCGTTGCGCGGCGACGGTCACCGATTCGGCTTCCACGACGGCGACGAAGTACTCCAGCTGCCGGAGCGAGAACTCCTGCACTTTAGTGATCCTAAACAAGTTGGCCAGAAGCTTCAGGTTACCGGACGAAGATCAATGGTCCCGGAGGGGAGACGACGTAGCCCTCCCGCCGAACCGTCGGCAACCTCCGCGGCCATCACCGCGCGCATGGACGGCATGGAGTGGGAGATCGTCACGGCCGAAGAGCACCCCCGGACGCTCACCGGCCACGGGGTCCGAGCGGTCACCCTCCACGATGTGGACGTGCGCGCCACTCGGCTCCGTTAATCACACCATCCGACAGGAGCCGCCTGGCGGTATCCGGGTCGGTGCTCGCGCGGCCGATCATCGCTTCGAACTCGGCTCGGGCCTGCTTCTACTGCCAGGCCCAGTGGTCTCCATGGTGGACGTCGTGGTGAGGCTCGCGTGTCAGGAGCGGGCCGAGTGTCCCGCGGGCGGTGCCCGCGGTTTCGAACATCGCTGCTGGTGCAGTGAGTGGCGCCGCGCGTAGGGCCGCCAGACGTTCAGGCCCGGGCGGGCCGACCTGACCTCGTCCGTCAGGGTCTGCAGGAAGCGAATCAGACGCCTACGTGGCACCTGTGGCTCTATCTCAGTCGCTGATGCCCCCTGCTTGGCTTCCCGGACAAGGGTTCTCCTACTCGGCGCCTCAGAAGGCTCGGTGTCAGGCTGGAGAAGGGCGTCTCTCTTGCCTTGTGGCAGAGCAGCCCAGCAGGTGAAACTGTGAGACTGCTGGCGGTCAGCCAGCCTCGCTGAGGTCGGGCCGCCCGGCGGGAGTGCCGTCATCGATCCAGCGACCGAGTCGAGCGCGGGAGAACACTTCGTCAAGTACGACGAAGGCGGCACCCTGTACACCGATGGTCTCAATGTTGGATGACCGGACGATCCGCAGGTCCCGGGTGGCCAGCGGAAGCGAGCGCCGGTAGACGCTCTGCCGGATCGTCGCGAGGTACATGTCGCCGGCCACGGCGACGCCACCGCCGATGATGACCAGCGACGGGTTGTAGAAGTTCACTAGGGTGGCGAGCATCCGGCCGACGAGGTTTCCCGAACGGTTCAGCAGTTCCACGGCGAGGGCTTCGCCGTGTCCCGCAGCGTCGATGACATCACGGACGGTCAGTCCGTCGCGTTCAGCGAGACGATCGGCCAGG
>Ga0335072_10017934_pt1 | contig 10002 bp, 7 predicted proteins | sample Lox_Sample_21_FD_206725 | JGI IMG/M metagenome (GOLD analysis project Ga0335072, IMG submission 206725) | Soil microbial communities from Loxahatchee National Wildlife Refuge, Florida, United States - Lox_Sample_2.1 | ecosystem: Environmental > Terrestrial > Soil > Wetlands | place: USA: Florida...
CCACCGTTGTCGACCTCGGCCGCGGATTCAATGTCCATCGTCGTCGAGCCGTCCGGCAGATCGCTCGTGAAGTCGAACGATCTGACCGGGGGCCCCGAGACCGCCGAGTTGTACAGACGGAGGACGTTGCTGAGATCGTCGCCCGCGATGAAGTAGCCGTCGCCGACGTTGATCTCCGTCGAGGCGTTACCGGCGTCGGCGTAGTAACGGTCGCCCGTGTCACCGTAGTAGGGGGACAGGCCGTACGGGACCTGAACCGAGGTGCTCTCCCCATCGGGCGCTGTGGCGGTGATCGTCACGACGCTCTCGCCGACCTGGATACCCGGGGTGACGTCAAGCGTGTACGTGCCGTCCGATCCGGTCAGGTCGACCGACGCGATGGCGTCGGCGCTGGTGTTGGCGAACGTCGCCGTGACGTTCAGCTGGGAGGCGTCATAGTTGGGGTCGGAGACCTGAACACCGAGCGTCGGGTTCGTCGGATCCTGCATCGAGCCTTCGAGGCCGCTGTCGCTGGTGGTCACCTCCGGGGCGGGAACCGGGGTGCCTCCACTGCTGCCCGAGCCGATGATGGTCCCGGGCGCGAACGCGATCCCGCGGAACGCCTCGCCGCTGGGAGCGGTACCGATCTGGCTCGCGGTCCCGCTCACCTGGTTGCCGACCCCACTGGTGTCGGTGAACGACAAGAGCTCGCCGCTCGTGCTGGAACTCCCGTTGGCGGTCGCGTAGATCTCGACCTGGCCATCGACGTCGTTGGCGGTCAGGCCGTCAAGCCCGGTGACGCCCGCGGGCATACCGATCGAGCCCTCCGCAGTCCAGGTCCCGCCGATCAGGTTGTACTTCAGGATCGAGTTCGTGCTCTCGTCGGCGAAGTACACGGTGTCCGCCGCGCTGCCGCCGCCGACGGAGACCAGCGCGAAGCCGAAGGGCTCCATCGCGGACCCGTTGGACAGCGTGCTGAGCAGCGGTGTGAACGTCGGGCTGCCGCTCGTGGGCAGGCCGGTTCCGACCTGGGCGAACGCGAAGTTGTCCTTGGTCGGATCCGCATCGGCGTACAGCTGCCCGTCGAAGATCTCGACACCACGGAGGTTGTTGTTGCTCTTGGAGCCGCTCAGCGTCGCGGCGGCCGAGCCGCCGTCCGCCACGTAGCTGAGGCCGTTGCTCGCATCGCCGATCCAGAGGTTGTTATTCCCGTCGGTGACCGCGCTGCGGATGTTGTTGTCGTTGGCGACGTTGGTCACGAGCGTGGTGGTGTCGACCCCGCCATTGGCGTTGACCAGTCCGACGGTGCGCGGCACCGAGCTGCTCGCGGTGCTCGCGATCTTGGTCGTACCGACGGTGGCGTCGTACCCCGTCAGCGCCAGCGTCGAGCCATCGGGAGAGAGGGTCAGGAGGCCTTCGGACCCGGCCGAGCCGCTCGCAACGAGGGCGCCGTTGGCACCGTTCGCCGGCGGCGTCACCGGCGTGGTCGGCATCGCGATCGAGCCCAGCAGCGTGCCCCCGGGGGTGTATTCGTCGAGGAACACCGGGGCGGCGGCGCTACTCAGCGACCCCCCGTTGCCAACCCGGTAGACGACGACGTCACCTGGAGTGAGGGTCAGAGCCTGTGCGCGCGCAGCCAGTGCAAGGAGCGCCACCAGGGCGACTCCAGCGTAGACCGCGACCCGCCGCCACGGCCGCCCCGCCGATTTCCCGCCCACGATCGCTCGGATGACGACTTCGTGCCGAATCAACTGCCCCTCCTTATCGCGCCCATTCCAAGGTCGTAGCGCCAGCAAAGCTCCGCTCCCGAGGCTTTGAGACCGCGGGATCCTCCCAGGCGCAGCATCGGCGGATGTGAACAACTTGTGAGCGTGAGTCGGACGTCGCTCACGTCGACGCGGGCCGCCCTGCGGGTGCGGGTCACGCGCTGGGAGCGCCCCGCACCCTCGCTTGTCGGGCTGAGGACAGTCCGTCCGGCCGCGGAGGTGCAGTAGTACCCCAACCGGATTGGAACGGGTGATCTCCTGCGGAGTCGGCCGGGCGCCGGCTACTACTCGACGGCCGGCGAAGTTACGGGCGATTCGAGAGGTACCCCCAGCCGGATTCGAACCGGCGATCTCCTGCGTGAAAGCTCCAAGCATCCGTCGGCCGATGCCGATGGGATCCGGCTCGATCCCGCTGTCTCGGCCCGCGCGCCCACGCGCTCCCGGTGCTTGACGACCCGTTCACGGCACCGCAGGCTTCCATGATGCACACGCGATTGCGGGCGGGCCCGGTTCCCGGTTCCGCTGCGGTGGCGCCACGCTCGCGGGATGCGCGTCAGACTCGACCCTGCTTAGCCATATCGGCGCCGGACGAAGCGGGCGCAGTGTGGAACGGTGAACGCGAGCTCGCCGCGGGCCGGGGCATAGATAATGGCCTCGCGAATGAGTGCATCGCGAACCTTCGTCACGGCGGTGGGTTTGCGACCGAGGCGCTGGGCGATCTCGAAGCTGGACACCGGGCCGTCGCCGAGCTCAGCCATCGCCTGTACGTACGCACGCTGGGTCGCGTTGAGACGCCCGAGTCGCACCTCGAAGAAGCTTTCGTCGAGCTCCGCCTCGGCGAGCGGAATCGCTGCCTCGACGTCTGGCCGGGTAATGCGGTCTCCATCCCTTTGGCGCCAGGCCCATCTCCCGACCTCTTGCAGGAAGTAGGGGTAGCCCTCGGTGTACTTGACGGCGAGCGTGAGTGCGTCGTCATCCCATCGAACCTTCTGCAGGCGCGCTGGATCGGCAAGCGCGACGCACGCGGCGGTATCTGGCAGCGCGCCGAGAGGCGCGCGGACAAACATCCGCTCGGCGTACGTCTTCGCCTCCCCGGTCAGCGCCGGGATGAGTGGCAGGCCGGCGGCAACAAAGCTGACCGGCAGCGTCTTTTGCTTGGCGCGATGCAAGGCGATGATCAGCGCCTCGTAATCCCTTGCGGGAAGGTTGTGCAGCTCGTTCAGCACCAGAGCGAATCCGACGCCGGCTTCGGCGGCCGCCTCCCCAACGGAGACGAGCACGTCCCGCAGGTCGTCGGCCAAATCGCCAGAGTCGGCTTGGCCGGCAAGTGGGTCGACGCCGAGCTTGAAGCGGATGTCGCCTGGGAGCGTCACCTCGAAGGATGTGAGAACGCGCATCGCCTGGCGGAGCCGGTCGGTGACCTTCGCCCGCAAAGAGAGCTGCCGCAAGGCCCGGCTCGCGCTGCGACCGACCAGGACCGCGACTGACGAGTCTCGCGCGACCTCCTTGCTCTCGGCCGGCCACCCTGCCTCGGCGCACACATTCTCGAACTCGTTGAGAATCACAGTCTTGCCCACGCCGCGCAGCCCCGTGATGAGCAGGTGGCGCTCGGTGCCGCCGGCGCCCAGCTGCGTGATGATGCTCTGCAGGTGTTCGAGTTCTCGGTCGCGACCGACGAGCGCAGGCGGACGCGCACCCGCATCCGGCGTGTACGGGTTGTATTTCTGCGCCCCTCCGGCCATCCATCTCTATCCCATAATATACCCGGATTGGGGATAGATGGGTATAAAGCGTCATACATTTGGGGGCAGCCGGTGCGCCCGAGCTTGTATCCCCCGTTCGTTTGGAGGGGCTCGGGTTCGGTGTCTAACGGCTGGGGTGTGTTCGAGCGTTGAAGTCTTTGGCTGTTTCGCTGAGGGCGTTGATGATGTGTGTTGCGAGCGGGTGGGTGTCGCCGGGCGGGAGCAGCGCGTAGATGTTGCGTGTGCTGTTGGGTCCGTCGATTGGTTGGATCGCGACGCCTGTGTAGTCGTCGGCGAGTAGTCCTGGTACCCAGCCGACTGCGAGGCCGCGGGCGATGATGCCGCGTGTGGCGACTGGGTCTTGGGAGATCGCGACGATGTTCGGCTCGAACCCGGCGTGGCGGCAGGATTCGATCAGGAACCCCTGTGTTGACGGTACGACCCAGTCGTCATGTGCGAGTTCTGAGAGCCGGATCGGACGGGCTGCTTGCGCGAGTCGATGGTTGGGCGGTAGTCCGAGCTTGAACGTGTCTTGGAATAGATCGATGCGTCGTGTGTCGTGGATCTCGCGGCGTTCGATCGCGGCGTCCTGGTAGGCGAGCGCGACGTCGAACTCGCCGCTGAGAAGCCGTGGTTCGAGTGTGTCGGCGGTGACCTCGCTAAGTAGGACGTGCAGGTCGGGGCGGGCTTCGCGCAGCCGTCTGATCGCGGTGGGCACGAAGCCGGCCATTGCGGTGGGGAAGGAGCCGATGCGGACCCGTTCGCGACGTTCGCCCGCGAGCTCTGAGATCTGGTGGTCGGCGAGCTCCAGGCGCCAGGCGAGGTGGTCTGCGTGTTCGAGCAGCACCGCGCCGGCGGGGGTGAGTCGGAGCCCTCCGCGACCGCGCTCGAGCAGGCGCGTTCCTGCCTCGGTCTCGAGCAGCGCGATCTGGTGTGAGACCGAGGGCTGGGACAGGGACAGCTGCTGGGCGGCGCGGGAGAAGGACCGCTCGTGGGCGACGGCACGGAATGTCAGAAGGCGTCGAGGGTCCATAGTTTTTTTCGATGATATCTGAAAAAGCCGTATTTGAAACTATGGCGTGTTCCGCTCACAATCGACGGTAATGAGAGCTACCGTTATGTACGGCGCCGGCGATGTCCGCGTCGAGAACGTTCCGGACGCCGGGCTTGTCGACCCGACCGATGCCGTGGTGCGCGTGACGCGCGCTTGCGTCTGTGGCAGCGACCTGTGGCCGTATGCCGAGATGGAGCCGAGTACGACGGGCCAGTCGATGGGGCACGAGGCGATCGGTGTCGTTGAGGAGGTTGGGCCAGAGGTCCAGACCGTCAGGCCCGGGGACGTCGTGATCATGCCTTTCGCCTTCTCCGACGGAACCTGTGCGTTCTGCCGGGAGGGGCTGAACACCGCATGTGTTCATGTCGGGTTCTTCGGCAACAACGGCGTCAACGGAGCTCAGGCCGAGGGATTGCGCGTGCCCTTTGCGGACGGCACGCTCTACCCGGTATCGGTCGCGGAGGACGATGCGTCGATGGCATCGCTGCTGACGCTCTCGGACGTGATGGGCACCGGCCACCACGCCGCAGTGGTCGCCGGCGTGAAGCCGGGGCGCTCGGTGGCGGTTGTCGGTGACGGGGCCGTCGGCCTGTGCGGCGTGATCGCCGCCAAGCGCCTCGGTGCCGAGCAGATCGTGATCATGGGCCGCCACGAGGACCGTCTTCAGCTCGCTCGCGAGTTCGGTGCGACCGATGTCGTGACCGACCGCGGCGAGGAGGCGGTCGCCCGGATCCGCGAACTCACCGGCGGGTTCGGCACCCACGCGGTCCTCGAATGCGTGGGTACCGAGCAGTCAGCCCACACATCGGTCGAGATCGCACGGCCGGGCGGCACGGTCGGGCGCGTCGGCGTGCCGCACTACACGTCGATCCCACACGCCCAGCCGATGTTCTTCAAGAACGTCAAGGTCGGCGGCGGGCCCGCGCCGGTGCGCGCCTACATCACAGAACTGCTGCCAGACATCCTCGACGGAACCATCGACCCCGGGCGCGTGTTCGACCGCATCGTCGATCTCGACGGTGTCCCCGACGGCTACCAGGCGATGGCCGACCGCCAGGCGATCAAGGTCATGGTCAAACCATGACCCTGCTCCGGTTCTGACCTCGCCTCGCCACCAAGGAGCAATCACATGCAGATCACCCGCAGCCCGATCGACACCGCCACCGGTCCGGCCGACTGGTTCACCGGCGACGTGTACATCGACACGATCGCAGCGCCGTCCCCACCCTCAAGAACCGGCGGCGCGCTCGTTCACTTCACACCCGGTGCCCGCACCCACTGGCACACCCATCCGTTCGGGCAAACGATCTTCGTGCTGGAGGGCGTCGGGCGCTGCCAGCGAGAAGGCGGTCCGGTCGAGGACATCCGCCCCGGCGACCGCGTCTACTTCGAGCCCGGCGAGAACCACTGGCACGGCGCCGCACCCAACCGCTTCATGACCCACATCGCGATCCAGGAAACAGACGACAACGGCAGCCCGGTCAGCTGGGGCGACCCCGTCACCGACCAGCAGTACCTCGCGACCAACGCAGCCTGAACAACATCAGGGAGACCCACATGATCACCACCAGCCCAGTCCCACAGATCACCCTCAACGACGGCAACACGATCCCGCAGCTCGGATACGGCACCCTCGCGCTGCAACCCGACCGCGAGAGCACCGACGCGAACGCCGCCATCACCGCACAGATCGTGACCCACGCGCTCGAGGCCGGCTACCGCCACATCGACACAGCCCAGTCCTACGGCACCGAGCTCGGCGTCGGACGGGCGATCACCGCCTCAGGCATCCCCCGAGAGGAGATCTACATCACCAGCAAACTCGCCAACGCCAACCACGCGCCAGACGACGTCAAGCGCTCCTTCGAACAGACGCTCCAGCACCTCGGCGTCGACTACCTCGATCTCTTCCTCATCCACTGGCCATTGCCGACCCTCTACGGAGGCGACTACGTCTCCACCTGGCGGGCCGTCAACGAGTTCGTCGCTGACGGCAGGCTGCGCAGCGCGGGCGTCTCAAACTTCCAGCCCGCACACCTCGACCGGATCATCGCCCAGACGGGCCTGACCCCAACGGTCAACCAGTTCGAGATCCACCCCTACTTCAACAACGACGCGCCACGACACGCGTGCGCCCGGCACGGCATCGCCGTCGAAGCGCACAGCCCACTCGGGCACAACAGCGCTCCACTAAGCGACCCAACCATCGCAGCGATCGCAACCGTACACGACAAGACCGTCGCCCAAGTCATCCTCCGCTGGCACATCCAACACGGCACGATCGCGATCCCCAAATCAGCCAAGCCGGAGCGGATGGCCGAAAACCTCGACGTCCTCGGCTTCGAACTCACCGCCCAGCAGATGACCGCGATCGACAAACTCGACCACGGCGACACAGGTCGCGTCGGACCGAACCCAGACACCTACGAAGGCGTCTGAGGAGCAGCTCAGAACCCATCAACACAACCGCCGATCCGCTCCGCGACGACGTGCGCGCAGCAGTCCTCGGCGGGCCTCATGACGCGACGCGCCGAGCGGTCGCATCGCGCAGCCGCAGCCAACTCCCTCGCCACGAAGTGGTTCTCAGGCCCGATCCTGCTCTGTGGACACGACGCACACGTACCGATCAGCGCGCTCGCACGGGCCAGACCTTGAGCAGGTTGTTGGCGAACTGGCGGTGCCAACGATTGCGAGCCTTCTTCGGTGAGGCGTTCTCGAGCAGCTGGCGCAGTTCGGTTTGGATCGGTGCGATCTCGGCCTGGAGTCGCTCGCGGTCGTGGTGCTCTTGCTGGTAGGAGCGCCAGGCGGCGAACACCTGCTTGGTGAGCGGGAACCCCTTCTCGCCGAAGGTCTTCTGCTCGCCGAGCCCGTCGGCGTGCCGGCGGAAATCGCGTTGAAGATGCGACCAGCACACCTGTCGCCGGGCGGGATCGAGATGGCTGTAGCCGTTCCGGCGATCAGAGATCACAATCCCGGCAGAGGTGGTGCCGATGAGCGGGTTGAACTGCCGGTCTCATCGACGTGCACCGCGCTCCGGTCAAGCACCCAGTCCGGCAACTGCAGGTGCGGGCCCGCCAAAGCGTCTGAGGCGCGCTGACAGATCGCGTCCACGCTGCCGGTCGAGAGCCCGACGCCGAACAGATCACGCGCGAGCTCACAGATCCCGCGGCGAGAGACACGGTGCCGGGCGGTCAACGTCACGACCCCCGTCTGCAACCTCGGCCCAAACGCGCAACCACCGATCCCGTCAGGTAAACGGGCGCTCGTCCGAGCGCGACACTCCGCGCAGCGCAGCTTATGCGTGCGCTGCTCGGTCCAGATCACGCTGATCGCCGGCAGCTCTGCGACCTGGTGGCGACCGAACCTCCGCGTCGCCTGCCGCTCGTTGCCAGTGAACTCGCGACCGCACCCCCACACGCGTCCGGGCAGTGATCGACGATCTCGTCGACCTGATCCTCCGGCCGTAGCTCCCGGCCCGCACCTCAATGCCCCGGCTGACCACCCGCCTTGCGCTGCTCACCCTCCCGGCGCATCAGCTCCTTCGCCCGCGCACGCGCCTCCGCCCGCCGCTGCGCCCGCGTCTTCGGCGGATCCGAGGACGGCGGGTTCGACGTCGTCCGCGAGTCCTGCCGCGCTTGGGCCTCTAACCGCGCCAACCGCTCCTCCAGCCCGGCGATCTGCCTCTCATATCCCGCCGTCAACTCAAGCAAAAACGCGACACACGAGAACCCAAGCCTCGACGGATCGGGCTGGGCCCTGGGTCACCTGATGCGCTGCCGCAGGGAAGGCATGAGCTCGAACACGCTGTCCTGAGCGCCGCCTCGTTTACTTGGACTTATGAAACCGCAGGCCCCATCGTGCATTGTGCAGTACGTCTCCTCCCTGGAGGACGCCCCGAGTCAGGCCTGATATCCCGCCGGCTCCGGGCGTTCTCTTTTAGAGGGCTAGGTTGGCGTCGGTCGCCCGCGTGGAATGCCGACGCGATCGGACGATGCCGTCCCTTGCCGAGCGCGTTGTGCTGTTCATCGGTAGGGGTGCTGGGGGAGCGTCGAGGACGGCACGGTCGGGATTCGGAAGTTCGCTCGCCGCGTCGAACCTGACGAGCAGGTGCACAAGGTCTTGCTGAGGATCGCGACGAAGTCACCCTCGCACGGCGCGGTCCAGCCGGTGCCCGACAGCTGCCCGCCGCGGATGGGTTGGCCCGGCCGCGAGCTCGTCAACGTTGCCTGTGCGAAGCCCTGGGCATCGTCTGCTCGGTTCTTCGTCGCTCGGCTTCGTCGAGAATCTGCCTGCGCTGTCCTGCCGATGACGTGCCCCAGGAGGCGACCTCCTCGAGCGTTCGGAAGCACCCTTCGCACCAATCCGTGGTCGGATCGATGACGCATACGCCGATGCACGGCGATTCGATCCGGCGCCGGGCAGCCTCATCGATCTGCTCGCGAGCCGTCATCGAGCAATCGCCGCTGCGGCGTAGTCGGCGAGGTACCGGAGACCTTGGATCGCGCGGCTGCCGTACCAGGAGGTCATCTCCCCGTCGATGAGCGATACGTCGGCTCCCGGTACCGCGGCGGCGACCTCCGCGATGTGGCGCTCCTTGAAGTGGTACGGCTCGCTGCTTAGCAGGACGCGGTCCACGTGACCGGCGCACTGTTCGAGCTCGACCGTGGGGTACCGGTCCTGCGAGTGCAGCGGGTGCGATCGCCAGCCGACGAGCGCGAGCATCTGCGCGATGTACGTGTCCGGGGCGACGGCCATCCACGGGTCGCGCCAGATCAGGTACAGGACATCCTGAGGTGGCCATGTCCGCTTGCGCACCTCGTCAAGCGCGCGCTCGAATTCCTCGCACAGTCGCGCGGCCTGCGCCTCCCGACCGAAGGTCTCGCCGAGCAGCCGGTACAGGTCGAGGTTGTCGAGCGGCCCGAGCGGATGGGTGACCACGATGTGCGGGACGAACTCGGCGAGTGCGTCGGCGTCCTCGCGGCGGTTCTCGTCGACGTTGACGATCGCGTGCGTCGGCGCCAGCTCGCGGATCCGCTCGAGCTTGAGGTCCTTCGTCCCGCCGACCTTCGGGATCCGCCTGACCGTCTCCCACGGATGGATGCAGAAGCCTGTCCGCCCGACCAGTTCGTCGGCGAGGCCGAGATCGCATACGAGTTCGGTGATGCTCGGCACTAGGCAGACGATCCGGGAGCCCATCCGCGGCGAGGCTACATGTTCCGCCGGTACTCGCCGCCCACCTCGTACAGCGCCGCCGATATCTGGCCGAGCGACGCGACCTTGACGGCATCCATCAGCGCCTCGAACACGTTCTCGCGCGCGCGCGCGACATCCTGCAGCCGCGCGAGCGCGGCTCCTCGACGGTCGGCGGCGCGGTCCTGGAAGGCGCGGACGCTGGCGATCTGATCCTGCTTCTCGGTCTCGGTCGAGCGCATCAGCTCGAGCTTGTCGATCTGCTCGCCGT
>Ga0335072_10017936_pt1 | contig 10000 bp, 12 predicted proteins | sample Lox_Sample_21_FD_206725 | JGI IMG/M metagenome (GOLD analysis project Ga0335072, IMG submission 206725) | Soil microbial communities from Loxahatchee National Wildlife Refuge, Florida, United States - Lox_Sample_2.1 | ecosystem: Environmental > Terrestrial > Soil > Wetlands | place: USA...
CGGTCCGCGGGGTGCTCTCGCACCACATGGTCATCAAGGGCGGCAAGATCGCCAACTACCACCCGTACCCGCCGACCCCGTGGAACGGGTCCGTCCGGGACGTCTACGGAACGCCCGGTCCGTACGAGGACGCGGTGCAGAACACGCCGATCTTCGAGGAGAACGCGCCGGACAACTTCAAGGGCATCGACATCATGCGCGCGGTCCGCAGCTTCGACCCCTGCCTGCCGTGCGGTGTCCACATGTACCTGGGCGGCGGCAAGGTGCTGAAGACGGCACACTCGCCGACCGGCATCACGCTGGCGGTCTGAGGTGACCGCCGGTTCCGGCGCGGACAATGGCGTGCCCGCCGGCGCCTACGACGGCGGCTTCGACGCGCAGGCGGCCGGGGAGCGCGTCGAGACGCTGCTCGCCGAGTTGCGGACGCGAGCCGGCCCCGAGGTAGCCGACACCGCCGAGGAACTCGTCGGCTGCCTCGTGCGGCTGTACGGCGCCGGGCTGGCGTCCATCATGCGGGTCATCGGCGATGACTCCAAGCTCAAGGCCAGGCTCATCGCCGACCCGCTGGTGGACAGCCTGCTGCTGATCCACGACCTGCACCCGCTTGACGTCGGCACCCGGATCCGGCGGGCGCTCGGGCGGCTCGGGATCGGGGCGGAGCTGCTGTCCATCGACGACGACGGCGTGGCGCTCATCCGGCTGGCCAACGGCCACGGGCACGCGAACGTGGAGGCGGACGTCCAGCAGGCCGTCGCGGACGCCGCGCCGGAGACGACCGGAGTCAAGATCGCGCCGAAGGAACCGCCGCTGCTGCAGATCGGCCGCCGTCCGGCTGAGGCGCGATGAGCGGGGCCCGATGAGCGGACTGACGGGATTGCGGCGGTTCGCGGTCCCGTCGCGGTCGGCGCGCGCCGGGGCCGGGCCGGCCGGGCCGGCTGGGGCCGTGACCGAGGAGCGGTGCGAGATGTGCGGCGAGCGGGTGCCCGAGCGCCACGCGCACCTCGTAGACACCGAACGGCGCTCGATCGGCTGCGCCTGCACCGCCTGCGCGCTGCTGTTCACCCGGCCGGGCGGCCGGTACCAGACGATCCCGGACCGGGTCCGCCGCGACCCGGACGCGCCGCTGACCGCCGCTGAGTGGGCCGAGCTGGCCATCCCGGTGGGGATCGCGTTCTTCTTCGTCAACTCGGCGCTCGGGCACGTCGTCGCCAGTTACCCGAGTCCGGCCGGCGTGACCGAATGCGAGCTCGACCTGGCCGGCTGGGACCGGCTCGCCACCGACCACCGGCTGCTGCGGGAGCCGGCGCCAGACGTGGAGGCGATCCTCGTCGTCGCGGGGTCGCCGCGCCTCGCCGGCGGGGCGCCCGTCGGCGGCGCCGGGCCCGGCTCGCCCGGCTCGCCCGGCTCGGACGGCGGCGGCGTCGAGGCGTTCCTCATCCCGATCGACGCCTGCTACTCGCTGGCGGGCGCGCTGCGGCTGCACTGGCGCGGCTTCGACGGGGGCGCCGAGGCGCAGCGCATCCTGGCGGACTTCCTCGCCGACATCCGCGAGCGCGCCCGTCCGCTGGAGCAGCCGGAGCAGCCGGCGGCCGAGGCGTAGGGGGCGTCGATGGCGAAGCTCATCTTCAGCTGCGCCGGGGCGAGCGCGGCGCAGTACGCCGCGACCCCGACGCTACTGTTCCGGCTGATCGTCACCGAAGGGCTCGGCGAGCGCGTCGACACGATCGCGCTGCGCTGCCAGATCAGGATCGAGCCGCACAAGCGCAAGTACTCCGCCGACGAGGCCCGCCGGCTGCACGACCTGTTCGGCGACACCGACCGCTGGGCGGAGACGGTCAAGCCGATTCAGCTCGCCACCGTGTCGGTCATGGTCCCCGCGTTCACCGCGCAGACCGAGGTCGACCTCGAGGTGCCGTGCACCTATGACCTCGAGGTGGCCTCGGGCCGCTACCTGCACGGCCTGGACGACGGCACGATCCCGCTGCTGCTGCTGTTCAGCGGCACGGTGTTCACGACGGCCAACGGCGGGCTGCGCGTGGAACCGATCCCCTGGAGCTCGGAAGCCAGCTACCGGATGCCGGTCAGCGTCTGGCAGGACGTCGTGAACGAGCACTTCCCCAACAGCGCCTGGCTGCGGTGCAGCCGCGAGACGCTCGACGCGCTGTCGGCCTTCAAGGCCGCCCGGGCGCTGCCGACCTGGGACGCGACGCTGGCGGCGCTGCTCGCCGGCGAGCAGGCCCGCGCGACGGGCGAGCCGCCAGGCGGCCCGGGCGGCACGACCGGCACGACCGACACGGGCGGCACGCTATGAGCCTGGACGACGTGCGGCGCATCGCGGACGCCGTCCTCTACGAGGGCTACGTCCTGTACCCGTACCGGGCCTCGGCCCAGAAGAACCGCAGCCGCTGGCAGTTCGGGGTGCTGATGCCGCCCGCGTACGCGGCGGCCGACCCGTCGGAAAGCACCACGGCACAAGCGGAATGCGTCTTCGAGCACGCCGATTACCCGGCCATCGACGTCATCGTCCGGTTCCTTCAGGTGCAGCGCAGGACCGCCGCCGAAGCGGCGCCCGGCACGGCCGGGGCGCCCGAGGTGCCCGGCGTCTGGGACGAGGCGGTGGAACGCGAGATCCACGTCGCGGCGGGCGGCGCCACGCTGTTCGGCGAGGGCGTGCGCGAGCCGTTCGCGGTGCCGGGCGGCGAGGACCGCGAGGCGACGGCGGACGCGCAGGTCGTCCGCACCCGCCGCCAGCTCACCGGCATGGTGGACGTCCGCGCCACCGAGCTGCCCGGCCCCTGGCAGGCGGCCCGGCTCACCGTCCGGGTGCGGAATGAGACGGGGACCAGCCCGGAACCGCTCGCCGACCGGGATCAGGCGCTGCCGTCCGCGCTCGTGGCGGTCCACCTGATCATCACCGTGTCCGGGGGCGCGTTCGTGTCGATGACCGACCCGCCGGAATGGGCGGCGCCCGCGGCCGCCGAGTGCGAGAACATCGGCTGCTGGCCCGTGCTCGCCGGCCCGGCCGGCGCCCGGGACATCACGCTGGCCGCGCCCATCATCCTGCCCGACTATCCCGAGGTCGCCAAGGAGAGTGCCGGCGAGCTGTACGACGGCACCGAAATCGACGAGATCCTCACCCTGCGCACGCTCGCTCTCACCGACGAGGAGAAGGACGCCGCCCGCGCCACCGACCCGCGCGCCGCGGCGCTGATCGACCGGGTGGAGTCGATGGACGCTGACGCCCTGCGGCGGCTGCACGGCACGATCAGGGACTTCGGCGCCGGGCCGGGCGGGCCGGGCGGGCCGGGCGCCGTCGGCGCAACGTCGCCCGCCGCCGGCGACGACGCGTCCGTGCCCTGGTGGGATCCCGAGGCTGATGAGTCGGTCTCGCCGTCCACCGACTCCGTGCTGGTGGCCGGGCAGCCGGTCGCGCGCGGCAGCCGGGTGACGCTGCGCCCGGGCGCGCGCCGGGCCGACGCGCAGGACATGTTCCTCGTCGGCCGGACCGCGATCGTCGAGGCGGTCCTCCTCGACGTGGACAACACGCCCTACCTGGCCGTGTCACTCGAAGACGATCCGGCGGCCGACCTGCACGCGGCGCACGGCCGCTTCCTTTACTTCATGCCCGATGAGGTGGAACCCGCATGACAGCGCGCACCCTGGTCGCCGGCGTCGGCAACGTCTTCCTCGGCGACGACGGGTTCGGCGTCGAGGTGGCGCGGCTGCTGGCCGAGCGCCCGCACCAGGACGGGGTCGAGATCGCCGACTTCGGCATCCGCGGCGTGCACCTCGTCTACGAACTGCTCGACGGGTGCGACCTGTTCGTCCTCGTGGACGCCGCCCCCCGCGGGCTGGAGCCGGGCACCGTCACCGTGCTCGAGGTCGAACCCGACACGGTCGATCCAAACACGGGTGCGCCTGGCGCGCCGATTATGGACGGCCACGGTCTGTCACCCGACGACCTCTTCGCTATGCTCGCCACTATGGGCGGTCGCCCCGGCCGCAGCCTGCTCGTGGCCTGCGAGCCGGCCGATGTGAACGCGGGAATGGGGCTTTCTGAGCCGGTGCGGGCCGCCCTGCCGCACGCGGTCCGTGCGGTAGAAGAAATCCTGAGCCAGATCGGACAGAAGGAAGGTGTGCGCGATGCTGCGCAGGCTGATCATCCTGGCGTTCATAGTGACGGTGGTTTCCCTGGTGGTGGCCGGCCTGCCGGACCTCAAGCGTTACCTCGCGATTAGGGAGATGTAGCCGACGTGCACGAATTCGGGTTGTGCGAGGGCGTGCTGGAGGCTGTCCAGAAGCGAGCCGCCGGACGGCAGGTCGCCGGCATCCGTGTCCGCTGCGGGGTCCGGCACGCCGTTGACCCCGAGTCGATGGCGCAGGCGTTCGGCATGATCGCCGCGGGAACCGAGGCGGACGGCGCGGCCGTGGAGGTCGTCACGGTCCCCGCCACCGTCAGCTGCCACGGCTGCGGAGCGGACAGCGAGAGCGCCGACATGCTGGCGGTCTGCCCGCGGTGCGGCAGCGCGGACGTCGACGTCAACGGGGGCGACGAGCTGACGCTCGAATCCGTCAGGTACGCGAGCTCAGCCCCGGCTGAAAGTTCAGGATTATCCCGAACGGACCCGTGGTGACTCCCCCGGCGCCCCGCCGGGCGGGAGTTACGGGCAGCGCTGTGCTTACTTGCTCGGCTGAGGCAGGTGGCAGGACACCTTCGGGTTGGCGCCGACGTAGTTCAGCGGCCCGGCCAGGATCGTGACGATGATCGTGCCCGCCCCGGCGCAGTTTTCCGAGGATGAGGTGTAGTAGTTGCGCTGCCCCGCGGCGACCGCGCCGATGATCAGCCAAATGATCAGCAGCACCGACCCCAGCCGCATGCCGCACCAGCTCCCTCCGGGCCCGGCCGCGTCGGCCGTCCGTCCGCGCCGTCGCTCTACAGATACCAGCCCGCCCGCGACCCATAACAGGGTAATGGGACGGAATTGTCCGGGCTGTGACCCGGCGGCTAGCCGCCGGGGCCGCACGCGGGTACGCTGGGCCACCCGGCGAGCGGGGCCACGCTGGGATGATGCGGATCGGAGTTCGGTGTGACCGAGGACGGCTACGGGGAGGCGCTGCGGCTGCTGTCCGACGGCGAGACGCGCCTGGAGGAGGTGCTCGCCCCGGCGTGCGCGGCGGTGCCCGCCACGGACCCGGTGGTATACCTCGCCGACTTCTCCGGCCGGGTGCTGGTTCCGCTGGCCGCGGGGCTGCCCGCCGAGGAGGTCGCGGGCACCGTTGCCGGCCGGGTGTTCAGCACCGGGCAGCCGGTGAGCGTCGGCGACAACGGGGAGGTACGGGTCTGGGTGCCGGTCGCCGAGGGCAGCACCAGGACCGGAGTGCTCGCGGTCACCGTCACCAGCGCCGACCCGGACGTCATTGAGCGGGCTGGACTGCTCGGCGCGTTCGCCGGGCTGGCCACCGCCGCGCTGATGCGGGTCAGCGACGCGGTCGACGTCCGGCGGCGGGGCCGGGAGATGTCGCTGCCGGCCAGCATCCAGTGGGACCTGCTGCCGCCGCCGAGCCGCCGGCTGCCCGGCGCGGTGATCGCCGGGCTCCTGGAGCCGGCGTATGAGATCGCCGGGGACGCGTTCGACTACGCGGTCGCCGGCGGGGTGCTGCACTTCGCGGTGCTGGACGGGATGGGACACGGGCTCGGCTCCACGGTGCTCACCGGTCTCGCCGTCGGGGCATACCGGCACGCCCGCCGGGACGGCGCCTCGCTGCCGGAGATCCACGAGGCGATCGACCAGGCGCTGACGGGCTACTACGGCGATGACTCATTCGCCACCGGCGTCCTGGCCACGCTGACGGTCGCGACCGGCCGGCTGGAATGGACCTGTGCCGGGCACCCGCCGCCGCTGCTGCTGCGCGGCAGGAAAGTCACCGGGGAGCTCGACACCCGGGCGACGCTGCCGTTCGGGCTCGGCACCGGGACTCCCGAGCTGGGCGGCTACGACCTGGAGCCAGGGGACGCCATCTTGCTCTACACCGACGGGGTCATCGAGGCCCGCACCCCGGACGGCGAGCTGTTCGGCCTCGAACGGCTGGCCGACCTGCTGGAACGCGAAGCCGCCAGCGAGCAGCCGCCGGAGGAACTGGTCCGGCGGCTGGTCCGGGCAGTGCTTGACTACCAGGCGGGCGGGCTGCGCGATGACGCCACGCTGCTGCTGGTCCAATGGGGCGGTTCCTGATCCTTGCCTCGCCGTGTTTGGTGCCCGGTTTGCCGGGTACCGGGCGCATCGTGGCCAACGGGGCCATGACATGCGTTCGATGAGGAGGCGATGATGAGCTCGGAACTGGAGCAGGTCACCGGGGTACCGGCCACCGGGCGTCAGTTCAGCCGCAGTCGCACCGCGCCCGCGGTGGCTCGCCGGTTCGTCCGAGACTTCCTGGCTGATGCCGGCGCGAGCGCCCGCTGCCAGCAAGTCGGCGAACTGCTCGTCAGCGAACTAGTCACCAACGCCCTGGTGCACGCCCGCACCAGCACCCGGCTGTGGGTCTACGTCGCCGACGGCGTCGCCCGCGTCGAGATCACCGACGATGGCCCCGGCTCGCCAAGGCTGCGCGCCCCCGGCCTTGAGGGCGGGTACGGCCTGTGGCTGACCGACACGCTCGCCCAGTCCTGGGGTGTCACCCACCGCGACGACACGCCCGATAAGACTGTCTGGTTCACCGTTCCGCTCGCCGCGCCGCCCCACTAAGGTGAAGTGCCCGATGAGCCCGCCTGGGCCCGCCTCCGTCGCCTTCACCTTCGAGACAGCAGAACTCGACGACGAGATCCTCGTCACCGTCTCCGGGATCCTCGACATCGCCGCCGCCGGGGACTTCGGCCGGCGGCTGAACGACGCGGCTCGGCCCGGCAAGCCGCTGTTCCTCGACCTGACCGCCGTCACCTTCCTGGGCGGCGCCGGATACCGCGCTATCCACGCCGCCGCCGCGGCGGCCCCGATGACCGCCGCCACCAGTTCCGCGCTGATCGCCACGATCCTCTTGGCGGTGCCCGGGGCCGCGATCCGCGTCCAGGCGAGCTGACCCGCAAACCTGGAAGCCGCGATCAGGCGGCCGATACATTACCGTCGTGGCCGTTGACGGATTCGAGCTCGCGTACGACCGGACCGGCTCGGGTCCGGCGGTGGTCCTGCTGCACGGGTGGCCGGGTGACAGGACCGACCACCGGGACCTCGTGCCCCGCCTCGACGGCTGCCAGGTGCTGGCGCCGGACCTGCGCGGATTCGGCGAGTCGGACAAGCACGCCGTCGACCCCGCCGCGCAGTACACCGCGGCGGCGCAGGCCCGCAGCGTCGCCGAGCTGATCACCGGGCTGGGCCTGGACCAGCCGGTGGTCTTCGGCTACGACGTCGGCAGCCGGGTCGCGCAGGCCCTCGCCGCTGGCCGGCCCGAGCTGGTCCGGGCGCTGGTGATCACTCCGCCCGTGCCCGGGGTCGGCACCCGGATTTTCGCCCCGGACCCGATGCGGGAGTTCTGGTACCAGTCGTTCCATCGCCTCCGCCTCCCCGAAGAGCTCATCGACGGCAAGCCCGAAGCGGTCCGCGCCTACCTGAGACACTTCTGGACCCACTGGTCAGGACCGGAGTTTTCCGTCGCCGAAGCGGACCTCGACCACCTGGTCTCCGTCTACGGCCCGCCCGGGTCGTTCACCGCGTCGCTCAGCATGTACCGCGCCGGCGCCGGCACGGTGGCCGTCGCGCAGTCCGAACGGGCCCCGGCGCCCGCCGACCGGCTCGGCACCCCCGTCACCGTTCTGTGGCCCGAATACGACCCGCTCTTCCCGCGTGCCTGGTCCGACCGCCTGGAGGAGTTCTTCAGCGACGTTCAGCTGCGCCCCGTCGACGGCGTCGGCCACTTCGCGCCCGTGGAGTTCCCCGACGTGATCGCCGAGGAAATCCGCGCCTTCCTGTAGCCGCCCGCCGTCCGCACCGCCGTGTGAATCTTTGTCCGCTGGGCACAATCGGGCGGGGCCAACCAGCCCGGTGCGGGCATTACGGCCCGGCGCGCCGAAAGCTAGCATGTGGACCGCATGACTAAGCGGCTTGAGAAGACGGGTGACACATGAGCGCGAATAACCTGCAAGAGCTGCTGGACAGCGCGGGGAACACGGTAGAGCTGCTCCGCAACTCGCAGATCGGTGCCTATATCTACCCGGTGGTGCCGTCTGAGTTCACGAACTTCCGGCGCGAAACGATCGCCTGGCGCGAGACCGCGGTGCTGTACGACCAGTCGCACCACATGCACAACATCTTCATCGCCGGCCCCGACGCACTGAAGCTGATCACCGACACCGGCATCAACAGCACCGCGAAGTTCTCCGTCGACTCAGCCAAGCAGTTCGTCCCGGTCTCCCCCGAAGGCGGGGTTATCGGGGACGGCATCCTCTTCCGCGAGTCCGAGGAGGAATTCACGTTCGTCGGCCGCGCCCCCGTGGCGAACTGGCTGCTGTACCGGGGCGCCACCGGCGGCTACAACGTGGACCTCAAGCTGGACCCCCGGTCGCCGTCGCGGCCGTACGGCAAGGCCGTCAAGCGCGAGCTGTGGCGCTTCCAGATCCAGGGCCCGAACGCGTGGGCGGTCATCGAGAAGCTGAACGGCGGCCCGATGGAGCAGGTGCGGTTCTTCCGCATGGGCTGGATGACGATCGCCGGGGACAAAGTGCGCACCCTGCGGCACGGCATGGCCGGCGCCCCCGGCCTGGAGATCTACGGGCCGTACGAGAGCTACGACCGGATCAGGGACGCGGTGCTCGACGCGGGCCGGGAGTTCGGCCTCGAGCCGTGCGGCGCGCGGGCCTACTCGTGCAACACGCTGGAGTCGGGCTGGATCCCGTCGCCGCTGCCCGCCATCTACACCGCCGGGGAACTGCGGCCGTACCGCGAGTGGCTCGGCGCCGACAGCTACGAGGCCACCAACGCGATCGCCGGCAGCTTCGTGTCGGACGCGATCGAGGACTACTACACGAACCCGTGGGATCTCGGGTACGGCTCGTTCGTGAAGTTCGACCACGACTTCATCGGGCGGGACGCGCTCGCCGCGATCGACCCGGAGGCGCAGCGGCGCAAGGTGACGCTCGCGTGGAACCCCGAGGACGTCGGCACGCTGCTCGCCTCCCCGGTGGGGCCGGCGCCGGGCTACCAGTTCTTCGACCTGCCGAACGCGAACTACGGGTCGTCCAACTTCGATTCGGTGGTGGACGCCGACGGGAAGGTCGTCGGGCTGTCGATGTTCACCGGCTACAGCGCGAACGAGCGGTCGGCGCTGTCGCTGGCCACGGTCGACCCGGACGTCCCGGTCGGCGCGGAGGTGCGCGTGATCTGGGGCGAGCCGGACGGCGGCACCCGCAAGACCACCGTGCAGCCCCACGAGCAGGTCGCGGTCCGGGCGATCGTGAGCCCGGCGCCATACTCGGCCGTGGTCCGCGAGAGCTACCACGAGGGCTGGCGCAGCTCCGGCAGCTAACCGCCTGGGCCAGCGGTGCCGCAGGTGCGGACTGGCCGCCGTCAATGTGATGAACTTCGCCGGTGATCTAGGCATTCACTCGGGTTGCCCGGCGGGCGTGCTCGATGGCCAGTGGGCGGGCACCCAGTCCCCCTGCGGGTCTGTGGTCTGGCCCACCTCGATCAGGTGACCGTCGGGATCGCGGATGTAGCAGCGCTTCTCGTACGGGTGCTGTTTCGGCGGAGTCAGGAACTCAGCACCCCTCGCGCTCCACTCGGCGTAGACGGCCTCGATGTCCGTGACCCGGATGTTGAGGAAGCTGCTGACCCGGTCGGGATCGGGTGGCGTCTCCAGGATGACGGTCGGCTTGTCGTCGGTCGGCCCGCCGCCTGTGCTGATGACGATCCAGCTGTTGGCTAGCTGGACGTTGACCGGCACTGGGCCGAAGACCTGCCGTCCGCCGAGTACTTCGGTGTAGAAGCGGCGAGAGCGCTCCACATCGTCCGAG
>Ga0335072_10017937_pt1 | contig 10000 bp, 7 predicted proteins | sample Lox_Sample_21_FD_206725 | JGI IMG/M metagenome (GOLD analysis project Ga0335072, IMG submission 206725) | Soil microbial communities from Loxahatchee National Wildlife Refuge, Florida, United States - Lox_Sample_2.1 | ecosystem: Environmental > Terrestrial > Soil > Wetlands | place: USA: Florida...
ATCCCGGAGACGCTGGCGGCGTTCATCGCGACCGCGAGCCTGGGCGCGATCTGGGCCACGTGCGCGCCCGAGTTCGGCGCGCGCAGCGTGATCGGCCGCTTCGGGCAGATCGAACCGAAGGTGCTGATCACCGTCGGCGGCTATGGCTTTCGTGACCGCTACGTGGACCGCCGCGCTGAGGTCGAGGCGATCCGGGCCCGGCTGCCGACGCTCGAGCACGTGATCGGCGTGCCCTACGGCGAGGCGGAGGTACCGGACCGCCTCAAATGGGAGGACCTGACGGCTGAGAGCGCGCCGCTCGAGTTCGATCCGGTGCCCTTCGAGCACCCGCTGTACATCCTGTTCTCCTCGGGCACCACGGGTCTGCCCAAGGCGATCGTGCACGGCCACGGCGGCCAGCTGATCGAGCACCACAAGAACCAGGGGATCGGCTGGGACCTCAAGCCGGGGGGCCGCCTGCTGTGGTTCTCGACCACGGCCTGGATGATGTGGAACGCGCTCGTCTCGGCGCTGCTGCTGCACTCCTCGATCGTGATGCTCGACGGCGATCCGGCGTGGCCGGACCTGCTCGAACAGTGGCGCCTGGCCGAGGAGCTGAAGCCGTCCGTGATGGGCGTGAGCCCGGCCTACCTGATGGCGTGCCGGAAGGCGGGGATTCACCCCGGTCGGGAGTGCGACCTGTCGAGCATCCGGATGCTGTGCACGGCGGGCTCGCCGCTGCCGGCCGAGGGCTACCTGTACGCCTACGAGCAGCTCGGGCCGCGGATGCTGCTCAACAACGGGTCGGGCGGCACCGACGTGTGCACCGGACTGGTGTCCGGGAGCTACGCCCAGCCGGTGTACGAGGGCGAGATCACCGGCGCGTGCCTCGGCGTCGACGCCCACGCGTTCGACCCCGACGGCAACGAGGCGCCGCCCGGCCAGCTCGGCGAGCTCGTGATCACCTCGCCGATGCCCTCGATGCCGGTCGCGTTCTGGAACGACCCCGAGGGCCAGCGCTACCGGAGCTCGTACTTCGACATGTACCCGGGCGTGTGGCGCCAGGGCGACTGGATCATGTTCACCGAGCGCGGCAGCTGCATCCTCACCGGCCGCTCCGATGCCACCCTGAACCGCGGCGGCGTGCGCCTCGGCACGGGGGAGTTCTACGCCGTCGTCGAGGACATTCCCGAGGTCATCGATGCGCTCGTGGTGCACCTCGAGGACGCGGGCGGCGGCGCCGGCGAGCTGCTCCTGTTCGTCGTGCCGGCGCCCGGCACGACGCTCGACGATCCGCTGCGCCAGCGCATCGCCCGCGCGCTGCGCACCGAGCTCTCCCCCCGGCACGTGCCCGACACGATCGTGTCGGTGCCGGGGATCCCGCGCACGCTGACCGGCAAGAAGCTCGAGGCCCCCGTGAAGCGGATCCTCCGCGGCGAGGCGGCCGAACGCGTCGCCAGCCGCGACTCGCTGGCCGATCCGGCCGCGCTGGACGCGTTCGTGTCGCTCGCCGGGGAGCGATCCGCCGCCCAGGAAGTGGTCAGCGGCACGCCGTAGCGGCGCTACGATTGGGCGCCAGGACCGGACAACGATTGGTCGGCGGCGCCTGACGGCGGCGCCTTATCACCTGTCCGAGAGGGAGAGGAACCCGCTCTGACCCCCGCGCTTGAATCCCCTGTGGCGTCAGCTTCCGCGGTCCGTGAGACGGAGCGGTGGTGCGTGGCCGGGGGCGATACCGCTCACCGGCTGGACGCGTGGTCGGACATCCTCGCCGCCACCCACCTGGCCTTCGAGGTTCATCCCACCGACCAGACGCCGGACGAGTTCCGCGGGGCCGTCACGCGCCGCCCGGTCGGCGATCTGATGCTGGTCGACTGCGCGGCCTCCCCGTTCCTCGGTCACCGCAGCCGCGCGGTGATGACCCCGGAGACCTCTCATGAGGACATCCTCGGCTTCCAGTTCGTCTGCAAGGGAATCGAGACCGTCCGCGAAGGCTCGCGGAGCCTGGCCCTGAAGGCGGGCGACGTCGTGGTGTGGGACGGACACCAGCCAACCGATGTCGAGATCGTCGAGGCCTTCCACAAGCGCACGCTGCTGTTCCCGCGCGAGCGCGTGCTCGCCGTATGCCCGCGGCTGGCCGATCTGCGCGCGCTGCCCCCGCTCGACGACAACGGCCCCGCGCGACTGCTCGTCCGTTACATGAACGCGCTGGCGATCGAGCAGCCCAGGCTCGAGGGCGCGGCCGGGGTGGCCGCCGCCAACGCGGCGCTCGAGCTGCTCAGGGCCGCAGTGGAACCGTGCATGCCGACGAGCCGGACCGCGGCGCGTGAAACGATGCGCGCCGACATCAGGCGCTACGTACGGACCCATCTCCAGGACCCCGAGCTGGGGCCGGCGTCGATCGCGCGTGCCTACTCGATCTCGGTGCGCGCCCTCCACGCGCTGTTCGAGGATGTCGACGCGTCGGTGGCCGGACTCGTGCGCTCCGAGCGGCTGGCCCGCTGCCTCGAGGACCTCCAGCGCCCCAACGGAGGGTCGGTGACCGACATCGCGTTCCGATGGGGGTTCTGCGACGCCGCGCACTTCTCGCGCGTGTTCAAGCGCGCCTACGGGATCACGCCGAGCGACGTGCGCCACCAGGCGCTCAGCGACCGCTCGGACCGCTAGCGCCGGTCGACGACGCGGACGGCCTTGCCCTCGCTGCGGGGCACGGCCCCCGGCTCGAGCACCGCGACGGCGACGCGCACGCCAAGGCCTTCTTTTAGATCTCTTTCCAGAGTCTGCTTGAGGCCGGCGCGGTCGCCATCGAGCGCGGCGGTCTCGCACTCCAGCGTGAGCTCGTCCATCGGACCGGTCCGTTCAACGACGAGCCTCCAGTGGGGGGCCACACCGTCGACTCTCGTCAGGATCTGCTCGACGTGCGAGGGGTACAGGTTGACGCCGCGGATGATCAGCATGTCGTCGCGACGCCCGCCGAGCTGGGTCAGCCGCGCCGTGGTGCGCCCGCAGCGGCAGGGCTCCTCGGTGATCGCCCCGAGGTCGCCGGTGCGGTAGCGGATCAGCGGCAGCGCCTCCTTGGTCAGCGTCGTGAACACGAGCTCGCCCACCGTCCCCGGCGACACCGGCGAGCCGTCGTCCGGGTCGATGACCTCGACGAGGAAGTGATCCTCCTGAACGTGCAGCCCGTCGCGGACGAGCAGGCACTCGGTGGCGACGCCGGGTCCGCACATCTCCGACAGGCCGTAGAAGTTGATCGCCTTGATCCCGAGCGCGCGGTCGATCTGGGCTCTCAGGCCATCGGTCCACGGCTCGCCGCCGAACAGCCCGAGCTCGAGCGCAGTCGAGGCCGGGTCGACGCCCTCGTCGGCCAGCGCCTGGGCGATCACGAGCGAGTACGAGGGCGTCGCCACGAGCGCGTGGGCGCCGAGGTCGCGCAGCAGCATCGCCTGGCGCGCGGTGCGCCCACCCGACACTGGCACGACGGTGGCGCCGATCCGCTCGCCCCCCTGGTGAAAGCCGAGGCCGCCCGTGAACAGGCCGTAGCCGTTGGCGTTGTGGATCACCATGCCCGGGCGGACGCCGGCCATCGCCATCGAGCGGGCCATCACCTCCGTCCAGGTCTCAAGGTCGGCGGTGGTGTAGCCGACCACGGTCGGCTTGCCGTGCGTGCCGCTCGAGGCGTGCACGCGCACGAGCTCTTGGCGGGGAACCGCGAGAAGGCCGTAGGGATAGTTCTCGCGCAGGTCGCCCTTGGTGAAGAACGGAACCTTGGTCAGGTCGCCGAGCTCGCGGACATCGTCGCCGGACTCGATACCCGCCTGCGCCAGGCGCTGGGCGCCGAGCGGCTGTCCGTTGAGCACCCGGGCCACGGTGGCGCGCAGGCGCTCGAGCTGGAGAGCCTCGAGCTCCTCGCGCGGCAGCGTCTCGACGGTGTCCCAGATGTTCGCTTCAGAGGCGGCGGCGGTCAACGTTCCAGTGCTCCTCGAGGTTGCGCACGAGCGCCGGGCTGAGGTGGCAGTAGGCCTGCTCGCGGGCGTAGTTGGCCATGTACTCGCGGAACAGATCGAGCGGCTCCTGCCCGGCGCGGAGCGCGCTGCGGTTGGCGGAGGCGTTGATCAGTCCCGAGCTGGTCAGCGCGTCGACGCGGTTCTCGATCGCGGCGTCCATCTCCCCCGGCTCGACGATCTCATCGCAGATGAGGTCGGCGTCGGGCTCGCCGGCCGTCCACTCGCGGCCCGACAGGATCGCCTGACGCGCCGCGCGGTCGCCGACCGACCGCCACAGGCGGAGGTTGGACGCGCCCGGGATGATCCCCTCCTTGCGCGCCGGCAGATACAGGCGCGAGCCGCGAACGGCGATCACATGGTCCATCACGTGCAACAGCTGGCACGCGCCCCCGATCGCGAACCGCTCGACGGCCGCGACCCACAGCTTCTCGAGCCCGCCGGTGAGTCCCCGATAGATCTTGTTCACGTAGCCCAGATCGCGGGTCAGGTAGAAGAGGAAGTCGATTCGCCCGTGGTAGAGGTGGGTGAGGTTGATGCCGGCGCCGAACGGACGCTCGCCGGCGTAGCGTGGGTGGTCGACGACGCCGCCGCGGAACACCCCGACCTCGATATCGGGGTCGAGCGTGACCAGATCGACCGCGGCCTCGGTGGCGGCCAGCGTGGTGTCGTCCTCGGCGTTCAGGTGGCGCGGGTTGCACAGCTCGAGCACGCCGGCGCGACCGTGGCGGATGACGCGCGCCGGGCCCAGGTCGATGGAGCCGCTGATCCGCAGCTCTTCGGCGTGCTCGAGCGCCAGGTCCGTCGGTCGCAGCATCGACTCGACCAGGTGTCGGCCGGTGCGCGGGTTGGCCAGGAACTCGCTCGCGAGCAGCCCCTGGTTCAGCTCGAGTCCTTCCTTGTCGGCCAGCTTGCGGGTTCGCTCTTCCGCGATTTCAGCGCGAGTCGGCGCCACGCCGGGGACGCGCTCGGCCGCCTCGTACAACAGATCGTCGAGACGCAGCGGCCTGGTGGCGCCGGCGGTGAGCTCGTCGTAGAGCTGCTCGGCGGTCAGCCCGTGCTCCGCGAGAACGGTGGCGGGGGTGGGCTGCTCGGTCGTGGCCATGAAACGATTCGGAGCATACGCGGCGATTGAGATAATCGGCGGCGCCTGACGGCGGCGCCTTGGGAGAAAGGTGGCCATGGCCCGATTGCATGACAAGGTCGTCCTCATCACCGGCGGCGAGAGCGGAATCGGACTCGCGACGGCGCGTCTCTTCGTGTCCGAAGGCGCGAGCGTCCACCTCGTCGGAATCGACGAGACCAAGCTACGCGCCGGCGTCGACGAGCTCGGGGACACCAACGCGTTCTTAGCGGTTGCCGACGTCACCGACGAGGTCGCGGTGGCGCACGCGATCGCCGCCGGCGTCGACCGCTATGGACGCTTCGACGTCGTCGTGAGCAACGCCGGCATCAGCGGCGAGGTCGCCCCGATCGTCGATTACCCATCCGACGTGTTCTCGCGCACCCTCGCGGTGCATGTGGTCGGTGCCTTCCACATCCTCAAGCACACGATCCCGCACATCCCCGACGGCGGGAGTGTGATCATCACCTCGAGCGTGGTTGGCCTGATCGGGCCGCCCGGGGTATCGGCCTATGTCGCCGCCAAGCACGCCCAGGTGGGTCTGATGCGGACCGCCGCCAAGGAGCTCGCTCCGCGCCGCATCCGGGTCAACACCATCCACCCCGGCCCGACCTCAACCCCATTCCAAGACGACATCGAGATGCGCTCCACGCACCTGTCACGCGAGGAGGCCGCCAGGGCCTTCGACGCGATGATCCCGCTGGGTCGTCACACGACCGTCGAGGAGATCGCGCACGGCATGCTCTACCTGGCCGCCGACGAGAGCGCGATGGTGACGTCCCACAGGCTGTCGATCGATGGTGGCATGACCGGCTGATTCTCACAGCGCTTCCAGCAGCTCCGCCACCCCGTCGATCACGGCGTCGGGGCGGTGGCGGTCCGGGAGCTGGTCGAGATCGACCTGCCCGCTCATGCCGGTGCGCACGAGCACGGTGCGCGAGCCGCCCATGCGGCCGAGGGCGATGTCCATGCTCGCGTCGTCGCCGATCACGGCGATTTCGCTCGTCGGCAAACCGAGGCGCGTGGCAACCTCCTCGACGGCGGCTCGCGACGGCTTGCCGACGATCCGCGGCCGCGCACCCGTGACCTTGGCGATGCCGGCGGTGACCATCGCGCCGCGGCTGTAGATGATCCCGTTGGCGCCGGCGTAGCCGCGGGCGTAGCTGCCCGTGAGCAACGGCGCGCCGCGGGCCACGGCGTGGGCGGCGTGGTCCATGTCGCGCAGGCTGACGTCGTCGACGTGGGCGACGAACACGACCTCGGCGTCGTCGCCGTGCGTTTGCGGGATGCCGGCCGCGACCATCCGCGCCCGGATCACGTCGTGGGCGAAGAGCAGCGCCGGGCGGTCCGTGTACCGCCGGCGGATGTAGGTGATCGCGCTCTCGACCGGCGTCAGCATCTCGTCGTCGTGCACCGGGATGCCGTCCTCGCGCAGCGCCCGGGCCATCGTCTCGGAGGTCACGTGGCTGCCGTTGGTGAACACGGCGAGCGGACGGCCCGAGGCGCGGATCCGTTCGAGCACCTCGACCGCGCCGGGCTGAGGATGCGCCCGGCCGTCGGGACCGCGGTGGGCGAGCGTGCCGTCGACGTCGAAGACGAAGCCGCGGACGCCCTCGAGCAGACCGTCAAGCACGCCGCCATACCACCGTGTCGCCGTGCTGGGTCAGCTCGAACTGCGAGATCGCGGGTCGTTTGGCCAGCTCCTGCAGGAGCGAGACGACCGGGCTCCGGCCAGGCCGGGCCGCCGGCGCCGGTGGGGTTGGGCGGGACCGATTTTCGATCATCGCGTCGACCTGCTCGCCGGGCATCGTCAGACGCAACAGCAGCTCCTCCTCGGAGATGCGCGAGCCGAACCGTTCCCGTGCGCCCTCGAGGCTGATCGGCTTCAGGTCGCGCAGCTTGGAGGCCTGCGGGCGGGAGAGGACCTTCTCGGCGATGTCCGGGTCGACCGGCGCCGGCGCCTCCCCGTAGTGGCCGAGGAAGTAGCGGACGGTCTCGTCGGAGACGTTGGCCCAGCGCTCGGGGTCGATCACGTTGCGCGCCGCCTGGCTGGTCACGAACTGCGAGACCGGCGTGACCAGGATCGGGTAGCCCATCTCGGCGCGAACGCGCGTGATCTCCTCGAGCACCTCATCGAAGAGCTCGGGGCGGCGGAGCTCCTCGAGCATCCGCCGCGTGGTGGTGACCATCCCGCCGGGCAGTTGATGGTGGTAGTAGACCGCGTCGAACTCGCGGGGCTGGCCGGCCGGAAGCCCCTTGGCTCGCGCCAGCTGCCCGAAGTGCTCGGCCACGACGGCCTCGGCCTCGAGGTCCAGGCGGTGCGAGTAGCCGTTCGCCTCGAGGTTGCGCACCGTGCTCGCGACCTCGGGCTGCGAGGTCCCTCGCGACAGCGGGCCGGACGCGGTGTGCACGACCTCGAAGCCCGCCTTGACGCCCTCGACGTAGACGATCGGGGCGAGGCCGATCGTGCAGTGGCTGTGCAGCTCGACGGTCCGCTCACCGGCGGCAGCCAGGAAATGCGGCGCGAGTTCCCGCACCGCGTCGACGGTCAGCAGGCCACCGGGGTCCTTGAGATACAGCCGGTCCATGTGCGCGCAGTCGGCCAGCGCGGCGGCGCGCTCGGCGTAGTAGGCGTGGGTGTGCACGTCGCTGATCGAGTACGTGAGCCCGATCACCACCTCCTCCATCCCCTGCCCCTTGGCCAGCCGCGCGACGCGCTTCAGGCGGGTCACGTCGTTGGATGGGTCGGCGATCTGCAGGCGCCTGATCCCGTTGCGCACCACGAGCCTGAAGACGAGCGCCATCACGTCCTCCTCGGCCGGCACCCACGCGATGAAGCGCAGACCGGGGGTGATCATGCTGAGCGGCGTGTTCGGCATCGCCGCGCTCACCAGGCGGATGCGCTCCCACGGGTCCTCGCGGTGGAAGCGCACCGACACCGCCATGTGCGTGCTCGAGGTGAAGTCGCAGGCGTGATAGCCGACCCGGTCGACCGTGGGCGCGATCGCGAGCACGTCGGGTGTGGTCAGGCCGGTGGCGCTCCACAGGCTCTGGTTGCCGTCGCGCATCGTGGTATCGACGAATTCGATCGGGGGTGGGTGGGGTCCAAATTTATTCATACGATCGCCCGCTCGAGCCAGTCGGTGGTGACGGCGCCGCGACGGAAGTCGTCGTGGCCGAGGACGCTGATCAGCAACGTCCGGTTGGTCTCGACGCCCTCGACGTCGAGGTCCTCGAGCGCCTCGAGCAGCACGTCGATGGCGGCGTCGCGCCCCTCGGCGTGCCCGATCAGCTTGGCCATCAGCGAGTCGTAGAACGGCGGTATCGACGCCCCCGGGTAGAGGTGACTGTCGACGCGCAGCTGAAGCAGGTCCGGCACGGAGAACAGCGACAGCGTGCCCGGGCTCGGCGCGAAGCCGTGCGCCACGTCCTCGGCGTTGAGGCGGCATTCGATCGCGTGACCGTCGAATCGAACCTCGTCTTGGGTGAACCCGAGCGGCTGGCCGTCGGCGATCTGAAACTGAAGCGAGACGAGGTCGCGCCCCGTCACGGCCTCGGTCACCGGGTGCTCGACCTGGATCCGGCAGTTGATCTCGAGGAAGAAGTACTCGCCGGTGTCGGCGTCGACGACGAACTCGACCGTCCCGAGGTTGCGGTAGGAGATCGCCCGCGCGAAGGCGACCGCGGCCGCCGTGAGGGCGTTGCGGGTCGCCGGCTCGAGGGCCGGCGCCGGCGCCTCCTCAATCACCTTCTGGTAGCGGCGCTGCACCGAGCAGTCGCGCTCGCCGAGGTGGACTACGGCGCCGTGCTCGTCGGCGGCGATCTGGACCTCGACGTGCCGGGCCGCGGGGATGAAACGCTCGAGGTACACGCGATCGTCCCCAAAGGCAGCGCCGGCCTCGCTGCGCGCCAGGCTGAGCAGGCCGTCGAGCTCGTCGGGATCGCGGGCGAGCTTGATCCCCCGGCCACCTCCGCCGCCCGCCGCCTTGACCAGGAGCGGGTAGCCGATCCGCGCCGCCGTCCGTCTCGCCTCGGCCCCGGACGCCACCTCCTTGCCCGCCAGCACCGGGACACCGGCGCGCTCCGCCTCCGCGCGCGCCCGAAGCTTGTCGCCGCTCAGCTCGATGACCTCGGGTGGCGGGCCGACGAAGGTGACGCCGTTTTCTCGCGCGAGCGAGGCGAGCTTCGGGCTCTCCGACAGGAAGCCGTAGCCGGGGTGGATCGCGTCGCACTCGGTGCCGAGGGCCGCCTGCACGACGAGGTCGTCGCGCAGGTAGCTCTGGGCCGCGGGCGCGGGCCCGATGCAGACCGCTCGATCGGCTTCGCGGGCCGCGAGGCCGTCGCGGTCCGCCTCGGAGGTGCCAACCACCGTCTCCAGACCCAACTCCCGGCAGGCGTCCACGATCCGCAGCGCGATCTCGCCGCGGTTGGCCACGAACACGCGCTTGATCCGGTTCATGACGGCTCGACGCGGAACAGTGGCTGACCGTATTCGACGAGCTCGGCGTTGTCGGCGATGACCGCGGCGATCGTGCCCGAGATGCCGGCGGGCACCGAGTTCATCATCTTCATCACCTCGATGATGCACACGATCGTGTCCGGCTCGATCCGGCTGCCGACATCGACGAAGGGCGGCTTGCCCGGCGCCTCGGCCCGGTAGAACGTCCCGAGCATCGGGGCCGGGATCGCCACGAGGCCGTCGCTTTGGGCGTCCGGGGGTGGTGCGGATGCCGAGGCCTCCGGACCGCCCGGCGGGTGCCCGACCCGGGCACTCTCCGAGGCGGATCGAACCCGAGGGCGGCCGGACGCCTCGGCATCCCCCCCACCCTTGCGAACGTAGAGCGAGAAGCCCTCGGTTTCGATCTGTAGTTCGGCCAGCTCCGACTCGTCGATG
>Ga0335072_10017938_pt1 | contig 9999 bp, 10 predicted proteins | sample Lox_Sample_21_FD_206725 | JGI IMG/M metagenome (GOLD analysis project Ga0335072, IMG submission 206725) | Soil microbial communities from Loxahatchee National Wildlife Refuge, Florida, United States - Lox_Sample_2.1 | ecosystem: Environmental > Terrestrial > Soil > Wetlands | place: USA: Florida...
GGCTGGCCGGTGAACTGCTGTGCCACGAACATCGGGTGCGAGAGGAACCGCTCGATCCGCCGGGCCCGCTGCACCGTGACCTTGTCCTCTTCGGACAGCTCGTCGATGCCGAGGATGGCGATGATGTCCTGCAGCTCGGTATACCGCTGCAGAATCCGCTGTACCTCACGTGCGACCTCGTAGTGCTCCTGACCAACGTACGCGGGCGCCAGGATCCGGGAGGTGGATGCTAGCGGGTCCACTGCCGGGAAGATGCCCTTCTGGGTGATCTCCCTGGACAGCGCGGTGGTGGCGTCCAGGTGAGCGAACACCGCCGAGGGCGCCGGGTCAGTGTAGTCGTCGGCTGGCACGTAGATCGCCTGCATGGAGGTGATCGAGTGACCGCGCGTCGAGGTGATCCGCTCCTGCAGCTGGCCCATCTCGTCGGCCAGCGTTGGCTGATAGCCCACGGCCGACGGCATCCGGCCAAGCAGCGTGGATACCTCCGAACCAGCCTGGGTGAACCGGAAGATGTTGTCGATAAACAGCAGCACGTCCTGCTGCTCGACATCGCGGAAGTACTCGGCCATGGTCAGCGCTGACAGCGCCACCCGGAGCCGGGTCCCCGGCGGCTCGTCCATCTGGCCGAAGACCAGCGCGGTGTCCTTGATGACACCGGACTCGGTCATCTCGAGGAACAGGTCATTGCCTTCACGCGTCCGCTCGCCAACGCCAGCGAAGCAGGACACGCCGCCGAAGTTCTTCGCGACTCGGGTGATCATCTCCTGGATGAGGACGGTTTTGCCCACGCCGGCGCCGCCGAACAGGCCGATCTTGCCGCCCTTGACATACGGCGTCAGCAGGTCGATGACCTTGATGCCGGTTTCCAGGATCTCGGTCCGGGCCTCCAGCTGGTCAAACGGCGGCGGGTCACGGTGAATCCCCCACCGCTCGGTGATCTTCAGCGACGAGGCAGGCACGTCGAGCGGCTGGCCGAGCACGTTGAACACATGGCCCTTGGTAACGTCACCGACCGGCACGGTGATCGGCCCGCCAGTGTCGGTGACCACTGCGCCGCGGATCAGCCCGTCGGTCGGCTGCATCGAGATGGCACGCACCTCGTCATCGCCTAGGTGCTGCGCGATCTCCAGCGTCAGCGTCCGGGTGGTATTGCCGAGCGTCACATCCACGTGCAGCGCGTTGTAGATCTCCGGCATCTCTTCGGTCGCGAACTCGACGTCCACGACGGGGCCGATCACCCGGGATACGCGGCCGGTGGCTGCCGGGCGGGCCGCCGCCCCGGCGGTGGTCTCTGCGGTAGCGCTCATGATGCTGCTCACTTACTCCCTGGTAGCGCCAGCTAGCGCGTTCGCGCCGCCGACGATTTCGCTGATTTCCTGGGTGATCTCAGCCTGCCGTGCCTTGTTCGCTTCTCTGCTCAGCTGCTCGATCAGCTCGTTCGCGTTATCGGTAGCCGACTTCATTGCCCGCCGCCGCGCCGCGATTTCCGAGGCTGCCGAGTCCAGCAATGCCTGGAAGAGCCTGCTCTCCACGTACCACGGCAGCAATGCGTTAAGAACATCTTCCGGCGACGGCTCGAATTCGTAGATCGGTAGCGGACCGGTCGGCGGCGGCTCTTCAGTCGGTTCGATCGCCAGCGGCAGCAGCCGGTGCACGACCGCCTGCTGCGTCAGCATCGACACGAACTGCGTATAGACGACATGGATCTCGTCGACGCCGCCCTCTGCCGTCGGGCGGTTGAAGGCCTCCAGCAGAGCGCTGGCTATGTCAGCCGCGTTCTCCTGCCTGGGGGTGTCGGAGAACCCGCTCCATTCCGCGGCCATCTCGCGGCCGCGGAACCGGTGCCAGACAATGCCCTTGCGCCCGGCCACATAGGTGTCAGTCTCGACCTGCTGGCTCTCGAGCAGAGCGCGCAGACTCTGCGCTTCGCGCAGCACGTTGGCGTTGAAGCCGCCGGCAAAGCCGCGGTCGCTGGTCAGGATGACAACGGCGGCCCTGGTGGGGCTTAGTACCGGCTGAGTCAGCGGGTGATCGATGTTCTCTGACCGGCTGACCACGGCCTCGACCGCTCGGGTGAGTTCCCTGGCGTAGGGCGCAGCCGCGTTCAACCGCTGCTGCGCCTTGATGATCCGTGAGGACGCGATCAGCTCCTGGGCGCGCGTGATCTTAGCGGTGGACTGGACACTCCGGATCCGCCGCCGTACCGCGCGAAGCTGGGCTCCCATGCTCCTTAATACCGCCCTACTGATTCTCGGTGGACCGCGGGGTGGTGTACTGCGGGATCTTCTCCTGCTCGACCTGATCGGCCTTAAGCGGTGGCGCTGACTCCTCGGGCACCACGAGCAACTCGCCGTCGCTCTTCTCGAAGGTGGCCCGGAACTGCCCGATCGCGTCCTTCAGTGCCGTGATGGTGTCGTCGCTCAGGGCGCCTGTCTCCCTGATGGCGTCGTAGATGCCCTGGCGACTCCTGGCAAGCTCGTCCAGGAACTCGCTCTCGAAGCGGCGCACATCTTCGACAGGCACGTCATCGAGGTAGCCCTCGGTGCCTGCCCAGACGGAGACGACCTGCCGCTCAACCGGGAACGGGCTGTACTGCGGCTGCTTGAGCAGCTCCACCAGCCGCGCGCCGCGGTCCAGCTGGGCACGGGAGGCGGGGTCCAGGTCGGAGGCGAACGACGCGAACGCCTCCAGGTCGCGGTACTGCGACAAAGCCAGCTTCAGTCCGCCGGCCACCGTCCTCATGGCCTTGATCTGGGCGCTGCCGCCGACCCGGGAGACCGACTGGCCGACGTTGATGGCCGGGCGGACACCGGAGTTGAACAGGTCGGTCTCCAGGAAGATCTGGCCGTCGGTGATCGAGATCACGTTAGTCGGGATATAGGCGGAGATGTCGTTGGCCTTCGTCTCGATGATCGGCAGACCGGTCAGCGACCCGCCGCCCATCTCGTCAGACAGCTTGGCGCAGCGCTCGAGCAGCCGGGAGTGCAGGTAGAACACGTCACCGGGGTACGCCTCGCGACCCGGCGGGCGGCGCAGCAGCAGCGAAATCGCGCGGTAAGCCTCCGCCTGCTTGGTGAGGTCGTCGAACACGATCAGCACATGCTTGCCCTGGTACATCCAGTGCTGACCGATAGCCGAGCCGGTGTACGGGGCGATGTACTTGTAGCCAGCCGGGTCAGACGCCGGTGACATGACGATCGTGGTGTACTCAAGCGCGCCGGCGTCTTCCAGGGCCGCCCGGACCGCGGAGATAGTCGAACCCTTCTGCCCGACCGCCACGTAGATGCAGCGCACCTGCCTGTCCGGGTCGCCCGAGTCCCAGTTCTGCTTCTGGTTGATGATCGTGTCGATGGCGATCGTGGTCTTGCCTGTCTGGCGGTCACCGATGATCAGCTCACGCTGCCCCCGGCCGATCGGCGTCATGGCGTCAATGGCCTTGATCCCGGTCTGCAGCGGCTGCTTCACCGGCTGACGCTGCACCACGCTTGGCGCCTGAAGCTCGAGTTGCCGCTCCTCCGTCACGCCCTCGATCGGGCCGAGACCGTCAAGCGGAAGACCGAGCGGGTCCACAACCCGGCCGAGGAAGCCCTCGCCGACCGGGACCGACAGCACTTCGCCGGTGCGCTTGACGCGCTGGCCCTCCTCGATCTGGCTGAACTCGCCGAGGATAACGACGCCGATCTCGCGGACGTCCAGGTTCAGCGCGAGGCCGCGGGTACCGTCCTCGAACTCAAGCAGCTCGTTGGCCATCACCGACGGCAGGCCGGACACCCTCGCAATGCCGTCGCCGCACTCGACCACGGCGCCGACCTCCTCGGTGGAGGCGGCTCCCGGCTCGTATGTCGCGACGAAACGCTCAAGAGCGTCGCGGATCTCTTCCGGCCGGATTGTCAGCTCCGCCATGTTCCTGTCCTTCTCATCCTTATCGGGCTTGTCCGTCTGTCGCCCTGGCGCTTACTCGCCAGTCTGGGTGGCGCTAACTGCCGGTCTAGGTCAGCTTCCGGCCGGTGGTCATCGGGATCACCACGTCGCGCGGGTTCGCGGGTCATGTCAGGACGCCAGCCTGCGGCGAGCCTCGGCAAGCCGGGTCGCCACGCTTCCGTCGACGAGCTCGTCGCCCACGCGTACCGTCATGCCACCCGTAACCCGTGGGTCAAGCACTACGTTGAGTAGCACCTGGTGACCGTATGCCGTGGCCAGCGAGGCTGCCAGCCGCCGACGCTGCTGGTCGGTCAGCGGGACGGCAACGCGCACCTCCGCCACCAGCACCTCGCGCCGGCGCGCCACCAGCTGGGCGTAGTGCTCAAGACTGACATCCAGGCTGCGGCCGAGCGGGCTGACTGCGGCCTCGGTAATCAGCCGCAGCGCTTCTGGTGTCACTTTACCTGCCAGCAGCTGCGTGAGCAGGTCCCGCTTGGCGTCGGCTGACACGAACGGGTTGATCAGCGCGATCCGCAGATCTGGCTGGCTAGCGACCACCCTGCTGAACCTGAAGAGCTCGTCCTCTAGTTCGTCGAGCCGACGCTGCGCATCAGCCGACGCGATGATCGCGTCCGCAGCGAGTTGCTCGACCGCGTCGGTCAGATCGCCAGCGCCCGACCAGCGCGCCGCGGCTGCCGCCGCCACCAGGCTGACCGCTGCTTCGCTGACCCTGCCAGTGAGCAGCGACGTGGCAAGCCCAGACCTGGCGTCGGCCGGGCGCGACGGGTCGGCTAGCGCCCGGCGAAGAGCCGGCTGGCTGGCCAGCAGGCCAGCCACGGTGAACAGTTCGTTCCCGAGCGCCGCTGCAGGTTCCGCGCTTGCCGTCAGCGGCGCAAGCCGCTCCTCGAGCTCGGCCAGAGATGCCCTGCTGATGCCCCTCATGAGGAAGTCCGCGCTCCTGACGCCTGGCTCTGGCTGGCCTCGAGCTCGGTCAGGAACCGGTCCACGACGCGGCTCTGCCTGGCCTCGTCGTCCAGCGACTCACCGACGATCTTGCTTGCCAGCTGCACCGACAAGGTGCCGATCTCGGCGCGCAATGACGCGAACGCCTGCTGCCGGTCAGCGGCAATCTGCGCCTGGGCAGCCTCAGTTATCCTGCGGGCCTCAGCCTGCGCCTGCTCGCGCATCTCGGCGATGATCCCGGCACCCTGCTCCCTGGCCTCCTCGCGCAGCCTGGCCGCTTCGTGCCTGGCATCGGCCAGCTGGGCCTGGTATCGCTCCAGCGTGCGCGTCGCCTCGGCCTGGAGTTCCTCCGCCTTCTGCAGCCCGCCCTCGATCTTCTCGGTGCGCTCCTCGAGGACCGTGTTGATCCGGGGTAGCAGCATCTTCCAGAGCGCGACGAACACAATGAAGAACGCGATGCCACCCCAGATGACCTCGGTCCAGCTCGGGGCCAGGGGGTTCCCGCTGAGCGGGGGGGTCACGACGGCCAGGTGGTGGTACATGGCGGCTACCTTCCGGGGACGGTTACTTCAGGAAGTAGAAGACAGCGATACCGATCAGCGCCAGCGCCTCGGTCAGCGCGAAGCCGATCCACAGGAAGCCGGTGAGGCGACCCTGAGCTTCGGGCTGGCGGGCGATCGACTCCATGAACTTCCCGAAGATGATGCCGATGCCGACGCCGGGGCCGATCGCCGCGAGGCCGTATGCCAGCGCGCCGAGGTTGATGATGTGCAGCTGGTAAGGATTGGTGGTCGAGCCTGGTCCGCCAGCGGCGACATAGAGCAGGTGATGCAGGTGCATCGCGAGCTGCATTGTTGTGTTTCCTTCTGGTCAGGCCGGCCAGCAGGCCGGCTTTCTCTAATGGAGGTCGGATCAGTGGGCGGTCTCGTACGCCCCCGAGATATAGAAGGCGGTAAGGACGGTGAAAATGAATGCCTGCAGCAACTGGATCAGCAGCTCGAGCCCCGTCAGCGCAATGAGCACGGCGAAGGATGCGGCCGAGAACACGAGCTCGTAAGACCAGGTCAGCAAGTACCAGGTGGCAAGCGAGAACACCAGCAACAGCACGTGGCCCGCCAGCATGTTCGCCCACAGCCGGACCGACAGCGTGAACGGCCGGATGAAGACATTGGAGAGGAAGTCGATCGGCGCCAGCAGCGGCAGGATCCACCACGGCGCGCCGGCCGGCACCGACATGTTCTTCAGGTATCGCAGCGGGCCCTGCTTCCACATGCCGATGCCCATGTAGAGGACCCACACCATGGCTGTGAGGATTGCCGGGTACTCGAACCGGGACGTCGCCGGGAAGTACAGGACCGGGATGACGCCGAAGATGTTGTTGATCCAGATGAAGAAGAACAACGCGGTCAGGAACGGTAGCCAGTTGTCGCCCTTCTTACCCAGCTGAGGGCGCAGGATCTGGTCCCGGACGAACAGAATGCCGAGCTCGCCGATGTTCTGGACGCCGCGAGGCACGAGCTTCGGCTTCCTGAATGCCGCCCAGAAGAATCCCACCACGATGATGGTGGTAAGCAGCACCAGCAGCATCGGCTTGTCAAACTGGAAATGGCCGATGGTGAAAAGCGGCCTGGTGTAGAAGTCCTGGATCGTTGGCGACGGGTACCCGCAGCCGTGAAGAACGTGGCAGCCGCTCGCGGCCTCGGCCGCAACTACGTGATTCACCGGGTTCCCTTTCCGGGCTGTCGCAGGCGAGTCGTCGCACGCCGCCGCGCAGGACGCTGCAGGTCAAGGTCAGTCATCATGGCGTAGCTAGCCGACGCGCTCGCAGCCGGGGTTACCCGAACGAAAAACACGGCCGAATCCGGGCAGTTCAGGATCTGGTGAACCGGAGGATGATCATGACTACGGAGAGCACGATGCCGAGTACCATGCCGAGCCCGAACAGGATCGGGATCCCGGTCCAGCGCCCGATGAGCCAGCCCACCCCGCCGTAGAAGACCATGCCCCCGATCATGTAGCTGAAGTATCGCCAGCCGTCGGTCTCGTTGGGCGCCCCCGGCTCCGGTGCTGCCCCGTCGCGTCCCGTCACGCCATCCGCTCCGGGCTGACCGACTGCACGCAGCACCCGCCGCGGGCCGCGATCTGCCGTCCGGGGTCCATGTCGCAGCCACGGGTCATCGTTCTCCGTCCGGCTCGACATAGAGCATCTTCGTCCGGCGCCAGGTGACGATCAGCGCCGCCTGGTACACGAGAACAAGAACGATGAGCGTCAGGCCGAACAGCAGCCCGCTGAAGGCAGTGGCGTTCTGGACGCTGGTGATCAGCGCCAGCAGGGCCAGCACCTTGACGAAGTACATCGCCGCGCCGGCGCCCATCATCGCCTGCGGGCTGACTTTGGCCCCGAGGCCGAATGCCAGCGCGGTCAGACCGAAGAAGACCGCGACCACGCCGACAGCGATTGCCGCGCCGATGACACCCTTGGGGCCACCAACGACAGCGCTGATCGCCACCATGACGGCGGCCGCTGCAGCCGTCATGAGTGCGGATCGCCGCGCCATCGGGGCGATGTTCGCCAGCATCTTCTGCGAAGCTCCGGGGTGGTCTTTTAGTGCGGTTGGGTTGCCCAGCAGACCGCAAGGTAAGTCGTGGTGCCAGTGCCGTCATGACACTCGCCGCCTGGCGCTCAGTCCAGGTGAGCGAAACGTATCACGGCCATAGCAGCACCCTGCTAGCGGGTGCTCGTGAAACATATCACAAGCTCCCTCTGCGGGTCGCTCACGAGGGTCCGCGACGCGCGGAGTTGTTTGCCTCGTCGAGACAAAACCCCAGGTCAAAGCGGGAACGACGGAAGTCATCGGCTGGTCAAGAAACAGTGCTCGTCTGGTCAGGTGAACTACTGCACAATCGCGCCGCGGGTGGCAGCGCAGCGCTGATTGCGGCGCTACCTCAGTCCGTCCGTCTCGGTGCTGCTGCCGTCAGCCGCGGCTGACGGCAACATCCCCGGGCGCAACCCGGAAGCCCGATGCGTCGCGTCGCTCACCGAGTGCTGGCCAGATACCGCCGGAGGAGGCGTGCCGATCACCGAACGGCCAGTGGCCGGCATCCCAGCAGCCGGCAAGCCGGCAGACGACAATGCCGGGCCTGCCGGATCGATGCCCGGCGCCGCGGTCACCCCAGGCCGGTGCAGGTCCGGTCGGGCTGGCGTAATGCGAGCACCGTCCGTCGGATTGCGCCAGAAAGCCAGTGACCTCACGGTTTCCGTCCCGTCAGAGGTCAGCTGACCGGCTCGCTGGGCAGGCCGTCCGTCCGGCCGGTCACGGTGTCCGGCGGACTGGCGCGTCGGCCAGTCAGTGCCGGTGACCCGCGATCCGCCGTCGGGTGACGGCGTCGCCGACGGCGGTGCGGTCAACCGCTCTGCTGCAGACGACGATGTCGCAGAGTGCCGGTTGGCAGACGGCGGTGCCGGAAACAGCGGTGCCGGAGACAGCGGTGCCGGAGACAGCGGCGCCGGAGACGGCGCTGCCGCAAACGACGATGTCGTCACCCCCGGCTCGGCGGGTCCCCGGCCGAGCCGGCTGCCACCGCCAGGCACTTCGCCCGCCGGCCCGGTCACGGACAGCGCGGGTCCTCCGGTCATTCCGGCCAGTCCCGGTCCGCCCGTCACAGTCGACCCCAGCGCGGGCGTTTCCAGTACAGGGGATTCCAGCGCGGGCCCGGTGCCTGGGCCGTTCTGGTTTACAGCACCGGCTACGCCAGCACCGGCTGCGTTAGCACGGGCGGGCCCAGCATCAGCCAGCCCAGCCAGCCGCGGCCGCTGCCACCAGCGCAGTCGCGGCATCGACAGGAGCAGCAGGACGGCGAACGCGATCGCAGTGATGATCACGAAGACGAAGATTGGCGCGCCGTGGTGATTGGAGTTCCCGCGCTGCACCGTCTTCTGGATGGATAGCCCGACCACGGTGCCCGAGAACGCCGCGGCCCACAAGTACATGATCAGCACGCTGGTCCGCTGCGAATGGCCGATGTCCAGCAATCGGTGATGCAGGTGCTTGCGGTCCGGCGCGAACGGCGACTTCCCGGCCCTGGTCCGCCTGACGACCGCCAGCAGCATGTCCCCGTACGGGATGACCAGCAGTGCGGCGGGCAGCAGCAGCGGCAAGAGGACCGGGTACCGGTTGATCTGGCTCGTCAGGTTCGCTGGCGGAAGCGAGGTGATGCTGGAGATCGGCGCGTATGCCAGCAGCAGCCCGAGCAGCATCGACCCGGTGTCGCCCATGAAGATGGTGGCCGGAGAGAAGTTGTGCGGCAGGAAGCCGAGGCACATCCCGATCAGGATGGCTGAAGCCAGCGCCGGCGCCGCCAGCGACGAGATGTCAATGACCCTGGTCAGCGTGTAGTAATACAGGAAGAAAGACACTGCCGCGATGCACACGATCCCGGCTGCCAGGCCATCGAGACCGTCGATGAAGTTCACCGCATTGATCGTGGCGACTACGACCAGGATCGTCAGCAGTGTTGCCTGGTCCGTGGTTGGCACATAGGTATTGCCGCCGGGCAGCGGGATCCAGCTCAGCGAGGTCCCCGTCGCCACCAGGATGCCTCCGGCCGCGACCTGGCCAGCCGCCTTGGGCAGCGCGTCCATGCCCCACCGGTCGTCGATGAAGCCGATCACCACGAGCAAACCGCCGGCGAGCAGGAGTCCGGAGATCATGCCCGTGTTGGCCAGTCCGGTGCGCAGCTGCGGGATCTGATCGGCTATCAGGAGGCCGGCAGCAAGACCCCCGTACATGGCAAGCCCGCCGATCGTCGGGACCGGGACGACGTGCACATCCCGGTCTCTCGGCTGCTTCATCGCCCCGATCTGGCCGGCTAGCCGCCGTATCAGGGGCGTCAGGAGGTAGGTGACTGCGGCCGCAACTAGCAGCGTGAGGACGTAGTCTCTCACCCTGGCCTCACCAGGCCCGCGCAGGTTTGTCAACCATCATGGCAACTGTAGAGCACCAGGCCCGGTGCTTTGCTGAATGCCGGCTAGCTGTGCGGAATGCCCGCCCCGTAGCTATCCCGCCCCGTGGATAACCGGCACCGTGGCTAACCGGCACCGTGGCTAACCGGCAC
>Ga0335072_10017940_pt1 | contig 9999 bp, 9 predicted proteins | sample Lox_Sample_21_FD_206725 | JGI IMG/M metagenome (GOLD analysis project Ga0335072, IMG submission 206725) | Soil microbial communities from Loxahatchee National Wildlife Refuge, Florida, United States - Lox_Sample_2.1 | ecosystem: Environmental > Terrestrial > Soil > Wetlands | place: USA: Florida...
TCCCCCTGGGCGGCTGGCGGAAACCCCCGCCTCCGGTCGGCTGAAATTAAATTTTCTTCATTTCCTTTAATGCGACATTACCGGTTTGGGATTTGCGGCTAATAAGCCGACCCACAGGCAACCTCAATGATCACCGAAAGCTCAACCGCTCAAGAGATCCGGGAAGAGATCATCGCGGATACCAAAGCCTTTTTGAACGGCCTGGAATCCGGCGCCTCCAATGAACAACTCCGTGCCGTTCTTCAACGCATCCGCGAGAAGGAATTGCAGCTGTTGAAGGTTGGCGGCACTATGATCGATCCCAAGATCTGGACCATTCTTCATAACCGGCTGGCGCAGCGCGACGGCCAGGATATCATTGATAATACCCTCCCGCCTCTTTAAGCCCCGCCTCCCGTCTGCCCCGACTGGAATAGCTGGCTCATAAATTCCACCATTTTATCGAACGTGCGCATATCGTGCGGCTTCGTAAAATATTTGTCCGCCCCGCTGTTCAGCGCCTGATCGATATATTCCTGGTTGCTCGAGGTGCTCCAGACCACCTTCGGAATATGCCGGTACCGATCTTCATGCTGGATGCACTGCAGCACCTCGGCGCCGGTGATCCCCGGCATCTTATAGTCGATCACCATCAATTGCGGCAGGTCTTCGGTCGAACAGTTCCGCAGGAAGTCCAGGACCTCATACCCGTTCGCCATCCATCGGAACCGCACGTCCGGGTTCCTCCGCCGGAAGCGCTCGGCCAGCATCTCCTGGTCATCCGGATCATCATCCGCTACAAGTATAACTGGTCGTTCAGGAATCATCATTATCTTGTTACTGGGGCAGATTTTCCCCACACTCCTCTGCCTTCTCAGGTATCAATCGCTCAAAGATATGCCAAACACGCCATTTGGCATTCCGGAAATCATGGCACCTTTGTTGTGCCACAATAAGAATGCCGGGTGATCAGACGAATGGGACAGCTACTTTTTTTAATGAGGACCAACAGTACCACCGGATGATTGGCGAGGTAGAGGATTATGCCATCCTTATGCTGGACCGCAATGGTATCATCTGCAACTGGAATAAAGGGGCCGAAAAGATAAAAGGCTATACCGAAGAGGAAGCGGTCGGCATGAACTTCCGGATGTTCTACCGCCCCGAAGACCGCGAAGCCGGCCTGCCGGAACAGCTGATCGAGGAAGACGTCCGCAATGGAAAAGCCGTCCACGAAGGCTGGCGACTCCGAAAAGACGGTACCGCCTTCTGGGGCAGCATCGTCATCACCGCCCTGCACGACACCAACGGCGGGGTCGTCGGCTTCTCGAAGGTGACCCGCGACCTGACGGAACGAAAGGAAGCCGAAGATAAATTGCTGCAATACGCCCGGCAGCTGGAGGCGCAAAACAAAGAATTAAAGCAGTTCGCCTACGCCGCCGCCCACGACCTGAAAGAACCTCTTCGGAAGATCCTCATGTACCACTCGGCGATCACCGGCGAGCCGGACGAACATCGCGAGCCCCTGCCGGAAGAACAACAACATGCCTATCTCCTGCGTTCCGCAGATGCCGCCCGGCGGATGCAGCGTCTTATCGATGACCTGCTTGCATTTACCAAAGTGGTGGGGACCGGCCAGAGCTTCGAATCAGTCGACCTTAACTTCCTGCTGACCGAAGTCCAGTCCCAGTTTCAGGATACTCTCGATCAACTGGGCGCCCGGATCGATGTGGGCCGGCTGCCAACCGTGAAAGGCATCTCATTCCAGCTTCGCCAGCTTTTCGTTAACCTGTTGGGCAACGCCATCAAATTCCGGCATCCCGAGCGCCTCCCGAGCATCTCGATAACGGCAACACGGGCGCGGATGCCCGAAATGGCCGACGCATACGGCTGCGAAAGGTTTGACCGTATCGTTGTCCGGGATAACGGCATCGGTTTTGCCCCCGAACACGGTGAAAGGATCTTTAATCTTTTCGAGCGCCTCCACACCCGTGATCAATACTCGGGGACCGGGATCGGCCTGGCGATCTGCCGCCGCATCATGGACAACAACAACGGGTTTATCCGGGCATCCGGGATTCCCGGTCATGGCGCGGAATTCGAGGTATTCTTCCGTGCCAATTAAGTCATCCGTACCGAATAATTCTTTTCCTTGATATCGTCAACTATAGACTATGCCTTTTACGATCGCCATCATCATCGTTCCGGACAGAGGTCTGCCCGTCAACCGCCTGAAGGAGTTCTTACAGCCGGCCGGGGACGCGGCAGTGATCTTCGTGGAGCATCGGCGGACCGACGATTCCTATGACTCAGCTGCGAACAGCCTGGCCAACGCGCTGACCAGCCTGGCCCCGGCACGGAAGATCCGCATTGTTACCGAAGGCATGTCGTTGGAAAAGGGTATGTTGTACCTCCTGACGGCAGGCACGAACATGGACATGCTGGAAGGAAAATTTGTCCCCGCCCATCCGCTTCCGGCCGGGTCCGACGTCTACCTGCCCGATTTTTTTCTCTCCCGGATGGCGTATGCTTACCGGGACCGGCTTGTCGCCATCCTCACCGATCATGCCGGAATGCTGGGTGCACAGACGGTCTGCGAAGAAGGCGGCGTCATCTATCTGGTAGCCGGGACCGGACCTGCTTCCAATGCCCTGCCCGCGACCGGCAGCCCGCTCACTCCCCTCACCCTTCTCGCGCCGGGCCAGTTCGTCCGGCGGCTGACGACCAACCGGTCTGCCGAAAACAGCCACATCCCTTACAGCAGCAAAAAGATCTTCAGCCTGTGCGATCCCGGGTTCAGTCAATGGCTAGAGCGGGACATCATTCCGCTGATGTGGAAAGGCCGCAAACAACACGGTCCTCTTCGCATCTGGGTCGCCGGCGCTTCCAGCCCGGAAATCGGCTATTCGGTCGCCCTCGCCCTCTTCGATCACCTCAGCCGGCATACGCCGGATATCCGCACCCGGATCTTTGTCAGCCAGCTTAACCGGCGCCGCGTGGAACACGCCCGGACCGGCATCTTTGAAACCGCAGCCCTGACCCATGTCCCGCCGTCCCACCGCGAACACTACTTTACACAGAAGGATAAGGACACGTGGCAGATCATCCGCAGTATCCAACAGCTGTGCGTCTTTTCCGCCCATCACCTCCTGGCCGACCCGCCCTTTTCCCATTGTGACCTGATCGTCTGCGGAGAAGCCCTTCGCCTGCTCTCCGAACCGGATAGCAATAAATTGATGCGTAACCTGCACTATGCCCTCAACCCTCACGGCCTCCTCTTCCTTCCCCCCAATTTCACCGGTTCAGAAAAACGGCTCGTCCTTTTTGATGCGGTGAGCAATATCCCCGGCCTCTATACCCGCGCCGATGATCAGGAACCGGTCCACGTTCCCGCCCCATCCACCCGGCCGCCTTCCGAAGCCGAACGAGAAGCCGACAAGATCCTCATGACCGGCTATGTTCCGGCCGCCATGCTCGTCAACGAACAATTGCGGGTGATCCGGTTTTACGGCATCATGTCACCCTTCCTGCGCCGCCAGATGGACCGGCCTACCCTTCACCTGCTAAATCTGGTGCGCGACGAACTGATCTTCGAACTGAGCGATCTGCTCGAAAAGGTGGACACGACCCGGCAGCCGGCGACCAGGGACAACATCTGTCTTTCCGGGGAAGAAGGACCCGAATACCGCCTGGAAGTAATCCCGATCAACCACGGGGACCGGAAGAATAAGCTGGTCATCTTCCGCGAAAGAACATCGGCGCCCGCCTATCACAACGATGACCCGGATGCCGCTCCCCGCGACCAGCGGGTAAAAGCGCTCGAACGGCAAATACAGAAACTTCGCTACCAACTCCAGACCGCCCACCGCATGTTTAAACAGACGCAGGAAGATCTTCAACAGGCCAACGAAGAAATAGTAAGGTACAATGAAGAGCTTTTATGTATGAACGAGGAGCTCCTCAGCATCAACGACGACCTGCATTCCCGGAACCTGGAACTGGAGACCCGCATCAAGCCCGTGCCCTCCCCGGCGAAATCGACCCCGTCCCCGACATCCGCTGCCCTGACGTCCACCCCCTCCCTGACGTCCGCTCCCCCCCCCCGCTCATCCACCGTTAGCTTTCCGCCGGCCGCCGGTCCGTATTATCCTCGATCGCTGCCAATATCCTCGCCCGCTTGCCCGGCTCCATGCTGATCTGCCTGGCATGCGCAAATGACTGCCCGTTCGCCTTTCCTTCAGCAGCGTGAACGGCGCTTTTTGATCAGGATAACAGACTCTTCTCAGGATGGAATGAAACTTAACAACGACTGTAAGAAAATGGAACGTTGGCGAAGGTAATACTTAATGGGAAACTAAAAAGCCGCCAGGAGCAATTCAAAAAGCCTGGCGAACCCTCATAAGTGATTACTCTTAATGCGGTCCATGCGGCACCCGCAGCATAAGCTCGCATCCTCTCCCCGGCGCAGACAGGATCTTCAGCTCCCCGTCCATCGCCACCGCCCGGCGCCTGATATTCTCCAGCCCTATTCCCGGCGCCCGCTCCGCCGGATCGAACCCCTGGCCGTCATCCCGGATCGAGAGGTAAAGCCCATCGTCCTTCTGCCTCAGCACGATCAATACCCGCGTCGCTTCGGCGTGCTTGACGATATTGTTTAGCTGCTCCTGTACGATCCGGTAGATCGCCAGTTCCAGCTCATCATCCTCCAACGTCAGGAACGCATCCGTCTCCACCTCGATCTGAAGCCGGTGGCTGGCATTCATGCTTTCGACCAGCTCGACAATCTTCTCCGGCAGCCGTTCCGGCGTCCGCATCGCCGGCGCCAGCTGATGCGAAAGCCTTCGCAGCTCATGGATGCCCTTGTTGACATAGCCTTTGACATCCTGTAACGCCTCCAGCGCCGACGTCCGGTCATCGAATCGGCTCCTGGCATAGTCGAGCGTCAGCAGTGATCCTGCCAGGATTTGCTGAACATGGTCATGCAGCTCCATCCCGATCTGCATGCGCTCCCGTTCCTGGGCGTCGATCACCGCCTTGTTGATCCTGTTCTCTTCCTGTAACCGGTCCGTGATATCATTGATCGTGCCGATGGTCGCCGGCCGCTGGTTGTAGTTGATCCGGGATACGATGGCCTCGACGAAGATGACCGAACCGTCGCTCCGGATGATCCGGAGGGAATATTGATCGCTGCGGGCAACACCGCTCATTCTCCGTTGATAACGGCGCTGCGCCATAGGCAGGTCCTCCTCATGGACCAGCAGCTCGGGCCGAAGTTCTTCGAGGATCGTTTTGCGGCTATAGCCGGTGATCTCCTCAAAGACGGGATTGACAAATACGAACCGGTCGTCCTGCAGGATATATGCTCCGACCGGCATGTTCTCAAGCACCGTCGCGAGGTTTCGCTCATTGGCGACCAGCACGTCCAGCATCTCGTTAAATGCCGTCCCTAGCCGGACGATCTCATAGCTTCCCGACAGCTCGGCTCTCCTGCTCCGGTCTCCGCTTCGGATCGATTCGGCCGCGGCTACCAGCCTGGTGAGCGCTGCCGTCAACCGCCGCCCGATATACAGCGCGACCACGAGACCCGTGACCATCGCCGCCAGGATATATAGTAGTCCGTTGCGGATGATGGACATGCTGTTCGCATAAATATAATCCTCGTTGATCCCCACCCGGGCCCAGCCGATCAGCTGACCGTCCTGCAGGACTGGCGCGGCTACATCGAGGATATGGTTGTCCTGTACCAGCACCTGGCTTCGCGCTTCCGGCCGCAGCCGCCGGCTTATGCTGTCGACTGCCTTCTCCCCCTGAAGCCCGGGAATGCTGTGCGCCAGGACAATATTGTCCGGGGAAAGGATCATCGCATAATTCAGGTTGGGAAAATTCTTGTAGGAAAGGGTCATCCGTTCCAACCCGTCGAAATCGTTCCCGATAAGATAGGTATTGGAATTCACGGCCAGTTCGTTGGCGAGGCTCAGCGCCTGGCCCTGGCTTTGCCGTCGCAGGAACAGCAGCTGTCTTCGGACCAGGTCGACGACGAACAGGGACATGAGCGCAAAATGGACCAGGACGATCCCCAGCACCAGCTGACCCCGGATAGTGGCGGGCCAATATCTACTTAATCTTTTCATTGTACTCGCTTAAGAACGTCTCCATCGGCCGGAAGGTGGTGCTGTCGGCTGGTTCGAACCCGCTGATGCGCAATCGCTCCAGCGCCCGCCGGCCTGGCTCGTCCTTGTTCATTTGGAAAAAGAGCTTCGCCAACCTCCCCGCAAGCGGCGCGTTGATCGTGACCCGGAGGAGCACGCCGGCATTGACGAGCGGCGGTGTTTCCCATCGGACTTCGAGCTTGCTGCCGAGCTCGGGTCGTTGCTTCAGGTAGGTCTCCCAGGCAGGTTTCCAGGCGGCCGCGAGGGACGCATGACCCAGGTAGACATTCAGCAGCGCCGCTTCGAACGACGGCGCATAGAGGCGGCGAATGTGGCTGTTGACGTCAACGCCTTGCCGGTACAGGAAGAGCAGCGGCATGATCGCACCGGAGAGCGAGTTCTTCCCCGCCAGAGCGATCGTATGTCCCGGGATATCCGCGAATTCACGAATGCCTGAATCCTTATGAACAACAATGACCGTCCTGGAGACATCGATGATCTGGCCGACCGCCCGGTAGCCGTTGTGCTCCGCACCCAGTAGTTGCGGCCCGTTGATGACGGTAAGATCGAAGTAATCGTTCCGCAGCTTTTCCTGGTAGTCGTCCATGCTCTCACACGCAACGGTTTTGATCTTCACGCTGTCCAAATGGTTATTCAGGTATTGGACCACCAGATCGGTGGTCTCATAGAAGGACTGGCCCGGCACTCCGAGCGTGAGTACCTTCCGGCTCCCGGAAGCGACTTCGAAGGTCGGCGAATACCCGGGTTGCCGCTTGCCCGAACAGGATGTCAAAGCGCACACGCCCAGAACGCAAGCTGCGACCCGCAAGCGGTTGAACCCCTTCATGTCAGAAATGTACCATAATATGTGGATTTAACATAATTTATTTAATTTTCAGTATGTTGAGAATACTGCTCGCAGACGACCATGATATCGTGCGCCAGGGATTGGAGAAGATCCTCCGGGCGGAATACCCGGATGCCCTTATCGCCAGCGTTGCTGACGGCGCGGCATTGATAAAGCAGGTGCAGGACACGGAATGGGACCTCGTGATCTCCGATCTGTCGATGCCCGCCGCGGGAGGCCTGGAAGCGTTGGCCCGCATCCGGGAGCATCGGCCCGGACTGCCTGTCCTGATCCTGACCATGTATCCGGAACAGCAATATGCGCTGCGGGCCCTCAAGGCGGGAGCTGCCGGCTACCTGACCAAGAATATGGACTCCGCCGAGCTGATCGCGGCGACACGCCACGTCTTGCAGGGAAGAAGATATATCACTCCCGCCGTCGCCGAGCACCTGATGGACCATGCCAACTCCGATAGCACCGACCTTCCCCATACAAAGCTGTCCAGCCGCGAGTTTGAGGTCTTCCGGCTGCTGGCCGCCGGAACGCCGCTCATCGAGATCAGCCGGAGCCTTTCGCTGACACCGACCACCGTCAGCACCTACCGGTCAAGGATATTGCAAAAGCTGAAATTCACGACCAATGCCGACCTCACCCGCTATGCCATCCGTCATCAGCTGATCGACGGTTAGCTCTTCGGCCGCTCATCGCTCACCTTGTCGTGGATCGACGACAATCATCCGGTCGAATCCCCACAACATTTCTGTATCGCGATCTATTTTTTCCCGCGCGCCGTCGTCGTTATTTTGGTGCCCGCCCGACGCCCGCGCAAATTGAAAAACCAATATACAACCGAACTGATCCGTACCCTATCGTAAAGCCCTTCTTTATGATCCCGCAAGGATCGCCTTGCTCCGGTCGATCGCTTTCTCCAGGGTATCGGAAATATTGGCCTTGCCTACCATAAAGACAAGCCTGGCATCTGTCAGCTCCTTCAGGATCCGGGGATCGGGCTCGGACAGGATGATCCTGGTGCCGCGGTGTGCAGCCTCCCTGACAATCGATCGCATGACCCGGATCCCGGTCGCGTCAATGATCGGTACTTTTTGCAGCCGGATGATCAGCACGCGCGGCGTCTGTTCCAGCTGCCGGATCGCATCCTGGAACTTATAAGCGGCACCGAAGAACAGGGGACCTTCCACTTCGAACGCTTCCACCCCCCTGGGAAACCGGCTTTTGTCAAAAGACCCGCTGCGTTCACTGTCATCCTCCTGTTCCGATGACATCAGGGAGCTGACGGAGCTGGACCGGATCATGCTGCGCATGAACAGGAACGCCGCCAGGATCATCCCGATCTCGATAGCCACGGTCAGGTCGATGATGACCGTGAGGAGAAAAGTAGTGAGCAAAATGGCCACATCGCTGCCGGGCCCCTGGAGTATCGACCGGAAGGACCGCCATTCGCTCATATTATACGAGACCACCACGAGAATGCCTGCCAGCGTAGCCATCGGGATCCGGGCGGCCCACCGGCCGAAGAAGAACAGGATCAGCAACAAGGTCACGGCATGGGTCATCCCCGCCACCGGCGTACGGCCGCCGTTTTTGACATTAGTGGCCGTTCGGGCGATCGCCCCGGTAGCCGGAATGCCGCCAAACAGCGACGAGCAGATATTGGCCACGCCCTGGGCGATGAGCTCCGTATTTGACCGGTGATTGCCGCTGATCATTCCGTCGGCGACCACCGCCGAAAGCAGGGATTCGATACCGCCGAGCAGGGCGATGGTGAATGCCGGCTGGATGAGCGTTTTGATGGTCGGAAAATCAAGCCGCGGGATAAGCGGGTGGGGGAACGTCGATTGGATCGTCCCGAATCTGCTGCCGACGGTTTCTACCGGTAAATGCAGGACAGACACCAGGATGGTGGTTGCGAGCACCGCTACCAGTGAGCCGGGCACCTTGGAGGTGACCCTTGGCCAAAGGAACACCAGGATCACCGTCCCCGCCCCAAGCAGCAGGGCATAGAGGCGGATCGTTGGAAAATAATGGAAATAGGTCAGCCATTTCTGCGTAAAATCCGCAGGGGCCGCACCCATTTGAAGCCCCAGCAGATCTTTCACCTGCGACGAGAAAATGACTACGGCGATCCCGCTGGTGAATCCGACGATCAACGGGTAGGGGATGAACTTAATGACGGAACCAAGCCGGGCAAGACCCATCCCGATCAGCAGGATGCCGGCGATAAAGGTCGCGATGACAAGACCGCCGACGCCATGACTTTGAACGATCCCGTATACGATCACGATAAAAGCCCCCGTGGGGCCGCCGATCTGCACCCGGCTTCCGCCCAGGGCGGAGATGATAAAGCCGGCAAGGATCGCCGTGAACAGGCCTTTTTCCGGCGCCACTCCGGAGGCAATGGCGAACGCGATGGCCAGCGGCAGTGCGACCAGTCCCACGATCAGGCCGGCCATCAGGTCCCGGGCGAATTGCGGCCGGCTATAGTTCTTTAGTGTGTCGAGTAGTTTGGGTTTGAACACGGGTCGATAAAAGCTTTTATGCCATTGTCCGGATGATCGGCCCATTCGCTGAGGATATGACTGTCGATCGGTTCGAAGATCCCCCAGTCACCGGCTAGCGGTAGTTCCTTCACCGGCTTAAGCAGGAAATGATTCAATTCGATATGCTCCGGACGCCGGTCGACGGTATAGCTCTCGACAAGCACGAACCGGTATCCCCCTTCTTTCAATTTCTCGAGGGATTGCCGGGTCAGGCGGATGGCAGATGGGTCTTTCGGCATATTTATTAAATTTAGGTTGGATTTGGTCCCCACCGGGTGATCTTGATCACCGCTGAGATTGACGAATATCATTTTTTTTACCATTGGAAGCATAGCGGATGAGTATACAAGGTCTTTTTCCGATCGATAAATGGGATTTTGAGCGCGGGTCCATTCTTACCGGCCTGCCGCCCTCGGATCTGGCATTGATGATGAAGCGAAAGACAGAGCACGCCTACAAGAAAGGG
>Ga0335072_10017941_pt1 | contig 9999 bp, 11 predicted proteins | sample Lox_Sample_21_FD_206725 | JGI IMG/M metagenome (GOLD analysis project Ga0335072, IMG submission 206725) | Soil microbial communities from Loxahatchee National Wildlife Refuge, Florida, United States - Lox_Sample_2.1 | ecosystem: Environmental > Terrestrial > Soil > Wetlands | place: USA: Florida...
CTTGTTGCGGTTTCATCAGCCTGGAGACAGTCCAATGCAAGAGAAGAAGTCGACGAAGTGGTCCGCTTTGACGGCAAGCGCTTTGAGCACGGCGGTGGGTGCGGCGCTTACCACCACCGTACTTACCGTTGCACCGGTGCAAGTTGCACATGCACAAAGCACATGCGCCGCGCCATGGAGCGCCACGGCCATTTACACGGCAGGCAACACGGCTAGCGAAAACGGTATCAATTACAAAGCCAACTGGTGGACGCAGGGCAACGACCCGGCAACCAACAACGGCGGTGCCGGTAGCGGTGAGCCGTGGACGTCGCAAGGGGCGTGCACTTCGACGCCGACGCCGACGCCCACACCTACTCCGACCCCCACGCCTACACCGACACCTACTCCTACGCCGACTCCAACACCCGCGCCGAGCGGTTTCGTGTTCAGTCCTTACAAGGACATCACGATCAATCTCAATTGGAACACCAACACCATGCAGACGGCCGTTACGGGAACCACGCTCCCGTTGGTTGGCAGCGGAAGTTTCTATTCGACGGCGGAGCCGAATTTGCCGGCGATTTCGTTGGCATTCGCTACCGGCACCTGCGGCAGCGAAAGCTGGGGAGGCGTGACGGCGTCTCAATTCATTTCCGGCAATATCAATGCACTCCATAGCGCCGGTCTAGGCTACGTGGTGTCCACGGGCGGTCAGGCGGGGGTGTTTACGTGTCCGTCGGCATCGGCGTTCGAGAGTTTCATCGCCAGCTACTACACCTCGCATATGATCGGTGTGGACTTCGATATTGAAGGTGGTCAATCGCAAGCGGACATCCAGCAGCTGGTGGCCGATGCGGCAGCCGCGCAATCGCAATATCCGAACCTGCGTTTCTCGTTCACCGTCGCCACACTGGCCGCATCGGATGGCAGCTACGGCGGCGTGAACCAGTTGGGTCAGTGGGTGGTGCAAGCGATTCAGGCATCCAGTCCGGCGCTCAACCACTACACCGTCAACCTGATGACGATGGATTACGGCGGTACCAGTTCCGCCAATTGCGTGGTGGTGAGTGGAGCTTGCGAGATGGGGCAATCCGCGATTCAAGCGGTCACGAACCTCGAGCACACCTACGGCATTCCTGCCAGTCACATCGAACTCACGCCGATGATCGGGCAGAACGATTCGCAAGGCGAAATCACCACGCTGGCCGATGTAGATGCGATCACGAACTACGCGACGGCGAACGGTCTTGCCGGCTTGCATTTCTGGTCGCTGGATCGCGATACGCCGTGCGCGGCGGGCTCCGCGTCGGCTACGTGCAATTCGTATCCAAGCGCGGGATCGCTTGCGTTCACCAACGAGTTTTTGAAAGACCTCGGTAAGTAACTCGCAAGGTCAAGGGAGCGGGGGAATGCTGTCGCAGGCCGTTATAGGCGGTCTGCGACAGATCTGGCGGTGCATTGCGCGCATCGGCATGCGTGCGCGACGCACCCGAGTCGTGCAAATCATTACACGCAGTATGGATGCATGGATGCGTAACGGCGTCCGTCCCGCCTGGCTGTTCGGTTCGCAGCCCGACATCGCCGATGTTTCTCATCTGTTGCGGTTCAATCCAACTCTGGAGACATTCCTATGCATGTGAAACGATCGACCAAATGGTCCACACTGACATTGAGCTCGTTGAGTACTGCGATATTCGCAGCGCTTTCCACCACGGCGCTCACCGTGGCGCCGGTGCAAACCGTGCATGCGCAATCCACTTGCGCGGCCGCGTGGGTTTCCACGAACGTTTACACCGCGGGTAACGAAGTAAGCGAAAGCGGCGTCAACTACGTTGCGAATTTCTGGACGCAGGGCAACGATCCGGCAACCAACAATGGCGGCGCTGGAAGCGGCGAACCATGGACATCGCAAGGCGCATGCGGCGGCTCGCCGACACCGACGCCCACGCCGACGCCTTCGGGCTGCGATTCTGCATGGAACGCATCGACCGCCTACAACGGCGGCGCCTTGGTGAGCGAAAGCAACGTCAATTACAAAGCGAATTTCTGGACGGAAGGCAATAATCCTGCGACCAATAACGGGCCGGCCGGCAGTGGCGCGCCGTGGACTTCGCTGGGTGCGTGCAGCGGCTCGCCGACACCTACGCCGACTCCAACTCCAACGCCGACACCCACACCAACACCAACACCAACACCGACGCCAACGCCAACGCCAACGCCAACGCCAACGCCCACCCCAACACCGACTCCCAGTGGTTTCATCTTCAGTCCGTACAAGGACATGAGCATCAACATGAACTGGAACACGTACGCCATGTCGACGGACGTGACCGGTACGCTGATTCCCGTTGTGGGCAGTGGCAGTCTCTACTCCACGCAGGAGCCTAATCTTCCGGCCATTACGCTGGCCTTTGCCACAGGCGAATGCGGAAGCGAAAGTTGGGCCGGCGTCACGCCGTCGGAGTTCATCAGCGCCAATATCACGCCAGGAGCGGCCAATTCGCTTGCGAGTGCGGGATTGAAGTACATCGTGTCGACAGGCGGCGAGGCCGGCGTATTTACCTGTGGGTCGCCATCGGCGTTCGAGAGCTTCATCGCGAAGTATTACACCGCGCAGATGGTAGGCGTGGATTTCGACATCGAAGGAGGTCAGACGCAAGCGGAGGTACAACAGCTGGTCGCCGATGTGGCGGCGGCGCAATCGCAATATCCGAACCTGAGGTTCTCGTTCACGTTGGCGACATTGGGCGCGTCCGATGGCAGCTACGGCGGTATCAATCAGTTGGGGCAGTGGGTGGTGCAAGCCATTAAGGCATCCAGTCCCGCGCTCAGCAACTACACCATCAACCTGATGACGATGGATTACGGCGGCACGAGTTCCGCCAATTGTGTGGTGGTGAATGGTGTTTGTGAGATGGGGCAATCCGCCGTGCAGGCGGTGGTGAACTTGGAGCATAGCTACGGCATCCCTGCCAGCCACATCGAACTTACGCCGATGATCGGTCAAAACGACAGCGCCAGCGAGGTCACCACGTTGGCTGACATCGACACCATCACCAACTACGCCACGTCCAACGGCCTGGCTGGCGTGCACTTCTGGTCGCTGGATCGCGACACACCGTGCGCGGCGGGCGGAGCGTCCGCGACCTGCAACTCGTATCCAAGCGCAGGCGTGTTGGCGTTTACCAACGAGATTCTGAAAGACATCGGCAAATAGCAACCCGGGAACAGGGGGAGATCCGTCGCGGGTCGGGAGGCATGCCCGACCCGCGGCGGATAGGAGGGGCGGCCACCGGTACGTCGTGCCGGTGGCTTTTTTGCTTTGCCTCCGTGGGGCCGGTGCTCTTTGCCCCAAGGCAAACCCGTCGGGCAAGCAAGCGTTTGCTACGTCTCAGGAATGTCGTGAAATCCAACGATTTAGAGGTCAAGCTGAACAAGATTTTTCGACCTTGATCAGCCCCTCGCGGGGTTTACCTAACTTAACACTTTGCACCGAAAGAACTTTTTGTGGACATCACGATGACATCTGTGTAAGTTGCGTCAACTTACGACAGTCTGACGGTGATGTTTTTCTTGCGTCGGCCTGTCGCGGTCCACGGTCAGTAGTTAATAAAAAGCAGGGGGCGCCGCCGCTCATGCAACGTACTTTTGTCGTCGGGTGTCCGCGTTCGGGCACCACCCTCGTACAGGCCATGTTGGCGCGGCATCCTCAAGTCTTCACCCTTCCCGAAACGGGTTTCTTCCCTCGTCTTCTCGGTGGCATCGACTACCGCTTCGGCGATGAGGGCGCTAAGTCGCGCCGTCACCATCTGGCACGTCGCCTTGGATTGGCGCGTCGTTACGGTCGTCGCGAATTCGTCCAGCTGCAGCGTTCGTTGGTTGGAGGCGCGGCCACGCGCGCGCCTTGGTTTCTGGACACATGCGTGACGCGTTTCATCGACATGTTGGACGGCTTGGCCGAGCGCGCAGGGCGTACGACGTGGATCGAGAAGACGCCGCACCATCTGCTCTATCTGCCGGAGATCGAGCATCACCTGCCGAATGCGCGTTTTATCCATGTGATCCGCCCCGGGATGGACGTGCTCGCATCCATCATGGATGCGCACTTGCGCTACAACAACAACTCGTTCAACGGCGGCCTGAGGCTGTGGGCGAGTCGTTGGAATCGCGCGGTGGAGATCCATCGTTCGCGCATTGGCACGCGCAACCATCATTTCGTTTTCTTGGAAGATATCGTTCGCAAGCCGGCCGAAGAATGGCAACGGATATGCGCATTTCTGGCATTGCCGGCCGAGGTCGAACTGGATCATGCCTGTCATCAGCACATTGCCGATCTCAAGGCGGAACCATGGAAGCAAGGCGCGCTCAGCGGTTTGCCCCATCAGGCCGATAGCAAGGCGGAGGCTTTGTTTGGCCCGCAGTTGCGCGAATGGCTGCGCGATCAATTGAGCTCCTACGAGGAGCTGTATGCCGCAAGCAGCCTTGCCTACGATCGCGAAGATAGCTTCGGTCTACCCGCTTCTTCGCATTCCATGAGACGAGCGGAAAACGCTGCAGCAGTGGGCGGTGCCGACGAGGCCCTGGGGGAGGGGCGTTTTCGAGTGGCCTGACGCGTTTTCCTGCGTGTGCGATGACACCCGCGCTTCATGCGGCTGCGATGCCGAAAAAAAGCATGCTGTTGAGCGAATGTGAAGAGACGCGGCGCGCTTATCGAACGATTGGCCATCATGCCTGTCACAATGAACACTACTTCGTTGCGAAACAGGCAGTACCGTGAGCCCAAGAGTCCGTAATACCAACACTTCCTATGGTGGGTGGCTCATCGCCATCATCGTTGTGCTTGCTGTGGTGGCGGCCGGCGTGTATCTCGTCGAAAAGGCCCTGCACCCAGCCTCCTCGGCCAACAATCCGGCGGCCGTCGCCACGCCAGCGTCGGCCGCTGCGCTGGCGAGCGCCGCCACCATCATTCAACATCCGATCACGCAAGCTTCTTCCGGTCCTGCGCCGGCGTCGACCGCTGCGCTGCCGTCGTTGTTCGACAGCGACGCCAGCGTGCGCGAAGCCGTGCAGGGTATGGTCGATGGCGGCGATCTTGAATCGTTGCTGGTAACCACCCAGATCATTTCGCGTGTCGTCGCAACCGTGGACGCGCTTCCGCGTCAAGGTATGGGCAACACGAATATTCTTCCGCTGCGTACGCCCAGGGGGGCGATGCAGACGCAACAAGCCAACGGTATGACCTTGATCGCCGCGAGCAATACCGATCGCTACGCGCCTTATATGACGGTGCTTGAAAAAGTCGATCCGCACACGCTGGTGGCCTGGTACAAGCACGCTTACCCGCTGTTTCAAGAAGCGTATCGTCAGCTCGGTTATCCACACGGATACTTCAACGATCGCCTGATTGCTGCTATCGACGACATGCTCGCCGCGCCGGATATACACGATCCGGTCGCGGTAACGCGATCCGGCGCGCACTATGTGTTCGTCGATCCGACATTGCAGTCGCTGTCGAACGGACAGAAGCTGATGGTGCGACTTGGGCCTGCCAATGAAGCGCAATTCAAGGCGAAATTGCGCATGATCCGCGAATTGGTGGTGGGCGCCCAAGTCGCGCATTGAGCATGGTTGCGGGTTGCAGCGGCATGAAAAGGCCCGCCTAGGCGGGCCTTTTCGTTGTTGCGCGAAGCGTGTCTCTCATCCGTGATGGGTATCGTGTCCGCCACCGCCGCCGCCGTGCGGTTGTCCGCCACCGCTGCTCATCGGACGCGGCGCTGGCGCCGCATGGTAGGCGTGATACTGCGGCTGCGGCGGTGCGCGAAATTGTGGCTGCGAATGGAACTGTTGGGCCGGCGCCGGCCGATAAGCGGTCGCCTGCGGGTGATAGGCGTTCACCGGGCGCGCCATGTTGTTCGTGGGGCGCATCGTATTGGCCGCCGTGTGCGGCATATTGGCGCTATGGGCCGTGTTCGCGTGGGGGGCGAAATTGGCCGAACGCAATGCCATGTTGTTATTCGTCTGCGGCGCATGCACCGTGCTTGCATTCATCCGCTGCGCGCTTGCCGCGGCGGGCGCAAACTGGCTGCCGCGCGCCGCCGCACCTGCGCCCGCAAACGCAGCCGCATGGGGCGAGGCGCCCATGATCGGATTGCCATGATTGACCGACGCACGCATGGCAGGATCATGGCTGGCCATCGTCATCTGCCGCTGCTGCGCCGCCACCGGCCCCATGCGCGATTGACGAGCGAACGCCATCTGCTGCGGGGTTGCGCGCGCCATGGTGCCGCCTCGACCGCCGTTGTAACTGACGTGGTTGACGTTATTGATAACGGTCCGGTTGTAGACGTTGGTCACATGGACATTGTCGATGCGATTGACCGAACGGTTGTAGTAGAAACCGCCATGGCCCCAATAACCGCCGTGATAGCCAACGCCCGTGTAGCCGAAGCCGTAATTGATGCCGCCATAGAAGCCGATGTGGTCGCCCCAATAGCCAGGATGAAACAGATACACCGTCCCGTCCCAGCCCCAGTAGCCCGGTGTCCACAAGGCGCCGTAGAACGGCGCAAGAATCCAGACGCCCGGCACCCAGTAGTACTCACCGCCATCCCACGCCCAATAGCCGGGCGTCCAGATATAGCCAGGACCCGGAATAGGCGGTTGTACGTAAACGGGCAGTGCGGGCGGCGGGAAACCCACCGAAACGCCGACACCGATAAATACACCCGCGTCCGCTTTTTGCGGAAGCGCGGCAAATGCAGCGAGTGCACCGAGCACGCCTGCCAGGGCACGCACGAGCAAAGTGTGCTTCGCCGAAACGTGTTGCGTAATGCTGATGGCTTTCATGGCGTTTCCTCCTAGGGTTGCACCCTACAAGAGAAAACGCGGGAAAGGCCGTCACGTTGCCTTCATGATGCGTGACAAGTTCACCATTGTTCAGGAGGCAAGCGGGCGTCTGGCGCTGGGTATGTATGGCAACGCATTGTGCCGTCTGGCTTCGGCGTTTTCCTAATAGCAGATAAACGCCGAGCTTAGTTTTACCTTAGAAAGTACAATGCGTATCGCTTTAACAAACGTGTTGGCCGCCGCGAGGCGCGTGTTTCATTCAAGGACATGGCATGCCGCAGCTTCATACTCTTCGAATGCTTGCCCGCTACCGGGCGTGGGCGGATCGATTGCTTTATCGAACGCTGGCCGACGTGCCCGAGCATGCATTGACGGCGACCCAGCCGATCATTTTTGGCAGCCTGTTGCGTACGCTCAATCATGTGTATTGCATGGATCAGGTGTGGAAAGCTCACCTGCAAGGTATCCCACACGGTTTTACGACGCGCAATCCTGAGGAATGTCCTGCCTTCGATGTGCTTGGTTCCGCGCAAGCTGCTATCGACGAGTGGTATGTCCGATACACCGAAACACTGGACGAGCGAGCCTGCGATGAAACGATTCGCTTCACTTTCATCGGCGGCGGAGAAGGCCAGATGCGTCGCGGCGATATGCTGCTGCACGTCGTCAATCACGGCACGTATCATCGCGGACATATTGCCATGATGATGTATGGCTTATCGACGTCCCCGCCGACAACGGATTTGCCGGTGTTCCTGCGTGAAGCGGGTTGATTTTTTGCTTGCTCAAACGTACTGCATTTTGATCGTCATTCCGCCATCGACGACAAAGCGTTGTCCTGTGACGAAGCTCGATGCGTCGCTAAGTAAATACACAGCCAACGCGCCGATATCTTCGGGTGTGCCTACGCGCCCAGTGGGGTGCTGTGCATGATCTCGACGGCTGAGCTTAGGCCGATGCCGGGCTTGCGGTTTCTGCCAGGCATCGGTCGCAATCCAGCCGGGCAGGATCGCATTGACGCGTATCGAAGGCCCGGCGCTCACGGCCATCGCATGCGTCAATGCGAGCAGTCCGCCTTTGCTTGCAGCAAAGCTTCGGTATCCGGTTCGGACTGCAAGGCACGCGTAGAGGCGATGTTGACGATCGTGCCGCCGTCGGCGGCCATGGCCGGTAGTGCATGTTTGCTGCAAAGAAATGCGCCGGTGAGGTTGGTGCCGATGTAACGGTTCCAAGTTTCCAGCGAGAGTTCGTGCAGCGGGCCTGAATTCGGATCGGCAATGCCCGCGTTGTTCACCAACCCATGAATCTGGCCAAAGCGCCGAAGTGCCGTTTTGACCCAGCGGCGAACGCTTGTTTCGCGCGAGACATCGAGTTGACGAAAGGCGGCACGATCGCCCACTTGCCATTCTTCCAAGCACGCTTGCCCGGCCTCATTGTCCAGATCGCCCACCATGACACAGCCGCCGGCGCCCAATACGGCTTGTGCAATGCCGCGCCCAACGCCTTGTGCACCGCCAGTGATTAACACGACTCGATCCCGTAGTGGCTGATCGTTGTAATCGGCGATGGCAGGTGCGGTGGTCATGGCGATGACTCGATCGTTGACGGAAGAGGCAAGACTAACGCATGAAAGCGCCGCGAATGAGTTAGGCTTATGTGCATGAGCAACGCCGGATCCAGCGCGAAACAGAGCGATTTCTTCGGTGCGCCGCCAACCATGCACGCACAAACGCATCGCGTGTTTTTTGCCCTGCTGCCCCATGATGCAATACGTGACGCTATGCATGACGCCGCGGTGTTTGTGCAACAGCAACATCCCCAATTGCGCGCACGATGGGTGAAGCCGGAGCGCTTTCACGCCACGTTGAATTTTTTGGGCGATTACCCAAGGTTTCCGCAGGATGTCGTGGAGAAGGCCGTCGAAGCGGCCAGTCAATTGCACGTGGAACCGTTTGTCTGGACGCTCGATTACGTCGCCAGCTTTCGCGGTCGCGAGCCGCCTTGCATCTTGCGCAGTACACATGTTCCTGACTTGCTGCTTGTTTTGTGGCGCAGCATGCATGAGGCGCTCAATCAAGCCGGTCTGCAGCGGCGCGCAGAGCGCTCGTTCACGCCTCACGTCACGCTCGCCTATGGCAAGCGTGAGCTTCCGGGTGCAACGTCCTTGACCCCCATCGTATGGCCCGTGGATCGATTCGTGCTGATTCACAACCTCGTGGGGAAGGGCAGCTATCAGCTTTTGGGAAGCTGGCCGCTTCTGAAGTCAAACCCTTGATTGGGTATGGGCCACAAGTCAGGTAGGCGTGCTTGCCACCGGAGCGCACAATCCAACGGCTCCCCACCTGTCAGGAGGTCGTCATGCGTTCGATATCCGTCGTTCTGCTTGCCGCGTTGGCGCTTCCAGGGGCAACCCTGGCGGCACAAACGTCACAACCGAATCACTTGCACGCTTTGCAATACATTCCGCCTTACGTCCGCACTGCCGTCGCCGATCCGGCGCGTGGTCAGGACGCCAGCAACGATGCGCGCCGCAAAATCACCGATATCATGGTTTTCAGCCAGGTGAAGCCCGGGCAGAAAGTGCTTGAGCTGATTCCGGGTTCTGGCTACTTCACGCGCGTGTTCAGCGCGGTGGTCGGTGCGCAGGGCCATGTTTATGCGTTATGGCCGGACGAATACGTGAAAGAAGACGCCGACGAAGTGGCTGGGTTCCAGAAGCTGCTGTCCGATTCGCACTACGCAAATGTATCCATGCTCAAGCAGCCGGCCGCGCAGCTGAGCGCGCCGCAGCCGGTGGATCTCGTCTTCACCTCGCAGAATTATCATGATTATCCAGATGCCTTTATGGGCAAGGTCGACCCCGTCGCATTCGACAAACAGGTTTATGCGGCGCTGAAGCCGGGTGGATTGTTCATCGTGATCGATCACGTTGCGCCGGCTGGTTCGGGCATGGCCGATACGGATACGTTGCATCGCATCGATCCGGAGATCGTGAAAAAGCAGGTAGAAGCGGCGGGTTTCGTGTTTGCGGGCGAGAGCGGCATATTGCGCAACCCGGACGACCCGCATACCAACAAAGTGTTCGACAAGTCGATACGCGGCCACACCGACCAGTTTATGTTCCGGTTCCGCAAACCCGATTGACGGTTGCGGTCTTCTCCCCTTCGATAA
>Ga0335072_10017942_pt1 | contig 9998 bp, 9 predicted proteins | sample Lox_Sample_21_FD_206725 | JGI IMG/M metagenome (GOLD analysis project Ga0335072, IMG submission 206725) | Soil microbial communities from Loxahatchee National Wildlife Refuge, Florida, United States - Lox_Sample_2.1 | ecosystem: Environmental > Terrestrial > Soil > Wetlands | place: USA: Florida...
TGCTACCAGTTCCGGGTCACCCGCAACAGCGATCTCTTCGTCGACGAGGAGGAAATCGACGACCTGCGCCGGGCGCTGGAAGGCGAGCTGGCGCACCGGCGCTACGGCGCCGCGGTCAGGCTCGAGACTTCCAACGACTGCCCGCCCGACATCGTGGAATTCCTGCGGCAGCAGTTCTCGCTGCACGAGGTGGACACCTACAGCGTGCCGGGCCCGGTCAACCTCAACCGCCTGTCGGCGGTGTACGACCTGGTGCAGCGGCCGGACCTCAAATACCCGCTTTTCACGCCGGGCATGCCCAAGCGCCTGCTGAGCAACACCGACCTCTTCGCCGTCATCCGCCACAAAGACCTGCTGCTGCACCATCCCTACCAGAGCTTCGCGCCGGTGATGGATTTCCTGCGGCAGGCGGCGACCGATCCCAACGTGCTCGCAATCAAGCAGACGCTTTATCGCACGGGCAACGACTCACCGATCGTGGACGCGCTGGTTGCCGCGGCGGGCGCCGGCAAGGACGTCACGGTGATCATCGAGCTGCGCGCGCGCTTCGATGAGGAAGCCAACATCGAGCTGTCGAACCGCCTGCAGGAGGCGGGCGCGCACGTCATGTACGGCGTCGTGGGCTACAAGACGCACGCCAAACTGGCGATGGTGGTCCGGCGGGAGCCGGGCGGCATCCGACGCTACTGCCACCTCGGCACAGGCAACTACCACCCCAAGACGGCGCGGGCGTACACGGATTACGGCCTTTTCACGTGCAACGAGCAGGTTGGCCAGGACGTGCACGAGCTCTTCCTGCAGCTCACCAGCCTGACGCAGACGCCGAAGCTCAACCGCCTCGTCCAGTCGCCGTTCGGCCTGCACGACACCTTCATCGCCAAGCTGGATCGCGAGACCGAGCACGCGCGCGCCGGGCGGGCGGCCCGCGTCATCCTCAAGATGAACGCGCTGGTGGAGCAGCAGTCGATCGAAGCGCTCTACCGCGCCTCGCGCGCCGGCGTGAAGATCGACCTGATCGTGCGCGGCATCTGCGCGCTGCGGCCCGGAGTGCCCGGCGTCTCCGAAAACATCACCGTGCGCTCGATCGTCGGCCGCTTCCTCGAGCACTCGCGCGCCTTCTACTTCGAGAACGGCGGCGAGCCGGAGCTCTACTGCAGCAGCGCGGACTGGATGGAGCGCAACTTCTTCCGCCGCGTGGAGGTGGCCTTCCCCATCCAGCGCGGCTCGCACCGGGAGCGGATCCTCGAGGACCTGACACGCTACCTCGACGACAACTCACAGGCGTGGACGCTGCATTCCGACGGGAAGTATCACCGCTCGTCGCCGAGCGGCGAGAAGCCCAGGAACGCGCAGGCGGAGCTGCTCGCGAATTACGCCGCGGGGTCGCTGCTTGGATCGGCGGCGGCCGAGAGCACCTGAGTGAGCGGCCCAGGGCCGTTCCCTGGGCCGCGAGGTCGAAAGCGCACGAGCCGCTGGCCAAAAGCTAACGCACCCGGCTGAATATCCGCAGGCGCACGCCCGCGGCGCGCAGGTAATCCACTTCCTGCTGCAGGTCGGCGGAGGTCAGCGGGTGGTCCTTCAGCCAGCGCGCGGGGAAGCGCAGCTCGAGCGACCTCGATCCCGGCGTCAGGGTGATCGGCGGCAGCGCGACGGGGCTGCGGCCGCGGTGCAACAGCACGGCCAGCCTCAGGATGATGATGAGGTAGACCGCGGTGCGGTCCCAGGGCGGCACCAGCTCCTCCAGGCCCTCCAGCCCGAGCTTGCGGCGATGGCCGCCGACCATCCGCGCCAGCAGGCGCTGCTCCTCGCGCGAGAACCCGGGCATGTCGGCGTTCTCGAGCAGATAGGCGCCGTGGCGGTGGTAGCCGCTGTGGGAGACATCCAGCCCGATCTCGTGCAGCCGCGCCGCCCATTGCAACGCGACTTCGGCGGGCGGGTCGCCCTGCAGCTTCCAGGTCTCCCGCGTCTGCTCCAGGAAATTGAGCGCGGTCGCTTCCACCCGCTCGGCCTGCGCGAAATCGACGTGATAGCGCTGTTGCATGCCGCGGACGGTGCGGTCGCGTGCGTCCTCGTCCGTGTAGCGGCCCACCATGTCGTACAGCAGGCCCTCGCGCATGGCGCCGTCGGCGATGCGCATCTCCTTCAGATCCAGCTGCTCGAACACCTCGAAAAGGATGGCGAGGCCGCCGGGGAAGACCGGCCGGCGATCCTCGGTCAGGGGCGCGAGCTTGAGCTCCCGCACGTGGCCCGCTTCGATCACGTAGCCGATGATGCGCTGCAGGCCGGCGGGGGTGATGGTGAGCGCCTGGGGGTCGAGCTCCCGGATGGCCTCGCCGATGGCCCTGACGGTGCCGGAGCTGCCCGCCGAGCGGTCCCAGCCGCGGCGCTTGAAGGCGGCCCGCACCGGCTCCAGCTCCAGGCGCGCGGCCATGCAGGCGCCGGCCATGCGCTTGGCGGAGATCTTGCCGTCGCGGAAGAAGCGCTCGCTCAGGCTGACGCAGCCCATCTGCAGGCTCTCGAGGTCGAGCGGCGCCAGCCCCTCGCCGATGATCATCTCCGTGCTGCCGCCGCCGATGTCGACCACCAGGCGCTTGCCGGGCTCGCTCGGCATGTTGTGCGCCACGCCGGCATAGATGAGGCGCGCCTCTTCCATGCCGGAGATGATCTCGATCGGGTGGCCCAGCGCCTCGCGGGCGCGCTCGAGGAAGGCCTGCTTGCGGTGGGCCAGCCGCAGGGCGTTCGTGCCTACGACACGGACGCTGTCCGCACGCATGTCGCGCAGCCGCTGCCCGAAGCGCTGCAGGCAAGCGAGCGCCCGTGCCGCCGCCTCCTTGTCGATCCGGCCGTTCTCCGCGACGCCGGCCGCAAGACGCACCATCTCACGCAGACGGTCGATGATGACGAGCTGGCCGTGCGTGTAGCGCGCCACGACCATGTGGAAGCTGTTGGAGCCGAGATCGACGGCAGCGAGAACGTCGGGGACGGGACGGGCCGCCGGCTCCGCTTTGGCTTTCTGGCTTTCGCGGACGGGGGCGGCGGGAGGCACGCGGCTGGGCGGGGGTTCAGGCGGCCGAGAAGGAGGACCCACAGCCGCAGGTGGTCGCGGCGTTGGGGTTGCGGATCACGAACTGCGCGCCGTCCAGGCCCTCGCGGTAATCGATCTCCGCGCCCATGAGGTACTGCACGCTCATGGGGTCGATCAGCAGCTTCACCCCGAGGTTCTCGATGCAGGTGTCGCCGTCCTGGACCTGCTCATCGAACTCGAAGCCGTACTGCAGCCCGGAGCAGCCGCCGCCCTGCACGAAGACGCGCAGCATCAGATTCGGATTGCCCTCACCCTTGATCAGGTCGCCGACCTTGCGGGCGGCGGCGTCGGTGAAGAGCAGTGCGGGTGCTTCCAGCGAGGCTTCCACGGTACTCATTGCTCCAGTCTAGAAGGCCCTGCCGCGGGCGTCAAAAGAGGCCGAATCAGGCCTGCTTCCCGGCCCCTTTGGCGGGCTCGGCAGGCTCGGCCGGCGCCTCGAGACGGACCAGCTTGCCCGCGATCCGGGCGCCCAGGGTCATCTCGATGATGCCGTAGTAAACGTTGCCCTCCACGCGCGCGCTCGCCCCGAGGACGACCCGCCCCCGGGCCACGATGTCACCCCGGACGCTGCCGTGCAGGACCAGATCGGTGACTTCCACCGGTCCCTCTATGGAGCCGGTATCGCTGACTGACAAGGAGGCCGGGGTCTTGGGGTCCGCCCGGACGCCCCCCGCCACCTGGCCGTCCAGATGCAGGCCGCCGGCGAACTCGAGGTCGCCGTTGACCCGCACCGACCGGGCAATCAGCGTATCGATGCGCGGCGGCTTGCCATCGCGGTTGAACGGATTACTCATGGCGCAAGGACCGCACTCCAGGGGAAGGTCTGTGTCAACGGCGCGATGTCCTTGCGGGAGGAGCTGACCTCGACCGTCAGATGCTCCGGGCGAAAGCCGGCCGGCAGGGCGACGGGCTGGTCGAGCTCCTGGAAGTATCGGAAGTCATAGGGAACGTCGGCCGCAACGCCATCCGCCAGCGCCTGGCCGGCCACGGTCGACGGCTTCCCGCCGGCGTCCTGGCCATCGACCGTCAGGTCGATGTTCCCAGTCGTCATGCCGTCGGTCTTGCCGGCCCGAACCAGGGACACATGCACCACGAAATGACCCGCCGTCTTGGCGGAGGACAGGCGCACGGTGCCGACGCGCACGCCGATCGCCGGGGCCCCCTCGGCGACCACGGCGCGGTAGAACTCCAGCTCCTCGGTCTGGCGGGCCACCTGGGCCTGCAGATCGCCGATGGTGCGGGAGACGACCTGGTCCTCGCGCTTCTGGCCGGCATCGACGGTCTGCAGCTCGATGATGCGGCCCTGGAGGGCGGTGTTGGAGCTCTCGAGCTGCCGGATGGAGTGGTCGAGCCGTGTCCGCTCCTGCAGGGCCGACACGACGTTGTAGCCGGCGTGGTATTGCCCGAACTCGAAGGCTGCGCCGAGCCCCAGGAGCACCAGGACGGCGAGCGAGCCGGCCAGGATCAGCCGCCGCATCGGCGCGTGCGGACGGATCACCAGCTCCGGCTGTCCGCTTTTCATGCGCTACGCGCGGGTCTCAGCGGGGTGCGCGCGACTTCTTCCCACCAGCTGGGGAGGGGCGGCGGACCGTCGGGGAAGGCCATGGGCGCGAGCTCCTGCAGCGCACGCTGATACACGGCGCGCTTGAAGTAGATGACCTCCCGGACGGGGTCCCAGAAACTTGCCCATCGTGATTCGTCGAACTCCGGCTCCTCCGTGCGCCTGAAGTCAAACCTCGCCGGCTCGCGCCGCAGCCGCAGCAGGAACCAGCGCTGCTTCTGGCCGATGCAGAGCGGTTTCTGGTTGCGTCGGACGTAGCGGGCCGGCAGCCGGTAGCGCAGCCAGCGAGCGGTGTGCCCGACCAGCTCGACGTCCTCCGGCTCCAGGCCGATCTCCTCGTTGAGCTCGCGCAGCGCGGCCTGCTCGAGGCTCTCGCCGACCCGCATGCCGCCCTGCGGGAACTGCCAGCCCCGCCCGCCGGTCCGGCGTCCGAGAAAGACCTCTCCGGTGCCGCGCATCAGCACGATGCCGACGTTGGCGCGAAAGCCGTCCGAGTCGATTAGGTCTCTGACCATGCGAGGCTTTTATCAAGCGCGGTCTGTACTGGGCAAGCTCCAGCTTCTAGGCTACCCGCTCCCCCACCCCGGCGGCTGTGATTTGAAGTCGGTTTCCACCTGGAAAGGCCTCGCGGTCCTACTGCTGCTCGCGGTCGCGGTGTTCATGGGCTCGCTGCTGGTCGGCAGCGCCGAGCTGCCGCCGGGGCGCATCCTGGCGGCACTGTTGGGCTCCGGCGACAGCGTGGCGCGAAGTGTGACGCTTGCGGTGCGGCTGCCGCGCACCCTGGCGGCGTTCGGAGTGGGGAGTCTGCTCGCGCTGGCGGGCGTGCTTCTCCAGGCGCTGTTCCGCAACCCGCTCGCGGACCCGTTCGTGCTCGGCGTGTCCGGGGGCGCGGCAGTGGGGGCGTTGCTGGCCATGATGGCGGGCGCCGCGATGTTGACGATTCAGGGATCGGCGGTGGCGGGCGCCGTGGCTGCCGTCGTGATTGTTCACCTGCTTGCCCGTAGCGGGGGGACGACGCGCCTGCTGCTGACGGGCGTGGTGCTGGCGAGCGCGTGCGGCGCGGTCGTGACGGTGCTGCTGTCGGTCGCGGACGCTTCGAGCCTTCGCGGCATGGTGTTCTGGCTGGCGGGGGACCTGGAGTGGGCGGTCAACCCCTGGGCGAGCGCGCTCACTGCAGTCGGCGCCGTCGTTTTCGCGGTCCTGTTGGCCCGTCCGCTCAACGTGCTGGCAGCGGGTGAGCTACGCGCGCGCAGCGTCGGCATGAATCTGGAGGCCTGGCGAAGCTTCGTGTTCGTGGGGTGCGCCGCTTTGACGGCGGTCGCGGTCGTGAGCGCCGGGACGGTGGGCTTCGTCGGGCTCGTCACTCCACATCTCGTGCGGCTGTCGTTCCGGACGAGCGATCATCGCGTGGTCGCGCCGGCATCGGCGCTGCTCGGCGGGACACTCCTGGCCTGCGCCGACGTGGCGGCCCGGACGGTGGTGGCTCCGCGGCAGTTGCCCGTCGGGGCGATCATGGCGCTCGTCGGCGCGCCGCTCTTCATTGCGCTGCTGCGCCGGCGGGCCTGACGGAAGTTATTTGACGACGTTCTTCGACGTCGCGACGCGGTCGCGCCCGGCGCTCTTGGCGCGGTAGAGCGCCGCATCGGCCTCGGCGATCAGGCGCTCCGCGACGACCTTGAAGTCGCGCGTGCCGGGATCGGGCGCGGCGGCCGCGACGCCGATCGAGAGAGTCACCGTCTCCGCCGCGTGGCCGCCGATCGACACGGGCTGGCTGCGCACGGCCTCCAACACGCGGGCGGCGACCCGCTCGCCGTCGGCAATGCCGCCCTGCGGCAGCACGATCGCGAACTCGTCGCCGCCGAAGCGGGCGCCGGTGTCGCTGGTGCGCATCTCCATGTCGATCCGCTGCGCCACTTCCCGCAGCACGGCGTCGCCGGCAAGATGGCCGTACTGGTCGTTGATCCGCTTGAAGTGATCGACGTCGATCATCAGGCAGGCGACGGGTTGCTTGGCGCGCTGGGCGCGCGCCAGCTCTTCCTTCAGGCGGTCATGCAGGTATCGCCGATTGTGGAATCCTGTCAGGAAGTCCGTCAGGCCGCTGCGTACCAGCCGTGCGCGGTTGACGGCGTTCTCGATGCAGATGGCCGACACGACGCCGAGATGGGCGAGGAAGTCGCTGGCCAGGTCGCTGGTGAAACGCCGTGCATCGGTACTGTAGAAAACCAACACGCCGTCGAGCCGCTCCTGGCGCATCAGCGGCAGTAAAGCCAGGCTGCCGCCGCCGCGGATGCCGGGCAGCAGCAGCTCGTGATCGGCGAGGCGGAACGGCCCCAGCCAGGGCTTCTCCAGGTGGGCGACCTGGGGCGACTCGGCGCTGAGCGCATCGACGAAGTGGACGCCCTCGAGCTCCTCGAACAGCGTGCCGTCGCCCGAGAGCAGATGCCGGATCTCGTGCTGCGGGTCCTGCAGATGCAGCGTCACCGCATCGAGCTGGTACGACTGGCGCAGGCCCTGGATGAGGCGCTGCAGCAGCTGCGCCGGCTGCCCGGCGCGCAACAGCTCGAGCTCCCGCTCCTGGGTCTTGCGGAACAGCGATTCGTTGCGGCTGACCTCCTCGGTCAGCTCCCGCAGCCGCGCCCGCAGCCGCTCGTTCTCCTCCTCGAGCGCCTTCAGACGGTCCGGAGTCATGGCGAGACTCATCAACCCTCGCGCTAGGCGCGCCTCTGCGCGACGTTACGGCGGTCTTCGAGATAATCGCGTCCGCGCTGCATCAGGGCGACGAAGACGTCGTGATCGCGGGACAGCACCGCCGCCCGCAGGCGCTCGACCGCCTGCGAGAGCGCCTCGAGCGATTCCGCGCCGTAGTCGTTCAGGCTCTGGATTTCGTAATACAACTCCGGGCTCTCCTGCGCCACGCGCGCCGCCACGTCGAGCTGCGCGTCGAAGGTCGTACTCGAGAGCTTGGCCAGCCGCGGCGCCGCTTCACCGCTCTCGGCGAGCGCGGTGAAGAAGGCGATGTTGAGCGCATGCGACAGGCCGAGCACGTAGGCGATCAGCCGGTCGTGATCGTCGAGGCTCATCACCACCTGCTCCGCCATGGTGGAGGCGAAGAGCGCGCGCGCTTCGGCCAGCGCCTCGGCGTTACCCAGGTCCACGAAGATGACGTGCCTGCCGGAGAGCAGCTCCGTGTCGGGTCCGAACATCGGATGGATGGAGGTGACCCGGCAGCCGTGCGACTTGAGCGCCATCAGTCCCGCGCGCAGCGGCGACTTCAGCGACCCGACGTCGAAGATGACGCCGCGCGGCCGGCGCAGCGCCAGGTCGCGCAGGATCGCATCGGTGACACCGAGCGGCGTGGCCAGCACGATGTAGTCGTGTTTGAGATCCGTCGTGTGCCAGTCCGCCACGCGCGGCACACCGTCCGGCCCACCGTGAGGATCCGCCACCTCCACGCTGAACCCCTGCGACGACAGGAACTGGACGAACCAACGCCCCATCTTGCCGCCGCCGCCGACGACGAGTGCCCGCCGCCCAGAGCCCGCGCCGCGCGCCGCTACGCTCGCCTGCTCCTGGGTCGTGAGGGAGGATCGGATGAGGAGGCGTAACAGCTCCTCGGCAAGAGCCGGTGACACGCCGGCCTCCACGGCCGCCGCGCGCGCGCCCTCGATCACCTCGCGCTCACGCTCGTAATCCCGGGTCGGATGGCCCGTCGCCCGCTTGACGCGAGCCACTTCACCGCTCAATGCCTTGCGCTCGCCGACCAGCTTGAGCAGCTGGCGATCGATCTCGGTCAGGCGGCGCCGCAGATCCTCCAGGGTCAGGTTGTCCCGCGTCATAAAGCGTCTTCCGGAAAGCCGAAGCTGTGGGTGCGAACATCCCTTATACCTTGGGGTCGCGCGAGAATCGACGCACAACTAATATGTCGACATCATGCGACACACCGAGCTGCTTCCCGAGCCTCTCCCGCTGGAGCCCCTGGTCGTCCTCAACCGCTGGATGGCCGAGGCCTGGCAGCACCGGCTGCAGCCGAACCCCAACGCCATGGTGCTGGCCACCAGCGACCCGGCCGGACGGCCCACGGCGCGGGTGGTGCTCTGTAAAGAGGTGGTCCCGGTGCCGGGGTTTCTGGTCTTCTACACCAATTACCTGTCGCGCAAGGGGCGGCAGCTGGCGGAGAACCCGCGGGCGGCGGCCGTGATCCACTGGGATGCGCTGCACCGCCAGGTGCGGGTCGAGGGGCCGGTGCTGCAGGCGCCCGCCGCCGACAGCGACGCCTACTTCGCCTCGCGGCCGTGGCCCAGCCGGATAGGCGCCTGGGCCAGTGCGCAGAGCGAGCCGGTGGCCTCCCGCGAGGCGCTGCTCGAGGCGGTGGCCGGCACGGCCGAGCGCTTCGGCACGCCCATCCCGGGCCGGCCGGGTGTCGAGACCGACCACGACATCGTCATCCCCCGGCCGCCGCACTGGGGCGGCTATCACCTGTGGGCGGACTGCGTGGAGCTCTGGGTGGAAGGCGAAGCCCGGGTGCATGACCGTGCGCGCTGGACGCGCAAGCTCACGGAGCTGCCGGCTGGCTATTTCGAGGCCGAACCCTGGACGGCGACACGGCTGCAGCCTTGAGTGCGCTCGCCGCCAGCGGCCTCGAGGTCGCGGTGGGCATGCGGCGGTTGGTGGCGGCCCTGTCGCTGGAATTCTCCCCGGGGGAGTTCGTGGCCATCCTGGGGAGGAACGGCTCCGGGAAGACGCTGACGCTCCATACGCTCGCCGGGCTGCGGCGGCCGCAGGCGGGACAGGTGTATCTCGATGGCACCGCGATGGAGAGCCTCAGCCGGCGCTCGGTGGCCCTGCGCCTCGGGCTGCTGGCCCAGGACGTCGAGGAATCGTTCGTCACGACAGCTCTGGAGGCGGTGCTCGTGGGCAGGCATCCGCACCTCGAGCTGTGGCAGTGGGAGACGGCGGAGGACGATCGGATCGCGCGCGCGGCGCTGGCTGCGGTGGATCTGGAGGATTTCGCGGACCGGAGGACAGACACCCTGTCGGGCGGCGAGCTGCGGCGGGTGGCGGTGGCCGCACTGCTGGCGCAGCAGCCTTCGCTGTTCCTGCTCGATGAGCCCTCGAATCACCTCGATCCGGGGCACCAGCTAGGGATATTGCGGCTGTTCCGCGAGATGTGTGCCGCGGGTAAGACCGTCATCGCGACGCTGCATGATCCGACGGTGGCCGCGAGGTTCGCGGATCGCGTGCTGCTCCTTCACGGCGACGGCCGTTGGGAGGCTGGTCTGGCCTCCGAGCTGCTGACGGCGGAGAAACTGAGCGAGCTCTATCTGGCGCCGATGCTGGAGTGGGAGAAGGACG
>Ga0335072_10017943_pt1 | contig 9998 bp, 10 predicted proteins | sample Lox_Sample_21_FD_206725 | JGI IMG/M metagenome (GOLD analysis project Ga0335072, IMG submission 206725) | Soil microbial communities from Loxahatchee National Wildlife Refuge, Florida, United States - Lox_Sample_2.1 | ecosystem: Environmental > Terrestrial > Soil > Wetlands | place: USA: Florida...
AGCCACAGCCGACGGCGGTGGCCGCGCCGACGGAGACGTCCGCGCCGACGGAGACGGCCGCCCACCCTGGACCGGACTCCGCGCCGGCGCCCTCTCCAACGCACCGCCGGCGCCCGGCGATCCTCGCCGTCGACGACGAGCCGGCGGTCCTGGCGGCGATCGCCCGCGACCTGCGGCGGGGCTTCGGCGAGCGCTTCCGGGTGCTGCGGTCGGGCGGGGGCGAGGAGGCGCTGGCGATGCTGCAGGAGTTGCGGGCGCGGGGGGACGCGGTGGCGCTGCTGATCGCCGACCAGCGGATGCCGGGGATGCCGGGCACGCAGTACCTGAAGCAGGCCCGCGAGCTGGTGCCCGACGCCAAGCGGGTGCTGCTGACGGCCTACGCGGACACGGAGGCGGCGATCGCGGCGATCAACGAGGTGGCGCTGGACTATTACCTGCTCAAGCCGTGGGACCCGCCGGAGGAGCAGCTGTACCCGGTGCTGGAGGATCTGCTGACGACGTGGGAGGCGGGGGCGGCGCTGGAAGCGGGCGGGGTGCGCCTGATCGGCCACCGCTTCTCCAAGGAGTCCCACGACCTGCGCGACTTCCTGGTGCGCAATCGGGTGCCGGCGCGCTGGCTCGACGTGGAGCGCGACTCCGAGGCCCAGGAGCTGCTGAAGGTGGCCGGCGTGCAGGAGGGGCGACTGCCGGTGGCGCTGCTGGAGGACGGCGCGGTGCTGGAGCGCCCGACGATCATGGAGCTGGCGGAGCGCCTCGGGGTGGCGGGGGTGCCGGCGGCGGACCACTACGACCTGGTCGTCGTCGGCGGCGGCCCGGCTGGCCTGGCGGCGGCGGTGTACGGGGCGTCGGAGGGCCTGAAGACGGTGATGGTGGAGCGGGAGGCGCCCGGCGGGCAGGCGGGGCAGTCGAGCCGGATCGAGAACTATCTGGGCTTCCCGGCGGGCCTCAGCGGCTCGGACCTGGCGCGCCGGGCGACGGACCAGGCGCGGCGGCTGGGGGCGGAGCTGCTGACGGTGCAGGAGGCGGTGGGGCTGCGGGCGGAGGGCGCGGCGCGGCTGGTGGAGCTGAGCGGCGGGGGGGCGCTGAGCGCGAGCTGCGTGATCGTCGCCTCTGGGGTCTCCTACCGCCAGCTCGCCACCCCGGGCTTCCCCGAGCTGACCGGCGCCGGCATCTACTACGGGGCGGCCATGACGGAGGCGCGGGCCTGCGCCGACCAGAATGTGGTCGTGATCGGCGGAGCCAACTCGGCGGGCCAGGCGGCGGTCTACTTCAGCGGGTACGCGGCCCAGGTGACGATGCTCGTGCGTGGACCGGCGCTGGAGAGGTCGATGTCGCACTACCTGATCGAGCAGATCGCGGCGCGGCCGAACGTCGAGGTGCGCACCAGCACGGAGGCGGTATCGGCTGAGGGGGAGGGGGGGCGCCTGCGGCGCCTGGGGGTTGTTGGGCCGGACGGACCGACGACGCTGGCGGCGGATGCCTGTTTCGTGTTCATCGGGGCGGCCCCCCGGACGGACTGGCTCGACGGCGTCATCGCTCGCGACGCCCGGGGCTTCATCCTGGCGGGCCGAGACGCCCAGGCGGACGGCTGGCCGCTGGCGCGCGAGCCCTACATCCTGGAGACGACGCTGCCGGGGGTGTTCGTGGCGGGCGACGTGCGGGCGCGGTCGATCAAGCGGGTGGCGTCGGCGGTCGGCGAGGGCTCGATGGCGGTGTCGCTGATCCACGAGTACCTGGCGGAGGCATGAGCGGCGCATCCCCATCCGGCGGCGCCGGCGACGGGAGGGATGCCGCGGGGTCCGTGGAGAGCGCCGGAGCCGCCCCCGCGGACGGCGCGCCCCTGACCCTCGCCGAGCTGCGCTCGATCGACCTCTTCGAGGGCCTGGACGAGGCGGAGCTGGAGCGGCTGGCGGCGGTCGCAAGCGTACGCACCGTCGCCGCCGGGGAGACGATCGCCGACGACGGCGGCGAGCCCACCGCGATGCAGCTCCTGCTGGACGGGGAGGCGCGGGTGCTGATGATCGAGGGCGGGCGCGCCGAACCCGTCGGCCGCCAGCACGCGCCGACCTGGATGGGCGCGATCTCGGTGCTCACGGCGCGGCCGCGCGCGGTGCGGATGCAGGCCGAGACGCGCTGCCGCGTCGCCGACGTCCCCGCCGCCGACTTTCGTGCGCTGGCCCAGGCGCGGCCGGAGGTCAGCACGCGCGTGATGCGCAGCGTCGGCCCCGTCGCGAGCCGGATGGCCTCGATCGAACAGAACCGGGAGCGGCTGGCGTCGCTGGGGACGATGGCGGCGGGACTGGCGCACGAGCTGAACAACCCGGCGGCGGCCGCGCGGCGGGCGGCGTCGCAGCTGGTCGAGGCGTTGGAGGCGATCGACAGCGCGCTGCGGACGTTCGTGGCGGCGGGGGTCGAGCGGACCGAGGCCGAGCAGCTGGTGGCGCTGCAACAGGAGGCCGCGGCGGGGGCGGCGGATGCGGAGGCGCTCGACGCGCTGGCGGCGGCGGACGCCGAGGAGGAGCTGCTGGAGCGCCTGGAAGAGCTCGACGTGCCGGAGCCGTGGCGGCTGACGGAGCCGCTGGCGGCGGCGGGGGTGGACGAGGGCTGGCTCGAGCGGGTGGCGCAGGCGGCGGGTCCGGCGACGGGCGCCGCGCTGCGCTGGGTGGCGGCGAGCGTGACGGCGGGACGGCTGTCGGCGGAGCTGTGCTCCTCGACGGAGCGGATGACGGCGCTCGTGGGGGCGGTGAAGTCCTACGCCTACATGGACCGGGGCGATCTCGTCGAGGTGGATCTGCACGAGGGCATCGAGACGACGCTGACGCTGCTGGGCCACAAGCTCAAGCACACCGAGATCGCGGTGCGCCGCGACTACGACCGGACGCTGCCGAAGCTGACGGTGCACGGCTCGGAGCTGAACCAGGTGTGGACGAACCTGCTGGACAACGCGATCGACGCGCTGGGCGAGCGGGGGACGCTGGCGATCGCGACAAGCCGCGACGGCGACTGCGCGGTCGTGGAGATCGCCGACGACGGACCCGGGATCCCGGCGGAGCTGGCGGCGCGGATCTTCGACCCGTTCTTCACGACCAAGGACGTCGGCGCCGGCACGGGCCTGGGCCTGGCGACGGCGCGGCGGATCGTCGTCGACCGCCACGACGGCTCGTTGACGCTGGACAGCGAGCCGGGGCGTACAGTGTTTCGGGTGCGACTGCCTCTGACTCAGAATCGCGGCCGGGACGACCGTGGGCGGAGCGACCGTGAGCGGTCTACGGCCGCCGGCGACGGCACGCTCGGCGACGACGGGCTCTGCGAGAACGAAATCGGCGAGGGGAGCCCAACGTGAACGGCTGCTCCCACCTCGACAGCGTCAAGGTCACCGAGCTGCCGGAGGCGGTGGACGGCTGCGAGGACTGCCTGGCGATGGGAGGAAAGTGGCTGCACCTGCGGATCTGCCTGGAGTGCGGCCACGTCGCCTGCTGCGACGACTCCCCCAACCGGCACGCGACGGCTCACGCCCACGCCAGCGGGCACCCGATCATCCGCTCGCTGGAGCCGGGTGAGATCTGGTCGTGGTGCTATGTCGACGAGCTCCTGCTGCGCATACCCGAGGTGACGGGGCGGACGCGAATTCCTCCCTCGCCGCTGGGCGGGTGAGAGACGCGCCCTACCCGGCAGGCGTGGCACTCCCGTAGACGAAGAACTCCGAGGTCTTGGCGACGTCCACCCGCCAGCCGAGCGCGGCGATGCGGGGCTGCAGCTCGGCGGGCTGAAACCAGTGCTTGACGATGCGGAACTCGCGCCCGTCGGCAAGGCGGCGCAGCATGGTCTGCTCGCCGGGCGCCGGGATGTGGTCGGCGGCGGAGGCGCGCTGGGAGGGGGCGCTGTCGATGAAGAAGACGCGGCCGCCGGGGGCGAGCGAGCGAGCGACTTTCTCCCAGAAGGCGGCGAACAGCTCGGCGGGGACATGGGAGAGCCAGAAGCCAAAGAAGCAGACGTCGTGGGCGCGCGATGGCTCCCAGGCGAAGAGATCGGCCTCGACGTACTCGACGTATCCCTCCCGGACGCGCTCGCGGGCAAGCTCGATCGCCTCGGGTGAGGAGTCGATGGCGGTGACCCGGTCGGCGTGCGCGACCAGCCTCTGGGTCCAGAGCCCGGTGCCGCAGGCCAGCTCGACGACGTCGCCGGCGGGCGCGAATCGGTCGAGCGCCGCCTCGACGACGGCGGCGTCGGCGAACCAGCGCGCGTTGGCCTCGGTCCCACGGTCGTAGCGTCCGCGGCGAAACCACCAGTCGTCGTACTCGGCGGCGCGGGCGCGGTAGTAGCGAATCTGCTCTTGGATCTCGTCCATGGCCAGACCAAATTATAATCACAATCTGAGTTCTGACTGCAATCTCATTCTTTGCGACCCGCTCTCGTGCTTTGCGACCTACTCTCTAAAGTTCCAGGCGATGCCCGACGACCAAGCACCGACCCTGGCGCAGGGCACCGCGACGACCCGCCTGGATCTCGAGACCGACGAGCGCTTTCTCCCCCTACGCCGCCAGCTGGGGGTGAGCTCGTTCGGTATCAACCAGATCGCGATGGCGCCGGGCCAGCGCGGCCGGATCCACCGCCACGAGCGCCAGGAGGAGGTCTACCTGGTCCTGGAGGGCACCCTGACACTCGTGATCGAGGGCGAGGAGAGCGATCTCGGCGAGGACGAGCTGATCCGGGTGGCGCCGGGCCTGCGTAGGCAGCTGGTCAACCGCGGCCCGGGACGCCTGGTGCTGCTGGCGTTTGGGGGCGAGGGCGAGCACCGGGGCCGCGACGGCGAGGCATTCGTCTCCTGGGATGCAGCGAGCGGGGCCTCCCCGCAGGAGACCCCGCCGCCCGCGGATCTCGACCCGGCGGAGCTGCGCACCTCGGCGCAGACGCCCCCATCGGATGCGATGACCGGGCAGGGGGGCGCGACAACCCTCTCCAGCACGGCACCCGCCGTCGGCGCGACGGCCAGCGCCGAGGCTGACGCGTCGACCCTGAGCGCCGAGGCCGCGGCGGCCGGCGACGAGGCGGTCGCCTGTTACCTGAGGGCGTCGTCGGCGAACGACATCGATGCCCTGCTGACGACGCTGGCCCCCGGCGCCGAGCTGGTCTCTCCCATCTCGGGGCGGATGGTGTTCCGCGGCGAGCGCGACCTGCGTGCCCTGGCGAGCGCCGTCTACGGCAGTCTGCGGGGGCTGAGCTGGGGGCCGCCGATCGGGCGTGGCCGCGTGCGCCTGGCCATCGGCGAGGGGCGTGTCGCCGGCGCGCGGATCGCCGACGCCATGGTCTTCGAGCTCGACGAGCAGGGACGGATCGCCCGGGTGCGCCCCCACCTGCGCCCGTGGCTTGGGCTGACCGTCTTCGCACTCGCGATAGGGCCGCGCATGGCGCGCCATCCGGGGGTCGTCCTGCGAGCCCTGCGCGCGCCCTGAGGTGAGCTTCGCCAGCGCTTGCCCAGCCTCGGGCTCAGCTCTCCCCGGACTCCGTGAGCAGCGCGAGGTCTTCGAGATCGACGGGGCGGGCACTGGCGCGCTTCATGCTGATCAGATCGTCGCGTCCGGCCACGGCGATTGGCTTGTCGCCGAGCCGGATCTCCAGCGCGCGGCCCCGGAGATCGTCATAGGACGCGGCCCCGGGTGCGTCGTGCAGGACGTCGATGGCACCGTGCGGGGTGGCGAACTGCCACATCGTCGCGCGGGGGAGCATGGCGGCGTCGATCGCCAACCTCTCGGCGCCGGCATTCAGGACGCGAGCCTGCAGAGCGTTGAGGGCGTCGGCCAGCCGCGCGAGGTTGATCGGGTCTGGCCGCGGAAGGACGTCGATGTCGATCGTGGTGCGCATGTGACCGTGGGTCTGTACCGCGAGTCCGCCGACGATCACGTAGTCGACTCCGTGCGCATTGAGCGCATCGAGAATGCGCTCCGGGTCGAAGGCCTGTTCAGGCTCGCTCACGTCTTGCCTCGCTGCCGGCGCGGCGCATGGCGTCGGCGAGGCGATTGGCCGCCAGCGCGAGCTTGAAGCGTTCGCTTGGGGTGCGCTCGCGTAGGGCGGCGAGATGGAGGGGGTCCCAGCGGCCCGGCAGACGCCGCGCCCCGAGCTCGGGCTCGAGCCCCATGGCGAGCAGCAGGGCGCAGATGGTGTCCCACGTCGGCGTGGTCTTGCCGCTCTCGATCCGGCTGACCGCGGCCTGTGTGGTGCCGGCGCGCAGGGCGAGTCCCCGTTGGCTCAAGCCGAGCCGACGCCGATGCCCCTCGATGAGCTCTCCAATCTGCTTGATATAGAAAACTATATCGCGCTAGGGCTCAGTGGCTGTCGAGCACGCGGTCGATCAGCCCGTACTCGAGCGCCTGCTCGGCGGTGAAGAAGCGGTCGCGCTCCATGTCGCGGCGGACCTCCTCCTCGGATCGCCCGGTGCATTCGGCGTAGATCTCGTCGATCCGTTTGCGGACGTTGAGGATCTCGCGGGCGTGGATCTCGATGTCGGTGGACTGCCCTTCGAAGCCCGCCGAGGGCTGGTGGATGAGGATGCGGCTGTTGGGCAGCGCCGCCCGCTTGCCCTTGGTGCCGCCGGCGAGCAGCAGCGAGCCCATCGACATCGCGACGCCGACGCACATCGTCTGGATGTCGGGCTTGACGAAGCGCATGGTGTCGTAGATGGCCAGGCCAGAGTAGATCGAGCCGCCGGGCGAGTTGAGGTAGATCGAGATGTCCTTCTCGGGGTCCTCGGCCTCGAGGTGCAGGAGCTGGGCGACCACGAGGTTCGCCACCTGGTCGTCGATGGGGGTACCGAGGAAGATGATGCGCTCGTTGAGCAGACGCGAGTAGATGTCGAATTCGCGCTCCCCGCGCGCGGTGCGCTCGACGACCATGGGAACAAGTGGCATGACCTCACCCTACCCGCTGACGTCGCCGGCGGCATCGCCGGCCGCGCCGGTCGCTTCGTGCTCGTGGTCGGTGACGCCGCCGGCGGCATCGGCCGCTCCATTTTCCCCGCCTGCGCCGCTGCCATCGCTCTCACCGTCGGTGGACCCCGCTTCGCCGGCCGCCAGCCAGCCGAGCAGCGCGGCCCGGGCGAAGCGCCACTCGCCGCCGAGGTCGCGGCCGGGCAGCTCGCCGGCACGGGCGAGCCCGAGCACGACCTCCGGTGAAACCTGGAGCAGTTCGGCGGCGTCCTCGGCGGTCAGCACCTCGGATGCCGCGGCGGGACGAAATGCGTGGCGGCCGACTGTCAGCTCACCCTGATCCAACGTCTCGACGGTCACCCGCCGGCCTCCCCCGGTCTCAACCAGCCCTGCGGCCCCTGCCCGCGCTCCGGCCCCCGCCAGCCCCCCGGCCCCCGCCCGCGCTCCGGCCCGCGCCCGCAGAGACGCCGGCGAGTCGGGATCGACGTAGCGCTCGACCAGCCCGGAGACGAGGCTCTGCTTGGGAACCTGCAGCTCGAACGCCGCCCGGTCGAGTCGGCGGGCGTGCTCGGTCGGGATTCGCACGAACAGTGCCGCCGTGGCCTCCGCGCCACGGCCGCCGGAGCCGCCGGCGCCGCTCATTCGGGCCCGCCCGCCGGAGCCACGCCCGCGGAGCCACGCCCGGCGATGGGTTGGTGGGGGTTTGGCTGGGAGGACATGGTTTCGTCTGCACCTCGCTTCTGCCGGTTCGGCGGGACCATCAGCCGCGTTGCTTTGGCCACGGTTGCTTGCTATCTGGATATCAAGATAGCAAGCTTCGCCCTCGGATGGGGACCGCATGGATCTTCTTTTCGTACACCGTGCCTCAACCTAACCTTGGTTAGGTACCGTCGGGCCACCTCGCCAACCACCTGACGGCGACCCTCCCAACCACCTAACCACCGTTAGGTAAGCCCGGGGTGTCTACAAATTGATAGTCCGCATCCCCTGCTCGTCGTAGCGGGCCCCGGCGGCGACCGGCACGGCCGCCGCGATTCGCTCGGCCTCCTCCGCAGTCAGGACGACGTCGGCGGCGGCGAGGTTCTCCTCGAGATAGGCGCGCCGCTTGGTGCCCGGGATGGGCACGATGTCCGACCCCCTCCCCAACACCCAGGCCAGCGCGAGCTGACCCGGCGTGACGTCCTTCTCCCGCGCCAGCTCGCGGACCCGGGCGGCGAGCTCCTGGTTGCGCTGCAGGTTCTCACCCGTGAAGCGCGGCCCGTGGCGGCGGAAGTCGCCCTCTTCGAGCTCCTCGCCGGAGCTGAAGCGCCCGGCGAGGAAGCCCCGCCCGAGCGGCGAGTAGGCGACGAGCGCGATGCCGAGCTCCCGCAGGGTCGGCAGGACCTCGTCCTCGACGTCGCGGGTCCACAGGGAGTACTCGGTCTGGACGGCGGCGATGGGGTGCACGGCGTGGGCGCGGCGGATCGTCTCGGCGCTGGCCTCGGAGAGCCCGAGGTGGCGGACCTTGCCGGCGCGGACGAGCTCGGCCATGGCGCCGACGGTCTCCTCGATCGGCGTCCTGGGATCGACGCGGTGCTGGTAGTAGAGGTCGATGTGCTCGACGCCGAGGCGCCGCAGGGAGCCCTCGCAGGCCTCGCGGACGTAGGCCGGGCTGCCGTCGATGCGGCGGACGGGGGCGCCGCCGGCATCGGTGCCGACCCACTTGATCCCGAACTTCGTCGCCAGGAAGACCTGCTCGCGCCGGCCCTCGATGGCACGGCCGACGAGTTCCTCGTTGGTGTGCGGCCCGTACATGTCGGAGGTGTCCAGCAGGTCGCAGCCGAGCTCCAGGGCCCGCTGGATGGTGGCGATCGCCTCGCCCTCGTCGGTGGCGCCGTAGAAGGCGGACATGCCCATGCAGCCGAGGCCGATCTCGGCGACCTGGGGGCCGCCGGAGCCGAGTGTGCGCTTGTTCATGTCGATCCGATCCCTTCGTCGTGGCTTGCCAGATCCGGTCGCTGCGGTTGCGGACATAATGCCCATAGGTGTTCCCCCTGAACCTCCCCAACGTGCTGACGGTGCTGCGGATCATGCTCGTGCCTGTCCTGGTGGCGGCGCTGCTGGGAAACACGCCGGCCGGTGACGTCCTTGCCGCTGTCGTCTTCGCGCTGGCCTCGCTGACGGACTTCGTCGACGGCTATCTCGCGCGGTCGCGGGAATCGGTGACGACGTTCGGCAAGCTCATGGACCCCCTGGCGGACAAGCTGCTGATCGTGGCCGCCCTGCTGTCGCTGGTCTCGCTGCACCGCCTGGCGGCGTGGGTTGCGATGGTGATCATCGCCCGCGAGCTGACCGTCACGGTGCTGCGTCTCGGGGCAAGCCAGGCCGGGGTGGTGATCCCGGCGAACAACTTCGGCAAGCTCAAGACATGCCTGCAGATCGCGGCGATCCTGGCGGTGATCGCGGTCCACGGCAACCCGCCGTGGGTGTCAGCGCTGCTCTACCTGACGGTGCTCGTCACGGTGCTCTCGGGCCTGGACTTCATCTTCGGCCTGCGCCGGCGGATGGCGCAGCGGACGCACGGCGCCACGCCACGCCAGTCAGGCCCCTGAGCCGGCGCCGTCGAGCCACTGCTCGAGCGTGGTGTGCCGCGCGGCGGGCACCCCCGACTGAACCTCGTCGCGCAGCTCGCGCAGCAGTCCGTGACGCTCGGCGAGGACGTTGTGCCGGTGGATCGTCTCCAGGTTCTCCTGGCGAGCCGAGACGAAGCTTCCCCCGTCGAGCTCGGGGAAGGCGCGGACGACGCCGGCGAGCATCTCGCGCACGCAGTCCTCGACGAAGCGGGGGCGGCGGTGGGCCTTCTCGACGACCGAGGCCTCGTCGCTGCGCTTCATGAGCTCGTAGATCTCCGAGGACATGGCTCCCTCGACGATGCCGAGCAGGGTCTTGCCGTCGATCTCCGCCTCGCCGCCGGGTGGGCAGCCGATGTGCAGGGTGCCGAGGCCGCGCTGGTTGTGGGTCGCGACGGGCACGACGGCGAGGATGCGCTCGATCTGCTCCGCCGAGAAGCCCTCCTCCTCGGCGAGGCGCCCCCGC
>Ga0335072_10017944_pt1 | contig 9997 bp, 6 predicted proteins | sample Lox_Sample_21_FD_206725 | JGI IMG/M metagenome (GOLD analysis project Ga0335072, IMG submission 206725) | Soil microbial communities from Loxahatchee National Wildlife Refuge, Florida, United States - Lox_Sample_2.1 | ecosystem: Environmental > Terrestrial > Soil > Wetlands | place: USA: Florida...
CCCGTCTCGAAAACCTGGACGCGGTGGGTCATCAAATGTATTCAAAAAACCAGTGGCGCGAATACGGCGAGAGGGAAGGAGTGATGCTCTGGAACATAGTCATGTCGATTTGGGAAGTGGCTTTGTTGATCGAGCTAAGGAGAGACGATTAGCTGAATTACAGGGGAAAAGTGGAGATAATCGAGAAGTTAAAGGATTGGATTTTGAGCTGCTTAAGAAAGTTCGAAGTGGAGAATTTCAGATGCCTAAATTTGAGCTTGCGGATCCTACGTTGAGGGAGGATGAAGATTCAGAGGAGGAAAAGGAGGAGGAGGAGATGGACGATGAAGCAATTCTGGATGAACTATTGAAAATGGAAATTGAGTTGCAATTGGAGCAAGACAAAGCTGACAAGGCTGAAAAGGAGGAGGATGTTGGAGACGAGGAGACGAAGGTTGAGGCGAAGAATGAAGACCAAGTGTCCGCGACAACAATAGAATCAGCGGCTACAGAGGCGCAGAGTCGATTCAAACCCGTGGTTGATGCGAGGGTTTTGAAGCAGATGCGCAGAGAGAAAAAGAGACGAAAACTGGCTATGGAAGCTATGGATCGAGTTACAAATCCCATTGCTCCTCCGCCAGCGGCAAAAAAGTCACGAGCAGAGCTATTAGCGCAACTAAGGCAGATACAAGCTGCTAGAAACCAAGTAAAACCCGACATTACGGAGGCTACGACCGAAATCGTTGAACAAACGGAGGATCCGAACAAACCAGCACAACTGCCGATACGGAATACCGTTGTACCACCTTCTTTATTACCGCCTGGCAATCCTACGTCTGATACTGCCGGATTTTCAGATGGGACAGCAGTTAACCAATTGAAGGAACTATCGCCGCCACCTCGACAGCCTTCTCCATCGCCTCCAGCCCCAGTGCACGTTGGTGAGAACATGTTTTCAGACGAATCAGAACTATCCGACTACAATCCATATGCAGATGAGTCAGATGAAGAGGACGAAGAAGCTAACGGCAAAACCACAAAATCAGAGGATATTGCAACAGGGAAACGTAATTACTTTGGAGACAAGACCACAGAACCGGAAGACAAGCCTGCTGGTCCTATCACAATGGATCCACTTGTGGCAGCTGCGTTGCGGAAAGCGACTGCTGCGGCTGCTGCTGCGGAAAAGAAAGAAGTCACGGAAGTGAAGAAAGAGACTAAATCAAAGGGTATGAGTCTTGGTGGAGCTGGCGGAGTGTATGAGTTTGATGAGATCGATACTTGGGATGGTGAAGATGATGACGAGATCGGGACGACAAGGAAGAGGAAACGGAAGGATAAAAGTTAGATATGCACAAATTTATTTGGCTAGCTCGTTTCGTATGGCTTGTACATTTATACTTGTATAATGAAATTGCGGCAGGTGAAGCACCTTGAAGGATTCTCCTGTTCCTCGTGAAGAGTAACCTCGATAATTGATTGATCAATCGATCGACACGCATCGCAAAAAAGGTTTTTTGCAAGATTTTTGACAGAAAGTCAGAAACAAGCTTCCAGCGACCATGACCTCGTCAGCAGTGTCCCTATGGGACTCGATATTTACGCCAGGTCCCACTCCAATACTCGTGAGAGCTATGAATATTGCGTTTCTTGCTCTGATTGCTCTCCTGATACCCTTGATTTATGCCACGAGAAACATCCATGTCTTTCTTCTGACAGTGCTCGCAATTGGACTGTGGATTGCGATGCAATGGTATAGGTGCGCAAGAACAAAGTTAATGAAAGGTTTCTTACTGAGCTTGAAAAGGCAAAACAATCGGAAAGTCAAGTTGACCACGATAAGAAGGAGTAATAGTCTTACGGAACTTCTTGGATCATGACGACAGGACACGTTAGCACGGTGAGAAGTTAGTCGGGAGGAAGAGTGCTCCAAAAGGCAGGGTGATTGAGAGATGATGTTTCACGGAGATTAACCACAAGCTTGCATCTCATACACTTAAATCGGAGCTGTTGGAAAGGCGTAGTTGCATAATGCCAGCTGCGTAACTACAAAGATGCTATGAACTAAGAGCGATATTAATGAATTCACAACCACGCAAAGGTACCCGTGCCCCTAGCTGAATCCTTCAGTATCCATTCAAGGTCAACTTCAAATTTGGCAAAGTTTTGCCTCCCGTCATAGCTCTTTCTGAATCACTCTTAATTGCCGTCTCATTATCCTTTTCCTCTAATAGTTTTGCCTTTCTCCTATCTGCACGTCGTTTAACCCGTCGTAATGCAGTGAGAAGAGCCTCACATTCCTCTCCACCATCACTTTCGTTACTAGCTGCGTCCAAACGTTCGTAAGATTGCAACACACTCCCCAACTTGGTCTGGATAAAGTTCCATTCTGCAACGTCAATCGTGACTAACAATTTGGAATTACCTCGTGTCACTCCTCCAACTTTAAATCGTTCACGACGACGTTTCTTGAAATCCCGCTTGATACGTCGTCTTATTTCCTTCTCTACAAGTTCTCTTCGAGCTTCTTCTTCAGAATATCCAGCTTCGTCAGGTTCATCCCATGGTTCCATCATATAGTCATCAAAGGCAGACGATTCCACCTTTCTCTTTTTGGTTCTTACACGAACTACCATTAACACAGAAGCGAATAGGTATTACGATTATGAGCAGGCTCACCAGAAGTAAATCCTGGGCCAGTTTCAACAAAACTAGGTGCCGGAGCTTGAGATGGCTGCTTTTGGTAGCTAGGAGATTTGCTAGCTGAAGGTTTTGGCGGAGAGTGTGCAGGAGCATTGAGTACGAAACTGAGATCTCCAACCTTTGAAGACGGTTTACTATGTGGAGATTCCTCTTCGAAGGATTGATTTGGATCCTGATTTTCCGATTTTGTTTTTGTTCGAGATGCATGAGCGACCATGCTACTTGTTTTCGCCTTTCTACTGGCCACACCTCCGCGAGCCTTCTTGGACGTTTTATCGGGTTGTTCCTTGTCCTTGTTGTATAACTCGTTATCCAAGTAGCCTATTGTTAGACGAATTCAAGGTCATATGTTTCTTACGTCTTCTTTCTTCCTCCATTCGTCTGCCATATTCAAGTTCCTCTTCAGGGTCGAGATTTTCCGCATTCTCTTGATCTGGCGTGATGCTGTATAACTTGGGAACACGAACAGAACCAGGTAATTCGGTGGGGCCAAAAGGATTCAAATTTGGAGCGTCGGGACTTCCATCCGTTTCCAAGTAGTGCCAGCACAACCATAAAAACGCTCTAGCGCGACTCTCACTGGATAAACTTGTTCTATTGAACAAGTCGTAGAACTCGCGAGGTGGACTGAAATGTAATTCTGTCATCTTTTGACAATATGTGCCGAAGAGAAATATCAATGAGACTGGGGAAGTAAGTGGTTTTAGTCCTCTTTTGCGACATTCTAATAGTTGTTCCCATGTGAATGGTTCGTTGCGATCTTCTTGGACCCCTTTGAGTATGGATTTAATTCGAGGAGCATCTTGGAGAAGTTTTGCGTCTTGCTCTTGTCCAGACTGGAGAGACGGAATAGGATGATACGTTCGAAGTTGAGCACGCATTTCAGGGAAGACTGGTATCAACATTGCAAAGTGAGAGTGTACATGTCAACGTAGTATTCATTTTGCCAACGTTCACGAGAAGAGAGACCATAGCTACCCTGATAGCAAGCTCATTGTCACTCAATAATTTCTCCCGTACAACTCGAGAACACTTGCTGCTTCGAGACATAGATTCCACATATAGTTGCGAAAATGTCAATTTCCCTAACGAGGCATCGTAAGAGGATGTGAAGACTTTCTGGTCATTGCGGAATATGTGAGTAAGAAGAGCATACTGGATGTCCTTTCGCAACAAGGGCTTCCCGTCCGGTTTCTTGATTTGAGGTGTCTTTGCGAAAACGTAGATGGAACTAGACGGTTAGTTGTTTCAAGGGAAGAATGGGTACGGCCTGTCCAGTGTGCCCTTGTCGTTCTTGGAGCCTCGCGTTTTTGGGGCTGAAGGAGCCAGAGAATCGAAGCCGCTGTCGAGAGGGTCGCTCAGTAGCGGAGACCTTGATGACATTGGAGTTTCGTGGACCTCTCGGCAACTGTGAAGAGGTTTCCGTTCTCGTTACGAGAAGAAGGAGTTCGTATGGAGGGAGAAAATGGTTCCGTTCAGGACTGGTTTCAATCCTCGTTCACGAAAGTTTTCACGAAAGTCGCTGAACCGGTTGGCGTTGCGGAAAAGCTCTGATTTGATTGGCTCCTATTTGAGGACTCGTTGAGATACAGCACTAGGTCTATATTGGAGGTAGCGATGAACAAACCGAGGTAGCAAGTGAATCGCGAGTCAATTCTGGCAAGTTATACTATGAGCCAAAAACGGCAGACCATCTCTTAGAGATCAGATTCGATGAAGGATTTCATTCATTCCCTAATTGTTCAAATTTAAGATCTATCATAGTCCCACTGCAGCAATCTCATATCGAATGACCGGCACCCAAAGATTGATTGCGTCCAACAGAATTCTGACCTCATTCTTCATACCAGTAAACTTCCATGTTTTCTTATGATCAGTTCCCAAACTATAATCCCTCCAACAACAATTTACTCCGTAGACAATAAAAGACATTTCGCCTCCTCGAGGCGTGCAAGCCGCAATTATACAGTCGCTTAACCGGAATGCTCGCTTCGGGGTAGTATCCCGAGCAGTACGGTTTTCTTTGATGAGATAACCACCCGACGTCACGATGTACGGCTTCATAGGACGAGCAGCATACATGTACCATGGTAGGAAACGATTGAGATACAGAGACGCTCGAACCAGAGGCAAAACCCGAGGGTGTATATCGTTGAAGAATCGTAACTTGCGAGGCTCAGATTTCTGGAGAGGAAGACAAGGGTGATTCGAGAGGAAATTCTTCGATTCCTCGTCGTTGTCGATAACTATGGCATCTTTCCGAGAGAGAGCCTTGATTTTGAGATTCAGGTGCTTCACGGTATCCAGGTAGTCATTCACCACGTTGCGTATCGTACTGACGACGGCAGCTTCACATGTTTTGCATTCTTCCTGATGAATCACTGCAGCAACCCTTAGACTGTTGAACTTATTCAAAAACTCGTCCCGAAGAGATTGGTATCGCAACCAGAGCCGGTGAGGATCATCCCGTAGAAGAATTTTGCCTTTCACCAATTTAGAAAGTTGTATTGCATGCACCAGGGAGTTATATTCCACAATAGCTCGATTCCTTAAAGATTCCATTTCATCAAGACCTTGCATCCAAGCCTTCAGTGCTGTCTGTCTCTGCTTCAAGGTAGAATCTCTGGTATCTTTAATCTTCGATATGCTGGAATCGAGCAAATGTTCTCGATGTTTATCTTGTAACAGTGCAAGTTGCTCAGCATGGCCGCGTAGACAAGCTATATTCTGGTTGACACCGCCTTCAAGTACATATTGAAAGTCGAACTTTTGACCCATTGTGTTGAATTTCTCTGTGAACGATTCGAGTTTTGCCATTGCCCGATCGAAAGGCGAATCTTGTGGATATGGTGGAGAAACATTCCGTGAATGAAGCACGGACGGCTGAACGAGCGTTTGTTCGAGACCCTTAACAGCATCAAGATATATATTGCATAACGAATTGGCTGTTTCCTTCTGCGACTCGAAGTAGTTGCACAGAGACGTCAACAACTGTTCCCATTGATTAAAGCGCTCTATTAAAGGCGTAATAGGGTGAGGAAACGTCTCTAGCAAGATCGAAGGAGTTTCCTCTTGCAGGTGTCCATTGTGGTAGCTGTGTGAGGTGGACCCTTTCCCCATGTGTAGTCGTTGAGTTTTGTTTTTCATCGTATTCGGATTTTTGTGTTTTGCGACGCGGGTTTGGGTTCGAAAATCCTTCACCTTTTAAGTTTTAAGGCGTCTCTCGACTTGAAGTTCGTACAACCGCTTGGTTTCCTCCAAATGTGAAGCTTGCGCCGCTTTGAGGATGGTGCTATGTCATGTCACATAACGATAGCGACGGAGTCTTTGAATCTTCAAATACTGTTGAAATCCTTCATAGTGAGTTGCAAAAGCAACACCGTTGAAACCAACAGCATCACTTCTCTCTCCGAAATTTTCTTTTTTTAAAACCCCTTCTGCCAACTTCGAAATCGAAATTCAACACCTTTCAAGCCAAAATCTTGGAATGTCACAAATAGAGATATACTGAATGAATAACACCTCTTACGCTTATTGAACAAGTCCCTACTTGCAACTACCTTCATACCTTCATAATACGTTTGTTAAACACTCTGGGTCGAGGATGCATTCTACTCCTGATCCAATTTTACTTACAAACAAGAGCAACTTTGTTATTACTCACCGAGTGTGCGTGCATATGCAATGCACTCATCGGTCCTTTTTCAACAAAACATCTCCTGCCTCAAGTAGATAATGTGGAATCTTTTACACTACATCCTTAATGACACGTCTGACTATATAATTTACACAGCATGTCATGAATACAAAACTAAACGCCAGGAAAAGTCTACTACTCGAGTCTCCTACACTTTGTGTGAAGGATACAATCAATCCACTTCCATGTTGGTGGGAATCGATCCGTTATGCCATAATTTACCGATCTTATTTTCCCTTCTTCGTTCTTCCATATCTCGTCTCTCTTCCTCCTCAGAACCATCATCTTCTCTATCCCGAGGCACATTTTGCATTTGTACGCTTGGTGCATGACCTGTTCCTGTTCTTTTGATGTTTTCTAGCACGATCGACATAATTTTGTGTAAATATTCTCGAGAGTTGAGGTTTTCCATGTTGTTAGAAGGGACAGTGAGTGTATATGAGGGAGAAAAGTAGTCGTAATAGTCATTGTAGGGTAAATCTATGTAAGTTTCCGGATGTAAGAAGGAAATACCTGGTCCGATTCTTTGACCTACTAGGATGCCTGTTTCGTATGCCCATGCCCGTGCTACGTTTCGCATGGTATATCCACCACCTCCTAGAACCAGTACTGGGACACCAAACTTTAGGACAAACTCCACGCAGCTTGCATGACCTTCCATACTGAGATTGAAACAGCCTAGTTTGTCACCGGCAAGACTGTCTGCACCGCACTGCAGTACAATAGCTCCTGGACGGTACCATTCCATGACTTGATTGATTATGGGTTGGAATACGCTCTTATACCTATTTCTTAGCTCAACGAAGAACAGTCAACTACGATTCATCATCAATCCCATCTCGCATGGGAAAGTTCACGGCATAGTATTTCCCATTTCCAATTCCGTGATCTCGTAAGTCGCCTGTTCCAGGGAAGTATTCTCCATACTTGTGAAACGAGACCGTCATGACTCGATCCGTGGTATAAAATGCCCTTAGCGATCAGCAATTATCACAAAGGGATGCAAACTCTTCAACTCCATCGCCATGGTGTACATCAATATCAATATACAGCACCCGATTGTGATACCGTAATAATTCGATGATTCCTAAGACAATATCTGACGGTCAGTACTGCATTGAGGAGGAGAGTACCATTGACATAACAGAATCCACTGGCTTCACTTTTCTTGGCATGATGAAGACCGCCTGCCCAGTTTACGGCGATGTCGCATTTCAGTCGATTTAGTCGTGCTGCACCTTCCATACTTCCACCTCCTGAAATCCCACAGAATTCAAACAAGCCATCGAACACAGGACAATCATCACCGACATTAACTACCATCAACATTCGATTGCTCAATAAGAAGTTGTGGGGAGGCGTACATTTAGTCTGTTGAGAGGAGAATGCTGCCATGTTTTCGGGTGTCACTTTTGAGAGAAACTCGATATAATCGTCTGAATGGAATTGACACATTTCTTGTTTGGTAGCGGGTTTTGCACGCTGAAAGTTAGATTCGCTCCTGCTAAGAGAGTTTGGCGTAACATACATATATCTCCATGTTTTTGTAGAGGCCGTAGTTCATTATTAGGGAATGACACATTCGGATTCGATGTGGTTTCATAGGATGGCCAGGTCCATATGCGTAATTTCTACAACATCAGGAAAGGTCTTCTGCAAAGAGACATACCCTACATCGGCTATAACAAGGGAAGAAGTGGTTAGCTTTGACCTCGACAGAAAGGGGACCAGAGATCTTACAATCATAAAAGTAAGCAACTCCTATTCAACGTCAGTTTAACTCAACAAAGAAGGTGATACGTTTTTGAGACACTCCATTTCGAGCTATTGGCTCTGAAAGAATGGGTTGTTCCGTTGTGATCATGGTGAACTGGGGAAAAGATGGAGTGAAGGGGAAGAGATTGTCGTTTTGGTCAGAAGAAGATCGCAGACAGAACGCAAGAGAAATTTCCAAAACCACGTCAACAGCCGGCCGCACTGTCGATCATATCAATCTCGTCCTCCTCGCGAAGACCGAAGACGTTGGAGACGAATGGCTCAAATTTCAGATGGCGCTTTGAGGAAGGTATGTTGTCTTTCATGTTGAATGGATTGTCTAATGTCAGGTTCTTCAGGAGATCGAAACTCGAGCTATCACATCTGCTCAAGCTCTTCAACAAGTTAACGCACAAATCGCCGCGATCGAGCGCGAGAAGCGGGTATTACAGCTCACCCAGTCACAGCTGTCATCCTTCAAATCTGATACCCCGGCATATGTGGGAGTGGGGAAGATGTACCAACTGTCTTTGTGATCTCGCTTACGATTAGGTTCATACAACATGATCTGGATGCTATCAAACAGAATTTAGATCGCGAAATCAAGGAACAGAATGACAATGTTGAGAACCTGAAAAAGAAACAGCATTATCTGGATACAACATTCAAGAATGCACAATCCCATATAAATGAAATACTGGGTCGTCGATAGCAAATAAATTGTCTCTGCAATCGAATGTACTTATTATTCAAGTTGCACAACGGCGAGATTGTGCATTCACAATTTGATTACCAGGATAGATTAAGCTTTCAGAAATTGGAGAAAAAAGTGGTATCTATGCCCCCAAACACTCGAAAAAACACTCTTGAAACGCTACGGAATCGGAGTTCCGGATTGTTCATCGGGAGAATCCAGTAATCTGGTGTTAGCGAGATCCCATTGCGAGATGTATACGAGTATTGTTTCTCCAATCGTCCCTCTCCACCATGATAGAAATCGATCTTGTAATTGAGAAATTCACCGTCCGAAGTCACTACAAACAGATGTGGTTCATCTTTTGACATTCCCACTAAACATCCCGACTTACTCGAACCTAAAACCGTCAATCTCAATAAAGAAGGTTTGGTACTCGATGTTCGTTGAGGTAACTTGATATGCGCAAAATCTCGAGACGGTTCCCATATTTCAGTTACAGAAGTCGGTAACAAGGGTGCTAATGATGTAGCAAACTGTTTCCCTAATGACTGAGATGACTTCCGTATCTTTTGTGACATCGATCCATTCCGTCGTTTCTGTTCAATCACTCGATCCATATCGTCTCCGTCCACGCCCCCATCTGTGCTCACTGTGCTCGGACTACTTGGTCCTGACCGAGGATTTATCCAAGGTCTACTTGCTCCACCAACAGGACTAGTCGTAGTCTTTGGAGCAGAACATCTAAACAGATGTACAGTTTCAGTATCTGAGCCTACAACAAGATACTCGGCATTATGATTGAATGCCATACTCGTGATTCTAGCAGGATAACTCCCTCGTCGAAATTGGAAGAGTTTAGTCCCTTCTGGAATAGAAAATACTCGAATTACAGTGCCCTTATCCGAAGCTGTTGCTAATAAATCTCCTTTTGGTGAGAGTGCCAGAAGCGCAATTGGAGTTTTGTGAGCTGCGATAATGTTGACGGGAGTTAGAGAGAGGGTATCGAAAACGAGGACCTCGCCTGCCGTTTGGGTTTGAGCTGTTGAGGGTGTATGTGATGGTGTTGCAGTGGGACGATTGGAAGTTGGATGAGGAAAGACGAGATAACTGTTTTCTGCGGACGAGGAAAGCGAACAGATTCCTGAGGGATTAGAACCTGTTTCGAT
>Ga0335072_10017945_pt1 | contig 9997 bp, 8 predicted proteins | sample Lox_Sample_21_FD_206725 | JGI IMG/M metagenome (GOLD analysis project Ga0335072, IMG submission 206725) | Soil microbial communities from Loxahatchee National Wildlife Refuge, Florida, United States - Lox_Sample_2.1 | ecosystem: Environmental > Terrestrial > Soil > Wetlands | place: USA: Florida...
ATGCACTTTGATCTGAAATCATCTCACGGAGGCGTCGTGGCGCATAAGCACCGTACAATTTGGACAAGGATGCAACCACCGTTATCGCGTTTTGAATGATTGACTCTTCATTCTCCGAGAGTTTCACTTCGTGTTCAGCGATCTGCTTCTCCTCGATGCTTGCAAGTTGATTTAGCTCTCGTTCGCTGATTTCGTTATCGCTTGCGTGGAAGGCACTCTCAATTGGTGAGGGGAAGTCGTTTTGGGGACAAACACTTGGAATGAGGAGGTAACGCGCGTGGGCAAGAACGTCAACGAATAGCTTATCAATATGCTGCGTTCGGTGGCGTCTTGATCAGGATCGAAGTCCCGATGCAAGATGCCGTCCTTCACGCCTTTTCCGTAATCAGGGTGACTAAAAATCGTAGAAAGCGCGGTGGAGAATTGAGAGACTGGCCCCGCTGCCGCACCAGCTTCATAGCCCTCACGATATTCATTCATGTTTGTCGCGGATTTGGCTCGGCCCTGATTCGCAGGAACTGTTTCTGACCGCGACCAATCACTGTCAGAATGACAGTCCGTACCAACCGATGAGGAAAAAACACGCGATCTTCGCGCGCGACCGTAACTGATCCACTGGGGAGCCTTTCGATAAAAGAAATACAGTAGGCCGACGGTTATCGCCGTCGAAAGGATGGCACCGGTAAGGCTCGCGTTGAACAAGGCGACCAGCCCAACTATCAGATAGTAAAGCAAGGTCGCCGAAATGCCGAGCGCCGCAAGCGCAAGTGCCAAAAAAATACCCACGGCTAATATTCCCGGTATCAAAACAACCGCCAATAAAAGGACGACGCCTCCGATTAGAACCTGCAGAACGGGATCACTAGTCCAGCGCCACAGGAAAGCGCATTCTTGATAGGGGTCACGGTTGAGCGCAAGCGTCACGGTCAACCAAACGAAGGCCGCAAACGATGCAACCCAATATGCGAGTGCGAATCCACCCTTGTTATGTTGAGTATGCAACATGTGCTTATCAGTGGGCTGCCAGTTTTTTTCTCCCAGGCTGGGGCCTTATCCGATTCGAGCAGTTCGAAAGTACATGTGGAACCAGAGCAGTGCAAATCAGCTAGGCTTGAAGGTCACGCCACGCTAGTCGCCCCGCTCGCAGTGGCCGGACCGGATTGCCCGTAGCTTCGTCAACGCATCCTTCGCATCGTTCGCATCTATCCCCGTCCCGCGCATCTTAACTGCGAGATATTCCTTGTCAAGGCCTCGAAAATCCAAACTGCAGGGCGCCGGTTGAGCGACGACCCGAGCGGCCTGCTCGAACGTCCAACCATCAGGGACCCTAAGTCTAAACCGATTGGCGGGGACGAGGAGCCCCGAGGTCCATAGGTGAACCGGACCACAAAAACAAGGCGAAGGCTGCGGTCCCCGAGATCAAAACCTTTGCACCGTTAGACAGTTGTTGCTCCATGCGAAAGAATGCGTAGCCAGAAAAGAAGCCGCTGGCAAATCCCCCGCACGGCGCCGTGAGGAAGCGTAGGGAGCCGTGCTCATTGGCGCTCGAAGTGTCGCGCTTCAAGAAGGTAATCGTGAGGAACACGACCAGTGCCGCCAGGGAGACGAGAGCTACCCAAAGGAAAGAGTCATAGCTCATTTCTCCTTCGCACATCTGTCAGCAGAAGAGCCCGCAAATATAACCGAGCTGATATGCTTAACGGGAGTATACATTAGCCGGTTCAGCGATCTGTCAATTTATTAAATCGATCTTTTGGCCGCCTCAATTAGAAAAGACCGAATAGGTTCACCCGACTGAAATAGATGGCCTCTTTGCTGGCCGAAGCAGGCGCGATAACGCAAGTAGCTTAGAATCCGGATCACCGATCTCCGACCCTGAAATGTGCGAAACTTAGGTTTCAGTCGTGACGTCGGCAGCGTAGGACACACTGTCGGGATCACGGACGGTTGCCTCCCGCACGTTCGGAAGCCCATCGCGACATCCTAGCGAATTCGCTTTTTATTCTCCCTCCGGACAGTCAGTGTTATAATCGAACTCGCGATTTGGGATGTGGGATGCTGTAAGAAAACTCGCGTATTTGTTCCGAGCAAACGGTAAGGCTCGGCCTGTGTTCCTGTTGGGGGCGGGTGCATCTTTCCGGTCTGGCATCCCGCTGGCGGAAGAGGCCGTTCGGAAAATTGCTAAGGCTTCGTATGCACGGACCCAGTTCGGTTTGAGTATCCAGGACTACGGCGTGATGCCGAGTGACTGGGTTCCCTACCTTCAAAACCAGAAATGGTTCATTCACGATGAAGCTAGGTTCGGGGAAAATTTTCCGTTAGCGGTCGAGAATTTCCTGATCCCGCGAGAGTTCCGGAGAGAATTTTTCCAAGACATGATCCGTGCGTCGCAGGGACCGAGCAAAGGCTATCAAGCCCTCGCTCGCATGATGGTACGGAGGCTTGCTGGGACGGTTCTAACCGCAAATTTCGACTCGCTAGTTGCCGAAGCGCTGCGCGAACAACGGCCTAGGCCGCCCCTGATTATCGAGATCAAAACGCCGGACGATCTCGCGACCTTTGGTCTCGCGAAGGACTTTCAGATTGTTTACGTCCACGGCTCTGTCGAACACTACCGAGACAAGAATCTCACCGAAGAAACACAGCGGCTTGACGAAAGCCTAGTACAAAGAGTTCGGCCACTTCTCGCGGACTCCCCGCTCATCGTGATCGGTTATCGAGGCGCGGAGCCATCCATAATGCAACATCTCCTTCAGGACGGAATAAAAGAAAGTGGTGGATATCGCTGCGGAGTGTATTGGTGCGTTCGCTGTGGAGAGGATTTGCACCCGAAGGCCGAGGAGTTGCAGAGAGCGCTGGGTGGCAATTTCGTTTCTGTCGAAATCGATGGTTTCGATGAACTAATGCTGGCTCTGGACGCCGAACTAGAGAACGTGTCCTGGTATTCTGGCCCCTGCGATGCGTCTGCGACACCCGTTCCGCCCGTATCTCAACATCGATTCGATTTAGAACCCCTTGCCGGTAAGACGCTTCGAGATCTCGATCATGATTTGATCCTATCGACCCTGGCGCAATATTCTAAGCGCCTCAAGATTCCAGACATTACGAAGGATAACTATCTAATATTCTTAGAAAGACAGGGCTTTCTGCGAAAATCGCAAACCGGCTTGGTCCCATCCGTGGGGTGTTTCTTGCTTTTTGGGACGGATGTCCGCAGGCAGTTTCCTTACGCCCTTGTTGCGTTTACTCAAGACGGCAAGAGTCGGGTTATAATCGACGGCAATCTCATCACGCAGTTCCGCAGGCTCCTTGATATTCTGTCTTCCAGTGAGGTTAACCCACAGCTTCGTCTAAAGACAGAGCGCGGTGCCGAAGAACAAGACGCCTATCCGCCACGAGCCCTAACCGAAGTGGCCGTAAACCTTCTGGTTCATCGCGACTACAGCGCTGCGGATTACAGTCGGATCGATTTCACGCGGGGGCGCTCGCTCGCTTTCGAGAGTCCGGGTGGCTTGATGCCTACAATACGCAGAGGTGTCCACCCGGATGACAAGGGAAATTTCGTTCCGGTTCGCGGGCTAACCGAAATGCGGAATCCGCTTTTGGCGGATATTTTCTATGGGATCGGCTCTATGGATAAAGCTGGTTCCGGACTTGCCGACGTTCGTGAATTGGCAGAAGAGTTTGGAGGCCAGGCCGAATGCGCGGTTGGAGCTAACAACCTATGCGTACGCGTGTCGTTGTTCCAGCCCGTCCAAGAGATCCCAGCAAGTTCGCGGGTCGCGCGCCCCATTGCCAAGACAGAGCTATATGTCACGAATCTTCTTCCATTCCGCGTGTTGCCCAAACATGTTTACTGCCTACCGTTGCGGCCAAAGTTTGTTGAAACTCCCTTATTCGCCTCGGATGATGGCCCTCTCGAGGAACCACTGGCCATAAGGAGTTTGGGCTGCCTGCTGAGTTTCGCCGATTTTAGGAGATTCCCCGCGTTTGCAGACCGCGCGGGCCATCTGAATCATGTCGAGAGCTGGTCCTATGAGGATGTGATAAGAAAGCCCGACCGCAAACATTTATTCATTTGGCTCATCAATCTGCATTGGGAGTGCTTTCTGCGCAAGTGGCCGCTGATAGTAGAGAGCAAGAGGAAAAGAACGTTTTTCCGCCTGACGGGTGCGGAAAGTACGAGCATCACTTACACTTCCAAAATGGGCAGGAAGGCAACGCGAGATGTTGTAAAGAAGCGTGGAGAAGAACCTCGCATTTCGTTCGAGCACGAAGCGCTACATTACTCTGCGAAATCTTTCTTCGGGTCATGGGCATTAGAATTTCGCCCTACATACGTTTTTACCCGACGTGACGGGGAAACGCCCCTGGGGAGGCTCGCACAGACAAGGCGCGCGACCCGCCGCTTCAAGTTTGACCGCAATCCAAGCGTGGAGAACGACCTAGTATTTTGGGCGCGCTACTTTTCGCAGGGACAGCCCACGATAAGCATCGGTAATGTCGGGGTTGAGGACCTCATTCTAGATTCGGAATACGTCTCCGCCGAAGTTCCTAAATCGGGGCCCGAGGAGAAAAGCCTTGAAGCTACGAATTAGTCCGATTGCGGAACCCGACATCGAGGTTGGTGGCAGGGTAATAGGCAAGGAGCCGAAACTGATCCTCCCCGAGGGGGGACCGCTCGGATCAATCTTCTTCAATGGGGTAAAGCCCATCCCTCTGGGTTTGGTTGTTCTGCCTTCAAACAAAGCACGCCTCGTTGAATGGATGGATGCGATGCACACGCTTCTTTTGGATGATGAAAGCAACGCTCAGCGATTTCGCGCTTTCCCCGGAGACGAAAAGGCATTGCGCGCCCGCTTTGAACTGAGATTCGTCCGGGAACTGGACGAAGATAGGTTCAATCTAGCTCTGCAGCGGCCTTCCGACAAGAAATTTGAAGAGCTCCTGGAAATATACATCGAGTCGATCAGATCGTTGTTTATTGACCAAGGGCCAGCCTGTATCTTGGTTGATTTCCCAGAGGAGGTGGCAACGCTAAGAATCAGCAATCCGAAGCTGACTTTTGCCGAGCAGCGCGCGTTAGAACGGCTGCAGGCAGAAGAAGACGATCGCCAACTTGACTTATTCGAGCCAACCACAGAGGAAAAGAAAGCCGCCTCGGAATTAGCTCCCCAGGCCGAGGATTTGCTGTTCCGCGTGTTTCATAGGGCGCTAAAGGCAAAATGTATGCTCGAAAGAAATTGTGTACCGCTCCAGGTGATTCGCAGGCAGACGTACATTGATGAGGAAGCCAAACAGAGCAGGGCGACACGCGCTTGGAACCTTGGTGTTGCCCTTTACTATAAGTCTGGCAACATCCCATGGCAGCCCTATGACCTTGCTGCGGATACGTGTTTTGTTGGCGTGAGTTTCCATCATCTCAAAAGAAGGTCTGGCGATTTGGTCTACGCAAGCGTGGCTCAGGCGTTTTCAAACCAACTCGAACCGTTTGCGCTCCGTGGAGATACCGTTCCGAAAGAACAAACTAGAAACAAGCAGCCTTACCTTACGACCGACCAGGCTACGGTCCTCGCTCATCGCGTCATAGGGGAGTACAAAACACGCACGGGTGGCTCCCTCCCAACGAGGCTCGTCGTTCACAAAACCTCGCGTTACGAGCCGGAAGAAGTGAAGGGCTTTCGTGATGAGGTGCTCTCTTCGGTGCCAGCCTGCGATCTTGTTTCCCTGGCTCCGACTGGTTTCAGACTTCTCCGCCGCGGCGTGGAAGCCCCGGAACGTGGGACGCTGTGCACGGTCGAGGACTCAAATCACTATTTGTTCACAACCGGGTATGTTTCTGCCTGGAAGGAGTATCCTGGGCCGCACATTCCGGCCCCCATGGAAATTGGCGCTGCCAATCAGACGACTATCATTGAGCGCGCACGCGAGGTCCTTTCGCTCACTAAGGTGAATTGGAATAATGCGGATGGGATTGGACGATATCCGATCACAATCACCTTTGCTCGTCGCGTAGGAATCACAATGACAGAGCTGGAAGAGGACGATAAACCAAATTCACTATATCGGTATTACATGTAGGGTTAACTATCCAAATCCGCCCGCCGTACTTTTCGCTCCGTTTCGCGACATAGACGTCGCGCTCGCGAAGAATGATCTAGCTTTCCAAAAGGAGACGATCTAACTCTTGCAACACCCTTTGAGCGTCAGAACTTGAGAGGTAGGTTCTGCTAGGCGCTTGTCCAGAGTAACCAACAGGGACCAAAGTTCGGGGACCACCGGGAACCACAACTTCAGCCCGGACAACCGTGACCGCGGCAACATCCAAGGACACGTTCGTACAGTGAAAAATCTTCGGCGAGATCGAGTACGACTGCCCTGCAGACTGGATAAGGTTCTTTGTGGTTTCGATGGCTACCCTCTCGCCCGTTGGCACGACGGTATCAACACCATTAACTTGCTCGATCGTCGCAACGACGTATTCGCCAGTGGGGTCAGGTTTCAGGGATAACTCAACGTTCTCAATGTGCCCGATCAGTATGCGGCTCTGCAGCGTCCAGACATGATCGTGATAAGGTGTGATGGCGCTACTTGGCGGACGATGACGGGCTGGCCAATAGTGAAGTCTAAGAGCGACGGGGCCTTGCCGAAGCAGAGACACAAGATAGAACCCGAGCGGGTGCTGCATGCAGAGTAATTGAGCTCCGCGTTCCCGAAGTAGGAGCCCGGCCACGGTCCGAAGTGTGCCAAAATCGATCGCGCTTGGGCCGCCCTTCGCGACGAGTTGAAGAGTATCATCGAGATTCATAATCAGCCTCAGCGTCCACGGCTGTGCAACGATCTATGTTACCTTCTGCACGGCCCCGCCTCGACTTAATTTCACATCTGACTCAAAGAGCCAGAGGGTTGGCCGTTCACATCCTAGGGCTGCGAGTTGGACCTCTTCTGCGGTTGCGGTCGCTTCGGGAAGCCTGTCAGCTTCATGTCCTGCTGTTGGCCTGCCGACGATTGGAACCGTCGCCGCTTGTACAGGAACAATATCCTGCTCGAATCGAAACCACGCGGGAAAACGACCGCGGAGGTAGTAATCAGGCGTTGTTCCGTAGTCGGGTGAACTGATACCGTCGATGCTCGGCGGCGCGACTACCACGCGAGTGGCATATGCACTGTACAGCTCGAATATTCCGGAATGGAAAAGCAGAATGGGCACATGACGAGAGGCGTCTTCCGAGAATAGACTAGCTAGCACTCGACGAGGAATGTATTCAGACTGTCGGTACCACCAACCCCACCAGACATGGCCATATTGGCGAAGCACTTTGCGGTGTTCGGATACAGTTCCTCCCACTTCGGTAACGAAGTCTCTGAAGCGCAAGATAAGTCCCAGGGAAGCGACGTTTGTCACAGGGGGCTCTTTTCCCGTTCGATCCACACGGGCAGAATGCGGTGCCATAATTCACCTTGAGAGTCTCGCTCAATGCAGGTTCTCTTGACCAGGACCTCTTGCCAGTCCTTTCGTTCCAGTACTGAATTGACGTCAAGCGGCACGCGAATGCCGTCACCTGCCATAGCTGGCACGACCCGAAAGCCCCGTGGGATGAGTCGACGAACTTCATCAAGGGATATGCTGCTGGTCATTAGGAGCAATCGGCCGTCGGGCAACAGGAGCGATTCTAGAGCGCCGAGCAGATCTGCGCAGAGCCCCAGGCCGCCGACGGCCATCTGGTAGGCATCGGCGCCAGCGCCAGCGTCAGGCGGAGCATCAGGTATGTATGGAGGATTGCAGACTATAAGATTCACCGCTCGTGAGAATTCGCTCGACTTAAACCGCTCTGCCCTCACGTGAATCTCAGGAGCAACAGCATCGATCTTCGCACCGTTTATTTGAAGGTTCTTCAAGGTGCAAGTTACGGCCACCGGGTTAACATCAACGGCATACAACCGCCGAGTATTCTCTGCTGAGGCCAGAAGCACGCTCAATAGGCCATTTCCAGGGCCGACTTCGAGAGCGTCGATGAGCTCATTCTCAGGGAGATCCTCAATCCATTGCGCCAGTATTTCTGCCAGTAGGACCGTATCGATGCTTGGGCCGAAAACGTCCTCGCGTTGGCGGTCGACATGGACAAGAGCCCCGCGCTGAAATAACAGTTTGTCAACCGACAGCGCCGCTGCTTTAATCGAATTCCGCTGTTCCTGTGTGCCGGAAAGGAAATGCGAAAGCTCGAATACTCCACGCGGCTCCTCTTGCGCTGCTATTGGGCGAAGTGATACAGCTCCACCTGTGGTACGTCTATACGCTACGATGACGTTCAATCCCGTTCCGTGAAAGAAACAAAGTATCGCGCCTTGAGGTGGAAATGTGACGCGCTGGAATGCTGCGTCCAGTTTTAGCGTGAGCCTGTGATTGAGATCCTGCCACAGAAGGTGCATTAAGGTTTCGCCGCGCGTGAAGGTTCTTCTCGGGTCGTAAGCGTCAACGTTCCAAGTGATTGGGGTCATAATCCAATCGGCGATACCGGTACCTGAACATTGGGAGCGAATTAAAGTGGCTAGTCGTGCTGACTGTAAGATTCTAAATGCGTCTGGCAGACGTTGTTTATGAAGCGCTAAGTCGAACTGCTTAAAGTCACCGTGCTCTATTGCGGCACAAGCGCTTGATACGAGGTCCATTGCAAATTCCGTGTGAGGCGCTTCCACAATAGGGTCTCTCAAATCGCAAGCACAAAAACTTCGACAACCTAGAAAAGCATAGGATATTTTTCACGAATTATACCTTTCTTACGTATATCGGCAAATGAATCTACGATCTCGTCAGGTACAAAGTCATCCTTTTTGTATGTCTCTTGAATTCGGGAAGAACTCCAATGAGTAATCCGGAGAAGCGTAGCCATGTCCAGATTTGGGTTGTCGGGATCATCTTTCGCACCGTAGCGAGCCCAGATGGTCCGAATACCGAGTTTTGCTGCCGGCTCTAGATCTTTGGCCTTGCTGTCACCGATTGCCCACACGTCAGCCGACTTCATACCCAAGAATTCCAGAGCACGCTTGTAATGTTGTGGGTTAGGCTTGCACTCGCCCTGCGCTACTCCCCATACGCGCTGTGAGAGTAGTCGAGTGCGAACCCGCGTGTGCCCCGTTGGCACGAAACCCTTGTTAGCTGAATCGTCGTCTGATACCTCAAATCCCTCCCACGCGATTAGTCCACTCAATAGCGAATCCAGTCTCAAGTCGAATAGGCGGTGTTGGGCTCGATACACGGGTGAATTCGTTACGCCGATCACCACCACATCCTGACGGTGCAGCCATTCAAGAGTCTCACGAACGCCGGGGTAGGGAGCCAGATGCTTCCTACGGACACTATTGAAAGCGCCGCGTGCGAGTCCGACCAGCTGTCTAACACGTTCCAATTCCAACGATCTAACTGAATCGAGTTCCTGAACGACGAAGGCGTACTCCAAAGAACCGTGGCGCCTGAACACGGCCTTAAGCTCTTCGTAGAGTTGGTCCTCCTTCACGCGCAATTCCCTGGAAAGAACATGGACCATCGCACGTAGGCTAGGCGCGAAAAACGAAGGCCAGTCATACAATGTATTGTCTATGTCGGCGAGCAGGATGCGTTGTTGCATGAAAATTACTGTTGAGCTTGTTTCACAGTCGTTACCCACCTGATTGTACTGAATCCACGAGCGCTAGTTAAGTGAGGCCGTTCCTCATTAACGGTGAATTCTGCGTTCTGCATTTGGGGTTGTGTACTGCGCGAGACGAACATCGGGCATCTCTTGAGGATTTAACCGCCTACAAAATCATCTACAGCGGCGTAGACGAGAGACCAGAAGGCTCGGATAACTCATTGAAACGAATGGTCGGGGCGAGTGGATTTGAACCACCGGCCTCCTGGTCCCGAACCAGGCGCGCTAGCCAGGCTGCGCTACGCCCCGACGGATTACTACGGTGTCACAACAGTGTACGTTGGATTGCCTCCCGCGGCAACTTCCAC
>Ga0335072_10017947_pt1 | contig 9996 bp, 9 predicted proteins | sample Lox_Sample_21_FD_206725 | JGI IMG/M metagenome (GOLD analysis project Ga0335072, IMG submission 206725) | Soil microbial communities from Loxahatchee National Wildlife Refuge, Florida, United States - Lox_Sample_2.1 | ecosystem: Environmental > Terrestrial > Soil > Wetlands | place: USA: Florida...
TGACGGGACCGAGGATCGGCCCCAGCGCCAGCGGCAGGCTGATGGCCGCTATGAGGTTGCTGCTGGCGTGGCCGCCCGCTGCCCGCACCGCCAGCGTCTGCATGAGCGGGAAGATCAGCCCGGCCCCGAACCCCTGGAGCACCCGGAACCCGATCAGGCTGGCGTCGTTCCAGGACAGGGCGCACAGGATCGACCCGACGACGAAGATCCCGAGCGCTGTCATCCACGCCCGCTTGCCGCCCAGCCGCGCCTCCGCCCAGCCCGTCACCGGGATCGCGACCGCCAGCGCCAGCAGGTAGCCCGTGCTGACCCACTGGATCATCCCGACCGTGGAGTGCAGCCTGATCACCAGCGTGTGCAGCGCGATCGTGACGATCGTGGTGTCCAGGATCGCGGCGATCCCGCCGAAGATCAGCGCGGTGACCGCATGCCGCACCTCGGGCGTCAGGCCGGCCGTCGGCCCGGTCGGCGTAGTCGTGCCGGTCGCCATAACGCATCTCCTAATTAGATACTAGTCAGGATCTTATATCTGCCTCAGTGGCCAGCACAAGATACCAACTAGTTTCTTATTGAGGAGACGGTCCTGCCCCGCCGTCCGTGCCCGTCCGTGCACCCCCGCCCCCCAGGCCGGCATGCACGGGCGCAGCGGACGGCGGTGGCCCGCAATCGCGCCTCGAACGGCGTCCGCGCTGGCCAGCGGGGTGACGCGAGCGGAGCGAGCAAGCTGCCAAAAACCGTCGGCTCACCGCTGCGCGCCATCGCCCCGTAGACCGGCCAAATCCTTCGGAGCTCGGCGGGCTTCGCGCCGGAATGGCTGTTATGGGTGTCGTCCGTGGCGCCTGCACCCGACGGTCCTGGCGCACCGAGTCGGCGCTCGGGAGCGGGTGCTGGGGTCTCGGCTGGCCCAGCATCGGGGTCTCAGCCCGAGCCCCGGAGGTGCTCATGACCACCACGACCCAGTCGGCTGCACTCGTCCCCATCATGCCGGTGTTCACCAATACCGACCGGCTCGCCTTAGCCGGATTCCTCGCCGGCTACAGCGGCCTGACCCGGCAGGCCTACGAGCTGGACCTGCGCCAGTACGCGCCCTGGTGCCAGCACCACCAGATACACCTGTTCGCTGCCCGCCGCGCCGGCATCGAGTGCTTCGCCCGCGATCTGGAAGCCCACGGCCGCGCCCGCGCCACCATGACGCGTCGGCTGTGCACCATTGCCGGGTTCCACCGGTACGCCGTCGAAGAAGAACTCCTCGATCACTCACCCGGAAGCCGCCTCGCACGCCGACCCGCGCACCACCATGCGCTACGACCGGGCCCGCACCTCGCTGGACCGGCACGCCACCTATATCGTCGCCGCCTACGTCGCCGGGGCGGCCCGGTAGCAGCACGAACATTCACATCCGCCTGGCCGGAAACGGCCAGGCGGATCAATGGCACGAACAGTGACCCACCACACGCCCGCGAACCGCCGTTATGGACGGCTGCAAGCCTGGCCCTGGTGACCGTCAGAGTTGTGACCGAATATTCGTTATGGCGTCGGCAAACGCTGAACCGGCTGGGTGGCCGGGTGTTACGGAAATCGTCCGTTTGAGATGTCGGGCTGATACGAGATCGGCTGGCTCGCGCGCAGGCCGGTCAAGCGCTGGCTGTTTGCCGCCGATCGTGTGACGCACGGCTTTCCCGGACGCTGCGCGGGAGTATTTCCCAGCCGATCCGGGAAGGCGCCTCTTCTGGCCGGGAATCGTCCGGAGGCATCGTGACCGCACCACAGATTCCACCGGAGGTAGACCATGAACGGTCGCAAGCTCACCATCCTGACCGCCATCACCGGATTGCTCGCGCTGGGCGAGTTCGTTGGCACGGTCGAGATCGGGCTCGGAAAGTACGGTGATCCTTCCACGTGGCCCTTTGCCGCCGCGTTCGGCGTGTTCTTCGTGATCGCTGCCTGGCTGCTGCGCAGCGGGCGGGTCACCGGGGGTGCCGTATTCGCCGGGGTCTTGTGCCTGTTCGAGATTCTGCATTACCCCGGCTGGCCCAAGCACAGCGTCTTGGACTGGACGTACGACACGGTCTTCGCCGTCGTGTCGTTGGCCGGGCTGATCGGCGTCATCGTGGTGCTCGCCGGGCGCCTGCGCCGCCGGACCGCAGCTTGACAGGTGGCAGCAGCTAGTCAGCCATCTCGCCGGGGACGCAGGCGTGGTGCACCATGAGCATATGACGAGCGCCCCGCGGGCGGCGGACCGTGGCCGTTTCACCGCGGCCGCGGTCGCCGCCGCAGTGGTGCTCGCTGTCGTCGGTTCCGTCGTCGCGGCCGGCTATGACCGGCCCGGGACCGCCGTGTTCGCCGACACGTTGTCGTTCGCTTTCGTGGTCGCGGTGGTGGCGGTGGTCGGCGCTATTGTCGCTCTCGCGGTTCCCGGCAACCGCGTGGGCTGGCTGCTGCTAATGGCAGCCGCCGTCCTGGGGGTCGGCGCGGCGTTCACCGAGGCCGGAATTCACGGGGTGGTGACCGTGCCGGGCTCAGTGCCCGGTGCGGCGTACCTGGCCTCCCTTGGGCCGGCCCTGGAAGCGGCCGGGATGCTGATTGCCGTGGTCGGCGTGCCGGTGCTGTTTCCCGACGGCCGCCTGCCCGGCCCGCGGTGGCACTGGCTGGCCTGGTCTGCCATCGCGGCCGTGAGCTGCTTGTTCCTCGGAAACGTGCTGGCCCCGCATACGCAGGAGAGTCGGCTGGCTGGCTGGCACAGCCCGCTCGGCTTGCCCGCCCGCTACGCGAACATCGCAGATGCCTTCAGCGCCGCCGGGGTCCTGCTGGCCGTGGCGGCTGAGGCCGGGGCCATTACCGGACTCGTCGCGCGGTGGCGCCGCGGAGGCCCGCTGGTCCGGCAGCAACTGTTCCTACTGGCCTTGGCCGCCTGGCCGCCCTCGCTGGTATTTCTCTTCGTGATCGTCATCAATGGCGTTCCTGGCTGGGCATTCGGGGTCGTGCTGCTGCCACTGCCGGTCGCGATCGCGGTCGCGATCCTCCACCACGGCCTTTATGATCTGCGCCGCGCGGCATACCGCACGCTGCTGTGGCTGACCATGTCAGCCGCCGTCGTCGGCATCTACGCGGCGGTGGTGGTCACCGTCGCCGCGCTGGCGCCCGATCATCACGCCTGGTGGCCCCCGGCGCTCGCGGCGGCGCTCGCCGCGCTTATCCTCATCCCGTTGCGCGACAGACTGCAGCGCGGCGTGACCCGCGTGGTCTACGGCCGCTGGCACGAGCCGTATGAGGTGCTGGCCGGCCTGGGCGAACGGCTAGAAGCCGCCGCCGACATCGACCGCCTGCTAGACGCCGTCGTCACCGAGCTCAGCACCGGACTGGACCTGCGCGATGTCAGCGTCCGCGATCTCGACGGGACCGTCGTCACCGGCCCCGCAGACGCCGCCCCGGGCACCGCCACGGCCGTCCCGGACACAGCTGCGGCCGTGTCCCCAGGCACGGTCGCAGGCACCGACCCGGGTACGGCCAGCATTCCGTTGCTGGCCTACGGGACCACGGTCGGCTCTCTGACCTACCGGGCGCCGGATCACCAGCTGAGCACGGCCGAGGAACGGCTGCTGCACGACCTGGCCCGGCAGCTCGGCGGCGCGCTGCACGCACGGCTGCTCCGCGAGGACCTGCAGCGCACGCGGGAACGGCTCGTCCTGGCCCGCGAGGAGGAACGGCGCCGCCTGCGCCGGGACCTGCACGACGGCATCGGCCCCGCGCTGGCCGGGCTGACGCTCAAGACCGAGACGGCGCGGGCGCTGCTGCCCCCCGGCACCGACGGCGCCTCACGCCAGCTGCACGACCTCAGTGAGGAGATCCGCCGCACCGTGGTCGATGTCCGGCGCCTGGTCGAAGGGCTGCGCCCACCCGCCTTGGACGAGCTCGGCCTGGCCGGTGCTTGCGCCCAGGCGGTCGAGCGGCTGACCACCGGGGCCGGCGTCGCGGCCAGCGTGGACGCCCGCGACGATCTGCCCGCATTGCCGGCCGCGGTCGAGGTCGCCGCCTACCGCATCGTGGTGGAGGCAGTGACCAACACCGTCCGGCACGCCCATGCCCGCCGCTGCCAGGTGTCGATAGCCTGTACCCCGGCCGGGCTGGCCGTCGAGGTCACCGACGACGGTACCGGGCTGGTCGCGGCGGGTCAGCCCGGACACGGCCTGGCCATTATGCGGGAGCGGGCCGAGGAACTCGGCGGCACCGTGACGGTCCGGGACGACCCACCCGGCGTCACAGTAGAGGCGCGGCTGCCCGCCGTGACCGCGCCCGCGCACCTCAGCGTCCCGGCGGTACCCGCATGACCCGGGTCGTCATCGTCGACGACCACCCCGTCTTCCGCGAGGGCCTGGCCGGCCTGCTCGCCACCCTGCCCGACGTCGAGGTCGCCGGCACGGCCGGCACCGCCGAGCAGGCCCTGGCGGCCATCAAGGAAACCGCACCCGATGTCGTGCTCATGGACATCAACCTGCCCGGCGCCTCCGGCGTCGAGGCGACGCGGCGCGCAGCCCAGATCGCCCCCGCCACCGCCGTGCTCGTGGTAACCATGGTCGACGACGACGACACCGTCTTCGCGGCCCTGGCCGCCGGTGCACGCGGATACGTCCTCAAGGGCGCGTCCGCCGCCGAGATCGCCGCAGCGCTGCGGACCGTCGCCGCCGGCGGCGCCGTATTCGGCGCCGGGGTCGCCACCCGGCTCCTGGCCCAGACGCCGCGGCAGCCAGCCGGCCCGGCGACCCAGCCAGGACCAGACGACCTGACCATGCGCGAACGCGAGGTACTCGACCTGCTGGCCGAGGGCGAAAGCAACCAGCGGATCGCCCGCTCCCTCGGCATCTCGCTAAAGACCGTGCAGAACCACGTCTCGCGCATCCTCGACAAACTCCAGGCCGCCGACCGGACCCAGGCCGCCCTCCGCGCCAGGGGCATCCCACCCCAACCACGGCGCTGAATACACCGCAGCCCCGGCTCCCGGCAATGCCGCGAACGACAGAGCCCAGGTGACAGGCAGACCGTAGTCAAAGCCGATGGCCGTCGGAGACGCCAATCGCACAGGGGACCGCGGCGCCCCGAATCGGGCAATCTGAAACGTCTACCCGTGTACGCCGCGCGCGTGCACGATCGCCGGGTTCTACCGGTATGCGGTTGAAGAAGACCTCTGGATCACTCTCCGGCCGTTCATGTCCCACGCCCGCGGCGGGACTACGAGTCGGACGCGGTCGGCCTGGACCGCAACGAGCTCGGCGCGATCCTGGTCGCCGCGGGCCCGACGGCGCCGCCACCCGGCCAGCTCATGCTGGTTCGAACATCACCCCGTCAAAGTGCATGCGTCACGGTTCGTGAATTGACCTGGACATTGACGGAGGAGCGCGTACCCGCCGATCTAGTCGACCGAGGGCGTGCGGCGATGCCTCGGCTTGACTCTCAGGTAACAGGAGACCTCAAGGTCGAGGCATGATGCACTCAGACATCGGCAGGATGCTCGGTCATCAGCGCAGAGAGATGCTCGCCGCCGCCGATCGGTACCGGCTAGCCAGCCTGGTCCGCCGCGAAGCCCGGGCCGCGAAGCGCGCGCGCCGGATCGCTAGCCACGATCCCACTGCGCACCGGCGTCAGGGACTGGGAAAGATCCTGCTCAGAAGGGTGTGGTTATGGCGGCTCGGGTAGCGATCGGCGACTTCTCTCGCATGACGATGCTGAGCGTGCCGGCGTTGCGGCACTACCACGACGTTGGCCTGCTGCGTCCCGCGGAGATCGATCCGGACTCTGGCTACCGGTTCTATGCCCCGGAGCAAGTCCGGGTCGCGCAGGTCATCCGCCGGTTCCGAGACCTCGCCATGCCGTTGGAAGAGATCAGGGCAGTACTTGCGGCACCGGATCTGGCCACCCGCAATCAGGTCATTGCGGCGCACGTGCAGCGGATGGAAACGCAGCTTGCGGCTACCCAGTCCGTCCTGGCCTCGCTCCGCTCCCTGCTGATGCGACCGCCGACGCCGATCACCGTCTCCCATCGTCTGGTGAGCGCCGTCCGCGCAGTCGCCATCTCCGGCAAGGTATCGATTCCGGGCCTTGGCGCCTGGCTCAGCGCTGCGCAACGGGACATCGACGCCGTCCTCGCAGCCGTGGATATGCCACCCGCTGGCCCGCGAGCGGCACTGTACTCAGCGGACTTCTTCCAGCTTGAGGTTGGTGAGGTGACGGCCTACGTTCCCGTCACTGGTGAGGTGCCTGGCTCCGGCCGTGCAGCCATGGCCGACATCCCGTCCGCTGAGCTGGCGGTCGCTATCCACCGGGGTTCGCTTACCGACCTGGATCAGACCAGCGGCGCACTCGGCATGTACGTAGCCGAGCGCGAGATCGGCGCGGACGGACCGATCCGCGAGCACTACCTGGTCGGCGAGTTCGACACCGACGACGAGCACAACTATGTGACAGAGATCTGCTGGCCGGTCTCCCAGACGACGCCCCCTTCCTGACCATATAGCCAACTAGCCATTTCCTCATCCGGCCCTGCCCCGTGACGCAACCAGGAGGAACCGCCGTCATGACCGAGCTCATCGCCCCGCCCGGCGCCCCGTGGCGGCCGGCCCGTACTCTCCCGGCCTGCTGACCGGCGACTGGATCTTCCTGTCCGGTCAGGGCGGCTTCGACCCGGAGACTGGCGAGCTGGTCAGCGACAACATCGCCGACCAGACCGCACAGGTGTTCCGCAACATTGTCCCGTGGCGCGGTCGCTGCGGGGGCGATCGATCACCACCAGCATCGAGGTCATCAGCGTCTGACCGGCTGCCGTCGCGGCGATGATCGCCGGCGCTACCCGGACATCGCGACCGGACCTCGCAGCCGGCCCGCGGCCGACGGGACGGCGGGAGGGGGATTCGGAAGGTCATGCAGTCGCTGGAATAGTCGGAGCGGGCGGTGGCCCAGCGCCTGACGATGATGCCGCGCACCAGCGTGTTGCCGTGCTGCACGTCCATGGTCAGCCAGACCACGCCACGGGCCTGGGCGCGGCCGATCAGCGCCCGCAGCAGCGCTGATCCGATCCCCCGGCCCTGCCAGGCGTCGGCGACCACGACTCCGACGTCCGCGGTGGATCCGCGGCCTGGCCCGGCCCGGTCGACGGCCATGGCGTGCCCCATGATCACGCCGCCATCGGTGGCGACCAGCGCGTCGGCGCCGTTGCCGCCGACCAGGCGGCGCAGCATCGGCCCGGTCGCGGTGACCGTGCCGAAGAACCTCAGGTACCGGGTGCGCGGCGACAGGCCGGCGAAGAACTCACCCAGTGCAGCCAGGTCCGTGGGCCGCGCGGGGCGGATCGCGGCGGAGGCGGGCCGTGGGGTCTGGTCCTGCGCCGGCCTGAGCCGGGCCGCGGAGAAAGGGTGGTGCCGGGGCCGATCCTGCGGCCCAGCGGGCCGGATCATGCCTGTGTTCCCGGCTGGTGCGGTGTGGCTTGGCCGGCGATGAGCGGCCGGACGATCGGCGGCATTCGGTGCCACTGTCCCCGGTCGGTCAGAGTCACCGTGTAGCCGCGGTCGCGGAGTCGCTGAAGCGTTGGGCGGTTGCAGTTGCAGCCGGCCGCGAACGCCCGCCAGGGGCGGTGGAACCGCTCCTGCCAGCGAGCAAGCCGACGCTCGTCTGAGCGCACGTGCTCGAGGAACAGGAGCGAACCTCGGGGTCGCAATACTCGGCGGATCTCATTGAGCGTGGCTTGGGGGTTCGTGACGGTGCAGAGCACCAATGTCGAGACCACAGTGTCGAAGGTCTCGTCCTCGAAAGGCAGCGTCTCGGCGGTCGCGCGCACCACCTCGGCACGCCTTGTGAGCTGCGCGACGCGTCGCTCGAGTCGCTTGGCCATGTGCGGCTCGGGCTCGCAAAGTACCAGCCGGTCGAGCCCGTCAGGGTAGTAGGCCAGGTTCAATCCCGTGCCCGCCCCGATCTCGAGCACGGCGCCGCTGGTTCGACTGACCAGCGCGCGCCTGCGCTCGGCCATGCCTGCTCTTTCGCTCAGCGCGAGCACGAAGTCGTAGATTCGGGCCGAGAACCAGCTGCCGTGCACCGCGTCGGCTTCGGCCGCGGGCGGGGCATCCGCGTGTGCCCGGCCTGGGATGCTCGCACTCTTGGAGAGTGAGAGCCTCGCGGAGCCGTGGCGGGCCTGTGGCGTGGCTGCGCCGTTGTCGTGACCGAAGCTGTCTGTCGCTGTGGTGTCCATGCAGCGAGTGTGGGTGGCGCGCCTGTCAGCTGGCTGTCACGCGGTGCGGGAGGCTGGCATGATGCCAATTGATGTTCTTGGTACTCGGCGCCGTTACCGTGGTCGGTCCGGACGGGCAGGCCGTCGCGCTCGGTGACCGCCAGCGATCGCTGCTGGCCAGCCTGCTGGCCCGGGCCGGCGCTGTCGTGAGCGTTGACAGTCTCGTGGACCTGGTCTGGCCGGAGGATTCGCCTCAGGATCCCGTGGCGGCGCTGCACAACCAGGTGTCCCGGCTGCGCCGGGCCGTTCCGTTCACGCGGATCGAGACCGTGGCTCCCGGCTACCGGTTGGCCGTTGGCCCGGACGATGTGGACAGTCAGCGGTTCGACCGGCTGGTGCGGGCAGGCACCGCTGGCTCATTGAGCGAGGCTCTGAGCCTATGGCAGGGTGCGGCCTACGCCGAGTTCGCCGAGTCGCCAGTGGCCCGGTTTGAGGCGCTCCGGCTCGAGGAGGCGCGCCGGCAGGCGATCGAGCGTTGGCATGAGCTTTGCCTAGACGAGGGCTCTCCCGACCTTCCGGCTCTGGAGGCGTTCGCTACCGAACATCCGCTCAGAGAACGTGCCCACCTCGTCCGCATGAGGGCCTTGTACGCGTGCGGGCGCCAGGCCGACGCCCTCGCGGCGTACCAACGCTATGCCGGCCGGCTCGCCGACGAGCTCGGGCTCGAGCCTTCGGCGGCCATGCAGGAACTGCAGCTGCGTATACTCCGCCACAATGTTGCGCCGCCGACCCCGCTGCGAGCGATGCGCGTAGGTCACGTTTCCGCCGGCGACCGCCGAATCGCCGTTGCCACCGTCGGGAGCGGGCAGCCGCTGATCGCGCTGCCCGGCTGGGTATCGAACATCGACGTCATCGCCGCTGGCCGCGATCCGCGCTCCTCGGTGTTTCAACGGCTGGTCGGAACCCACTTGCTGGTCATGTACGACCGCTACGGGACCGGACGCTCCCCCGGTCCGGTCGACGACTTCGGCCTGGACGCGAGCGCGGCCGAGCTGGCCGCCGTGGCGACCCACGCTGGAGCGCCGGTCGACCTGCTCGCCATGTCCCAGGCCGGACCGGTTGCCGTCGCGCTCGCCGCCACGCGGCCGGATCTGGTGCGGCGACTGGTGTTCTTCGGGACCTACGCCAGCGCCGCCGGAGTATTCACACGCCCAGACCTCAGCGCCACTCTTATCGCGCTGGTGCGCAGTCACTGGGGGCTCGGCTCCAAGCTGCTCGCCGACCTCTACCGGCCTGACCCGACCGACGCAGCGGCCGACCACATGGCTGCAGTGCTGCGAGACTCGGCCGACCGCGACGTGGCCGCAGAATATCTCGCGGCCATCTACACGGCCGACGTAACCGCCCTCCTGCCGGCGGTGAGCGCACCCGCACTCGTGCTGCACTACCGAGGTGACCGCGTGATACCCCACCGCGGCGGGCTGCAGCTGGCCGAAGGCCTGCCCGACGCCCGGTTGGTCACCCTAGAAGGGCGTTACCACCTGCCCGACATCCGCGACCTCGACCACATTGTCGACACCATCACTGCATTCCTTTCCAGGCCGCCCTAGTGGCGACAAATCCTGCTGCAACGCAACGGCCGGTGACCTTCAGCACGGTCGCGCAATCAGCCGGCGTCTCCAGGGGATGGGTCTGCCGCCAAAACCAGATCCGGGACCTCATCAGCCAGCAGCGGACACTCAAGCCACCAACCGGCCGGTTTACCGCTCAGCGCGCAACCGCCG
>Ga0335072_10017948_pt1 | contig 9996 bp, 10 predicted proteins | sample Lox_Sample_21_FD_206725 | JGI IMG/M metagenome (GOLD analysis project Ga0335072, IMG submission 206725) | Soil microbial communities from Loxahatchee National Wildlife Refuge, Florida, United States - Lox_Sample_2.1 | ecosystem: Environmental > Terrestrial > Soil > Wetlands | place: USA: Florida...
TCCCCATACCAAGCGCGTATGAAGTCAAAAGTCCACCCGATACTATCGCCGATCAAAACGACCTGCAAGCATGGAGGGACCTTTTCAGCGCACGGCGGTCATGGGCGCTGAAATTGGTCAATGATTGTGCATCTATGTCAGATATGACACAACAACGTTATAGCGAAATTGATGTTATCACAAGATCTATCGGCGCCGCAGTTGCAAACTTGCAGACACATGTTCAAGGTCTCGATCAGAGGTGTGCCGATGCTCGAAATTGGGCTTCAGAGGTTTCAAAGGACCACCAGTCCTTGATTAATAACTGGGAAGGCTCTTTAACTCAGCTACGATCATTGCCGGCGACGGCACCCATGGTTCGCTTCATTGTTGGTCATGACCCTCGGAGGGGTAAATTACATGCATGCTTGGAAGATCTTGTGGACGTTGAGGAAGTCAAGAAGGCTTCTGAGATCGCACTCAAAGCGGCAAGCCACTTCAAAAGAAATGTTTCTGATCTAGGCCGTGTCATGGACCAGTTGGTCTCTGGAACTGATCAAGTTTCGGAAACGGCAGACAATGGCATTGCCAAATCTGCCTCGCAGCGAAGTGCTGAATCGATACAACTCATTGAGGATATCGAAGCCATTGCGAAGAAAGTCAATAGTGATTACCAAAGTATTCTTGGCTATCCAAATAACTCAAAGTCGGTTTCGCAGGCTTCTAAGTCTGCCCTCCTGCACACGAAGAACTTTTTGCCAAATTTGAGGAAGAGAAGTCTTGAGATGGACGAAATCCTGAGGTATGCGACAAGCATTCGGAATCAAGCAGCGGTTGAAAGCGTGGAAATTATGCAAGCTATTGCAGACTTAAATTCGATGTGTAATGAAGTTGCCGGTAGAATGGAGTCGCTCGAGGTCTCAAGTGAAGACGAGAAGGCCTTTGGGCTTCTACAACTTGTGGACCAGCTCCCTTTCATCTACGCATCTTTCGTGGCAGAGGCCATCAGACGTCAGGAGTGGAACGAGAAGATTAAAAATGATTCTTCAACCTTGGCGAATGAAATGGCAGCATTTCAGGATGAAGAAGACAGGAGACGCAAGAAGTGGCAGAAGAGCACCGGTGCGCTTTTCTGGGCTGATAAGACGGAACGCAAAGCCATGGGCCTCGAAGTCAATCTGCTGGGCGATGACGAGCAGTGGCCGATGGCTTCGAGGCAGGACTTGGAAGAGTTGTTGGAAGTTCTCCAGACCCAAGGCGTCAAATCTGAAGTGATTAGCGAGGTTTCACAGGTCCTTGCAGACCTAAATAACCCTACCAAGCAACAAAGCAAGCGTGCGAAGGCTTTCAAGGCCGGTAGCTTCCATGAGGCTGCCTTGGGCCGAAGTACATTGCTTGTTCGTGGAGATGAGGATATCATCCGAACACTTCAAGAGGAAAAAGCAAAAATTCAAAGTAAATTGAAAGGATCTGAAAGCAGAGTACGCAGATTAGAAGACCTGCTTCATCGTCAGAGCGTAGTATCCAGGTCATCCTCAGGAAACGTATTTCAAGTCCCAAATAGTCCCAGTCCCGATCCATTAAACTCGCCACGCGTTGCAGAGCATCCCTCGGGGCCATCTTCCTTCTCTTCGCGTCGATTTTCGGCGAATCAGAGTGTAGATGAGAAGACAATGGCACAAAAGCTCATATCTCTTGAAGCGGAACTGATTGCAGAGAGAGAGCGGGCGGCTGGACTTGAGAAGGAGCTCTCCGCTAAGAACACGACAAACAATGATATCAAGGGCCAGGTTGAAGAAGCGAATTCAACGAAGAGAGATCTCATGGAAAACCTTGAGGCGCAGAAACGTGAGTTTGCTATTGAACGACAATCACTAGAGTCGGAAATTAAGCGATTCAAGGCCAAAATTGAGGAGTACGAAGATGATATGGACCGGATCCTTGGGTCTAGAGAGAACGAGAAGGCGCAAGTAGATGAGCGTGTCCGGTTGTTACAGCAAGAGCTTGGAAGACTACGGACAGAGACTGCCGCGGAGACTCAGAGGACGCAAGGCCAAGTTGATTTCCTACGTAATGATGCAAAGTTACAAAGGGAATCGAATGAAAGTCTAGAAAGACAATTACTGCAAGCCCAGGAAGAGAACAAAAAGTTAAAGACCCGCGCTGAACGAGCCGAGGCTATTGAAGAAGAACAGCTTGGCCATCTAAAGGAGTTTTATGCACTATTGATTTCATCCAATGCTGTTCCAAGCAGTCTCCACGATTTGGTTGGAGGCCTCTCCACAAAGTCTAGAGGCATGATCGCGGAGCTAGCCGACTGCAAGGGTGATTTGGTACTGGCTCAACATGACCGTGATGATGCTCAGTCTGTTGTAGTTGGATTGAGAGGCGATATTGCAGACTTAAGGGATAAATTAAGCACCGAGGAAATGGAAGCCTTCCAATTGCGCGAAACTTTAGCTGCTGATCGTGCGAAATTCCATTCTTTGGAAACCGAACTGTCAGATGAGCGGGAACAACTTTCAACTCTTCGGGCCAAGTTTGCTGACGGTGAGACTGGCTCAGAGGCATTGCGAAGTCGTGTCAAAGAGGAGGAACACAAGGTGACGACGCTGTCAGAAGAATTGGCCGACAAACAATCGCAAGTCGGTAGCCTCGAAGAGGAGCTAAGATCCGTTCAAGATAGGCTTCACACCATGCAAACTAGATTCGAAACTTTATCAAATCGTTTCGAAACACGGACAATGCGGGCGAAGGATCTTACGCAACGCCTTTACACCCAGAATGACCGTCTCTATAGGCTTCTCGACCGACTCGGCTATTCAGTCACACGCGAGGGGAACTCAATGACCATACAAAAGATTCCAAGAACCGAGCGTACAAGTGCCAATGACTCATCTGACCCTGGCTCCTCAATGAGACGAAGCATCTCGGGTGCAGTGACCAAGGCCTTGGCAGATAGTGCAGACCTAGGCCTTCTCTACTGGATGCAAAATGAGGATGCTGAGTCCGAGTCTGAGAAGTACGAAGGATTCCTGAAAGCTATAGGCTACTTCGATATTGAAACTTTCAGTGAAACTATCACAAAGCGTGTTAAGGATATTGAGTACACAGCACGCAAGTACACCAAAGACGCTCGTGCCTATCGAGAAAAGTCTCACCATGCTCAAAAAGAAGCACACGAGAAGATAGCTTTCAAGAATTTTAAGGAAGGCGATTTAGCTTTGTTTCTGCCCACCAGAAACCAGGTTGCAGGTGCGTGGGCAGCGTTCAATGTAGGCGCTCCTCATTACTTCCTTCGAGAGCAAGATTCGCATAAGCTTCGTACGCGAGATTGGCTCCTTGCGAGAATTCAAAAGATCGAAGATCGTGTAGTGGATCTTTCTAAGTCCATGCACCATTCAAATGTAGGGGACCGGAGCTCTATCGCGAGTAATGGCGGTGATTCTTTCGAGGACGACAATCCGTTCGACCTCTCCGATGGCCTGCGTTGGTATCTCATAGACGCCGCAGAAGAGAAACCCGGAGCTCCCTCAACACCAGGGCTTGGCAAAAGCACCGTCGCTACGACAAGTGTCGATGCGACAGGCAGCATTCGTCAAACAAAGAAGTCATCCAGTAGCGGCGTCGAGGGCGTCAGCAAGACCCTCAGCCGAAGCCTCGACAGCCGGCGCAGCAGCAGTAACTCGAAAAAGGCCGTCCCCTTCGCCGCCTCCGCATCCAGCACTCCAGCCAAAGGCCCCGCTTCCCTCTCTGACGCCACCAAGCTACCACAAACTCCTACTGCAGACTATTCCGAAGCGCAATCCATCGCTTCCACCCCGAGGCCGACCAACGTCGACATCCCACATTGCACACCGCCAATACCCCTCCCCACAGTGGCATCCAATTTGTCCACTCAAGAGGTTCGCGACCCTGATCGTCATTCCCATATAGATGATCCACTAGGTCCTTGAGTCCCAAGGCTGACTTGAGGAATTGAATAGAACCCTACCACATCAACCGGGACCAGCCCGGGCAAGAAATCGGTCATTTGGGATTCGTTGTGGAGTTTGGACATGAGTCTTGAGAGCGGGAAGGCAGGGAGGAAGCCATGATGGGACAGAACGGGACGGGTTGGGGATTTTTTACCCGGAGAATATATACAAAGGGGACAGTAGGGACCGTATATAGAGTCTCCATCAAGATCGTTTTTATCAGCCACCTTCCTGGATTTCACGTTGAGCTAGGAGTTCGGGAGAGAAAATTCCTCTTCATGTTCTGGCTTTGCATACATGGAGTTGAGCGATTCTATCCAATTGCGGAGAGGGCTTTTTGGGCGTGGGGAGAGCACTACCATGTGTCTATGTATTCAGATTGTATTTACAATACCCCCTATATACTGTCAATATCAACACCGGTATATATTTGGGTCGTATGTACAGTCAATCTATGGTGTATCTATATCTAATGCTGTATATGCGCTATTGCTGTACATGATTCAGTACCGCTTGCTCAGATGGCACTTTCTTCTCCTGCTCCTTCTCCTTTCTCAAACCAACTTCATATGCTTTTTCTGGATTTTCCTTCCCACTCCCAATTGGGATATCAGTCTTCTCTTCCTCTGCTCTTGCAAGCTCTTCAGCCTGTGCCTGAGGGCCTTTCTGCTGAACACCAGATTCTATTTGATCTAACGCCACGTCAAAGCCCGCTGGCCACGCCGTCTCTTCATCAGGCTCTGTCGTCGGCGGCATATCCCTTCTTCTAATGCCCCAACCCCCCCGCCATCCCACCCAGCCTTTCTCCCAGGGCGCGCGTGCAAAACACACCACCAGCGCCGCATAAATAAAGCCAACGCTTGCACTCCCACTCGCAACCCACCCGCCTTCCGCGTAGAGCCTATTCCCAACCGCCGTACCAATGATCTGCCCACAGAAAACGCTAACCATAAACGCCGTATTGACTCTATTGCGGGCCTTGGGCTCGATAGCATAGATTGCGGAGCGGTTCGCGATCTGGCTGCTTTGAAGCCCCAAGTCGATGGCGAAGGCTTGGATGATCGGGCCCGCGATGATGAATGTGCCCGTGTAGGTGCCTACTATGACACCGACGAGACACATACATTCGCCGATGATGACGCTGAGGAGGGGGACGAAGCGGTCGATGACGGCGCGGGCGTAGAAGGGTCCTAGCGAAAGGGCGCCGATGCCAATGAAGGCGAAGCAGCCGATCACGAGCGGGGAGTAGGAGTAAGGGGGCGATGAAAGCAGGAAGGTTAGGGTTGTCCAATAGGAGGTGAAGATTGTGGTGGTGAGGCAGCCAATTATGCAGGATTGGACAAGGACGGGGTATTTGAGGAGCATAAGGACTATCGACCAGAGCATGGAAAAGTAGTTGAGTCCGCCGGGGTTAGTTACCGGGTAGTCGGGCATGAAGAGCCAGAGGAGGATGAGGATTAGGTATTGGAGGCCGAAGGAGAGCCAGTAGATGCTGCGCCAGGAGATGTATTCGGTTAAGATGCCAGATAGAACGCGGGCGACAAGGATACCGAGAAGAAGACCAGATACGACGATTGATATGGCTGTTGCACGCCTTGCTGGCGGAGCTAGATCCCCAACTAGGGGAAGCATGAGTTGTGGTGTTACAGTTGTGACAGCAGCAATAAAGGAGAGAGCGACAAAGACGGAAAATGATCCGGTAAGACATAGGCCAAGCCACTGATGTCTATTAGATATCCTTCCAAAGGTAAAGTACCTGGAGACGTACAACTGTTGCAGTAAACCATACAAGTATGAGAACAAAGGCTCTTCGTCTAAAGATATCTCCCAGCGGGTTGAGAAAGAGCAGCCCTGCTGCATACCCTGCTTGCATGACCGTAGGAATTATCGAGACTTTTTCGTATGAGACATGGAAATCTTCTGCTAATATATTGAGGATTGGATGATTGTAATATAGATTTGCTACGGTGAAGGTGGCAGTCTAGATACCGTTAGCCAAGAGTCGTAAAATGATATCGAGGCAAGTGATGGGTCAAATGAAGATGTCGTGCTAGTTTATCATAAGATGTATGGCAAACTCACAAATGCAAATAATAAATTCAGAGCCATTGAAAATTTAGGTGGATGCTCTGGATCCCATCTACATCCGGGCGGTGTCCAAGACACAACCACCCAACATCGCCGCAAAAAGCCGTTATTTGTTATCTTGGCAAACCTCGCATATGTTGCTGCGCTCGATATCGAAGCTGAGTTGTTTGCGTCAACTTCTGTGTTGCTTTCTCCATATGGAATCTGGGATGCAAAAAGCTGAGGAATTCCAATATCCCCGCTGTGTCTTGCTCGGCTCATCGTGCCGTGTGTAAACTGACCGTAATCTTTGGAGACATAAGAGTTTTGATCAGCTAGAAAGTAGAGAAAATGGAAAGTAAGTAAAGGAATATGGAGAAGCAATAGATGAAGAATATGGAGATTGTACAAGCATATTATATTGAGGTTTTGAAGTAGCATTCAACGTGACGTCTTCTTCGACCCTGCGATCTTCGGCGCGGGCCATGTCTCGGCCTTTTAACCAAGAAGCGAAACAGAAGATTTGCTAATGTCGTACCACTCTATTAGAATATTGAGGATAAAACTTGTGGCTGGAGTTTAAGATTATTCTTAGAACAACATATATTGATTCGATGGCAATTGGTATTGTACTGTTGGTGCTTAAATCAACGTTCTGAACTTCGGTGTTCTTCAAAGGACTCCGCTTAAGTTGTCATGGCCCGGCCACGATAAGGGTGGAGCAGCTCGTAGCACGTACGCTAGATAACCGAAGAACTGCCAAGAATGCCAAGAGATATACGGGATAACTATTATCCTTTCATGAGGAATGAAGTACATATGAAACGAACAGATGAAAATGGAATATCTGCTACTTTACCATATTGTAGAGATGCTGTAGAGTCAGCGTCAGTCCACCAATTGTGTTAATGCAGAGAAGTTTGTTTAGCGTGGGATGTCTGCCATGGCACACTTCTGTCGGGTATCGGCAGCATGTGAGGACGGAGATGGTCAGATAAATGGTCCACCAAATATCGCGTACTCTGTTTATAGTTACCCCGTTGACACGCTACTGTAATCAAGGTGACGGAGCAAAGTCTCCTAAATTTCCACCGTTGTTGCAGGCGCAAATGTCACGATACCAGCAGCACCGGCTCAATGGCTTCTGAGCAATCTCATTTTGCCGGGGCACGGATATTACTTTGGAGATAGGCTTGCCGCCAACCCAGTCAATGATGATACAGGAGTGCGGGCGAGACGTCTTGTGTTTAGCTGCCGTCCATGAAGACGAACACCAGAGGACCTCAGACAGAGTTGACGAAGAAGTTTGTAGAAGACGGCGACGACGCGCCACATAAGTGGTCCTCGTATATGTCTCAATAGTGCATGGCAAAGGTCAAATCAGAGATGCAGCCGACTTTGGTTCCCAGCCCTGCTAACGTTGGAGCCTTGCCTTATCTGGTGTAGCGCCACAACCTTTCGTCCCTTAAGCCACCTCAATGCCAGCCACTCGAGAAAGCGAACCTTCAAGGTCCCAAAACAATATTATCCATTTCTCTGAAACCACTTCATCTTGCCTCCGACAACTCCACAACTCACAATATCTCTTCACTACAACATCAATCGCACGGCCCCAAAGTGCAATTTCGCTGCTTCAACAATCTGCCACTACTACCGTAAACATGTTTGCCAGCGCAGTCGTAGCACTACTCGCGCTGTTCGCCAGCGCCGTGTCTGCTCAGACCAATGCCTCTTATATTGATCCCAATTCAGTCTCCCCCACTTTGAAGGGCAAGTGATGCTGTTCAATTAGCTAGCTAACGTGAAATATAAGGCTTACTATCATCTAGCTTCTTGGTGCACCGGTCAGGAAAATGTGTGCTTCACGCTTTGCAGCATGGCCGTGAATAATAATACCTGCGACCCGGTAGGTTGCCTGTTCGCAGCAATATCATTATGTACTCGAGCTGATAAATCCATAACCAGACCACCCTAGTCTACAACTGCCTGTGTGCCTCTAATAACTCCTCACCTGATTTGGCGGCCTACGTGAATTCGATGCCATACCGCATCTGCGAGCAATCCTATGCCGACTGCATCGCTAACAACCCGAACAACCAGGAGGCCCAGGACGGCTGCACGACCAATATCAGAGATCAATGCGGTACTCTAGATATCGCCAATTTCACTGCGCCAGCAACAACTTCGTCTGCCTCGGCCACCCCTACCTCAGCTCCTGCAGCGTCAGGAACTTCAGCCAGCACTTCTGCTTCAGCTAGCGCTACCGCTACCAAGAATGCTGCTGCCGCGGCAATGATTGTTGGAAAGGAATATGGTTCCAGCATAATCGCTGCTCTCTTTGTCGCAGCTTTTGGTTTCATGGTTTAGAAAACCTCTCTACCTTCCACACTGGTTAGACGACATATGCGAATGGAGAACACAAACTTTACTGCACATATTCACGTGCAAATTCTATGAATGGACTTGTTAGGGCATTGTTTGAACTTTCGAATTGTTTTATGATAGCGTGCACTTAGCAGCGGTGTTGTGGTTTGTGCACTTATTTCTTATGCGTCATTGTACATATGCTACCACGGTAGCTTAATGAGGGATGAGGGGATTAAACGAATGGTTGAAGAACTTCGATGACTCGTCTTTGGCATGATTGAGCATTGTTGTGATTAGAATAGAAAATTCCATATATTTCTCGAGGTTGTGTTCCACATCCACTTCAAGGTCTTTGCCAACAATGTAAGTGCATTTATTCTGAACAAATCCCATAACAATTTGATTATATGCTTCTTTCATCAGATACAAAGACAACCTTTGGTCTTCGGGAACAATGAGATCGGAGAAGCCTCTGTAATACACTCTTCTTGATTTGCAGAAAGCCCGACTGAACCGTGTTTAATATCCGACATATCGGCTCTTTTCCAAGTACGCTGATATAACCCTTTCTATTCTCGCCAAATGCACAACGCCAACATGCCTTCTAGACTCACTTTTAGAGTCGAATTAGAGTTTGCTCCTGCTCTTCTCGAGTAAGGCCAGAATGAACCCGAGCATAATCTCCCGCAGCCAATTACTGTTCTCCCAACGCGTTCAGATGAGGCACCTTTCAGATGGAGACCTTTCAGCATTCCTAACGGAGTCAAAAAATGCAGTGTTCGACTTGAACGCTACCAAAATGGTAACAGCAGGATTGCCGACTTGTGGCATGATGCTCCCAATGCGCCCACCTGACTCGGATGAAAGCTCGTCTAGCCCAGAAGGAACTCGCCAAGAAGTCCGCCAGAGGGGACGAGTCGCCTTCAAGACGATGGCGTTAAGTGGATCCCTTCTCGGAGGGACCAGTGGCACCGAATACAGCAGCAACCCACTGGGGACACTAATGAACAGAACGAGAACCTAATCAACCTTACAAGTACTGCTTCATCGACTACTTCATCGCATGACGAATTTAGAAATCAGTGGATGGTCTCGCAAGATCGGACCGTCCAGTCAACGAGACTCCAGAACTATTGCTGGCTTCCGATGGAGGCCCAAAGCCCTCCCTACATCTTTGGTGAGAATTCATTTGCAAGCTGTAAATTTGCCTGTAGAACATTAACCAACGAATTCAGGGTCGAAACGAACCCTTCCACAGGCCTGCACGTGCATGTGGCTGAAGGCGCTGATGGATACGCCCTTCAGAAAGTCAAGAAGTTGATAGTCTTCCTCTGGACCTTCAAGTCACAAATCGACCAACTGCATCCAAATCGCAGAGCAGAGCTCTGTGAAGATGAGGGAAACATGTGGCACGAGTCACTTCGTCCAGATTCAGAAGTCACTGGTGGGAAATACACTGACCGATGGGTGCAGCTGACAGTGTTTCAGGGTCTCAAATATATCTACCGAGCTAACAGTCTATCAGCTCTTGATAATATGATGAGGGCAGATAGTTATAAAGCGGTATTCTACATTGAGCACATCGGCATTGGCTAGGATGATATCA
>Ga0335072_10017949_pt1 | contig 9995 bp, 7 predicted proteins | sample Lox_Sample_21_FD_206725 | JGI IMG/M metagenome (GOLD analysis project Ga0335072, IMG submission 206725) | Soil microbial communities from Loxahatchee National Wildlife Refuge, Florida, United States - Lox_Sample_2.1 | ecosystem: Environmental > Terrestrial > Soil > Wetlands | place: USA: Florida...
GCTCGTGGGATGCACGCCCGTGAGGTACAAATAAATCATAAGCGTCCCCATGCGATTTGTCGAGATCCGAGTTTGCAAAATACGAGTTTTTGCGCTAAGAGTTTAAAGGTCCCTATTCGCCGCCGTAGGCCCCTGTGACCGCCCTACGGGCGGGGTCGGGGAATTCGATGTTGGTCGCCTCCAAAGGTGCTGGAGCGTAGCGCACTAGTTGCATTATTTGAACGCGAGGATAGGCTTACGAGTGTTTGCTCACAGGTATGACCATCTCACTACAATATGTCTGTGAGGGCGATCAGCGCTACGCTAGTTGCCCTTTGAACCGATCACCAAGTCGCATGTCCTGAACTGCTCATTCCAGTCCCGGTATCTCAAGTAAGCGCCCCTCCCTCTTTGCCTTCTTTCTAAGATTTCCAGACTCCGAACTGTTACTTTGAAAGCCCGCCTGATACCCCTATCTAACACCCCTATCTGACGCTTCCTCGAATATCTCCGTGCTGACGATGGCTCTAGTATCTATTCCGATCCCTGGGACGACGAGGACTCCTCCAAACAATGGCAAGACATACGCAGCCGCACCCGGGAGACGATAGCGGAACTCGGCGGGAAGGTTGTGCCAAAATTGAATTAGAGCGCTCCAAAAGATGTAACCTTCATGTCAGCAATTAACGATATGTTTTGTTCGTCTGCCAGCGATTCCTATCTTCTCTTGACATCCGGCGACTTCATAACGCGCGACCTAGACCATGCGTTCGATGACACTGTTGATGAGGGACCAGCACCGGCTATCCCGTATCATCTCGTCTTAAGAAAAGCCTTCAATCCGAACCCCGCCCTCGAATTTCGAATGTACTCCTTTGCTGTCAGCCAACGAGAGATTAACTACTTTGCCTTCCTGTTCGAACTATGGCCAAGCCTCCTGGACAAGATACAGCAACTCCTGCGGAACTATGTTCTGCCCAACTTCCCCGATAGAAGCTTCGTCTTCGATGTCTATATCCCACCTCCGAGTTCCGGCTTGTGGAAGGGACGATCCAGAAGCTTACAAATTCACCGCAACAAAATATAGCGCCCACAAACTGTTGAAAGAGGTTATTGACGCAAGTGCGACAGCGGAAGGAGGAATGCGTCAACTGATGGAAGGTTGGAAGAGGGGCTCTGGATAAACAGATCGAAGAAGACGCGGACGGTCCTAGCTGAGGCTGCTCTCTGTTTGGAACTCACTATTTTGGCTGCGACTGGTTGGTCACAATCGGTGTGCCTTGTGTGAAGCCTGTCATCAACAGACAACACAACTCAACGGCTTGCTAACAGCGGCTTGACAAATACCGACCTGCCATCCATCGGGTTGCCTGAAAGCCCTCTAAGTGTATGAGGCTGCTCTTAGCAGCTCGCCGTCGCATGTCCCGTAAAAGTGGCTCCCCAGGTCCAAGATCATTGACGAAGTCTTCGTCTCGTACGCCTCTGATCCTACCACATCAGCCGCTCCTTCGAGGTCACCAGATTCGCCTTCGAAGCTCCCTACCACGATCGCATCCTTTTTGAATCGAAAAGAACATCAGTAGCCGCGCCGTTTCATAGCAGCCCCTGTGCACGAGATATTAAAGGCTACCTTTCCGGAGATCGGTCTCCTTCCAGCACAAGGATTCTGTAGGCGAGGCGTGACTTGTCAAAGATCAACAGCCAATACCTGTCCTGGTTTTCTCTTATGTTCTCGGCGTTTTATCCAAGGTGAAAAGGGCTGGTCAGGAGTGATACGTGCTTCAGTATCCACCCGAGTGCCTCAAGGTACAAATGCATTGGCGGGATCAACAGCGCTATTCCGCGGCGACAAATGAGCACCCCCTCCGCTCACAGTGATTAGTTCAACTTGGCGCTTTATCAGCATCAAGACACTCCGGCTAAACTTCGGCTCAGCCTTCATCAGGGCCGCACCGCCACTGCTCAGGGCGCGGTCTCTCCTCAGGACTCTTCACCTTCTGCTCAGTCAAGCTCAGTCTCATTTTGGGCCTTTCTGTTTGTTGGAAAGTCATGCCTTGTCCGTTTTCATGAATTCTGTCAACTTTACACGACCATCCTCAAGATGTCCCAAAACCGCCCCCCCTCACTAAAATCGCACATCCAGGGAGCACCTGGTTTGGCACGGTTGGTCTCACGAAGGATCTGCCTTGCGATATGACGGTTATGCGCCGAGTCTCTCTATTTTCCTTCTTTCGCAGTTCCCAACTGTCCCCTTTATCTTCCTGCGCCTACCCTCGTCCACCGCCCAGGTCCCGGTCTTATCTCCTCCATGACTAGTGTACTGTTGGACCTGTTCATGGGATTATGATCTTTGCATTTGCATCTGTTGTTCTTTCCCTGATAACCTTCTCCTTCTCAATCGTCCTCGTCCCTTCATCATGGGGAGAAAGAAGGACCCGGAAGCGACCCTTTGTTGAGCTAGAGAAAAGGGTTGTGAGAGAAACACGGCCATTGTGAATAACAACGCAGTCTTGAAGAAGCTTGAGCCTCAGACAGAGAGGAATTATAAAAGGAAGCTAGATCTACGGGACTGGTAGGTTACATCATTGAAGTCGTGAGGCCTCGCTTATGTTAGTTCGAATTCTGAAACGGCCTCAACTTTCTAGTACTCTTTCAGGGTCAAATCGATTTCCCATCTTCCGGAGAAGATTCTGTGCTTAGTCGCACTGAATACCAAGTAAGGTATCCCCGCATATTTCTAATTCACTAAGTTTCTAGTCATGCGGCTGAGTCCCATAGCTCATCCCTTGTCCTTCTAGTGTACAACATCCCCTGCCTGACTGCCTACCTATGAGATAGGCTCTCGACGCGCGCCTTGGCCACGCTCCCTCACTCCCCCCTCGACAGTATTACGCCTGGATCTTCTAGTATTCCTGCAGATGGCTCACGATGATCTTTCGTTTTGGGTTCTATTTGAAAACCAAAAAAGCACCAATTTAATGACCGTGGTGACCCTCAATCAAATCCTTCGCAGCAACTTTTCTACATTCCTCCAACACCCTCAATTGTCCGGCGACTTCGCCCAGTCTGCTGATGACTTCCTTGTTCCCACGTGCGAAACCAAAGATCACATACGGTATCCCGACGTCGTGGCAAAACTCCTTGACGTACTTCTGCGCCCGGCGCAGGTTATGTCTCGGGATGCGAGGGTACAAATGGTGGACGACTTGGAACTGGAGACCGCCGTGGATGAAGTCCAACCAGGCTGGACAGTCGACGTCCATTGTCGTCCGGAGCATTTTCTGAGCGAATGACTCGTGGATGCCCAGGTTGGCGGTCGACATCGCGAAGTGACTGAGCGTGAGTTGTACATGTAATGGGGCGGTGACCATGTGTGAGATGAGGAGAAAGGTGATGCGGGACGACCACGTCGGGATCCGGAGGTACATCGTCTGGTAGCCGAACCAGTACCAAAAAAACACCTGGCCTGCCATTTCGAGGTATCGATGCCACCATGCTGGTCCTTTGCGAGGCGCTTGCGTCGGACTCATTAGGTATGAGCATGATAGTATGTACAGGTTGAAACGACCCATTAGGAGAACGGGATAATAGAGGTAATGTTGGTACTTGATCAAAAACCGTGCCGCGGCGTTAAAAGTCATGTTTCGGTCGTAGTAGGTCGAACGCAGGGAAGTGAAAAATCGATGAGAGATGGCGAAAAACGGCATGTGCTCGATGTCAGGATCGTGCTCGGGCGAGTTGGTGACTATGTGATGCACGTTGTGATTCCGCTTCCACCAACCGATTGAAAGACCACCCAGGAAATCTGCAATGAAGATCCCGATGCAGGTGTCCGTGTGGAATCCATGTGTTATACCCATATGACCGGCGTCATGGGCCGTGAATACCAGCTGGTGCCAGAATAATCCGAGGGAGAGGCCCGACAGGGCATAATATGAATAGTGAAGAAATACCGAGAAGAGAATGAAAAGGGTCGTGTATCGAGCAAAGTCGAAAGCGTAAGAGCTATATGGACACTGGTAGAGCCCTTCAGAACGCAATCTTTCATCGAGCTGGCGGTACTTTGAGACGATCTCGTCTTGTGACCTTTTGTCAAGAGGAGGATATTTTGAAAGATCTGTTGATATTGCGTGGGCCGTTAATGCTTCCGCAGATTTGAATTGCACAAGTTCTGTTTCTGATAAGGATAAGGATGAAGCTCGAGGAATAGGTGTCTCGTTACCTGCATGCCTCAAATGAACTTCATTTCTTGTCTCTTCAGTATCGAACACTGGCGATGGTGGTGTAGAATTTCCAGATGAGCTGAAATCTTCTTCAGCATATAGCGCTTCGTCTTCCACGTGCTTCGATACCGGCGTTCTGAATATTCCTCCCTGTATCGGAGGCAAGAAATTTTCCCATCTTCCGTGTATTCTTCCTATCACAAACTTCTGCATATGTGCCTGTGCTTCCTTTGAGTGCAATGCTTTTATTTCGTCCGTCCCGTCGCGACCGACCATGTGCAATATTGCTTTATCTCCGCCTGGGTGATATGGTAGCCAAGCGTCGGCCCTCACCACCTGACCATCCAATATGATTATCTTTCGCCCATCTGCGATCAATCCCTCGATTTCTCTCCGAGACCACACACGATTTTTGGGTGACACCGCCGGGGCCATAGCCACTTGTGGCTGCACGCGGAGCAGCTCAAGATTAACTTCCCGCTGGATGACACAGAAGTTACTATTTTCTAGTGAAAGTCAAAGACAACGCTTGGAACTGGCAATATCGTTAGCATAAGCCCACGAGAGAGGCGAGACCCTGGGAAGCGTAGCAGCTTGCGCCAACGCATGAACTTACGAGAATGACATAGTTGCAGGGGAAAAAAATGCCTCAAGGCTGGGGGCTGAGTTGCCAGGAGCTGGCGGTGAGGCAGCATAGGACGCCGAGATGATTAGAGAGAGAGTGGGAGGAGGTGAAGCTCAACGACAATTGAAAGGTTGGGTACGGCGGGCACGAGATCCAATCACTGACGGTAAGGAGTGTCTTGGCATTTGCATTTAGTGCCGTGTCGGAGGTTCCTGCTTTCAATTCATTTCTCCTACTTGAGCCGTCCTCTTACACGACCCTTGAATAATCTTGTTGTGTCTGAAGGTCACTGCTCTTCGTTTGATCCACACGCCCTCGCTGACGGGAAGTGTTCGCTTGGATGAACCGGTTCTGGGAGCCAGAATTCTGTCAGCAGCGAAGCGGAGCATGGGGTGGAGAAGGGATCTAAACCAGCGAATTCGACTGGCGAAAAATCTGCAAGTTTAAAACGTCACTGCGGGTACTGGCCCCTGACTCTCGCTCTCGCTCTCGCTGAGGCGCTGGCAGCCTCCGAGCTACTCCCGAAAAAGCTCATCTCATTCAGCGCGTGACACACCCCCTCTGCCGCGGCCACGGTCTCACTCGCTTTCGTCACCGACCTCGCCCCATATATCACACCGCTGCAGGCTTTCCTGTGCACTTCTTCCATCCCCTCTCCATCAACCACCTGCTATATCCGTGATGGCGTAACAACGGAGTGGACTTGTGACGTGTGGTTATGGGGCTTCCGCCGGCGCTCATGCACAACCATTTCAGGCGTTGGTGATAGTGAAATTAATCCATAGGATTGGGGGGGGGAATTCCTACGTCTGCACACTGTCCCAGAGACAGCCTCCACCTTCGGCCCAAAGTCTAAATCTAGACTGGCGCGTTTGGGCGTCATATTGAATACAGTGAAAGATACTGAACTTTCGATACGCCTCAGGCAGCTCTAACTCCGTTTTTCGCTGTGAATAGGGGCTCCGTGTACATTTTAAGGTCTAACTCCGCGGCCGTGTGCTGGTAGCACTGTTAGCGCCTGAGGATCCCGCCCTAATCAGTTAGGTATCACTAGTATGCGCTGTACAGCTGAACCTCCTCGCGGCGTTAGCTAGGCCGGACGCGAAAGTTCGAGACCAAGGCACACTGGGGCTCGGCCAGACCGTGACGCGGCCACGATGAGGTTTTTTCTTCATTGGCCCTGTCACACTCTCAGCCGGCCGAGACCTCACGCCATCCTCCTGACTCTCTCCGCCGAGTCCCTCCACTGGCCAATTAGAAATATTCGGTGAGCTCTCTATCTCCACTCAGTCTGGACGGTTGGCGGCGCAGTCTTAAGTCGTGCTATCTGTTCTCCAACCGCAGCTGCGCCCCTTCCGAGTGAGATAGGAGCTGACGACGCGGTATTTCCTCCATTAATCGCTTCGTATTATCGTCCCCGCCCGATTTTCTAAATCCGAGCTTCTAGGGAGCTAGCGCGGAGGTCGACGAGGAAAGGAGTTGTCAGAGGCGTGGCAAGTGGCCGTGATGGTGAGGCATTTTCGATGCCTGAAGGAGAAGGAAGCGGAGGCAGACTGCTCAAAAGGCCGTTCAAAAAGGCAGAAGGAAAAAGGAGGGGAGGAGGCCGGGCGCACATCGACGCCCACATCGGAGTCCGACCATCGTCGAGGGGAAATTCGGCTCGAGGAAGGGACGAATCAGAGCAGCGAGCCTACTGGGAGGTGGGATCGCGAGCGAGGACCATGTGAGACCGACGACGTCACGCGGGCTGAATTCAGGAGGCTGGGCGGCCCAGCTAGTCAGGGGGAGGGCAGAGAGAGCGGTGACAAAATAACGGAGAGGGTAGAATGCAGTTCAGGGCGAGGGGGGAAGGAGAGCTTTATAGTCGCAAAGCGGCGAGGTGACGCGATGCCCGATCGGGTGACCTAAGAATAGCCGCCGTTTTGGGTGCCCTTTAACGCCGTTTTGAGCCGCTTTTTCTTGGTAGGTGTAGTTGAATGCCACGAAATCTGCTGCCCTAACTCCTATAAATTCCTGCTGCCTCCCACGAGTTTCTTGTTTCCTCCCACGGGTTCCTGTTGCCTCCTATGAGTTCCTGCTGCCTCCCACGAGTATATCCTGCTTACCTTTACCTCTTTGACCCTGCGACCTGCTCGAAGAATACCTGAGATACGGTGCTGTGGGCTGCTTTACTATAACCGATTCCCTTTTCTATTTCCGCTCCGTGTGTCAGTATCGTAACTAGATTGAGGAGTAGTCTGAAGGTTTACGGTGGCGGAGTTTCTATTCTTTACCTAGTAGTAAGTTCCTGCAGAGAATGCTCTATTCAGCTGCGACATTGGATCTCTTACGGACCTGCTGGCCGATTCTCCGAAGATTAAATTCGCGCCGATGTCTATAGTCGAGCTGCAGGTGTTGTTGCTTGGTAGGGCGATTGGAAGACAAAAGGAGGACGATGTGGTATCTGGTATTAAGCGACGACAGAGGATAACTCGGAGTCTAAGTTGGGAGAATGTAGTTTAAGAGAGCCTGCTCGTCCTTGACAGTTGTAGATTTTTCCTAGGTAGCCCCTTCTAGAAGACTATCCGTCCTTAGGAACGGTATGCTGGAAGGGGGCTCCGAGGAACCATCCGACCTTAGGAATGGTAGCCCAAACTCAAAAGACAAGCTTGGAGCTTTTGAAAGATTGAAAGTGAGCCGGTCATTATGCCTCCTCGTCCGAGAAGAGGACCAATGTCATTTGTCCAATCCGCAACGAAAAGTCTTTACATGCCTCCATGGGCGGGTAACTTGTCCTTGCGTTATATGGGTGTTCACGGGTGTCAAGATGAAAGGAGACACAGGTTACTACGCCACTGCTAGGTACAAGGTCGCGCTGCTGCTTGTGTGGCCGTATATGCAAAGACGACCTCCATCTCCCGAGCTGAATGGCGTGTCAGCGAGCTGGCTGGCTGTCCAACCTTCTCTTGTAGACATCTTGCCCCATCAACGCCGGTGACGGGTTGCTTTCCAAGCCCTTCACCGCATTTCTGGTATCTCATGCGACAGTCCAGAGCTCAATAGCATCCCTGTCCTCGGTTCTCCTGCAGCACAACCAATCTCCTTTGCGTTCTGTATTCAGCACAAGAGACAGCCATTTCTCTCATGATATTTGCAATTCTCTCTGTTCTCTTCCATACCTTCTTCGTACACTTTCTTTCCAGAGAGGACCCCACGTACGGGGGGTTTTTTTTTTCTTCTTGTCCACCTTCAGAAGCACTTATGAAGCCTTGGCTCCAGTCCCAGCTCTTCCCATTCTTTTCAGCCAGACACCCAAATCGAAAGCTCCTTCGCTGAGATCCATGGGATTACCCACATACTTAAAAGTTTTCCCAGTAACTTCTTCAGGCTCTTTGCCATCAATAAAGCGAATCAGACACGGCGCCGGCCAGTAGGCTTGTGTCTCATATTCCGCCAATCTTTGCGCATGTTCCTCATGCTCCACCTCATAGACCATCCCCTCTACAACTGCCCCGGGAGGCCCATTGATCAAGGCAGGGTACTGTCCCCAAAGCTTTAGTGAATAGCCGACGAGCTTCGCTGGACGCAACGTTGGGTTTTCTGGTAGACCCAGGATTTCTGATAAGAGAGCAGGATCCACTAAAGTGCCATAGCAGAAGTAAGATCCCAGCCGAGGCGCTAGAACGTCGATGGGATCTGAGCGCTCCTCAGCTTCGAACCAGTATCCAGCTGGCGCTTGCTGCAATTTTTGAATGAAGGGTGAGATCTTCGACCTTAACTTCATTGCCGGTTCAGTGGACTTCGGAGGCTGCGGTGGCAGTGGTGGAGGCAGAGGCGGAGGCGGAGAGGGGACACCCATGCGTCAATATAATAGCTCTGAGGGGCTGGCAGTGCAAGAAGGGCAAGTTCACGATTGATTTCCCAGCGCATGAAATTTTGTAGTCTTCAAGCGTGTCTAGCGGGCCACAACGCGTTTGCACAAAAGCAGGAAGGGGAATTGCGGACAGCTTTCCCGTGAAACACGAGTCGTATGAGTTCATGAAAACGCGCTGTCACAAGCTAAGACAAGGCTAACGTTCCGCGGCTACTTGTTTTGAAGGGGCAACGTCCGGGGGTGACGCTACATTGTCCGTTTGGAATATCACTAAATCGCAGCCTTGATTCCAGCGACATCTGAAAGACCTGAAGTATCCCCGACAGCCTCGCTCATCAACTACCGAAAAGCATGGTTGATGAAAGAGCTATTCTTGTCCTCGCAGCTAAGCAATTTGGTCATTTGGATGACAAGATGCTCCCCATCGGAGAATGCTTGCAGTAACCGACCACGTCGAGCTGACATGATTGAAAATATCACTGGTTCGTGTCAGGAATAGCATGTGTGGTGTAATTGTAGGACTTACAGGGACAATGGCGTCGTTTTCATAGCCCTCTTCCCCCAGGCGGTTGACCATCAGTTGGAGGATTGAAACCAACTCGCTGCGGAGCAATTTCATATCCACTCCTTCAACACTGTTCACTGTGATGGCTATTATATGCGGTGGGGTTGGGTCGTCACCATATTCCAAAATATCCCGAGTGTCCCAAGGAGAAGTAGATGGCGCAAGAGGATAGGGGTTGTTCTGATTGTGTTCGAGAAGCGCATGAGGAAGGCTATAAGAGATCTGAATCAGTCCTAGTACCGCCAACGTTATTGGTAAGGCAACACACGAGACAAGGCGCCATTCTGAATGATGGCTTAATGTTTCGAAAGTGCCAGGGCCAAGATTAGCTCTAGGAATATGGAAATATTGCCCATCGATAAATTCCTCGACATCAAGTTGCCGAGTCCAAAGGATTTGAAGGGTCAGGAAAGGGATTGTCAATCTCTAGCGATTCGAGATCCTCCCCTCCCATGGCTTTGACATCAACAGGGTGGTCTCTCAGTTTGCTAACCGGCCAGGGTTTGGAAAACGAAGGTGCAGAGTTGGGAATCGCTGTGTCGCTGACATCAAATGGTAGCAATTTGACTTGATGGGTAAGGCAATTATCGTCGAAATATGCTGGTCCGTCGAGAAGCAGGTATCCGCTGTGACCGGTGAGGTGTCCGTCAGGATCTCTGAACTTATCGAACAGGTTCTGAACTTGTTTCCTAGCCTTATCGCGGGCAAGTTGGGCTTTTGTTCTGCGAGGCATCTTTCTTTGCAAAGTCA
>Ga0335072_10017950_pt1 | contig 9995 bp, 9 predicted proteins | sample Lox_Sample_21_FD_206725 | JGI IMG/M metagenome (GOLD analysis project Ga0335072, IMG submission 206725) | Soil microbial communities from Loxahatchee National Wildlife Refuge, Florida, United States - Lox_Sample_2.1 | ecosystem: Environmental > Terrestrial > Soil > Wetlands | place: USA: Florida...
CTCCCCCTGCTCTGACTCGGCCGCGTGCCCGTCGGGTCGAGCCTGGCACTACTTGCGCATCGGCACACGCACCCCGCGCTCCGCCGCCACTTCCGTGGCGCGGTCATAACCCGCATCCGCGTGCCGTATCACGCCCATGCCGGGATCGTTGGTGAGCACGCGCTCGAGCTTGCGTGCCGCCAGCTCGGTCCCGTCCGCGACACACACCTGGCCGGCGTGGATCGAGCGGCCGATACCCACCCCGCCGCCGTGGTGAATGCTCACCCAGGATGCACCCGACGACGTGCTGACGAGCGCATTGAGCAGCGGCCAGTCCGCGATCGCATCGCTGCCGTCGGCCATGGCCTCAGTCTCACGGTACGGCGATGCGACCGATCCGCAGTCCAGATGGTCACGTCCGATCACGATCGGTGCCTGCACGTCGCCGCGCTCCACCAGCTCGTTGAACCGCAGCCCGGCCAGGTGCCGCTCACCGTAGCCAAGCCAGCAGATCCGCGCGGGCAGGCCCTGGAAGTGAACCTTCTCGCGCGCCATCCGGATCCACCGGGCCAGTGCCTCGTTCGCCGGGAACAGGTCGAGGATGGCGTCGTCGGTGGCAGCGATGTCGGATTCCTCGCCGGACAGCGCAGCCCACCGGAACGGGCCTCTCCCCTCGCAGAACAGAGGCCGGATGTAGGCGGGCACGAATCCAGGGAACGCGAACGCACGAGCGTAGCCCGCCAGCTCGGCTTCGCCGCGGATGGAGTTGCCGTAGTCGAACACTTCCGCGCCCGCGTCCTGGAATCCGACCATGGCCTCCACGTGCGCGGCCATCGACTCCCGTGCGCGCAGGGTGAACCCGGCCGGGTCCTCGGCCCGCAGCGCCGCCATGTCCTCGAACGCCACGCCCTTCGGCAGGTAGGTCAGCGGGTCGTGAGCTGAGGTCTGGTCAGTGACCACGTTGATCGGCGCGCCCATGCGCAGCAACTGCGGCACCAGCTCAGCGGCATTGCCGAGCAGGCCGATCGACAGCGGCTCGCCGCCGCTGGCGGCGGCCACCGCACGGCGGACGGCGTCGTCGACGTCGGCTGCCTGCACGTCCAGGTAGCCGTGCTCGATCCGGCGGCTGATCCGGGACGGATCGCAGTCGATGCACAGCGCTACACCGCCGTTCATGGTGACCGCGAGCGGCTGGGCGCCGCCCATCCCGCCGAGGCCCGCGGTCAGCGTGATCGTCCCGGCCAGCGAGCCGCCGAAGCGCTTGGCTGCCACCGCGGCGAACGTCTCATACGTCCCCTGCAGGATGCCCTGCGTGCCGATGTAGATCCACGATCCGGCGGTCATCTGGCCGAACATCGTCAGCCCCTCGGCCTCCAGGCGCCGGAACTCCTCCCAGGTGGCCCACTGGGGCACGAGGTTCGAGTTGGCGATCAGCACCCGCGGCGCCCATTCGTGCGTTCGGAAAATCCCGACCGGCTTGCCGGACTGAACCAGCAGAGTCTCGTCATCCGCCAGGTCGCGCAGCGAGGCGACGATGCCGTCGAACGCATCCCAGCTGCGGGCGGCCCGGCCTGAGCCGCCGTAGACGATGAGCTGATCGGGGTGCTCGGCAACCTCCGGGTCGAGGTTGTTCATCAGCATCCGCATCGCCGCTTCCTGCGGCCACCCCTTGCAGCTCAGCGACGTCCCGCGCGGCGCGCGCACGGGCCTGGCTCCGGATACCGGGGGGACGGCGGTCATAGTCAGCTCCTTCGGTGACAGGCCATCATCATCTACTCAGGAAGTCTCGCCACGCCAGCCGGGTGTGCGCTGGCCGGCCAGACCTGCCCGGACGGCCGCGACGACTCCGGGCATCGCGACGCGAAGCAAGCCCAGGACCCGCTCGTAGTCGCCGGGCCCTCCGCCGACTGGGTCCGGGACGTCCCAGCCTGCTCCCGCTGCCGGGTCGAAGCTGCCGAGCAACCTGATCCTCGCCATGCCTCCGCCGCCCGCAGTGGAGCTGCTGGCCGCCTGCCTCAGCACCCAGTGATGCATGCTGTCCAGCGCGATGATCAGGTCGTAGCGGTCGAGCATGACCGGCCTGAACTGCGTCGTCTCATGAGCCCAGGTGTAGCCGTGGCTCCGCAGAACAGCACAGGCCCGCTGATCCGCGGGTGCGCCCTCGGACGTCACCCGAAGGCCGGCGCTGGCGACCGTGGCGCTCAGCCCGGCGGCGGCCAGGTCGCGCCGCAGCACGTGCTCGGCCATCGGCGAGCGACAGGTATTGCCGGTGCACACGAACAGCACCCCGTACTCAGGCGCCGGCGGCGTGCCGACGTGGCGCCGCCCGGCTGGCTGGTGCCGGCCGGGCGGAGCGACGTCGCCGGATGCAGCCAAGTCGCTGACTGACCCGTGCTCGCGGCCGGGACTAGCTGGGCAGTCCCTCGGCCTTGAGGAAGCCCTCAGCCACAGTCGAGTAGTTGGCGTGGTCCAGGATCACTGCCTTGTCCATCTGCAGCAGTGCCGCAGTGGTCAGCTTGGCCGAGATCGCGTTGAGCGTGCTGACGATGGTCGAGGTCATCGCGGGCTTGTACACCAGCGGCAGCACGTTCTGGGCAGCGAAGTTGTTCTTCGGGTCGGCCAGCGACACCAGGTGATCGGTGATGATCTGCGGTGTCGTCGTGAACACGTCGGCCGCCTGCACCTTCCCGTCGACGAGCGCTGCGAGGGTGATCGGACCGGACTCGTCGAGCGCCTCGAACTTCTTGAAGGTCAGCCCGTAGTACTTCTTCAGGCCGATCAGCCCGTCAGTCCTCGTCTGGAACTCCGGCGGACCGCCGAAGGTGATGCTGCTCTCCAGTGGCTTCAGCTGAGCGATGGACGTGAGATGGTGTGCGGTCGCGTACGCCTGGGTCACCGTGACCGAGTCCTTGTCCTGCGCTGAGGACGGATTCAGGATCTCCAGCGTGCTCGGCAGGTCAGCCTTCAGTGCAGCGTCCACTGCCGAGGTGGACGCCGCGGTGCTGGTGGTGTCGACCGACGTCGTCAGCAGCGCGCCGTTGTACTCCGGGATGATGGTGACGGCGCCCTTCTTGATCTCCGGGTAGTAGACCTCGCGAGAGCCGATGTTGAACTTGTCCGTGACCTTGACCCCCTTAGCGGACAACGCCAGCGAGTAGATCTCGGCCAGCAGCTCGTTCTCCGGGAAGTTGGCAGAGCCGATGACGACCGTCTTGCTGGCGCTGCCGCTGAGCGGGTTACTGGATTTCGAAGGGCTCGAGCTGCCGCAGGCGGCAAGCGCTAGGGACGCTGAGACGGCGAGGCCGAGAGCCGCGCCTCTCTTCAGCGTCAGGCTGCTAAGGGACATTGATATTTCCTTCCATGCTTATAGGAAAGAGATCCTACCTGGATGCCCTGGCCTGCTCGCGCAGGCCAGTCGGGACCACGAGCCGTCGCAGGCCGACAAAGATAACCTGCACGGCAAGCGCGAGAACGACGATGACGACGGCACCGCCGGCAACCTCGCCGTAGTTGTTGGAGGCGAGGCCATCGATGATGTAGCGGCCAAGGCCGCCGAGTCCGATCTCAGCAGCGATGGTCGCGGTGGCCACCACGAAAATGGCCGAGGTTCGCAGCCCGAGCATGATCAGCGGAATCGCCACCGGCAATTCCACCTTCCAGAGCACTTGCCACTGCGTCATGCCCATCCCCCGTGCCGCATCCTTCAGGTCCTCGTCGACTCCTGCCACTCCCTCGTAGGTATTGACCAGGATGGGCGGGATGGCCAGCACCACCAGCGGTATAAGCCAGGTCAGGGCGGAGAACCCGAGCAGCACGACCATAAGGATGAGCAGGCCGAGCGTGGGGATGGCCCGCCAGACGTTGGCTACGTTGACCGCCGCGAAGCCGCCGCGGCGGTAGTGCCCGATGAGCAGGCCGATCGGCAGTGCGATCACGGCGGCAATCAGCACTGACAGTGCCGTGTAGCCCAGATGCTGGAGAACCCGGATCGGGATGCCGTCCGGTCCGCTCCACTGCGAGGATGACTTCAGCCAGTCCCAGGCGAACTGCAGGAAACTCACCTCAGGCCTCCGTCCCGACGGCTACGGCTGCCACCGCGCGGCTGGAGTCCCGCTGCCGGCCCCGCGACCAGGGCGTCAGCACAGCCCGGAGGGTCACCAGGATCAGATCGCAGACCAGCGCGAGCGCGATCGTCAGCGCAAGCCCGACGTAGATCTCCGTCGGGAAGTCGCGCTGGAATCCGTCGATGAAGAAATAGCCCAGGCTGGACACCCCGATGAGCTGGCCCACGCTGGCCAGGCTGATGCTGGATACGACCGCTACCCGCATGCCCGCGATGATCACCGGCACAGCCAGCGGCAACTCGACCTGGACGAGGCGCCGGACCTGCGTGAAACCCATCGCGGTCGCTGCCTGCCGCACCGAGTCGGGCACCGATCTGAGTCCGTCGACGACGGTCGGTATCAAGATGCACAGCGAGAACAGCGCGAGCGGAATGATCACTGTCAGGTTGCCCAGGCCGGTGTAGTCGATAAGGACCACGAACAGGGCAAGCGACGGCAGCGCGTAGATGGCACTGCTGAGGGACAGCACCGGCGGATACAGCCAGCCCCAGAGCACACACGCGATGCCTGCCGGCACCGAGATGAGCAAGCCGATCACGGGCGGGATGAGGCCGAGCAGCGCGTTGTCCAGGGTGTACTGCCAGATGGCTGTCCAGTTCTGCGGTATCCACGACCATTCCACGTCAGTGCACCCCCTCCGCCTGCTCCACCTGAGGCGTCCCGACCGCGGGCTGCGCGCCGCGATCGGCCGCGTCCTCGGCCGCCGCGATCGCGGTCCGCAGCCGCTCATAGCTAGTGGTCCCGAGTACCTGCCCGTTATCGTCGACCGCGACAGCACGCTCGGTGCGCGACAGGATGGTCGCGTCGAGAGCCGCCCGGAGCGAGTCGGTGTCAGGCCGGAACGTATGGCCGATGGGAGCCATTCCCACGTCGGCGATCCGTGTGGCCGGCGGCAGTGCCTGAAGGTCTGCCACGGCGAGCCAGCCGCGCGGGGCGCGCCCGGTGTCTGTCACCAGCACCCAGGCCTCGTTCTCTCGCCGCGCCACGGCGATGGCGTCCGCAGCCGTCGTGGTCCCCGGCAGCACGGTCTGCGTTGCCAGCACCAGGTCCGTGGCGGGGAAGAAGGACAGCCTGCGGATGCCACGGTCGAACCCGACGAAGTCGCGGACGTAGTCGTCGACGGGCGCGCCAAGCAGCCGCTCGGGCGAGTCCACCTGGGCAAGGTGGCCGCCGGGGCGGAATACTGCCACCTGATCGCCGACCTTGATGGCTTCCTCCACGTCGTGTGTCACCAGCACGACGGTCTTGTGCAGCTCCGCCTGGAGCCGGATGAGCTCATCTTGCAGCGTGGCTCTGACAATCGGGTCCACGGCGCTGAACGGCTCGTCCATGAGCAGGACCGGCGGATCGGCCGCCAGCGCTCGTGCCACTCCTACGCGCTGCTGCTGACCGCCGGACAGCTGGTACGGGTAGCGCCGGGCCATGGTGGCGGCATCGAGCCCGACAAGCTGCATGAGGTCGCGCGCCCGCTCCCGCGCCTGCCGCCGGGCGACGCCGTTCAGGAACGGCACAGTCGCGATGTTGTCCTCGATGGTGCGGTGCGGGAACAAGCCCGTCTGCTGGATGACGTAGCCAATACCGCGCCTCAGTTGCGACGGCTTCGCGTCGAGCACATTCGTGCCGTCCAGCAGGATGCGGCCCGAGGTTGGCTCGACCAGGCGGTTGATCATGCGGAGCGACGTGGTCTTGCCGCACCCGCTCGGCCCGACCAGCACCATGATCTTGCCATCCGGCACCTCGAGATCCAGTGAGTCGACGGCCACGGTCCCGTCGGGATAGCGCTTAGTCACATTCTCAAAGGTGATCACGGCGCTTGCCTCTCCGTTCCGGGGGATGCGCAGTCACACTCGCACCGCCGACTCGGTGCGCAAGCGCAGTGGGCCCGTGCGTCCGCCTGCGGACCCGAGGCTCGCAAAATGCCTCAGTTGACGCCAGCCTAACCGTAGGAGCACGAGATGTCCGGTGCGACACCATGCCGTGACCTACCAATCTGGTAGGCATTCGCGGCTGGCCGGCGCCGCGGGAGTACGATCAGCGCCAGCAAACCCGCACGAACTCACCCATCCAGCAGGTCAGGAGGTTGTGATGACGATCGCCGCCAGTCAGCCCGAGAGCGTCAGCGTAGCGGCCGGGGAGCCGCCCGCTGATCAGGCGGCGGCAGGCCTCAAGCCGGGCTGGGGAGTGAGCCCGCAGAGACAGCAGGAAATCGAGGAAACCCTCCACCAGCTCGCACCCAGCAGCGGCCGGCTGGCGCCGGGAGAGCTGCGGGCAGTCACCGCGGCTCTCTCGCAGCGGCGGGACCTGTGGGCCGACCTCGTCGTCCGCGATCCCGACGTCCGCTGGTACCTGCCGCTGCACCGGTCCAACTCGTGCGACGTCTGGCTGCTGGCCTGGGAACGCGGCCAGGACACCGACTGGCATGACCACGGCGGCTCATCAGGCTCCTTCGCGGTAGCCGACGGCAGCCTGACCGAGCAGTTCCGCGCCCCGAGTGGGCGGCTGAGCCACCGGCGGCTTTCCGCGGGCCAGGCAGTGGCATTCGGCCCGGGCCACGTCCACGACGTAGCTCATGGCGGCGAGGGCTCCGCGACGAGCATTCACGCGTACTCGCCGCCGCTGACCGCCATGACGTATTACACCTCGACCGACTACGGCCTGATCGCCCGGCAGACACTGGCCATCGACGGCCCCGAGGGCGGACGCGGCCGGGGTGGTGCCGATACGGCACTCGCTCGGGCGTCGGCGTCGGTGGCTGCGCTCACGTCGGACTCGCTGCCCGTTGGTGCGCCCGGCATCGACGAGCTGCTGACGGAGGCCCGCAGCGGGCTGCGGCGGCTGCGTCCGGAGGCGGCATTCGCCGCGCTCACCGACGGTGCGGTGCTGGTGGACATCCGGCCGCTGGAGCAGCGCATCGTGGAAGGCGAGGTCCCTGGCGCCATCCTCATCGGGCGCAACGTCCTCGAGTGGCGGCTCGACCCGCGCAGCGAGGCCAGGATCGCCGCCCTGGCCAGGGCAGACATGCGCATCATCGTGATGTGCTCGGAGGGTTACGCCTCTACGCTGGCAGCCGCCTCACTGCGTCGCATCGGCCTGGCCGAGGCGACCGACCTGGACGGCGGATTTCAGGCCTGGAAGGCGGCCGGCCTGCCCACGCGGCCAGCCCAGTCGCTGGCCTGAGGCCGCCCGGCGCGGCCGGGGATAAAGCGGGACCCGGGATAATAGGAGTACGGTCGACGTTCGCCGCGAGTTCACCGACGGGTGCCACCCGCATGTCCGCGTCGCGGCCGCGCCGGCAGACAGAAACGGGCACGCTACTGATGGCATTCGCGAGCAAGCCTCCTCCGCGCGCGGGCACGACCGGGGAGAACGGGCCTGGCCCGGCCCCGGCCGCCGCGGTCGGCCCGCGCCACGATCCTGGTGCCGGGATCAGCCATCAGCACCGGGACGTCTCCGGCGGCTGGCTGAGGCCGGCGGTATTCGGCGCTATGGACGGCCTGGTAACCAACGTCTCACTGATCGCCGGCGTCGGCGGGGCGCGGCTGGCGTCGCACACGATCATCCTGACCGGGCTCGCCGGGCTGTGCGCGGGCGCGTTCTCCATGGCTGCGGGCGAGTACGTGTCGGTGTCCTCACAGAACGAGCTCGTCGCGGCCGAGGTCGAGAAGGAGCGCCTCGAGCTGGCGGCCAACCCGGCCGACGAGCAGGCCGAGCTTGCCGCGCTGTACAAGATGCGCGGCGTCGAGTCCGCGCTGGCCGACGAGGTCGCGCGCCAGCTCTCCCGCAGCCCGGAGGAAGCACTCCGCATCCACGTGCGCGAGGAGCTCGGGGTGGATCACCAGGAGCTGCCATCTCCCGTCACGGCCGCGGGGGCGTCTCTGGCCACCTTCGCGATCGGCGCCCTGGTCCCCTTGCTGCCGTTCCTGCTCGGCTTCTCCTCGCTGGCGGCAGCCGTCATCCTTGCTGCGGTCGCGGCCTTCGTCGGCGGCGGCATCGTCGCGCGGGTGACAGCACGGCCGTTCCTGCGCGGAGCGGTGCGCCAGCTCCTGCTGGCGGCCGTGGCGGCGGCGCTTACCTACGGGATCGGGACGCTCGTCGGCGGCCACGCCTGACCGCGAGCACAGCGAGCACAGCGAGCACCGCGAGCACCGCCAGCTGCGGCCGCTACCACGAGTCGGTCGTGTACTCCTCGGCGCCACTGTCGCCAGCCGCGCTCAGCAGCTCGAAGTCCGCGTCGACCATCATGGCGACGAGTTCCTCGAAACCGATCTTCGGCTCCCAGCCGAGCTCGTCGCGGGCCTTCGACGGGTCGGCACACAGGCGGTCCACCTCGGCTGGCCGGATGAACGCCGCGTCGGTGACGACGTGGTCATGCCACTCGAGACCGGCAGCCCGGAATGCGGTGTCGACCAGCTTCTCCACCGAGTGAGTGACGCCGGTCCCGATCACGTAGTCCGCTGGCGTGTCCTGGGTGAGCATGAGCTGCATGGCCCGGACGTAGTCACCGGCGAAGCCCCAGTCCCGGCTGGCAGTCAGGTTGCCGAGCCGGAGCTGGCGCTCGTAGCCCAGCTTGATCTGGGCGACGCCCAGCGACACCTTCCTGGTGACGAACTCGGCGCCACGCCGCGGCGACTCGTGGTTGAACATGATCCCGGAGACGGCGTACATCCCGTAGGACTCGCGGTAGTTCTGCGTGAGGAAATGGCCGTAGACCTTGGCCACGCCGTACGGACTGCGCGGGTGGAACGGCGTCCGCTCGTTCTGCGGCGACTCGTCCACCTGACCGAACATCTCCGATGTGGACGCCTGGTAGAAGCGGATCTGGCCGCTGCCGGGACTTCGCGACGCGCTGATGCCGCTGCAGACCCGGATGGCCTCCAGCACCCGCAGCACGCCGAGACCGGTCACCTCGCCAGTAAGCTCGGCCTGCTGCCAGGACATCGGCACATAGGAAATGGCCGCGAGGTTGTAGACCTCGTCGGGCTGCACGCGCTCCACCGCGGCGATGAGGCTGCCCTGATCCAGGAGGTCGCCGCGGATGAGCCGGACCTCACCGAGCCGCTGGCGCAGATGCCGGACGCGCGGGTTCGCCTGACCGCGTACCAGCCCGAAGACCTCATATCCCATGTCGACCAGGTGCTCAGCCAGGTACGAGCCGTCCTGACCGGTGATCCCGGTGATCAGCGCGCGTCGAGTCAGCGGTGCCTCCGTAGAAATGCTTCGTCGCGGCAGCTTACAGATACCGGCCCGGCCAGGACAGGCCGGCTTACGAGTGGGGCGAAAGGGCATGCAAGTGAATCGCTGGTAATGTTCGCTGCCGAGGGGGGTCACGCGGGTCGGCCCGTCACGGGCTGCCAGTGGCGAGACAGGAGGCGCGAACCTGCGTGAATGCCGCAGCTGCCGATGAGGTAACGCCAGCCGTAACGGCACCCAGCGCCCACCACGACGACAGCCCTGATGGCAGCAGGCCAGACAACAGCAGCCCGCTGCGCGTCTGCCTGCTGTCGTACCGGAGCAAGCCGCATTGCGGCGGCCAGGGTATCTACCTGCGGCATTTGTCGCGCGAGCTCGCCGCGCTCGGTCACCAGGTCGAGGTGTACTCGGGCCAGCCCTATCCGGAGCTCGAGCCGGGCCCTGCGCTGATCGAGCTGCCGAGCCTGGACCTGTACCGGGACGAGGACCCGTTCCGCACCCCCCACCTGCGCGAATACCGTGACTGGATCGACGTCCTCGAGGTCCTCGGCATGTGGACCGCCTACTTTCCCGAGCCGCTGACCTTCAGCCTGCGCGCACTGCGCGCACTGCGGCAGCGCCGCGGCGACTTCGACATCGTGCACGACAACCAGGTCCTCGCCTACGGCAACCTCGGCATCCGCAAGCTGGGCCTGCCGCTAG
>Ga0335072_10017951_pt1 | contig 9995 bp, 8 predicted proteins | sample Lox_Sample_21_FD_206725 | JGI IMG/M metagenome (GOLD analysis project Ga0335072, IMG submission 206725) | Soil microbial communities from Loxahatchee National Wildlife Refuge, Florida, United States - Lox_Sample_2.1 | ecosystem: Environmental > Terrestrial > Soil > Wetlands | place: USA: Florida...
ACAAGAGCATCGTTGAGAACATGCATGTGAACGATAGCGATCGGGTGATGGTGGAAAAGATCGTCGAGATGGGTCACGAGTTGGGCATGTCGGTGATCGCCGAGGGCGTGATGCTTGAGGCGCAGTATGATCTGCTGCGTGCAATGGGCTGCGATGGCGCACAGGGCTTTCTGATCTGCCGGCCGCTGCCGGCCGAGGAAATCCCCGCGTGGCTGGCGTCCAGAGCGGCCGAAGTGCGGACAAAGCGTTAGGGTGTATCGACCAATAGGGATGGCCGGCGTTGCGAGAAAAAATCGGGCCGGACGCAGCGGAGGCCGCAGGCTGTGGCGGGGCCACCATCAAGGCCGGCAATGAAGGATGTCCCGATCTTCGCCGCAACCGCAGGGCTCCCAGCATGCTGTTCCTGCGTGCGGGGATGGAAGCCGCACGGGACGTGGCCATTTTTCCCCATTTCTTTGTCGCTCGTCGCTAAGAGACACCCGGTATCCGGCGCTACTCGCTTCTCGAACTGCGCAAAACCGGCACCCGGCGCCTGCCGTTCCTCTAGGTCGATACACCCGAGCGACCGGCTCAGTCTTCCCTTGCCAAATCCTCAGCCTTCGTCGACACTGATCGCATTCTGCGCTTGAGTTTTCTAGTGACAAACAGCGAGGTAAAGATGAGAGTTCGACTCCGCGCCGCTCTCTGCGCCGGCTTCCTGTTCTGTGCGGCCGCAGGCTCTGTGCACGCTTCAGCAACAAAGGCAGCGGCGGCGCAGGCGCCGGCCGTGCAACCCTCAGCGGCCCCAGCCGCGGCGGCGGCGACAGCCGCGCATCCGCTGACCTCTGCGGATCTTGAAGCTTTTTTCGACGGAATCCTGCCGCTGCAGCTGGAGCGCAGCGATATTGCCGGCGCCTCAGTAATGGTGATGCAGAACGGCAGTGTGCTGCTTGAGAAGGGCTACGGCGTTGCCGACGAAAAGACGAAGAGACCGGTCGACCCAGCTTCGACGATCTTCCGCCTGGCTTCGATCTCGAAACTCTTCACCTGGGTCTCGGTGATGCAACTGGTGGAAGAGGGCAAGCTGAATCTGGACACGGATGTGAACCAGTACCTCGACTTCCAGATCAAGCCTGCCTTCGGCAAGCCCGTCACCCTGCGCAATCTGATGACACACACAGGAGGCTTTGAAGAAACGGTCAACGACATCATCCTTACCGATCCGAAGAAGGCCGTATCGCTGCGCGACTACCTGATCAAGAACCAGCCCAAGCGGATCTTTCCGCCAGGAGAGATTCCGGCGTATTCGAACTACGGCGTGGGCCTGGCGAGCTATATTGTGCAGCGGGCGAGCGGTGAACCTTATGAACAGTACGTGCAGGAGCACATCTTCACGCCGCTGGGCATGACGCACTCCTCGTTCTATCAGCCGCTCAAGAAACCGCTCGAGAACCTGCCTTCGGAAGGCTACAGGTCTGACACGACCAAACCGCCCGTGGGGTTTGAGATCTTCAACCCGGTAGGCGCGGGCGGCATCTCCTCGAGTGCAGGGGACATGGGGCGATTCGGGCAGGCGCTGCTGAACGGTGGTGAACTGGACGGCAAGCGGATTCTGAAACCGGAGACGCTGGCCCTGATGTGGACTCCGCAGTTCCAGGCAAGCAAAGATCTGCCGCCCATCTGCATGGGCTTTTACCAGGACTGGCGCAATGGCCTGCGCTGGATCGGACACGAAGGCGACCTGATCGCGTTTCACAGCCTCTTCTTCGTGGAGCCGCAGCAGAAGATCGTCCTGTTTGTGTCGTACAACTCGGCGGGCGGCGGCAATAAGCCACGACCGGAGATCATCGACTTTTTCTCAGATCGATACTTCCCCGGCGCACCGAAAGTCGAGTATCTAAAGACTCCAGCCAAAGACCTGAAGGCGATCGAAGGACGCTATGAGTCGACGCGCCGTGCCGAAAGCACCAAGCTGAAGCTCGGCGATCTCTTCTCGCAGAGCAGCGCGCATGTGGACAAGGACGGAGTACTGAAGATTGACGGAGCGCGCGACCTGCGCGGGCATACGCTGAAGTGGAAGCCGATTGGCAAAGACCTGTGGCAGGCGGAAGGCGAACAGGCGCGCATCTTCGCCATTCGCGGCGCCGACAACAAGGTCGCGCGGCTGGCCATCGATTTCCCCGGAGTACAAGAACAGCGCGTGCCCTGGTATGAGAACAGCCGGCTGGTACTGCCTGCCGTTGGAGGAAGCCTCGGCATCTTGATTCTTGCGCTCCTGGCGAGCCTGCTGCGCGGAACCCGGCGGCTGATCTTCCGCAAGAGGACCCGCGTGACTCCGCAGCCTGGGACAATCTGGCTGACGGCGGGGCCACGACTTGCCGCTCTTGCGTGGGTCGCACTGCTGGGTGGCATCGGGATTTTCATGATGTCACAAGGCGACGATCTGATGCCGCCGACGCCGGACTGGTTTGGCTGGTTTGTGGCAATCAACTGGTTCGCCGGACTGGCGCTGCTCCTGAGCGTTTTTGCCCTGCTGGCCGCAGTGCGCGTCTGGCGGCGCAGCGAGTTGCGCTGGATTACGAAGGTGAAGTTCTCGGTCGTCGGACTGGCCTGCGTGATTCTGAGCTGGTTCGCAATCCACTGGAACATCATTGGACCGGCGCACAGAATTTAAGCCAGCGGTCAGTGCTCAGTGGTCAGTGGTCAGATGCCGGTGGAGAGCGAGGCGGGGCGCTGGGATCGGTCATCCAGGCCAAGTAAACTGGTCTTTGTGAAGCCCTCAACCCATCAAATCCAGCCCAGCCGCAAAGAATTTCTGGCTCTTGCCCGGAATCATACGCTCGTGCCCGTCTACCGGACGCTGACTGCCGACCTGGAAACGCCGGTGTCTGCGTTTCTGCGCGCGGCCTGGCAGGAGCCGGAGTGCTTTCTGCTGGAGTCAGTGGAGGGCGGCGAGCAGGTGGGCCGGTACACCTTCATCGGGCTCAACCCGTACAAGCGCGTCGTGGCGCGCGGGCGAGAGGTCGCGATCACCGAGAACAAGAAGACGGTGCGGCTGCAGGGCGACGTCTTTCATGTTCTGCGTGAGGCGCTGAGCGGGCACACAGCGGCGCGCTTGCCCGGGTTGCCTCCGTTCACCGCAGGCGCGGTTGGATTCTTTGCTTACGACGCGGTGCGGCAGATCGAGCGGCTGCCGGATCTGGCGAAGGACGAACTCGGCGTCCCCGATGCCTGCCTGCTGTTCTTCGACGAAGTGCTGGCCTTCGACCATGTGCGCAAGCAGATCTGGATGGTGGTCACGGCCGACGTGACGCTGGAGTCGCCTGACGCCGCATACGAGAAAGCAACACATCGCCTGACACGGCTTGAGAAGCGGCTGACGGGACCTCTGCCGAAACTCCCCGCGGTGAAGGGCGCCGGCAAGCTGAAGGTGAATCATCGAACACGGAAGCGCGACTTTCTGGCAGCCGTGGAGAAGACGAAAGAGTATATCCGCGCCGGCGACGTCTTTCAGACAGTGCTGTCGCAGCGCTTCGATCTCGAGCCGGGGACGGACAGCTTCCAGGTGTATCGCGCGCTGCGCACGGTGAATCCCAGTCCTTATATGTACTTTCTGCGGTTCACGCCGGAGGGGCCGCTCAGAGGGATTGCTGCGAAGACGGTCAAAGGGAAAAAGGCGCACGGTGCGGTAGAGCTGGCGGGATCGTCGCCGGAGTTGCTGGTTCGCGTACACAACGGCAAGGTGGAGTATCGGCCGATTGCGGGCACACGCCCGCGCGGTGCAAACGAGGCGGAAGACATCGAACTCGAGGCCGAGATGCTGCATGACGAGAAAGAGCGCGCCGAGCACGTGATGCTGGTGGACCTGGGCCGCAACGACGTGGGCCGCGTAAGCAAGTTTGGCAGCGTGAAAGTGGACCGGCTGATGTTCGTCGAACGTTACAGCCACGTCATGCACATTGTGAGCACGATCGAAGGTAAGTTGCGGCCGGACCTGACCGCGGTCGACGCGCTGCGCGCCTGCTTCCCTGCCGGAACGCTAAGCGGCGCGCCCAAGGTGCGCGCGATGGAGATCATTGAAGAGCTGGAGCCCTCGCGACGCGGCACGTATGGCGGCGCGGTGCTCTACGCCGACTTCTCAGGCAACCTGGACTCGTGCATCGCAATCCGCTCGCTGCTGGCAAAGGACGGCAAAGGCTACGTGCAGGCCGGAGCAGGCATCGTGGCCGACTCCGTACCGGAGATGGAACACCGGGAGTCGCTCAACAAGGCACAGGCCGTGATTCGAGCGATCGAGCAGGCGCGGGAAAGCCTCTAGCGGATGCCAGGCCCTTCTCAAGCCGAATACCTGCAAAAGCGCTGACGCTATTCTGCGCCGAAGACGCGCCGGAAGAAGCGGCCGAGGCGGGAGAAGAAGCCGGGCTTCCTGGCCTTGCCGGACTTGGCGGCTGGCGGGGCCGGCGCAGGAGCGGACGCTTCGCTCTCGGCGGTCTTTGCGTCGGCGTTGGCCACCTGTTCACCCGCGTTGTAGACCAGCGGCGGAGCGGCCTGCGCGGCCTTGTTGTGGCTGGGATTGGGGCTTGCCTTGATGATTGGCGTGGGCGCCATGCCTTCGCTCTGCGCCAGCGGGAACTCGTTGCCCTGGGTCTCAGCAGGCGTTGGCGGGCAACCGCAGGATTCCTTCTCCTGATCGACGACGGTGTCAATGCTGCCGTGCTGGAACATGACGCGCTGGCCCGGCTGCACGCGGTACAAGCGTCCATCGAAGACGCTGGTGACGAGAACATAGGGCGCGTTTGTGCCGGGGTTGTCGACGCAGGTGTCGCCGCCCTGGCCGAGACGAACCTTCACATCGGCCGCAGCAGAGCCGCCAATGAGGATGCGGAAATCGGGCGTGAGCACGGTGTCGGCATTCTGGCCCGTGGTCACGCTGGCCTCGATAGCGCCGTGATCCATCGCGAGCAAAAGACCGGGCAGCTCGCCCACCGGGGCGCTCGTCTCCGTTGCGAGTTTCACCGTGGTAGCCGCGCAGATGCGCAATGCGCCTCGATTCGGCAGCGCGACCTCGGTCGGAGTCTGGCCGGAGGTTACGGTCCCGCTGGAAGAGATGAGGGCGCGGCCATTCACCACCTGTAGTGCTCCCGTGACAACCGCTGCACTGCCCGGCGCGCGGCTGTCGAGAGGAACAATCGCGATGGGATTGGTCATGGTCGACGCAGCGGGCACCGCTACGGCTGTTGCCTGAGGCTGGGTTTGCGCATGTGCGGTGGGCGCGACGAATGAGACGGCAAGCAAAGCACCCCAGACCATGCGGAATGGCCGATGCCGATCAGGACCCAGCGCAGGCGCGGCGTGCATGGCTCTTACATTTCCAGGAAATTGCGGATCATCTGGTGGCCGCCTTCGGTGAGCACGCTCTCGGGGTGGAACTGCACTCCTTCGATGGGCAGTGTGTGATGGCGCAGACCCATGATGACGCTGCCGCCGGCCGCGCCGGCTCCGTTGCCCTCCGGGGTGCGGGCGGTGACCTCGAGTTCCTTGGGCAGCGAGGCTTCCTCGACGATAAGAGAGTGATAGCGGGTGCAGGTGAGCGGCGAGGGAAGTCCGGTGAAGACACCCTTGCCGTCGTGGTCGATGTTGCTGGTCTTGCCGTGCATCAGTTGATGCGCACGCACGACGTTACCGCCAAACGCTTCTCCTATGGCCTGGTGGCCGAGGCAGACCCCGAGAATGGGCGCCTTGCCCGCCATGTGGCGGATGAGGGGAACCAGGATACCGGCCTCGCCCGGCGTGCAGGGCCCGGGCGAAAGCAGAATGCGATCCGGATGCAGCGCCTCGACCTGATCGACCGTGAGTTCGTCGTTACGGCGCACAACGACCTCCGCGCCCAGCTCGCCAAGATACTGAACGAGGTTGTAGGTGAAGGAATCGTAGTTGTCGAGGACGAACACCATGTGCCTCTTAGTGTAGCGGGAGGAGGGGGTTGGGCCAAAGGACTCCCATTCACGCCCACCCTGCTGAGGCGGGCCAAAGCGATGGGGGCTTGACAATCTTGCGGCGTTGCCGCAATATTATGTCGTATACGACGTATCGTATGCGACACATCATGCGGGATGGAGGTCAACATGGTGGCTTTCAATGCAGGATCGGCGATCGGCTTCACCTGGGAGATCACAGGGCTTGTCTGGCTGGCAGGGCTCGTATTCACCAAAAGAACGGTGCGATCGCAGCCCTCGGGAACCCGGTTGTTTCATATCGCGCTCGGCGCGCTGGGATTCGCTCTGCTGGGTGGGCACTGGTTTCGCCAGGGATGGCTGGGCATGCGCTTCGTGGCTCCACTGCATGCCTTCACGGTTGCCGGCCTGGTATTCACGGTGGCGGGTTGCGCCTTTGCCATCTGGGCGCGGTTGACACTGGGCTCCAACTGGAGCGGCCGCGTGACCGTGAAGGAAGGGCACGAGCTGATTACGTGGGGACCCTACGGATTGACGCGGCACCCTATCTACACGGGATTGATGACCGCGGTCGTGGGCACTGCGCTGGCCGGCGGCGAGTGGCGCTGCGTGGTTGCCATCGTGGTCATTCTGCTGGCGCTGATGGTGAAGATGGGGCAGGAAGAGAAGCTGATGCTGCAGACCTTTCCGCTGGCGTATCCCGAGTACCGGCAGCGCGTGAAGGCGCTGATCCCGGGCATCTTTTGAATGAGGCAGTCGAAAGAAGGATGAAATCAATGACAGTTCGGCAAGCACAGGCGGAGATCGGCGGGCTCGCCGAAGAACTGGAAAATGAACTGAGCGGAATCCGGCGGGCGCTGCGCAAGCCGCTCGATGCCGCGGTGGCCGAGGGCGAGATGACCTCACCCCAGATAAGCGTGATGCGGGTGGTGGTCCGCCGGCACGGCATCAGCCTCAAGGACCTGAGCCGCGCTGTGAGTCTGGCGCATTCAACTGTAAGTGGCATCGTGGACCGGCTCGAGAAGCGAGGCATGGTTGCGCGGCAACCCGATCCCAACGACGGGCGCGTGAGTTGCGTGTATCCGACGCCGGCGGTGATGGAGTTTGTGCAGAGACAGATTCCGATGCTGAACCGGAGACCGCTGGTGGCTGCGCTGCAACGCGCGACCGGCCGCGAGCGCAAGGAGATTGCCGCCGCGGTGCGGCGCCTGCGCGAGCTGCTCGAAGCCGAATGAGTCTCTCACCGGCGAGAAGGGGCGGCGACATTGCGTGCGGCCTTCTTATGCTTGTGCTGCGCAATCGTCTCGGCTGCAATGGGATCGTGAAGAGCGTGGTAAGCAGTCGAAAGCAGTTCTGCATCTTCTGTGTCGCCGCTGAGTTCCCAGATCATTACGCCGCCAAGCTTCTGATGAAAGGCATAGCTGACTTTGAATCGAACGGAAACCGGATCCTCGAAGGTCCAGAACGTATCGCCATCAAAGAGCCACGGTTCCTGAGACTGCTCGTCGCGGTACTTCGGAACACTCTGCGCAAGGCGGCGAATGTGACGGTACGGCTTGTCCTGCTTGATTCCCTGTCCTTCTTGAAACAGACCCTGCCCGGCGTCCTCGACCTGAGACCAGCCGTAGCCATAGAACGGCAGCCCCATCAGCAACTTTTTCTCTGGAACGCCGGCGGCTTTGTAACCGTCGATGCTGTGCTCGATTGTTGAGAAATCGTTCGCGTCAGGCGAGAACAGCGGCGCCACAAACCCTGTTGTCGAACTCCACGGGCCAACATAGTCGTAGTTCATGATGCCCACCTGATCGACAAGCGATGCGATGGTGGCGAAGTCTGTACCGGCGAGTTCGCGCGGCGACTCGTCGACGGCAACGGTGAGTAACAGCCCGCGGCGTACGGCATCCATTTGCCGCCGGAACTCACGCAGCAGCGCTTCAAAGTTCGCCGCATCGTTCCGGCCAGGCGTTTCCCAATCCACATCGATTCCGTCGAAGAGCCCCGGCTGATTGATGCCGGCAGCAAAGTGCCCGCGCAAAAACATGTTGACGCATGAGGCCACGAAAGCAGAGCGGTACTGAGGCTGGGCATCCTGCTCGAAGTCGCGGGCCTCGCCCTCGAGCGAAATCACCAGCTTGAGGTGCGGATAGCGGCGTTTGAGCTCATACAGCTGGTGGAAGTTGCCGTGGAAGCGAGTATGCGCGCTGTCGGAGACACCGTTTACGCTGTTCTGGCCGCTGAATCGAGCATCCAGATCGGCGGCGGGGTTTGCGAGCGCGCATTTGCCGTTGCGCACGGCGGCCTGGGAGTAGTTGATCTGGTCGAGCCATTCCGCGGCGTGGTTGGTCACCAATGTCTTCACGTAGTAAGGCTGCGCAAAGTTGAGACCCCAATCGGGAAAGTAACCGACGAGCAAGGGATGCGGCGCAGGACTCACGCGATGCTGCGCGAGCAAAGGCGACCACGCCGACAGCAGGAGTGCGGCAATGGCGGGAACAAGGGAACGGGCCGCAGCGGACATCGATATCATTCTACGACCAGACAGATTCTTAAAAACTCAGGACTCGCGACGGCGCACCGATGCCTATCCCCGCGCCATCTTGCGCTGACGTTTGTCCTCGTACATCAACTCATCCGCCTTGGCGACCAGTTGCCGCAGCGTTTCAGTCGAATAATATTCCACCGTGACATGCCCGATGCTGAAGCTGAGAGGATAGCGCCGACCCGGGTGCTTGTTTTTCTCGGCGGCGGCAGCTCGCAGGCGGGTTACCGCCAGTTCGATGGCCACCGCACTGAACTGGCCGGCCACAACGAATTCATCTCCGCCAAACCGCCCCTTGACGTCGGATGTGCGGAAATTGGCTTGCAGGATCTGCCCTGTTTCGGCGAGATAGGCTGATCCCGCGTTGTGGCCCAGGTGATCATTGATCTGCTTGAGACCGTCCAGGTCGAGGAAAAGAACAGAGAAGGGCAGTTTCGCGCGCTGTGCCAGGCGCTGGGTTTGTTCAGCGAGCAGATAAAAACCGCCCATGTTGTAAAGGCCCGTCAGCTCGTCACGCAGCGTGAGGTCGTGAATCTCTTTCTCCATTTCGTTGATGCGCCACACGATGGAGAGCAACAGCACGAGTGCGAAAGCCACGGCCAGCGAGGTGAGGACCGACGGCGCGAAATGGGAGGGTATCAGCTTGGGGAAGCCGATCTGGGCCTCACCGATTTCGCGCAGGAACGGCCATAACAGAAGAACCGGCGCAAATCCGCGCGCGATGCGGCTGCCGATGCCGCCGCCCAGGAAGATGGAGAAGATGCCGAACTCGGCCTGCCGGAGCGTAACGACAAGGGTCAGCAGCACAAATGTGAGCAGGACGCGCGGTGCAAGCAAATCGGGAGCCGTGATGCCGAAGAGGCCAAGCGCGCCAAAGATATCCTGCGAAACAAGGATCAGAGCAACCAGCGAGAGGCAGGAGACGAGCACATCCGATGCGTGGCGGGCGGATGTGCTGTCTGTGCGCACGAGAATCATGACCACGGCGAGAAGCACAAAGGCCGCAGCGGCCTGAGGCGACTGCGCTCCGGGCTCGGCGCCGGCCTGGCCGAGTTGCTGAAGGAAACTGGGAGTGGGTGACAACGGATAGACGCTCGCCAGCAAGAGCAAGAGGGCCAGCAACAGAGGCACAGCAGCAAAGTAACGGGCGAATAGTCGGACCAGCGCCGTGTTGCCTGGATCAGAGAGGGCCAGCGCGAGGACGCAGGCGAGTATGGTGACCGCAAGGGCGGGGCTCACATTCGAGACGATCGGCCACAGAGACTCGATAAATGGCGGCAACAACCAGACGAAAATCGTGGCGAGCGCGATGAGAGACACGAGCCCCAGGCAGATCCGCTGCAGGATGAGCAGGCGGCGTAACCACGCGGGATCCGGCTGGCCGGGGGGAAGTGTTGGGATCAGTGCTCGCATGGCAGCAATTGCATTGAAGAAGGGCGCGTCTGTTGAGGTTAATCCTACCGCAAATCCATGCTTTTATAACGATTTGGCATGCACCAAAGGTCACATGGCCGCGGTTTGAA
>Ga0335072_10017952_pt1 | contig 9994 bp, 9 predicted proteins | sample Lox_Sample_21_FD_206725 | JGI IMG/M metagenome (GOLD analysis project Ga0335072, IMG submission 206725) | Soil microbial communities from Loxahatchee National Wildlife Refuge, Florida, United States - Lox_Sample_2.1 | ecosystem: Environmental > Terrestrial > Soil > Wetlands | place: USA: Florida...
GCTAAATCCTTCACTTTCGAGGATAGTATCAAACTCCCGAATTTCGTCAATTTCATTTTCATCGGCTGAGTGATTCTCATTCCAATCACATTTTCCTGCATCGCCGCTGATGACAGGTTGCGAGGGGGATTTAACGGGTAACTTTGCACTTCCTAGAGGCAAATCGGCCACAGAGCCAGTGGAAGATCCGATATTTGTTGACTTTATCCTCGAACTCGATCGTCCTGCCTGAGCAGGGGTCTCCTTCGCCGGGCTGAATTTATCATGCAGGACATCAGGGTCGTCATTCTTAGTGATGGTGGTGAGGCGAGTCGTCAAATTGGCCGAATGCGTTGGAACTAGATTCATGTCCCGCTGCGCCAGTACCCCTTTCGTATTCAATCTCTCGCCATTATCTCTGACGTCGGGATTTGGTGTGGCGTTAATCTCATCTTCATGAATTATGATTTCCTCGGGTGTCAGTGTCTTCCTTCGTCCCCGACCTTTTCTGCTTGTCGTACTCGATATTGTCTTATCCGGGGACGAAATCTGCTTTGTTGCAGGAGTGGATTTGTTTGGGGCAACTCCTTTCACTGATCTCGACCTCGACCGGCCTTTCCCCCTGCTCATTTCTACTCCGGCACCGATAGCAAAGTCCCAGTCCTCCGGGTCATCACCATCAACTAAATGGCCCAAAGTCCTTCGCTTCCTTGGGCTAGGCTTTGCTCCTGGAGTTACCGCTCGATTCCGAGATTTTGCGGGGATGGGCGTCCCAAACGATTTCCTTGGCCGACCTCGACCACGTTTAGGTTTCTCGGAGGCAGAGTCAAACGAGTCATCTTCGCTGTCGGATAGGCCTTTCACTGGAACAATGGTGGTTGTAGTTCGTACACTTTGACGGACTGTTGGAATGCGATATGGAGTGGGCGAATCTAGGTTTCTACCCCCGCTATTTCTTCGTCCATTGTTTATATTACCCTCAGAATGCTCGGCTTCGACTGTAACCCGGATTTTTTGGGGTGAAAGCTGGTCCCCAACATCCAGTTGAAATGTCTGCTTCCTAGGAGAACTTCCTTGCAGGGGAAGAGATCTTCGGGTTTTTGATGCGTGTGGTTTTAGTGGTGACGAGAATGTGAGAGAGTCATTGAGAGGATCTGGGGAGGACAGGAAAGCTTGGTCGTTGTAAGGCATGCTGTTCAAGTTTCTATCAGCGTTGTATAGAAACGCGTACTCTTTAAAACCTGCTTAAAGTTGATACGATCATCTAAATAATAGAGTATTGTAGACGCGTTAAATGGTAAAGTCGAGGACTGATAATAAACAGCGACCATATACATACTTCGTAGAATAACGGTTTGTTTACTTCAACGCCAAAGCGGCCGCATCAAACGGCCAGCCTTGTCCGGAACCACACTAGCGCATTGAGTAAAAAGTATGGCGGAAGTGACCAATCAACAGCCGACCTCGGATTTGCCATCGGTTCAGAATTGCGCCATCCACTTTCTAATCACCATCTTTCCCTCTAGAAGCAACTGCTATTACTTCCGTAAAGGTGGGGGAGTTATGTCCGGCCATGATGGGTTCCGTTTTGAATCAAATTGGATTTCTAATACGAATGACGTGAACTATGGATTACAATAGCAACTCTTTCCTCTCTTTCTCTCCTATATATTGCTACACTTTGTCCTTGATAGCTCACATTCAGCATTCATCGTTTTACCACTGACATCAAAATCACTTGCTTCTCTCGGTTTTCCATCTAGGCAGCATGGCAACACTAGCACCTCTTGAGGTTACTCCAGCGCATAACCTCTCCAAATCAGCACGCGCTGAAGCAGCTGGTGTCACCAACGACAATGTTACCCAGTCTTTCAATATCCCTCGTGGCGATGTCACCGCCACCCTGAATTACTACAAAGCACCGGAAGATGGGGCCGTTCCATTTAACTATGTCGAGCAGCCTCCCGAAGGTGAACCGCAACGAAATTACGGCGAAGCCAAAATCCAGGTCACCATTCACGATGTTCGGGGCCACGAAGATGAATACACTCTCAACAAGGAAGCATTCAAAGTGATTAGTAACGTCCCTGAGTCCGCCGAGAAGGAATTCGCCTCAGATGAGTCAATCGAGAAGAACTACTATCCCGAGTTAGAGAAGCTCATCCTGGACAACGTCCCAGGCAGCAATAGAGTGGTGTTCTTCGACTACACAATCCGGCGTTCAAATCCCAATGCGCCTCGGACTCCGGTAATAAGAGTCCATATCGACCAAACAGCTGAATCCGCAAAGGAGCGCGTGAGGCGCCACCTTGGAGATGAGGCTGAGAAGCTTCTCCAGGGCCGCTACCGCATAATTAACGTGTGGCGTCCGCTCAACGGACCCGTCGTTTCATTTCCTCTTGCTTTTGCGTCATCTGCATCTGTGGAGAATGCGGATCTGATACCCGTTGAGCACAGATATCCGGATCGAACGGGCTATACTGCTGGCGTGCGTCACAATGAGGGACAGAAGTGGCATTATTTGAGCGGGATGCGGAATGATGAGAGGTTATTATTGGAGTGTTTTGACAGTGATGCATTGAAGGAGGGATCAGAGGTGCAGGGAGGAAGAGTCCCGCATACGGCATTTATTGATCCAAGAACACCTGCCGGCGCACCTGGAAGGGAGAGTATTGAGGTTAGAACTTTAGTGTTTGGACCATAGGTGGCTGAAGTTGCTCGGATATAGTTTCAAGATGCAATTGACATACAACAAGTAAATATGTTATATCATGGCGGTATTAATTCCATTGATGTGACTCCTTGGTCTAGCTCCTCTATAATACAAGTCTGCTTTTAACACCTCACTCCAGCATCGAGGCCTGGTTCGTGTAGAGTACGTCTACAACAGTGCTTAACTTCTCGATCGTAGCCAATGCAGCATCGTATCCTTCATCCCTCTCCGTCTCATCGAAAATGATCAAACACCCAGCACCCTGGTCCAGTACGCCAATAATGACTTTATCGAGAATCATCTGGGAAAGCTTTCGCTCCACTTGCTGCGTATCGAGCCCTACCATCTTAGCGATATGTTCGATCTCAACCCGAGAGAATGGTTCAATGACTTTGATAAGGTTCTGCTCCAGCATATCATCATATAATCGTCGTAGATGGTTCCGAATGAATATGTCGCTCCCGAGCTCGTACTTGTAGTCTCCTAATGCCTTTTCATATTCCTCCAGTGATCGGTTTGAATGTGCTCGCGCAACAGCCTTCATGGCTTCGAGATTCTTGCCAGCGTATTTGAGGGCCTGCTTTGATGTCATGAGCTGGCTGATGTCATCGTTCAAGTTGAGCATGATCTTGCAAAGTAGCATGTACTGAAGTGCAGCTGTAGCCTTTGCAGGTTCGTCCTGAGTGTGGTAACCATCTAGGGCTTCGATGAAGTAGGAGAAGGCAGTGCTGAAATCTTTGTCTTCCGCATGGAGCATACCAGATTGCATGTCTAGACCTGCTTGGAGGAGCGGTGGAGTGTAAACAGATGCCGCGCTCGTCCTTGCACTGGTTAGGGCCGCTCGACCTTTCGCTACATTCCCCAATGCGTGATAGACCCTTGACTCAAGAAGCTGGACTTCGACTAGGACTAGCTTATCATCTAGTCTCTTGAGTTCCCGCAGAAGACTATTAATAAGCGTGAGGGCCTCATAGTATGATTGCTTCGCCATGTAAAGGGTCACCAGACGGGTCTCGAGATTCTGGCGAAGGAAACCTCGCCGCTCTAGCGTCGCCCATTCTATACAGGATTTTGTTACCGCTATCTGTGTGTCTGTAGTGTTTGGAATAGCAATGAAGAGATCGAGTAGTTGTCGAACTAAAAAAAAACAGATTTAGCATGAGCCCATACCAAGAGATTGCAGGCTCGAATATCATACCCAGCTTCGCTGTTTTCGCCTTTGCGAAGGATGAAAGCGTCGTCCTACTCTTGGTAATGAGGTCTACAAGCTCATTTGGCTTCCTAGAAACAGTTAGAACAAGTCTATAAACGCCATGGCCTCATGACATACTTCTCGTCTCGATAGAGTTCACCCAAGCTGACAAGAGCAGTCTCATATTCCCTCACCGCAGCGTCAGAAGTTGCTGACGGAGCTTTAGAGATGATCTCTTTATATTGCGCCTCTGCCTTTCTTGGGTCACTCTTTGCCAACTTCCGCGCCTCCTCTATTCTTGCTGAATCTGCGGGCGCCATCTCTTCGTTGAGGTTGCAAGGATATAGTTTGTGGTTAGAAGCTCAGGTAACATCGGTATGCGCATCTCGAAAACGCGCTAAGAGTTCGGGGCACGTGATGATTAGGAAATATCAAAAAAGTTCGCACGATAAGATGATCTACTTTTTAGAAATTTTGTACATCTGATAGAACATATGAGCCCAACATGGTATGTATATTCTACACATTTCTATTGTAAGCTCGTTTTAAACTAATTATAATCTTATTCGTATAGAAGATTAAAGCGCTCGCGCGCCCTGCTTCGGCGTATCAAGCGCCAGGATCAGATGTCGCAAAACAGCCCCGCAACCTTGACCCTGCTCTCCATCCATTTTCACGGGCCAGAGAGTATTCCAAGGCACTCAATGCCACAAAAATGGAGCGTATGTTTGCAGCTCCTTTTATTGCCCAACTCGGGAAGGGTCATGTTGATGGTGTGTACACTATGGCCAAGGATCCAAATTCGTTACAGCGATTTGCAAGTGGAAGCGGTGATGGTATTGTCAAAGTTTGGAATCTGTCCAGCCGGGAGGAGATCTGGAATTGCAATGCACATGAACGTCAAGTAAAGGGAATGTGCTGGACAAAAGACCAGAAGCTCCTGACATGTGCCGCCGATAGGACGATAAAGCTATTCGAACCATACAATACAGCTCCTGGCACAGCTCCTGTAACTACCTGGCTTGGCACTAATGCATTCACGTGTTTATCTCATCACCGTTCCAAGAACGCATTTGCCGCATCATCTGGAGTTATATCAATATACGACCTCGAAAGACCTACTGGTCCGCCCGAGGTATTGAAGTGGCCAACATCAACTGATACTATATCGGCTGTATCGTTCAATCAAACGGAGACTTCTATATTAGCATCTTGTGCAATAGATCGATCAATTGTGCTCTATGATCTTCGCACCTCTATGCCTTTAGCCAAGACCATTTTGAATCTGGCTTCAAATGCCATTTCATGGAACCCTATGGAATCATTCAACTTTGCTGTGGGAAATGAAGATAACAATATCTATATTTTCGACATGCGCAAGCTTGATCGAGCTCTAAATGTCTTGAAAGATCACGTGGCTGCGGTGATGGACGTTGAATTTAGCCCGACGGGAGAAGAGCTTGTTAGCGCGTCCTACGATCGCACAGTCCGGATCTGGAATAGAGCAAGAGGACATTCAAGGGACGTTTATCATACTAAACGTATGCAACGAGTGTTTTCAGCAAAATTTACGCCCGACTCGAAATACCTCCTGACAGGGTCTGATGATGGAAACATTCGTTTATGGCGCGCCAATGCTTCAAAAAGGGAAGGAATAAAGTCTGCCAGGCAAAGACAAGCACTAGAGTACAACGAAACTCTTTCAGAGCGGTATGCGCATATGCCTGAGATTCGACGTATCAAGCGACACAGGCACTTGCCCAAAGTGGTTAAGAAGGCTGGTGAGATCAAAAGGGAGGAACTCAAGGCTATCAAGCGGAAGGAAGAAAATGAGAGGAAACACACAAAGAAACAGTTCCAAAAGAGGCGGAGTGAGCGAGAAAAGATGGTGTTGGCGAGGGAGAATTGAGGCTATACCCAGCTTGGGAAGGACATTATTGGCGTCGAAGCAGCATTTGCATGGAGTTCTAGAGAGTGAACGGCTGCATCGTAAGGCGCTCCCCTTTCTGAATGTCTCACAAGAGATTCAGGATCTACATGGACAGAAGCAGAAAATGCGCTTCTTCGACGGCTGATACTGCTGGCCGTTCCCTGCAGTATCTATAGCAAAGAAACCACCCTTTCTCTAGACCAAAGTCACACAAAGAATGCGCAGGAAGCTCCTCGGACGCAGAATCTACAACCCTGAAGTCTGCCATGAACAGTGCTTCACTTACATACAACCACGTCTTAGGTCATTCCGGTACTCCCTTAGAGGATCACCCTGGTTAGAAGCTGAGATATATTCTCCTCACGCTATATGATGAGAACAACGTTCGGGAACAATATACGAAGCATATTGGAACCTGCTTTGTCTCTTTGGGGCAGTTGGAAAATGTAATTAAAAAAAACTTGAGGATCTAGATGCTGTTCGATCCCAGGTAGCTACTAGCGTTAAAGCATACAAACAACGCCAAAGCCATTATGGTTAACCACGATACACCTAGAGCAAGAACACTTCATATAGAAGAGTGGGACATTCCTCCAGGGTTGCTTCTAGGAGGGGGTCAGTTTCTGGAGCAGTGAATTGTGCAGCGGTTTGTATATTTCAAATTCAATGGTTCAGATTCCGTAATCATTACCATAGGTATTGTGATTTTTGAATGGCCTTTCTCATGAGACGCCACACACAAATTTCCATTCCACCCTACTCAAACCCCCCCTCAAATCTCATCCTTACTTGTCAACTCCCCAAAAATCGCATCGTAGATAGCCTTCCCAACACCCATCGCACTCGCTGGGTTCTCCCCCGTGATCAATCTTCCTCCCCTGGCAACCACAACCTTCGCCCCCCACGGCTCCTCCGCCTTCTCATAATGCCCCCCAGAAGCCTGATTGAGCGCATCCTCCAGCAAAAACGGCACCGCCGTCGTCAACCCCACTTGCTCCTCTTCCACATTGCTAAACCCCGTCACGCGCTGCCCGTCCAGCAGGTACCCAGAGCCATCCGAGAGCTTGACATGCGTCAACGCAGCGGGGCCATGGCACACGGCACTGACGATCTTGTTCGCAGTGTAGAACTCGTTAATCAGCTTGTGGCTGGTCTCGTCGGTGGCGAGGTCAAACATGGGCCCGTGGCCGCCGACGAAGAAGATGGCTTCGTACTCGTGCGCGTGGCCTAGGAAGGAAGACAGCTTGTGGGTGTTCTTCCAGATGGACTCTTTGGTTTGCAGGAACTTGGTGGAGATGGGGTCGCTTTTGAAGGCTTCCACTGAGGAGGGGTCCAGGGGCGCTTCGCCGCCGGCGGGGGAGGCGGTGACGATTTCGCAGTGAGGGGCGAGGACTTCGTAGGGGTGGGCGAATTCGGGCTGGGTGGGTGTAAGAAGGGGTTTTTCTGTGTTTGCAATTGAGGGTAGGCCTTACGAGGTACCAGCCCGTTGGCTTGCCTGTGTCGCCCAGCTTGTTGTGGGAGGTTAAGACGAAAAGGACTTTGGGTTGAGGAGCCATGGTGGGATATCAATTAGAGCTTTGGATATATGAGCACTGTGACACTAATGGTTGAAAGATTTCGATTGATGTGATATGGCAGTTGAAAATGGGTGGAATATTATGTCTACTTTATATACTTTCTGTCAACAAGTTTCAAGGAGCTCCTTGAAACCAACAGCGAAAGGGAGGCCTCGGAATTCTATCCTGTTCCAGCTACTGAAGATTCAGCTTCTAGGTGTTGGCAGTCCAATCATGCTTTCGTGGTGGAGCTTCAGATCGAAAACTGCTTGGTACCCCTCCAATGCACTACCTAATTGTGACATCATCCCCTAAAGCCGATGCTCGCTAGGCGATTGACCCCTTGATGCATGACATGACATCCTATCAGCGAAGCCTGGCGCTTGTATTTGTCAAGAGTTACGAAACACACTGTTACCTTTGCTGGGTTTCGATCCCTTCGAGCTCCTTGATTTCGGAGTTTACATCTCCACAAACTGTAGCAAAGGACTCAGAAATTTCAGAGCAATACTTGTTAAATCCACGAGATGGGAAAGGATCAAAGAAAAATTGGTATCATTGTTATCTTTAAAAAGCAAATAGAGACTGAGGGTATCCTGCATAAGCAAAGACCAGAAACATCATTATTCTTTTCTTCCCCCGTATCTCCTTACCATTATCCGCTAGGTATCGTAATGAATGAAAAGCCCATAACCAATACTAAAGTACAAAATATCGTTCAATAAGCACTGAGCATCGCCTCAAATGAAGCTGGTGGTAGTATCAAGTAGAGTGTGCTATAAACACATTAGCTCATGTCATATGCCGCCACACTACATGTGCTCAATGACATGAGCGTTAACAGCCTGCTGTAGACCGGAGTCCTGACCTCCAAAATCTCTTGTAGATATTATGTTTTGATCATTAGCATTGTATGCCTTACTTCCTTCACCGACCGTATCAGCCATCGCCAAGGACTGTGCGACGCTTTGGTTGTTTGAAGCTGGTAAGAAGATGACCTTGCTGTTAGCGCTCTTGGCCATGGCTTGCATAGCCTCAAGGTAACGAATTTGCATGGCGGGGGCTGAGCTCAAGATGTCAGCAGCCTGGCGCATGAGTTTCGCGGACTCGACTTCAGCACGTGCGGCAATGATCTTCGACTCTCCAATACGCTTGGACTGTGCGGCCATCGACAGGGAGTCTTGGAGCTCATTGCTGAAGATAATGTCTTTGATAAGCATACTCTCGACTTGGACGCCCCAGCCGGATGCGACATCCTCGATGATTTCACCAATAGAATGCGCCAATTCCTCTCTGCGCTCGATAACATCTTGGAGCACACGTGCACCGACGACGTGACGGAGTGTTGTTTGCGTACGCTCAACGAGGGCTTGGCGGACGTTAGAGATACCGAAAGCAGCCTTATGAGGAGAAGTGATGTGGTAATAGATAACAGAGGTGAGGTGGAGAGTGACATTGTCCTTGGTCATGCAGACTTGCTGAGGCACCTCTGCAGAATTTATTAGTATGATAATGGAGCCAAGCATATATTAATTTACGTACCGACAATCTGGATTTTGACGTCAACCTGAATAAGTCGTTCACTGAGAGGATTGACCTTGACGAGACCAGGGTCGACTGCGCGATAAAACCGACCAAATTTGGTGACCAAGCCGACATTACCCTGCGAGACAGGCTTGTATGGATTTGGGCAGATTACACAGCAAGGAATCGCGCCCATTGTACCGATACAGTTTCCAAGAGTGTTGACTACAGAGCTATCAGCCTGAGCTCACTCACGCAATTGAGAGCTGACTTACTCATGCTTCCATACCAACCGTGATTGACCTGATCGTCACCGATGAGTGTCTGCGCATAACTGGGTTGGAGATCTTCTCTCCTCGGGGGCTCAACGTTCATGATGGGATTGTCGCTCCGGCCTGGCGTATGAGTTGGACGAAAGCCACCATTGACACCTGACCCACCTGCTGGCTTATGAAGACCATTGTTGAAAGACGAAGCCTTGCCGACGTCAGTCGTGTCAGTAGGGTCCATGATGACTACTGTTTTGTATTTGGTGATGAAAGTGATGTGAGGTTGGTGAAGAAATGTATGGAATGAAGGTTGTTGCTATGGGAGAGAGCTGTGTTTAAATAGTGTGGTAGTGTGTTCGCTAGGTTAGTTGCGGGGAAGAGATGCCTGAGGAGAAATAATACAAAAGTAAAGATCAACAGTAAAGTCAGATGCGACATAAAAAGGCTTGCGCAAACCGACAAGGGAACGATAATAAGCAGGAGTACGAGTAAGGGAGTGAGTGAATTAAATACGAAATCAGCGGTTGGCGGGCGGCTAGAATTGATGATGTGCTATGATATTCGATCTGAGACGGGATGTGTAAGAAGAGGCCGAGTGGTGACGTTTGAGATTGTCTTGTGCTCTTTGCGGAGGGCTGTCACTCCGTATCTACAGTTGTTTGACGAGGGTACATACGGGTAATTGGAATAGGAATGTATATCGCCTTGCAGCGTGCCTGCTAGGCTGTTCGGCATGCTGACTGCCCGTTTTAAACTTGACTGCGCCCGCGTTGATAGACCCTCGCATTATGTGCCTCTTTTTGAAGCTAGCCCATGCTGCCCTTGGGGGAT
>Ga0335072_10017953_pt1 | contig 9994 bp, 6 predicted proteins | sample Lox_Sample_21_FD_206725 | JGI IMG/M metagenome (GOLD analysis project Ga0335072, IMG submission 206725) | Soil microbial communities from Loxahatchee National Wildlife Refuge, Florida, United States - Lox_Sample_2.1 | ecosystem: Environmental > Terrestrial > Soil > Wetlands | place: USA: Florida...
CAAGAGGTGTACATGTACGCGAGATGACTGCAGTCTGGCCGTGCTGTAACGGTCCGTGCTCGTGACGGCCCCTGACCAGTTACCAGAGATCTCCGCCGGTCAGCACGTAGAGGAACGGCACCAGCGGGACGATCGCGAAAATCCCCCAGGCGAGCTTCGCCCCTGCGCCGATGTCCCGCCGGGTCAGCAAGTCGATCCAGATCAGGACAACCGCGATCGGGTGCAGGAAGCAGATCAGCAACTCGATAATCTTCTTCACGCTCGTCACGGTACCCGCGCAGAGCGTGGTTAGGGCCGGCTCGGCCCGACCGGCTCGGGATTCAGTGCCACGCCCAGGTCACGCAGCGCGGCACGGGCCGCCCAGTAACCGCACATGCCGTGGACGCCGCCGCCCGGCGGGGTCGAGGCAGAACACAGGTACACGCCCGCGAGCGGCGTCCGGTACTGGTTCCACCGCAATGCCGGGCGGCCGGCAGTCTGCAGCAGCGTGCCGGCGCCGCCAGTAATGTCGCCGCCGACGTAGCTCGGGTTGTGGCGCTCCAAGTCGGCCGCGGTGCGCACCGAGCGGGCGAGAATGCGATCAAGAAAGCCGGGCGCGAACCGCTCGATCTGCGCCTCAATCCGGCTGGTCATGTCGGCAGCCGAGCCGGCCGGCACGTGGCAGTAACCCCACAGCGCCTGGCGGCCGTCAGGCGCGCGGCTGGAGTCGACCACGCCAGGCTGCGCAACCAGGCAGAACGGCCGATCCGGATGCTTCCCGGCGCTGACTTCGGCCTCGCTGCGCGAGACCTCCGCGAGCGTACCGCCGACGTGCACGGTGCCGGCTTCGTGACAGGCCTCGTTCTGCCAGGGAACGGGGCCGTCCAGCGCCCAGTCGACCTTGCACACGCCGGGGCCGTAGCGGAACCGCCGCATGGCCAGGCGGTACCCGGCCGGCAATCGGTCCCCTGCAATCTGCAGTAGCTGGCGCGGGGTGACATCCAGCAGGACAGCACTCGCCCGCGGCAGCTGCTCGAGCCGCTTGATCCACGCGCCGGTCGTCACGGTGCCGCCGAGCGCCGACAGTTCGGCGGTCATCGCGGCGACGAGCTGACCGCTGCCGCCTTCGACCACCGGCCAGCCCGTAGTGTGTGCCAGGATCATCAGGACAAGCCCGTACGCCCCGGTCAGCGTCGCAGACAGGGGGCGCGCCGAGTGAGCGGCCGCCCCGGCCAGCAAGGCACGGCCCTCCGCCGTGTGCAGCCGCCTCGCCAGCAGCCGGGCAGGCAGCAGCCCTTGCGCGCCGAACCTGGCGGCCGGAAGCAGGTCGGGCGGCCACGAGCGCAGCGGCGTCAGCGCGACTGCGGTGATGGCGTCACTGTGACGTACCAGCGGCTCCATCAGTCGCCGGTAGGCGCTCGCGTCCGTCCCTAGCCTGGCCGCCGTTTCGGCCACCGAGCCGCGGATGGCGCTCGCGCGGCCGCCGTCCAGCGGGTGCGCCACGGCGACCTTCGGCGCGCGCAGCCGCACGCCGCGCGCGGCCAGGTCCAGGCCGCGGAAGAACGGCGAGGCCGCTGCGAGCGGGTGCACCGCGGCGCAGACGTCATGCGCGAAACCGGGCAACGTGAGGCCAGCCGTGCGGCAGCCGCCACCTGCCTCAGTCGCGCCCTCGAAGACCTGTACCGCGAGCCCGGCCCGCGCCAGTGTCAGGGCAGCGGCCAGGCCGTTCGGCCCGGAGCCCACGACGACGGCATCTGGATCGCTCACATGCCGATCTTCTCCCCCGCGGTGCTGCCAGGCTGCGCCGCCTGCCCTGCCGCTACTACGACCTCGCCAGCGCCAGGACACTGCCCGGATCTCAGGGTTACGATCGCAGCGTGAGCGATCTTGGAATGCCAGCATTTCCGCCGGGCTTCGCCTGGGGCGTCGCAACTGCCGCCTATCAGATCGAAGGCGCGGTGACGGAGGACGGCCGCGGTGCTTCGATCTGGGACACGTTCTGCCGTCAGCCTGGCGTGATTCGCGACGCGCACACCGGCGAGGTGGCTGCCGACCACTACCACCGGTGGCCGGAAGACGTCGCGCTGATGGCGGGGCTGGGCATCAAGACGTACCGGTTCTCGCTCGCGTGGCCGCGAATCCAGCCGGCCGGTTCGGGCCCGGCCAATGCGCCCGGCCTCGACTTCTACGACCGGCTGACCGATGCGCTACTGGCCGAGGGCATCGACCCGATGCCGACGCTCTACCACTGGGACCTGCCGCAGCCGCTCGAAGACGCAGGCGGCTGGATGGCTCGCGAGACCGCCTACCGGTTCGCTGACTATGCCGCCATAGCCGCGGAGCGACTCGCCGACCGCATCCCGACCTGGATCACGCTGAACGAGCCGTTCATCGTGACGGCCTTCGGGTACGCGCTCGGCAGCCATGCTCCGGGCAGGGCACTGATGCTCGATGCACTCGCCACCGCGCATCATCAGCTTCTCGGACATGGCCTGGCCACCTCGGCCCTGCGGGCCGCCGGCGTCCGCGAGGTCGCGGTCACCAACAACTACACGCCCGCGTGGCCTGCGTCAGATGATCCAGCGGACGTAGCGGCCACCGCCGCATATGACGCGCTGCACAACTGGACGTTCACTGACCCCGTGCTGCTCGGCAGTTACCCGGCCGGGCTGTCCGCGTTCGGAGTTGGCCCGGACGGTCCTGACTGCGTTCGCGAGGGCGACCTGGCCGTCATTTCAGCGCCAGTCGACGCGCTCGGCGTCAATTACTACAACCCGACTCAGATCTCCGCCCCCCTTGCGGCCAGCACAGCGCAGCCAGCACTGCCCGCACAATCGGGGTCCGGCCAGGCAGACGCCGGGCTGCCATTTCAGTTCGAGGAGATCTCCGGCTACCCGGTCACAGCGTTCGGCTGGCCGGTCATCCCGGCCGGCCTCACGCAGATGCTCACCACCTTGGCGGGCCGCTATGGCGCCAAGCTGCCGCCGGTCTACATCACCGAGAATGGCTGCTCGGTCACGGACCAGCCCGACGAGTTCGGCCAGATTGACGACCAGCCCAGGATCAGCTACCTGGACGGTCACATCCGCGCAGTCGCGGACGCGATTGCGGCCGGCGTCGACGTCCGCGGCTACCTGGTGTGGACGCTCATGGACAACTTCGAGTGGGCCGAGGGATATCACCAGCGGTTCGGCCTGGTGCACGTCGACTTCGAGACGCAGCGCCGCACCCCCAAATCGTCATTCGGCTGGTACCGGGACCTGATCGCCGCCCAGGCGGCCAGGCTTACCCCCGAGGCTTAGCGCCCGAGCCTTAGTGCGCGAGCCGTTCACCTGCCGGACGGCTGTCCTGGCACGGCAACACCGTGACCTGATTCGGACACGGCGGCACGGATCACCCACCAAGCACCGTTACCTAGACTTGGAGATCATGCGCAACCGGTGGCCCGACGCCGAGATCGGCGTGCTGTGATCTCTGTCACTACGGCTCGGCTATCAGGCCCGGAAACCCGGGAGCCGATCGGTGCCCGAGAGGGGATCTCAGGCAGCTGGATGGACCGCTTCGCTGGCTCCGATCCGGGCCTCAACAGGTTCCGCACGGCGCTGGCGAGCGTCCTCACGATTGCGGTTATCCTCGCCGCCGAGGCGCTGTTCGTGCGTTTCACCCATGCCTTGCAGATCCAGACGCACGGCGCCAGGCTTCCCGCCGCAACCGCAGCCGAGGAGGCGGTAGCCAACCACGAGTATCTCGTGATTGCCCTGCTGCTCGGCGCAGTCGTCGGGATGATGTCGTGCTTCGGGGTCATGGACACCACCGCCCGGGGCCAGCTCGTCAGCCTGCTATTCCTGCCCGTCCCGCTTGTCGCGGCACTGAGCCTCGGGATCGCGCTTGGCGGTCACCGGATCCTGGCCCTGACGTCCTTCACGGTCGTCCTGGCCCTCGGCACCTACGGCCGGCGCTTCGGCCCGCGCGGGTTCATCTCCGCGATGCTGCTGTTCATGGGGGACTTCTTCGGATTCTTCCTGCACACCGCCGTCACGCTAGGCGACTTCGGCTGGCTCACCGCCGAGATCGGCATCGGCACCGTGGTGGCCATCGCCGTCCGATTCGCCTTCTTCTATCCGCGCCAGGCCAAGGCCCTGCAGCGCGCCCAGCGTTCCTATGCCGCCCGGGCTCGCAGGGTGTCCGCCCTGGCGCTCAAAGTGCTCGACCACCCCCGGCATGCCGCGCACAGCGCTCGGGCGTCCCTCCGACTGCACCACCAGCTCGTGCGGCTCAATGAGGCCGCCCTGATCATCGACGCCCAGCTTGGCGATCCGGACGCCGTGACCGACGGTTCGTCGGCTCAGTTGCTTCACCAGCGTCTGTTCGACGCCGAGCTTGCCCTGGCCAATATCGCTCGTTTCGCGGAGGCCATGGCCCGCTACGGACTCCCTGCTGCCCAGCACTTCGAGGCCCGTCTGGCGCTCCGGGCGCTGATCCTCGGTGCGAATGAGCAGGCCAAGGCCCATGCCTCCCGGCTGATCGGCCTGCTCCGCGAGGCAGTGCCCGTTCCGCCCGGCGAGGATCGCGCCGTGGTGGTGGTCCCGCATCGCTTCGCCGGCTCGGTCATCGCACTGGCCGATGCCATGACCGATTGGATGGCCGTCGGCGCGACCAGGGAGGGCGAAGCCGTCTTCCGGCCGTCTGTCCAGCTCTTCGGCGGGTGGCTGCCCGGCTCGGCCCAGGTCAGCACCACGGCATCGCGCGAGCCCGGCACCCGGCTGAGCGAGCGGATCCGGCTGCCTCTGTATACCCGCGCCGCGATCCAGATGGCTGTCGCCGTCGGCGTGGCCACCGCCGTTGGCGACGCTCTGTCCCCGCGCCGCTTCTACTGGGCCGTTCTTGCCGCCGTCATCACCTTCATGAATGCCAATACCACCGGTGAGCAGGTCCGCAAGGCGTTCTTCCGGGTGGCCGGCACCGTGGTCGGCATCGGCGTCGGTTCGCTGCTCGTCACAGCCGTCGGCCATCACACCTACTGGTCCATCGCGGTGATCCTGGCCGCGTTGTTCTTTGGCTTCTACCTGATGCGGATCAATTACGCCTTCATGGTGATCGGGATCACCGTGATGGTGTCTCAGCTCTATGTGCAGCTTGACGAGTTCTCCAACTCCCTGCTGCTGCTTCGGCTGGCGGAAACAGCCCTCGGCGCGGCCGTCACCATCGCTGTGGTGATGCTGGTGTTTCCGCTACGGACCCGCCGGGTCCTGGGCATCGCATTCAGGGACCTTGTCCAGGCGGTCGGGCGGCTGGCGGACCACGCCAACGGCCACCTGCTGGGCGAGGACGACGGCACGGACGCGACGCTGCGCTCCGACGCGCGGGCCGTCGACGCGGCCTACCAGGCCCTTACGGCTACGGCACAGCCGCTGCAACGTAGCCTTACCGGCGGCATCGACGAGGACACCGGGCGTGCGTTGCGCCTGGCTTCCGCGGCGCGGAACTACAGCCGCAACCTGGTCGCCGACGCCGAAAGGGCCGGACCGCTGGACGCCGGTACGCGGCTGGACGTCGAGCTGGCCAGCGCGACCCTCGGCCGGTCCCTGAACGCGATCGCCGACGCCTTGACCGGGCACTCCGATGGGGTCTACACCCGGTCATCGGCGCTGTTCGACCAGGCCGAGCGTCGTGTCGAGCAGCACTCCGGCATCGCCCAGCCGGTGCAGTTCGCCATCCGCGACCTCAAGCTCATTGATGGCACCATGGCCAGGCTGGCCGGAGACCTGGGGCTGACCATCACCGATTACGACACGGTGTCCCTGAGGTTAGGCAGGTCAGTACGCCAGCGCGGGGCGGCCGCGAATCCAGTCGTCCCCGGCCAGCACAGCGGACATGAAATGTGCCACGTCCGACCTGGAGATCTTCCAGCCCCCCGTCGGGGGGTAATCGGGCCGGACCCGGTACCGCCCGGTCACCCCGCTGTTGACGAGCCTCGTCGCGCGTACCAGCGTCCAGTCGAGGCCGCTCGCGGCGATGACTGCCTCCATCTCGCGCACGTCCGCGAACGTTTTTGCCAGCACCCTTGGCAAGATCATCTTAACCAGCGCGTTGCTGTCAGGGTCATCCTGGATGAAGGCGCCTGCCGCGGACACGCAGACCAGCCTCCTCACGTCGGCCGCTGACATGCCCGCCACGATGCTCCGGCCGGCACTTGCCATTAGTGCAGGGCTCTTGGCCCCGCGCGGGCCGAGCGCGGACAGCTCCGCGTCCGCGCCGGCAACGAGCTCCGCGACAGCGGCGGAGTCGGTAGCGTCCCCGGTCAGGACCGTCAGGCCGGCGGCCGCAGCAAGTGAGCGCGGATCGCGGGCGAGAGCAGTCACCTGATGACCAGAGTCCAGCGCCCACCCAAGCACGTGCTGGCCGATCCTGCCGCTAGCACCTAGTACCGCAAGTCGCATAGCGAGCTCCCCGCTCTGAATTCCTGATCGCCGATGTGATCAGGCGATGACGACTCCCTCGGCGGTTGGCTGGCTGGCTGCCGCGCCGTCACCAGTCCGGCGCCTGCCTGCGCCACGCGGCAGCGCGGTCATCAGCAGGAAGCTCGCCACGAAGACGGCCACCTGGAACCACAGTGTCCGCTCGAGCGCCGCGGCAAAGTCGTGCCGTACCGCAACCGCTCCCGCGTCCGCGAGCACCGCGCGAACCCCGGCCGGCGGTGCCTGGCGCCCCGCTAGCTGGCAGGCGGCAGGCGTGACAGTCGGGTCCGTGGCTACTAGCCGCGCGTGCAGGCAAGCGCCGAATTGGCCCTCGATGGAGGCGGCCGCTGGCGCGGGCACGCTGGCCGCCGCCAGAGCCGTGCGCAGTTGCGGAGCGACCGACGCGGCGGCGGGTGCCGACTGGGTGCCGAGCAAGCCGAAAAAGATAACCCCGATGACCGCGACGCCGACGGACGCGCCGAATTGGAGGCTGGTGTTGAAGATGCCGGACGCGGAACCCGCGTCCTGCGGCTGGACGCCGTCCAGGAGGATGTCGGCAAGCGGCGCCAGCAGGCCGCCCATGCCGACTCCGGCCGCTACCAGGGCCGGCGCCATGTCCCAGGTCGTGACCGCGCCGCCGTAATGGTGCACGATCGCGATCAGGCCAGCCATGCCCGCCGCCATCACAAGTGCGCCTGTCATCGTCACCCCGCGCCCGAACTTCGGCGCGAGGCGGGCCGCCGCACCGGACGCGACGAGCACGCCGCCGGAGAACGGCAGGAAAGTCAGGCCGGCGTGCAGCGGCTCGAAGCCCAGGCCGATCTGCAGGAACAGTGTCAGGATCAGCGTGAACGACGTCACGCCGAGAAAGAAGGTCACCGCGATCGCGATCCCGACCGCGAACGAGCGCTGGCCGAACAGGCTTAGCTGAACCAGCGGCGATCCGTCGCGCCGGTCCTTGGCGCGCTCGTACCAGACGAAGACCGCGAACACCGGAACCGCTGCGGCCATCGACACGAAGGTCCAGGCCGGCCAGCCGAGCTGGCGGCCCTGCACCAGCGGGTAGAGCAGCAGGAGAAGCGCTGCTGAGATCAGCGCCACGCCGCCGGGGTCGAGCCGCGGCGGGCGCGGTGCCTTCGACTCGCTCACCAGCACGGCTGACGCGCACACCGCGATGATGCCGACCGGGACGTTGATCAGGAAGATCGGGCGCCAGTCGAGGCCGAACAGGTTGTGCTGGGTCAGCAGGCCGCCGAGCAGCGGCCCGCTCACGGTACCGAGGCCGGCCGTAACTCCGAATGCGGCGAGCGCTTTGATCCGCTCGGCTGGCGGGAAGATCACCTGGATAACCGAGAGGACCTGCGGGATCATGATCGCGCCCATCGCGCCCTGAGCGACCCGGCAGGCGATCAGCATGCCGGGGGTCTGCGCAGCGCCGCACAGCGCCGACATCAACGTGAAACCGGTGACGCCGATCAGGAAGAGCCGCTTGCGGCCGAAGGTGTCACCCAGCCGACCCCCGGTGATGAGCACGAGCGCGTAAGCGAGGGTGTAGCCGGCCAGCGCCCATTGCACATCGGCGTAGCTAGCGTGCAGGTTTCGCTGGATGGACGGGATCGCGATGTTGACGATCGAGATGTCGAGCAGGTTCATGAATGCCGCCAGCAGCAGCACGATCAGCGTCAGCCATCGCCGCGGGTCGGGTGGCGGGTCGCTTGCCAAGGCGCGCGCTGCCAGGATCTGAGGATCTGGTGACATGGGATTCTCCGCTGATGGAAGGTCGCAGCAGTTACGTAAGAAGGCTATCGTCTTACTTATCTATTGTCTAGCTTACTTAATGATCAGGGAGCTGAGGAATGTGTCTGAGAGCGGGGAGCGCTGGGAAGTGCCATGGCCCCAGGGGCTTGAGTCGAGTACCTGGAGCCCGGAGCGTGCCAGCCTGGCCAAGACGTTCGCGGGGGCCATCAGGCAGACCGTTTCGCTGATGGTGCTGATGACTCAGGCGGCCGCGGACCGCATCGGCATCAACGCGACCGACCTCAACTGCCTGAACATCCTCAGCTTCAGCGGCCAGCTGACGGCCGGCGAGCTGGCGAAGGCGACCGGACTGACAACGGCGTCGATTACCGGCGTAGTAGACCGGCTGGAGCAGGCGGGCTTCGTGCGCCGGGAGCGAGACGCCCAGGACCGCCGGCGCGTGGTTGTCCACCTTGACACCGTGCGCGCGCTGGGCACGGTCGCGCCGGTGTTCGGCCCGATGCTGGGCGCCATGCAGCAGCTGGCCGATGAGTACACCGACGACGAACTGCAGCTGATCGTGCAGTTCTACGCCCAGCTTCAGGACATCCTCCGCAATCACCTCGCCCGGCTGCGCGAGTCGTGATCGCGCCTGAGCCGCACCCGGTTCCGTCAGGCAGCGGTCACGTTTCATGGGAAACGTGACCGCTGCCTGACGGACACGGCTCAGGAAGGTCAGCACCGGGTAGGCCGGGAACCGACCAGGGCACGACAATGGCACTGACGACAGGAGGCGCGGTGACGAACACTCGCGGGCGACCGGGCACTGGTCCTGCGGCCGGTCAGCACCGGCATCCGCTCGATCCGCTGTCGGCGGACGAGATCAGCCAGGTGGCTGGCGCGTTACTGGCCGCGAAGGGCGTCGATGACCACTGGCGATTCGGCTCGATAGAACTGTCCGAGCCGGCCAAGGAGGAGCTCAAGGCGGACGCGGATGGCATCGTCAGGAAGGCTCAGGTGGTCTGCTGGAATACCGCGGACGGGCAGGCGTACCGCGCGCTAGTGACACTGCCGGATGGCGAGCTCGCGCACTGGGAACTTCTGCCCGGCGTGCAGCCCAACATGACCGTTGACGAGTGGCACGAGTGCGACGAGATGCTGCGCCGACACCCGGCTCTGACGACCGCGCTGGCCAGGCGGGGCATCGCCGATATGAACCTGGTACTCACTGACGTCTGGGCATACGGCGCGGTACTGGTGCCGGAGCGCCACCGGGGGCGCCGGATTGGCTGGTCTGACGTCTGGGTGCGGGGAAGCGCTGACGGCAACCCGTACGCGCATCACGTGACCGGCTTGCATCCAGTCGTGGACCTCAACCGGATGGAGTTGCTGGAACTCGAGGACAACGATGGAGCGGCCGGCCTGCCCGAGGTGAGGGGCGAGTACCGGCCCGGCCTCATCCCGGCAGCACCGACTCCGACGGCGCAGCGCGAGCTCAGCACGCTTCAGGTGAGCCAGCCGGACGGGGTGTCCTTCACCCTGCACGGACGGCTGCTGCGGTGGCAGAACTGGGAGCTCAGGCTCGGCTTCAATCCCCGCGAGGGCCTTGTCCTGCACACTGTCGGCTTCGCCGACGCCGGGCGGCTGCGGCCGATCGCGCACCGGCTGTCTTTTGCCGAGATGATCGTGCCGTACCGGGATGCCACCGCAGACCACTACCGGCGGACCGCGTTTGACATCGGTGAGTGGGGCCTGGGGTTCATGACCACTTCGCTAGAACTCGGCTGCGACTGTCTGGGCGAGATCTCCTACCTCGACGC